>Ga0209382_10007323_pt1 | contig 14095 bp, 4 predicted proteins | sample SoiMetdeltSBSDD5_FD_187599 | JGI IMG/M metagenome (GOLD analysis project Ga0209382, IMG submission 187599) | Bulk soil microbial communities from a Populus tree surrounding site in Tennessee, USA - Soil MetaG P. deltoides SBSDD5 (SPAdes) (version 2) | ecosystem: Environmental > Terrestrial >... | reverse complement strand
GATGGCAGGAGCAGCGGGTCCTGGTGATCGGGCATACCGCCACCCGGTGGGCGCTGGACCACCTGCTCAAGGACCTCACCCTGGAGGACCTGATCGACAGCGACTTCGTCTGGCGTGAAGGCTGGCAATACCGCACCCCTGGCAACGCGATCGCCACACCAGAGGACCCACCGGCATGACCGTGACAGGACGATTGGAGCTGGTCCCATCGACGCGACGGACATCGGGCTCGCCTCGTTCTACGCCGAGCTGACCGGCTGGCAGACCGTCCGGAATGTGGACGGCTGGCGGACTTCGGTGCCGGCTGGGTCCACGTGACCACAACGTTCGGTGAGGATCTCCCGGCGGGCGACACGTGGTGACGCGACGTGACGGTGCCGGATCGACGGACGCACAGGCCAGTTGAGGCACAACGAAGAGACGCCGGACTTCGGTAGGTGAAGATGGTCCCACCGCGGGTCGACCACACCGGAGCCCCGCGCTATTCGTTGATCGCTGGTTCGGTCCGGACGCCACTGTGGACGACGCGAGCCGTAGCCCCCGCGGGTTCGACATCGGACGGCTGCCCGAACCGTAGCCCGTACGGGCAAGGACTCCGGTGCCGCCGCGTGCCACACTGCGCACGCAGGAACGAGGTCGCCATGTGGAAACCGAAGGAGTCTGAACCGTCCACGCGGCGTGGCATGTCGCCGCCGCAGACCGCGCCCGGCCCACCCCGCCCGAGGCTGGGCGCGCTGCTGAACCTGCAGCAGGCGGCTGGCAACGCTGCGACCGCTGGCCTGGTCCGGCGGTTCGGGCCGCCCGTCGTGGACCCGGATGCGGGCCGACCGGCTCGTGCCGTGCAGCGGCAGAGCCAGCCGGCCGCCTCGACCGCCACGCTCACACCCGATCAGCGGGCTCAACTGGTCCAGGCGGCGACCACCCTGCGCGAGGTACCGCCAGTCGACCCCAAGACCCGAGCGGAGATCAACAAGGCGATCTCCGTCTCGCCGGTGTACGACGCCATCCAGAAACGGGAGAGCAAGCGCGGCGAGCTTGCCCGGCGCTCGGGCGAACTGGAACGGTGGCGGATCGAGATCACGCAACCGCCGCCGGAGCACGGCACACTACCCACCCAAGGCATGATCGATGAAGCCGCGCGGGACGTCGACCGGCTCACCAAGGACATCGAGGATCTCGACAAGAAGGTCAAGGACGGCCTGGCCGAGGCCGGCGTCTCCTCCGAGGCAGAGCTCGCGGCGCTGGTCACCGAGCGGTTCCCGCAGCTCTTCCTGGACCGGGCAAAGCAGATCGCGCAGACCGAACTGAAGATCAACAAACGGATCGTGGAGAAGGAGATCAACCGGTACGGGCTGGACATGTGCGTGGACCCGGCCGCCCAGCAGAGCCTGATCGCCGCCGCCCGGGATCTGGTACGCCGGGACAAACGCATCGAGGACCTCGGGCGCGAGGTGGACCGGCTGAGGCCGGCAGCCAATCTGCCGTACACGGGGCCGCCCGATCCGGCGCAGGTCAGCTCCTCCTACCCGGATCTGCTCAAGGTGCAGGCGGAGCAGCAGCGGGAGACCAGCGAGCGGCAGGCCACCTACCAGGCGTACAGCCTCGCCCATCCGATCCTGGGTCACGGTGTGAACCTTGCCGAGATCGCCTCGGGCGATCTGGGCAAGCTAGATGAGACGGTCGGTGAGAAGCTCCGCGAGATCGTCGGGAACATCGACGACACCGTGGAGAACGTCGAGGATGGGGTCCTCAAGGTCTGGAGTCTGCACAACATCGTCAAACTGACCGCCCAGGACCTCGGTGTTTCCGGCAACCGGGTGCTGATGGATGCGGTCCACCAGCGGATCAAGCAGGAGGTCACGGACGAGGCGATTCTGCGTGTGGCCGTCGCCGCCCTTGCCCTCACCGCGACCATCGTGGCGGCGGTCGCCAGTGGTGGAGTGACGCTGCTGGCCCAGGGCGTGGCCGCCGGCGCGACCGCGGTGGCCGTGGGTGCCAGCGTCTACCAGCTCGCTACCTCGGTGAGCGAGTTCCTGGGCGAGAGCGCGGCGAGCAACGTGGCGCTCGATAAGAAGATCGCCGATATCTCGGCCAAGGAGCCGGACCTGTTCTGGGTCGTCCTCGACCTGCTCTCCTTCGGTCTGGACGTGGCCTCCGTGGTCGCGGCCTTCACCAAACTGGCCGGTGCCATCCGCGGTGCCGTCCACCTGGGCGACGTCGAAGGGCTGACCAAGACGGTGGCCGGTGTATCGGAGCTGTCCGCCGCGCAGGGGGAGCGGCTGGTGGCCAAGGTCGGCACGATCGCCGCGTCCCAGAAGGCATCCGCCGAGGTGGCCGGTGCCGCCGGCGGTGGCAAGGGCGCTATCAAGGTCACCGAGCACCTCGTTGAGGGCGGCGGTGAGGGCGGCGAGGCCGCGGCCCTGATCACCCGATTCGAAGGGATCGTGACGGCGCAGAACGCCCGCGTCGCGGCGGCGGTGAACGCCATGGACACCGGCTATCTCAGCTCGCTGGGCCTGACCCAGAACCAGGTCATCGTGCTGGCCAACCCGAGCTGGGACACCTTCGTCCCGACGTACGGAAACGCCATGGAGCTCGCCGTGGCACGCGCCGTCGCCGCCGACGACGTACTGGGCGGCATCGTCATCGACATCCACCGGGTACCGTACGGGTCGTTCGCACCGCTGCGGCCCGACTTCGTCTTCAGCGGCGGCCCCATGGAGGGCTTCATCCTCGACCTCACCACACCCGCTGAGCGGGCGAAAAAGCTGGAAAAGTATTACGACAAGGTGATCGTGCTGCCCTACGACCGGCCGGCCTTCGCTACCTCGCTGATGACTCCCGCGCCGGCCGCACCCTGACCACCATCGAACTCGACCACGAGAGTGTCGAGGACAGTATGCGGTTTATTAGTGCTGGCCCATCTGGTCATAATGCCCACGCTCGGTGGGCTATTACCGGGCTGCTGCGCTGGCGCGCGCACGCGTGCCCTCCGCGTCGCCGTAGGCGGCGCGGGCCCGGTCCCACGACCGTCGATGCTCTCGCTCGCCGGGCACAGGGCGCGGCCGCGGTCGGGCGGGACCCGGACGGCCCCGCCCGACACGAGCGCGGTGTCGGCTAGCTGGGTGTGACGCAGCGGCTGGCCCCCCGGCTCACCCTGGTCAGGTTGCCGGCCGGATCGAGGAAGTAGTACCCGTGCCCGTCCAGGTCGACGCAGATCGTCGGGGCGTTGGCCGCGGGTGGCGCGCTCGGTGCGTTCGACCATGTCACCACGTACGAGGTGAACTGCTCGCAGTACGAGATCGGCGAGGCGCCGGAGCAGCTGGCCCACCGGGTGGTGAGGTTGCCGCCCTGCCAGATGCGCCAGATGAGGTGCAGCCCGGCGTACTGGAAGGTGGTGGGCCATCCGCTGAGCGTGCCACGAACGATCACCGTCGTCCGGCAGGTCTTGGAGATAGGTGTACCGACGTCGCAGCTGATCGGGATGGTGCCGAGGCCGACGTCGACCGAGCCCGGCGGTGACACCGGGAACGGCGCCGAGACGCGCACCGTCGGCGACGGGTCGCTCTCGCCGGCGGCGGTCACCTGCGTGACGTAGAAGTCGTAGGTGTTCGACAGCAACGGCACGATGGTCGTCCAGTTGCGGCCCGAGATCGGGTACGCCTGGCGCGTCCAGTTGCCGCTGTTCGAGACGTCGCGGATGTACACCCAGTACAGGGCGCCCGACAGGTTGCTGTTCCAGGCCAGGTACACCGATGTGCGCCCGGTCCACCAACCGATCAGCCCGGTCGGCGACACGACCTTCGACATCGCCCGGACGATGTTCGAGGCGGGTCCGTTACCTCCCGCGTAGATGGGGATGACGCGGAAGTCGTAGGTCCGGAAGGTCCGGACACTGGTCACGATGAACTCGGTGGCGTTGGCGACCGGTAACGGCAGGCGTACCCAGCCACCGCTGGCGGAGACGTCGCGCATCTCGATCCAGTACCAGATGCCGGATCCGGACGAGGACCAGTTGAGGTGGATCGACCCGTTCGGCAGCGGCGACGCGACCAACGAGGGTGCCGGTGGGGCCGGCACGGTCGACGTCGCGGTGGCGATGTTCGACAGCGGGCCTTCACCGCCGGCGTTGATCGCCGAAACCCGGAACGAGTACGTCTGACCGATCGTCAGGAACGCAGCGGTGAAGGTGGTGCCGCCGGTCGTGAGCGGGTAGATGCTGCGGGTGAAGTTCCCTGAGGTGCCTACCCGGGTGTACACCCAGTACCAGAGGTTGGGCGCGGGCGCGGTCCAGGACAGCCGGATCGTGCCGTCGTTGTTCGGTGTCGCGGTCAGGTTCGTCGGCGCTGCCGGCAGCGCCATCTGCGGGACCGCCTGCGCCAGGTTCGATCGCGGGCTCTCCGAGCCGTCCGAACCGATCGCGGTGACATACCACTCGTACGTGGTGCCGTTGGCGAGCATCGTCGGGGTGAACGTCGTCCCGGTGGTCACCGGGTACTGGTAGCGCACGAACGATCCACTTGGGACAGTCCGCTGGTAGAGCCAGTACCAGACCCCGGGTCCGGAGGAGTTCCAGGTGAGGGTCACCTGCGAGTCGCCGGGCACAGCGCGCAGGTTCGTCGGCGCGGCCGGCGGGGCGACCCTGGCGACCGCGGAGGCCGTGTTCGACGGCGCGCTCTCGACGCTGCCGAGGCCGATCGCGGTGATCCGGAACTCGTACGTCTTGCCGAGCACCAGCCCGGTCGCCGTGAACGTCGTGACGCCGGCAGCCGGGTACGGGCCGTGCGCGAACTGCTGGCCGTCGGTCGCGTTGCGCTGGTAGACCCAGAACCATGTGTCGTTGCCGGCATGCCGCCAGTTCAACGTGATCGAGCCGTCGCTGTTGGCGGTCGCGGTCAGGTTCGTCGGTGCCGGTGGCGGCGTCGCCCTCGCGGTCGCCTGCGCGATGTTGGACGGCTGGCTCTCCGCGCCGTCGGCGCCGATCGCGGTCACCTTGTACTCGTAGGTTTCGCCTGCGGTCAGCCACGACGCGGTGAACGTGGTGCCGGTGGTCACCGGGTACTGGAACCGCGTGAACGACTCATCCTTCGAGGCGTTCCGCCCGTACAGCCAGTACCAGACGCCCGCCCCGGAGGAGTTCCAGGACAACGTGATGGTGGCGTCGTTGTTGGCGGTCGCGGTGAGGTTCGTCGGTGCCGGGGGTGGGTCGCGTCGTGCGGTGGCCCGGGCGACGTTCGACGGCGGGCTCTCCTTGCCGGTCGGGCCGATCGCGATGACCCGGAACTCGTACGTGTCGCCGACGGTCAGTAGCCCGGCCGTGAACGTGGTGCCGCCGGTGGTCAACGGGTACGGCAGACGGGCGAACGCCTCGGTCTTCGACGCATTGCGCTGCTCGATCCAGTACCAGAGCCCGGGGGCAGGCGCGGTCCAGTTCAGCGTGATCGTGCCGTCGCCGTTGGCGGTCGCGGTCAGGTTCGTCGGTGCCGGTGGCGGCGCGACGTTGGACGTCGCCTGGACCGTGTTCGACTTCGGCCCGTCGCCGCCGCCGTTGAAGGCGAGGACGTACCACGCGTAGGTGTGCCCGTCCTCCAGTCCCGAGATCTTCACGGTGGTGCCGGTCGGTACCGCCCGGGAGACCGCGAAGTCGGTCTGGCCGGCGGTCACGTCGCGCTGGTACACCCGGTAGTTCACGATCCCGGCCGCGGTGACCGGCGTCCAGGACAGGGTGACCGAGCCGTCGGGGTTGGCAGCGGCACTCAGCGTCGGCGCGGTTGCCGGCTTCGGCATCGCTACGTCCACCATGGCCGGCAGTGAAGGTGGCCCTTCACCGACCGCGTTCTCCGCCGACACGCGGTACTCGTACAACCCGGGCCGGAGCACGCCGAACGTCGTGTCGGTGACCGTCACCGAATTCTGCGCCCGGGTGAACTGCGTCGATACGCTTTCCATCCGCCGTTCATAGATCCAGTACTTGAGGTTCGTGCCGGGCGGCGCCGTCCATTGCAGCCGGACCTGCCCGGCCGCGGGGCTGCTCGCCCTCAGGTTCTTCGGGGCGGCCGGCAGCAGGCTGTTGTCCGGCAGCAGCGGCGGGATCGTGACGTTGACGAACCGCGGCCGGTACATCCGCGCGTCGTTGTACAGGTCGTCCTCGTTGAAGCTGTTGACGTTGTACGAGACGAGCAGGGTGTTGCCGGTCGTGCTGGCGCGTTGGTGGATGCGGGCGTTGTACACGTACCGCGCGCCGGTCGCCTCCGGCGCCTTGTACAGCAGCGTCTGGTGACGGAACGGACCCGTCGGCTCGTCGGCGTAGAACGCGACCAGCCGGTTCGTGAACGGCTGGCTGGTGTCCATTGTCACCAGGACGTACTTCTTCTCGCTCGCCAGGTACTTGACGCCGAAGCTGCTACCCATGCCCGTGGTGGTACCGCGGGAGTCCGCCTCGTTGGCCGACCACTGCCCAGCCACAAACCACGTCCCGGTCCAGAACCGCCACTGTGAGGTGTTGAGCACCTGGCCCTTCGGTGCCCGCGCGACGTGCAGCTGGTTCTGGCCGTTGGCATTCTCGACACCGTAGATGTAGGTGAAGTTGTCGGTGCCGTCGACCATCACCGTGCCCCAGTTGATGTTCCGACCACCGGATTGGGGCGTCAGTGCCGGAAGCTTCGTCAAGCCCCGCAGCGTCAGGTCGGACTCGGCGAACCTGGCGATCCCGATCTCCTTGGTGACGAAGGAGAACGCCCCGTCGGCGCCATCGTCGACGCGATAGTAGAACACCTGAAGTTCGTCGCCGACGACCTGCCCGTCGCCGGGCCACCAGCGTTCGTTGGGCCCGCCGACCAGCGCCGTGGGCCGCCCCTCCGGGGTGAGGTTGTAGAGCGTCCGCACGAGCGAGTTGCCCTCTTGGACGACCATCGAGTTGTTGATCATCGGCGTGTTCCGGGGCCGGCTGCCGTCGGGGTTCACCGTGCCGAGCATCGTGTCACCGAAGATCCAGGCGACCCGGTTGCCGGACAGCTGCACCGAGACGGTCTCGTCGCCGCCGGTCCAGTGACCGCCCTGATCGCCGTACACCCGGAACAGCTCGTTCAGGTTGCTCGACGTCGCCGTCGCCGGTTGGTCGGGCGGTGGGATGTACAGCAGCAGGTTCGGTGCCGGCCGATTCGGTAGGAGAGTGATGACGCCGCGGGTCGCGTCGGCGACCAGCGCTGCCCGCACCTGTGCGGGTGTGTACGTCGGGTGGTCAGTGAGGATCATCGCCGCGGCGCCGGCGACCTGCGGCGCGGAGTACGACGTACCGTTCACCGGCTCCGGGACGTAGAGATTGTCGGCCTGGTGGCTCGCCGCCTCGATGGCGGTGCCGGGCGCGAACAGGGTCACGCACGCACCCCAGTTGGACTCGCTCCACTGGGTGTCGAGCTGGTCGGTTGCGGCGACGACGATGACGCCTGGGACGCTCTCCGCCAGGTGGTTCGGAGTTCGGTTACAGCCATCCCCTCGGTGGTTGCCAGCCGCCACGACGAACGTCAGTCCGGTTATCACGCCCACTTCGACCGCGGCGTTGAGTCCTGGCATCTGCCCGAAAAAGGAGAAGCTCATGTTCACCACGGCCGGCCGCGGCACGCTGCTGTCGGTCGCGAGCCAGAGCAGGCCGTCGACGACGGTGGTCTCCGTAGCCGTGCTCTGACAGTCGTCGACCTTGACGGAGCGGATCGGGGAGCGCTTCGCGACCCCTTTCGTCTTGCCGCCGGCGATGGACGCGACCGCGGTGCCGTGGCCGGTGCAGTCCTCGTTCGGCACGTTCGGGACGGTGTTTTTCACGGCGGTCACGCGTGGCGGCAGCTCGTCGAACTCGTCGTGCGTGACTCGGACGCCGCTGTCCATCACATAGATGGGCACGCTGCTCAGCGGGTAGTTGTACTTGAAGTCGAGCGGCAGCCGCTCCTGGTCGTCCCGGTCGAGGTGCCAGGGCAGGGTAGGGCCCGACTGGGTGTCGTGCCGCTGGGCATGCTGATTCTGCTCGACGTACTTCACGATCGGGTCCTCGGCCATCCGGCTGGCCTGCTTTTCCGTGGCAGCAAGGGCAAAGGCGCGGATCAACGGCCACACCTTTCCGACTTTTCCGTCGTACCGGTCGACGAGACGTTGCGCAGTCGCCTCGACCGCGTCACCGGCCAGCCGCGGATCGAGGCCCACGATGAACTCACCGCGAATCGCCAGTGGGCTGTCCGCGTTGAGGATGCCGTGCGACTTCCCGGCCGGGCCGCGGTCCGAGATCTCTGGCGTACTTTGACTGATCCCCGCTGCCGCGACAAGCACGACGACGATCATCGCCACCCAGCGGAACCGGCTCCCACCACGCTGCACCAACACGGTCGCGCTCCACCCGTAGTCCGGAATAGTGGATCGACACGTTGCCACCCGTTGTTGGTCGAAGGCTTGCTGGTTTCTGCTGCGGCCGCGCCGCGAGGGCGACGTTTCGGCTGCTGGCGCGGGTGGTCGAGGGCGCTACCGCGGTGCGTTGTCGTGGCCCTGGCGGCGTACACACTCGGCGATGCCTTCGAGTGCGCGGGCCTCGTGGGCCGGTGTGCCGATGCGTCGGGCGATGTCGAGTGCGGCCGCGAACTGCCGGTGCGCGGCGGCCGGTGTGGTGGAGTCGAGGTGGAGCTGACCGATGTGGTTGAGGGTCTCGGCCTCTCCCGCGGGGTCGCCGACCTTACGGAACAGGTCGAGGGCCTGTTCGAGAGAGGCCGCTGCGGCTAAGTGGTCGCCGGTCGCGTGGTACACGATGCCGAGGCTCTGCACCGCACTGGCCTCGCCGTGCCGGTCGCCGATCTGCTGGTAGAGGCTCCGGGCCTCTTCCGCGACAGCAGCCGCGGCCGGGTGGTCTCCGGTCGCCCGCCGCACGCGGGCGAGGGTGTCCAGTGCCATGGCGTGGCCAAGCCGGTTGCCGAGCTGTCGATGGAGCACGCGGGACTGTTCAGCAGTGGCGACCGCCGCCGGATGGTCCTCGGTCATGTGCTGCACGCGGGCGAGGATGTTCAGGGTGTTGGCGAGGCCCAGCCGGTTGCCGATCTGCTGGTAGAGCGTGCCGGCCTCGGCAGCGGTCGCGACTGCGGCCGGATAGTCACCCGTTGCGTACTGCACGCGGGCCAGGAGGTCCATCGCGTCGGCCTGGCCGCGCCGGTCGCCGACCTGCTGATACAGGACGCGGGCCTGTTCGGTGGCGACTGTCGCGGCCGGAAAGTCGCCTGTTGCGCCGCGCGCACGGGCGAGGGTGTCCAGCGCCCGTGCCTGGCCGAGCCGGTCGCCGATGTTACGGAAGAGCGTGTGGGCCTGGTCGGCGACGGTGATCGCGGCCGGATAGTCGTCGGTCATGTGCCGCAGGCGGGCGATGGCGTCCAGCGCGCATGCCTGGCCACGGGTGTCGCGCAACTGCAGGTACAGGGTGTGGGCTTGTTCGGCGGCGGCGGTCGCATCCGAGTACTCGGCGGTGAGGCAGAGCATGTGGGCGAGGTTGACCAGCGTATGGGCTTCGGCGGGTTGGTTACCGGTGCGCTGGGCGGTGATGAGGGCGGTGCGGTGCAGCCGGATAGCCAGGTCGAACGAGCCGCGGTTGCGGAGGTGGTCGTGCAACGCGGCCGGGATGCCGATCGCCGCCGGATTGTCGCGGGTGGCGGCGTCCGCGGTGACGGCAGCCAGGTTGGACTGCTCGGTGACGAACCAGACACTGGCGTCGCGCGGATCACCGATCGCGGGAGCCTCGATCGCCGCGGGATTCGAGGAGACTGCGCCAGTGTACGAAGTACCGGCGGCAACAGTGGCGGTGTGCTCGTAGTACGCCAGAAGCCGGTCGAGGACGGCGGTCCGGCCGGCTTCCGGGTCGAGCGCGGCCTGGGTACGGGCGTGGGCGGCGATGAGGTCGTGGAACCGGTAGCGGCCCCGGTGTGGTTCGGTCAGCAGGTTGTGTTCGAGTAGGCCCTCCAGGCCACGGCGAGCGGCGGCCTCCGTGGTGTCATCGAGTGCGGCGGCGGCGTACGAGTCGAAGTCGGCGCCGGGATGCAGCGCGAGCCGGCGGAACAGCCGCTGCCGCTCGGGGGGCAGGTCGCGGTAGGACAGCTCGAACGCCGCGGCGACGGCCAGGTGGCCGGTCGCGATGTGACCCAGCCGATCCCGCGCCCGGTCGAGGTCGTCGGCGAGGTCGGCCACTTTCCAGGTGGGGTGCAGGTGGAACCGGGCGGCCGTCAACGTGATGGCCAGCGGCAGGTACCCACACAGGTGGCAGATGCGCTGCACCGCGGCCGGGTCATGGCAGGCGCGGGGTCCGGCGCGGTGCACGAACAGGTGGGCAGCGTCGGGTGCGGGCAGGGTGTCCAGCGACAGCAGCGTGGCGCCCGGCAGCGTGGCCAGCTTCCGCCGGCTGGTGATCAGTACCAGGCAGCCGGGCGAGGCGGGCAGCAGCGGCTCGACGTGAGTGGTGTCGGCGGCGTCGTCCAACACGAGCAGGATCTTCTTGTCGGCCATCCGCTCGCGCCACAACCCGATGCGGGCGTCCAACCCCGTGGGGATCTGGTGCGCGGCGACCCCGTCGCTCTGCAGCAGGACTGCCAGGGCATCGGCCGGATCGACCGCATGCTGACCAGGGGCGTGCGCGCGCAGCTCGACGTAGCGCTGCCCATCCGGGTACCGGGCTGCGAGATGGTGCGCAGCGTGCACCGCAAACGCGGTCTTGCCGACCCCGGCCATGCCGTCCACCGCGTGGATCGCCGGCGCCCTCACCGAGCCGGCCGCCGCGGCGTCCGCCCCTGCGAGCAGACGCCGCAACTCGTCGGCACGGCCGACGAACCCGGCGACATCGGCGGGCAGCATCCGTTCCGCCTTCGGCGGCGGCTCCTGTCCCACTGCCACCTGCGCCGGGACCGGTACGGCGAGGAGGGGGGCGTCGCCATGCAGGATCTTCTGTCGCAGCTCACGCAGCGGCGCACTCAGTACGCCCACGCGGTTGTCCAGCCGCCGGCGGAGCCTTTCGTAGTGCGCCAAGGCGTCGGCCTGTCGCCCGCACCGGTACAGGGCCAGCATGTACTGACCGGCCAGCCGTTCGTCCTGCGGGTCCGCCGCGACCGCGCCGGCCAGGGTGTCGACGAGCTGGGCATGCTCACCCAACCGCAGCCGTACGTCGGTGCGATCCAGCTCCACAGCCAACCGCTCCCGGTGCAGCGAGGTCCGCACCGAGTCCGACCAGGGTACGTTCAGGCCCGTCAGGGCATCTCCTCGCCACAGCTGCGCTGCCTGCGCGAACAACGCCGCGGCGGACCGCTCCTCGACGGCCGCGCGGGCCCGGGCCACCAGGGCGCGGAACCGGTACAGGTCAATCGCTTCCCGGTCGGCCTCCAGGATGTAACCGTTCGACCGGCGTGCCAGCTGCACGCCCGGTCGGTCCGGCTCGGCCGCGCCGGCATCGCGCAGCAACCGGCGCAGGTGGCTGATGTGGACGTGCAACGCGTGCCGGTCCTGCTTGGGCGGCTTGTCCCAGACCCGGCGGATCAGCACGTCGGCCGGTACGACCAGTCCGGCGTCGACCGCCAACGCGGCGAGTACCACCAACCGCTGCCGCGGCCGGATCTCGAGCCGGCGGCCGCCCGCATCCACCTCTACCGGTCCCAGCAGCCGAAACTCCAACACCCTCGCAGCATCGCATGGCGGCTGTCACGCTCGCTGGAAGGACCAGCCCGACCCAGCCAAGATCAAGCGACCGGCCGAGGTAGCTCCCGATCAGCGCGGACGCATTATTCGGCAGGCCCAGCGCCGGGGCCGCAATGCGGATGGGATCAGGTCAGGCGGATGAAGACCGGCGGGGTCGGGAACGCACGGTCAGAATTGATGATCACGCCGATGCTTGCCTGGGCGGTCTGGGTTCTGGGTATCGCCATCCCGTTGTTCGGGGTGAACGAGGCGTTGACGGTATAGACGCCGGAGTAGACCTGGCCCTGACTGGTCCGCACCGGCGAGCCACTCTCGGTGATCACCGGGAAGCCCGAGACGATCGAGTTTATCCGCATCGTCCCGATCGAGCCGATCAGGAAACCGTGGGCCACCTCCTCGGCCGGTAGCTGGATCAGTGGTGGAAAGATGCGGGGCGTGACGCGCACGAGATCACGAACGCTGTTGTAGCAGTACTCCATGTTGAAGGCGAACCACATTGCCTTGAAATGGTACGGCTCGATGTAGGTTTGCATCGCGTTACCGACGGTCCGGCAGTCCAGACCGCCCGGCGGTGGTGGCGGCTCAGTCGGCGGCGGCGTCGGCGTGCCGCCCATGCTGGGCGCTCCCGGCTCCCGGGTCTCGACCCGCACCGAGATGACGGTGTGCGGGGCGCAGGTGGTGCGGGAGACGGATCCCACCGGCGCCCACGGACCCTCGCAAACGATGGGGCCGGCGCCCGGCATGAAGTGCTGCTGGGTCATGATCACGCGGTGTTCCCCGAGGCCGCTGGTGCAGAGGCTCTCCGCGTAGGTGCCGCCGTTGACGATCGTGCAGCTCGACGGCATCGCTTGGGCCGCCGACGCGGACCCCACCACCACGCCGCCCGTGGCAAGGAGGGTGAGCGAAGCCATCACGATCAGGCTTGTCCGCCACCTGCCATCCCGACGCCCCCGCACGGGAGGGACCAGGGGTGGTTGACGGTCGGTCGATACGACGTGCGAGTCACTCATGGGTCCTCCTACCCCACGGGGGCGGCAGCGTCCGGTCTCCGGTTGTCGGAGAACCGCCGTGTTGCCGCCGTCGACGTTCTCGGCTCCGGTGTCGCGGCGAAGCTGCAGAAGCGCTCGGCCGCGGATCGTATGAGAGGTTCGCACCCCGGAGCGCCGGTAGGCTAACCGCGATACTCCAATGAGATGTCAATATAGTGATAATATTCGATGCATCTCCTCGCTCTGCCCGGTCGCCGGCGGGGTGGTCCGACTCCGGATCGCGGGCGCGGTCGCCGCGCAACCTATTCGCATGGCTGACTGTCGCCCGTACCCGGCAGGCCTAGCCTCTTGGGGCGGGCACGGTCGTAGGTGCGCGGGCCTGGCGTGAACGTCATCTGTCGTGCCGTGCCCACTGTGGTCCGGTTGCCTGGGGCAGGTCTTGGGTTCCGCCAGCGTCAGCGTCGCGCCCAACGCCAGGACCGGTTCGGACACGTCAACCCCCACAATGATCGTTCACGCTTGGTCGTCTCGGGTGGGGGAGCAGCTCGACTCCGGGTTCAGCGCCAGTCTCGATCTCGCAGGTGTCCGGATCGCAGACGACGGTCAGGACGTGTTTACGTAGGTGCGCCGCGACCTGGCGTATGTCGACTTCCGGGAGTTGCGCGGCTATCCGGGCCAGGAGCTGGTCTTCGCACGTAGATGCTGCCGGGTCGGTCGGGCGCGGCGGGTTTGGCTGGTGTGGCCGTGGCGGCAGCGGTATCCGGGTCGGTGGCGGTCACACATTCGGCAGATGATTAGCCCGACGGACTGGTAGGTGCGGGTGCTGCCGTCCCCAGGCGTCGGTACGGCGTTGATCTTCTGGGCGGCGATGAAGTCGGCCTCGCTGACCAGCGGGTGTGCGCGACGTCTGCTGCTGCCCCATCCGCGTGGGCCTTTCCAGATCAGAGACCGGCCGAGAGCGACTGCGACGGTGGTGTACTGGGCGAGCCTGCACGCCGCGGAGGCGTTGGAGAGCTCCGGGCAGTGCGCGCAGGCTGCAGGTGAGCGCCCGCCAGCGCGGGGCGATCTCGTTGCGCCACTCGGTTATAGCGTGTGGTCGGCGGTGTGCCACCAGACGACGGTGGCGGTCACGCTGGCGACGGCGATCGCCACGACGAGGCTGTAACCGATTGGGCCAACATGGGGGTGGTTGGTGCCGCCGATCTGGCTGTAGATCGCCGGCACCGACCAAGGGAATAGGTGGCCGTAGCCGAGCACGGCGATCACCTGGGCCAGGAAGACGGTGAGGAACATGACGCCGATCGCGGCCAGGTAGCCGCGGCCGACGCTGGCGGCCAGGCCGAGCGTGGTGACCAGCAGCACCGTGAGCACCGCAGTGACCATCATGCGGGCCAGGGCTTCGACGG
>Ga0209382_10007322_pt1 | contig 14096 bp, 10 predicted proteins | sample SoiMetdeltSBSDD5_FD_187599 | JGI IMG/M metagenome (GOLD analysis project Ga0209382, IMG submission 187599) | Bulk soil microbial communities from a Populus tree surrounding site in Tennessee, USA - Soil MetaG P. deltoides SBSDD5 (SPAdes) (version 2) | ecosystem: Environmental > Terrestrial >... | reverse complement strand
GGCGGCCTCCTCCAGGTCGATCGGCAGCTCCTTCAGGAAGCCGATCATCATCCAGATCCCGAACGGCAGCGCGAAGGTGGTGTAGGAGAGGATCAGCGCGGTCTTCGTGTTCAGCATCCCGACCTGGGACAGGATCACGTAGAACGGCAGCACCAGGCTGATCCGGGGCACCATCCGCACGACCAGGTAGAACAGGGGCAGGAAGGTGGAGCCCTTGAAGCGGAACCGGGTGAACGCGTACGCCGAGAGGAAGCCGAACACCGTCGCCAGCAGGCTGGTGACCGAGGCCACGATCAGCGTGTTCATCAGGTAGCGCTGGAACTCCGATGTCTGGAACAGCTCCAGGTAGCTCCCGAGCGTCGGCGTGAAGATCCAGACCGGCGGCATCGAGGCGACGATGTTGTCCGGCTTGACGCTGGTCAGCAGCATCCAGGCGATCGGGCCGAGCGCCCAGAACAGCATGAAGGCGATGACGATGGACTGCCCGACGCGGCTCCCGAGCCGGCTTCGACCCTTCGGGGCCGCGAGCGCGGGCGCACCCAGGGGCGTCGCGCTCACCGACTGTGCACTCATCTGCAGGCTCCCCTAATCGACCTGGGTGCGCTGCATCTGGCGCACGAAGAAGATGCCGAACGCGAACACCACGATGAAGATGATGTACGAGACGGCAGAGCCCAGCCCCATGTTGTAGACCCGGAAGCTGTACCGCTGGGTGGCGAGGGCGATCGTCTCGGTGGCGTTGCCGGGGCCGCCGCCAGTCATGATGAACAGGATGTCGAACTCCCGGACGGCATCCATGCCCCGGATGATCAACGCGACCAGGATCAGCGGCTTGAGCAGCGGGATCGTGACGCTCTTGAACTTCTGCCAGGGCGAGGCGCCGTCGACGTCCGCCGCCTCGTACAGCTCCGCGGGGAGCGACTGCATCCCGGCCAGAAAGATCAGGAACATGAACGGGGTATTTCGCCAGATGTCTACGGCCATGACCGAGAACAGGGCCAGGCTCGGATCGCCGAGCCAGACCGGCTTGCCGAACCCGAGCATCGAGACAAAGTAGTTCATGATCCCGAGATCGGGATGGAGGATGAACCGCCACATGAAGGCGGCGACGGCCGGCGTCATGAAGATCGGCACCAGCATCGCCGTGCGGATCAGCCCCTGCCCGAACGTCAGGTTGTGGACGACCAGCGCGAACGCCATCCCGAGCACGAACTGGGCGCCGACCGTGCCGCCGGTGAAGATCGCCGTCGTCTTGAGAGCGCTGAGAAAGCTCGGATCGGCGAACGCCTGGGCGTAGTTGGCGAACCCGACGAAGCGGAAGTTGGCCGGATCGGTCAGGATGTAGCGGTAGAAGCTGATCCCGAGCGAGTACAGCAGCGGTACGACGATGACGGCCACCGTGGCGAGGAGGGCCGGCAGGATACAGAGCACCTCGAACGGGAACAGCCCTTCGAGGCGCGACCAGGCAGACGGGCTGGCCTGATCCCTGGGACGCGGAGCGCCCTGGCTTGCGAGATCGATCGTACTCATGCCCACTTCTTTGTGCTTCGGGCAGGCGGTGGATCCGCTCGACTGGCCGGCCCTGCTGGCGCGATTTCCGAATCAAATCGGTTTGACAAGTCGATTAAAGCGGCTCGCCCCGCGCCTGTCAACGTCAGCCTGGAGTCTGGATGCCGAGATGGCCCTCACCCCCCGAGCCCCTCTCCCTACCGTGGGAGAGGGGGAGTCCGATAGCATCCTGTCCCACGCCCAGCACGAGGGACAGAGGTGTGAGGCGTGGGAGACTGCTCCCCTCTCCCGCGGCAGGGAGAGGGACTGGGGGCCGTGGGGATAAAGGGGCCCCATGGTAGGAGGGAGAGGGCCATTCCTGAGACACAGCCGGCCGGGCGTGAGAACGGCGCCAGGCGGTCGCGAAGAATCACGCACCGTGACGTGGCCCGCCGGGCCGGGGTCTCGCCGGCCGTCGTCTCGTACGTCGTCAACGGCGGGCCGCGCTCGACATCCGCCGAGACGCGCGACCGGGTGCTCCAGGCGATCCAGGAGCTCGGCTACCACCCGAACGCCGCCGCCCGTGGCCTGCGCATCCAGCGGACTCAGACGATCGGCTTCGTGGACAGCGACTACTCCCCGCTCGACGTCTACGTCTCGCCGTACAGCGCCGGCATCCTGACCGGCCTGACCGCCGAGCTGGCGGCAAACGAGCATCACCTGCTGATCTCGCCGCTGCTGGTGGGCCAGGATCTCGGGCCGCTCCAGCGGATCTTGCGGGGCGGACGCCTGGACGGCGTCGTCGTGCGGCTGGTCGAGGACTCGGCGGCGGCGGACGCGCTGCTGGAGATGATCCGCGAAACCGGCACGCCGTGCGTCTGCATCGAGCGGCCGGTCGACCCACGGTTCGGCTTCGGCTCGGTGGTGGTGGACGATGAGTCCGGCGCGTTCGAGGCGACCTCGTACCTGATCGATCGCGGCCACCGGCGGATCGCCCACCTGGCCGGCGACCGCCGCTACGCCAGCGCGCTCGCCCGCCGGGCCGGCTATGAGCGGGCGCTCTCCGCTGGCCGCCTGCCGCTCGACCCGGCCCTGGTGGAGGTCGAATCCTGGGCTCCCCTGGCCGTAGACGCCGCCCTTGAACGGCTGCGGGCGCTCGCGGAGCCGCCGACGGCACTCTTCGCCGCGAACGACAGCCTGGCGTTCCGGGCTGTCGAGCTCTCGCGAGCGGCGGGCCGGCGCGTCCCGGAGGATCTGGCGGTGATCGGGTTCGACGACATCCCGCTGGCGCGGGAGATGGTGCCGCCCCTCACGACGGTGCAGATCCCGTTGAACGAGGTCGGCCGGCTCGCCGCGCGCCACCTGCTGGACCTGATCGAGCGCGACGAGGCGCCGCCCACGACGGAGATCCTGCCGGTCCAGGTGGTCCGGCGCGGGACGGCATAACCTCCTGGGACCGCCGCGAGAATCGCGGCACCCCGCGCAACGGGGTCATCGCCCAAGAGCCCGACATCCTGTTTGATCCGGGATCGCCAGGGTGAGCGGGGTGCGCCCGCTGCCGCGAGGATCGCGGCGCACGCCTGGGCCGGGCTCGCACTGATCTCGCTCGCGGGCGGGTTCATCGCCAGCACGCACCTGCCGGGCATCTCGAACTACGCGATCCTCGGGCTCGGGACGATCGTCGTCGGGCTGGTGCCAGACCGCTGGCGGCGTACGGGGCTGCTCGGGCGTGACGGCTTCGCTTCGGTGCTGGGCGTCGCCCTGATCGGCAACGGCTGCTACATGGTGTTCGTGCCGGGGCAGTTCGCGGCGCCGATCTTCGACCTGGTCCGGCCGTACCTGCCGCTGTTCGGCCCCGGCCTGATCGCCGGCGGGCTTGCGCTGCTGGCGGCGCAACTTGTCCCCAGCGTGCCCCGAGCCCTGCTCTGGGCGGCGTACCTCCTGCCAGCTACGCTTCTGCTGGCGTACCTCATGCGCGGCCCGTTGCCGTACGGAAGCTGGACCGGCACCGCCTACTACGGCGGCTTCGGGGTGGTGCTGGCGCTGCTGCCGTGGCTCGGGCCTCGGCTGCGCAGGCTGGACCCCTCCTCGCTGCGGCTCCAGCTGGCGCTGGCGTTGATCGTCGCCGGTGCGTTGCCGCTCGTCGGGGCGGTGGCGTTCATCGCCGACCTCCAGGAGCGCTCGGTCGTCGAGCGCGAGCTCGAGCTGCAGAAGAACCAGGCGGCGATCCTGGCCGACGATCTCTCGCGGAGCATCACCCGTCACGAGTCCTCCGTCTCGACGCTGGCGAAGATCCCCCGTCTGGCCGGGCTGAGCCCTACCAGCAAGGTCACCATCGTCCGGAGCGCCAGCCGCGCCCAGGACGGCGAGCTGACGTTCGCGATCTTCGGCCCGAACGACCAGCCGATCGCCGCCACCCAGACAGACGGCGACCCGTTCGATCCGTCCAGCTCCGGCATGGCGGTGAGCGGGCCGGCGACCCTCGGCGTTGCGCCGAAGATCGAGGTCATTCGGCCCGCGCCCGACGAGCCGCCGGTCCTGCTCGCCCGCGCCGCGATCGAGGGAGCGAACGGCGAGTACGCCGGCCAGCTCGTCGGCGTGCTGAACCGGCAGCGCCTGATCGACCGGCTGGCGAGCGCAAGCGCCGTGACCGGCGCCCGAGACGACGGTGAGCATCGGCGTGGCGCTGAGCACGCTGGAGCACGACCGCCCGGAGCATCTGCTCAGAGACGCGGACGTGGCGCTCTATCGGGCGAAGGCGCAGGGGAAGGCCCGCCACGCCGTCTTCGACACGAGCATGGACGCCCAGGCGCTGGAGCGGCTGGAGCTCGAGACCGATCTCAGACACGCTGCCAGGCGCGGCGAGCTGCTCGTCCACTATCAGCCGATCGTGGACCTGGTGACCGGGCGGGTCTGTGAGGTCGAGGCGCTGATCCGCTGGCTCCATCCGGTGCGGGGGATGATCCCGCCGCTCCAGTTCATCCCGCTGGCCGAGGAGACCGGGCTGATCATCCCGATCGGGCGCTGGATCCTGGCCGAGGCGTGCCGGCAGACCCGGCGCTGGCAGGAGGAACTGCCGACGGTGCCGCCGCTGACGCTGAGCGTCAACATCTCGGCGCGGCAGCTTCAGCACCCGACGCTGATCGAGGAGATCGCCGAGGTGCTGGCAGAGACCGGCCTGGACCCATCGACGCTGCGCCTGGAGATCACCGAGAGCGTGGTGATGGAGGACGCGGAGTCAACGTCCGAGATGCTGCTGAAGCTGAAGCGGCTCGGCATCGAGCTGGCGATCGACGATTTCGGGACCGGCTACTCGTCGTTGAGCTACCTGCACCGGTTCCCGTTCGACGCGGTCAAGATCGATCGGTCGTTCGTGACCCAGATCGGCACCAGCATGCGGGACGCGACGATCATTCGGGCGATCGTCGCGCTGGCGAAAAGCTTGCAGCTCAGCCTGACAGCCGAAGGGATCGAGAGCACGGAGCAGCTCCGGGAGCTGCGCGACCTGGGCTGCAACCGGGGCCAGGGGTACCTGCTGTCGAAGCCGGAGCCGCCCGAGGCGATCCCGGCCCTGCTGGCGGTGCGCCACGAGGGCCAGCTCGCGGCGGCAATGCTCCGCCCGATCGCCTGACCGTCGCCGGGGCACGCGGTGCCGCTCCCACGCGACGGGAGATACGTACCAGACCATCCTCCGGATACCGAGTTGTACGGATACCGGACGGCTCGCCGGGCCGTACGCTGGATTCAGGCTCTGGTGACTGAAATCTCAATTGCGTAGGATGCCAACATGACGGTAGCGCCAGCGACCGGTCCGTGGATCGACGTCGATCTGTTCAGTCCATCGTCGGAGCACGCGCTGCTTCGTGCCACGGTTTACCAGCTCGTGTGCGACGAAGTCGAGCCGCAGGCGCGCGAGCACGACCGTGCCGAGCGCTTCAATCGACGACTGTTCCGCCGCTGCGGCGAGCTCGACCTGTTCGGGCTCACGGTCCCGGCCGATGAGGGGGGCGCGGGACTGGATGCAGTCGCGGCGGCGATCGTCCACGAGGAGCTTGCGACATCCGACCCGGGTTTCGCGCTCGCGTTTATGGCGCATGCGATCGGGTTTGCCAACAACCTGTCGCGCAACGCCAGCATCGAGCAGCGTCGACGCTACCTGCCACGCGTCCTGTCCGGGGAATGGATCGGCGGTATGGCGATGAGCGAGCCAGAAGGCGGCACCGACGTCCTCGGGATGCGGACGACGGCGCGTCGTGATGGCGATCGATACCTGCTGAGCGGACGCAAGATGTGGATCACCAACGGTGCGCTCGACGACCAGACCCTCGGCGACGTCTTCGTGACCTACGCTCGGACCGAGGGCGGCACGATCTCGACGTTCATCGTCGAGAACGGCTTCCCCGGCTTTCGCCTGGGGCGGAGGATCAGAGATAAGCTCGGCTGTCGGGCCTCGATGACCGCCGAGCTGGTGTTCGACGACTGTGCCGTGCCGGCCAAGAACCTCGTCGGCGACGAAGGTCAGAGCATCAGCCATATGATGCGCAACCTCGAGCTCGAGCGGGTGTCCCTGGCGGCGATGGCGCTTGGGATCGCTCAGCGCTGTCTACGTGAGATGGTGCGGTGGGCCGGCCAGCGTGTCGCGTTCGGCCGGCCGATCCACGAATTTGGGCAGATCCAGCGGCATATCGCCGAGTCGTATGCGCAGTGGCGCGCCGCGCGCAGCTACGTCTACGACGTGGCTCGCCGGATGGACCTCGAGCATGCCGGCCATCGCGTCGATGCTGACGGCATGAAGCTGGTCGCGTCGACCATGGCAAAAGATGTCGCCGACCGAGCCATTCAGGTGCTTGGCGCGCATGGCTACGTCGCCGACGGGGTCGTCGAGCGGCTGTGGCGCGACGCCAGAATGCTGGAGATCGGCGGCGGCACTCTCGAGGCGCATCAGCGGAACCTGACACGCGACCTGGTCCGCGACGCAGAACGCCTGCTGCGCTAGCGCTCCGCCATGCTGAAAATAATGCGCTCCCGACGGTTGTCGTGGTCGGGACAAATAGTTGCTCGTATCGTCCTCCCGAGCGGAGCGAGGAACGAGCGAAGCCGAGGGATCTCGGTCCGGGACTTCCGCTGCCGAGATCCCTCCGCTCCGCTCGCAAGCTCGCTTCGGTCGGGATGACAACTGGGAGTAGCGAGGCTCGCGCAGCTTGCCCTGAGCTTGCCGAATGGGGTCGGGATGACAGGAGCGGTACGTACCACGCTGGCCCGGAGATGCGTACCTGACCGTCGACCCGCGTTACCGAGGAGTACGGATGTCAGGCAACTCGCTGGCTCGTACGCTGACGGTAACCTCCGATGCGCTGGAGTGGCCGCACTGAGGGGATCGACAGTCGCCGCGACCGCACCGCCCTTGCCCCCTTGAGGGCAGCGTGACGGAGTGTCTACGAGGAGCTTCAGCCATGCAGGTCCAGACGAGAGACGATGTGGATGCCGTGGTTCACGACTTGCTTGCAACGTACGGTGGCCGCGAGGTCCGGGTTGCGCACCTGCTCTGCGACCGTCACGCCGACGACGCCGACCGTGTTGCGTTGCTCTACGAAGACGCCACCGGGAAGACGAGCCGGCTGACCTTCGCCGAGCTTCAGGACGCGTCCGCTCGGTTCGCCGGGGTGCTGCGCGATCTGGGGGTCTCCCGAGGAGATCGGGTCGCCACGCTCCTGCCGAAGATCCCGGAGTTGATGATCGCGACCCTGGCGATCTGGCGCGTCGGCGCGGTCCATGTCCCGATGTTCACCGCGTTCGGCCCGCGCCCCATTCGCCACCGCCTCCAGGACTCGGCCGCCAGGGTGATCGTCACCGACGAGCAGCAACGCCCGAAGCTGAACGACGTCCTGGATGGCCCCGAGAGCCTGGCGACGTCGGCGCCGCACGCGGTCGTGGTCTCGTCCGGCGACCGCCAGACCGATCATGGCCGCGACATCTCGTTCTGGGCGGCGCTGCACGCGGCCCGACCGGTCCAGGCGCCCGCCGTGATCGGCGGCGACGATCTCTGCTTCCTGATCTACACTTCCGGGACAACCGGCAGCGCGAAGGGCGTCGAGGTGCCGGCGAAAGCACTCGCGTCCTTCGAGACGTACATGCGCTTCGGCTACGACCTGCGCGACGACGACGTGTACTGGAACGTCGGCGACCCGGGCTGGGCGTACGGGCTGTACTACGCCCTCGTCGGCTCGCTGCTGCTCGGCCACACCACCCTCTTCTACAACGCGCCGTTCGAGTCGGAGGACGTCTACCGCATCCTGGAGAAGTACGGGGTAACGAACTTCGCGGCGGCGCCGACGGCGTACCGTGCCATGCGAGCAGCCGGTGCCCCGTCCGGACTGAAAGAGCGCCTGCGGCTGCGTGCGGCGTCGAGTGCCGGCGAGACGCTGAACCCTGACGTGATCGCCTGGGCCAAGCACCACCTGGGCGTGCCGATCCACGATCAGTACGGCCAGACCGAGCACGGGATGCTGGTGAACAACCACCATGCGCCCTCCCTGCGGCGCGCGATCCGGCCTGGCTCGATGGGCCACCCGATGCCAGGGTTCAGGATGGTGATCGTAGACGAGGCCGGGCACGAGCTGGGCCCCGGTCAGCAAGGGCAGATCGCCATCGACTGCCCGGCCTCGCCGCTGTACTGGTTCCGTGGATACCGCGGCGCGCCCGAGCGGACGGCCGAGCGCTTCGTCGGGAACGGGCGCTACTACCTGTCCGGCGACGCCGCGTACGCCGATGACGACGGCTACATCTACGCCGGCGGGCGCACCGACGACCTCATCACCAGCGCCGGCTACCGGATCGGCCCGTTCGACGTCGAGAGCGCCCTCGTCGCGCACCCGGCCGTGGCCGAGGCGGCGGTGATCGGGAAGCCGGACGCCCTCCGTGGCGAGATCGTCAAGGCGTTCGTGGTGCTCAAGCCGGGCTTCTCGGCCGGGACCGCGCTGACGGAGGAGCTTGGGCAGTTCGTCAAGACAAGCCTGTCCGCCCACGCGTACCCTCGAGAGATCGAGATCGTCGAGGGATTGCCGAAGACGCCCAGCGGGAAAATCCAGCGCTTCCTGCTGCGCGACCGAGGCTGATCCAGCCCGACCGGATGGCTCGCGGATCGCGCAGCCTCAGCGTCGAGGCGGCCCGATCCGCTCCGCGTGCTCTACCATGCATCGTGCATTGGGGCAAGGTCGATGATGGTTGATGGGCTCGGCACCTCTTCGCGATCCCAGCCCGGTCCGCCCGGCGGGACGGTGACCTTCCTCTTCACAGATATCGAGGGATCGACCCGGCTCTTGCGCCAGCTCGGGGGCCGGTATCCGGCGGTGTTCGAGGCGCATCAGCGGCTGCTACGGGAGAGCTTTCAGGAAGCCGGCGGCTTCGAGTTTGGCGCGCCGGGCGACGCATTCTGCATTGCCTTCGCGCGGCCGGCTGACGCCATCATGGCAGCGGTGGCCGGTCAGTGCCGATTGGCCGAGCATCCGTGGCCGGAGGGCTCACCCCTTCGGGTGCGGATGGCCCTGCACACCGGCCAGCCAGGGCTCGTCGGCGGGAGCTACGTCGGCCTGGACGTCCACCGCGCGGCCCGGCTGAGCGCCATCGGACACGGCGGACAGATCCTGCTCTCGGAGGCGACCCGGGTGCTCGTGGAGCGCGACCTGCCGGACGGGACGCGCATCCACGACCTCGGCGAGCATCGCCTGAAGGATCTGCCGCGCCCCGAGCGGATCTGGCAGCTCTCGATCGACGGCCTGCCCGCGGAGCTCCCGCCGCTTCGCACCCTGGACAGCCGCCCGAACAACCTGCCAGTTCAGGCAACACCACTCATCGGGCGCCAGGCGGAAGTGACCGCGGCATGCGAGCGCCTCCGTCGCCCTGACGTATCCCTCCTTACCCTGACCGGACCGGGAGGAACCGGAAAGACTCGTCTCGCTCTCCAGGTCGCGGCCGACCTCGTCGACGAGATGGAGGACGGCGTGGTCTTCGTGCCGCTCGCGCCAATCTCCGATCCGAACCTGGTGCCCGCGACGATCGCCAAAGCGCTTGGCATCCAGGAAGCGTTCGACCGGCCGCTGCTGGAGAGCTTGAAGCAGTCCCTGCGAGACCGGCACCTGCTCCTGGTCCTGGACAATTTCGAGCAGGTGCTGGATGCGGCCCCGCTTGTGGCCGACCTGGCGGCCGAGTGCCCCAGGCTGAAGCTCCTGGTGACGAGCCGGGCGACGTTGCGGATCTACGGCGAGCACACCCTGCCGGTCCCGCCGTTGGCGCTGCCGGAGCGCAGCGAACTGCCGTCGGCGGAGCACCTATCACAGTGCGCGTCGGTGCGGCTGTTCGTCGAGCGGGCACAGGCCGTTCGCCCAGGCTTCACGATGACGGACGAGACGGCGTCGTACGTGGCCGAGATCTGCCACCGGCTGGACGGTCTCCCGCTGGCGATCGAGCTGGCGGCGGCCCGCGTGCGGGTGCTTCCACTCCCAGCCATGCTCGCCCGCCTGGAGCATTGCCTGGATCTGTTGACGGGCGGCGCGCGGAACGTGCCGGCCAGACAGCAGACGCTGCGTGGGGCGATGGCCTGGAGCTACGACCTGCTCCCGGCCGAGGAGCAGCGCCTCTTTCGACGGCTCGCGGTGTTCGCCGGCGGTTGCCCGCTCGACGGCGTCGAGGCAGTCTGTGACGTGGACGGCGATCTCGGCGTTGATCCGCTGGAAGCCATGTCGTCGCTCGTCGACAAGAGCCTGCTGCGCGAGGAGGTCGGAGACGCGACGACGGCGCGCTTCCTGATGCTCGAAACAGTCCGCGAATACGCGCTGGAGCAGCTGGCGGCCAGTGGTGAGGCCGACGTGATTCGTCACCGACACACAACCTACTTCCTGGCAGTTGCCGAAACGGCCGACCCACTGCTGCGTGGGCGCGAGCAGGCCACGTGGGTCGCCCGCCTTGAGCTCGAGCGAGACAACCTTCGCGCCGCGCTCACCTGGGCCCGGCCAGCGCCTGCTGACGCTTCAGCCGCAGCCGCCCCGGACGACGCAGGGGAGCTCGGGCTGCGGCTGGCGGGCGCGCTGGCCTGGTTCTGGTGGATGCGCGGGCCGTTCAGCGAAGGACGGCGCTGGCTGGAGGGGGTGCTCGCCGCGACAGGCGGATCGGAAGCGGCCCGGGCCAAGGCGGTCAACGGGGCCGGATTAATGGCCCACGCCGAAGGTGACCTCAGCTCCGCCGTGACCCTGCTGACACAGAGCGTGGCGCTCTATCGGCAGGAGGACGACACCTGGGGGACTGCGTTCTCTCTCGGCTGCCTCGGCGTCATGGAGCACTACACGGGCGACTTCGAGCGGGCCGCCCGCGACTACGAGGAGAGCGTGGCGCTGTTTCGGGCGGTTGGCGACGCCTGGGGAGTTGGCAGCTTCCTGGCCGGACTGGGCCGGGTCGCGCACGCTCATGGCGACGACGGGCGGGCTGAGGCGCTGCTTCAAGAGAGTCTGTCCCTGTTGCGGGAGGCCGGCGACACACGGGGGATCGCATGGTCGCTGCACTACCTCGGGCGGGTGATGCAGCACCAGGGCGACGAGGCGCGGGCGGTCGCGTTGTTCGAGGAGAGCCTGGCGCTCTGCCGAGACCTGGGCGACCGTTGGGGGATGGCCTGGTCGTTGGGCGGGTTGGGCCGGATCGCGCGTGCCCGTGGCGAATACGACCGGGCGACCAGGCTGCTCCAGGACAGTTTGACCCTCTCGCGTGAGCTTGGCTACCAGCGTGGGGTCGGGTACGCCCTCTACAACCTCGGGATCGTCGCCGAGCAGCAGGGTGCCGCCGAACAGGCGAGAGCGTTTCACGAGCAGTGCCTGATGCTCCGCCGTGGCCTGGGTGACCGCCGAGGCGTCGCCCAGTCGCTGACCGACCTTGCACGACTGGCGCGCGCGGCCGGAGATGAGGGTCATGCGGTCCTGCTTGCCGAGGAGGCCGAAGCGATCTCCCAGGAGCTGGCAGATCAGGGGGCGAGCGTCAGCGCGCCGGCCCAGCCGACACCCGCGACGGCTGTCCCGCCTCTCTCACCTCGCGAGTGTGAGGTCGCGACGCTGGTCGCGCGGGGACTGACTAGCCGCGAGATCGCGACCAGACTGGTGATCTCGGAGCGGACGGCGGAGACGCACGTCGGCAACATCCTGGGTAAACTGGGCGTCGGCTCGCGGGCACAGATCGCGGCCTGGGCCGTGGAGCGGGGGCTCGCCAGCGGCCGTCCCTGACCTCTGCCCGGCGGAGTCGCTGCGTGCGGCGCCCGCTGGAAGGGAGGTCGATGCGCTACCCTCCTGTCAGGGGAGGCGCAGATGACGTACGTCCATGCGAGCAACGCCGATGGCTGGTTCACCGTTCCCTCGCGGGAGCGCCAGTTCGAGCGGACGAGCGCGCTGGTCCGCCGCTCGTCGTTGATCCTGCCGGTCAACGTTCGACGCTTCGTCGAGCGCGCCTACACCCGGGGGGCGGACGCTATCGTGCTGGACCTGGAGGACAGCGTCCCGCCGCGCGAGAAGGCGGCGGCGCGCGAGCTGGTGCCGGAGAGCATCGAGCTGGCCGGCCGAGGCGGCGCCGACGTCATGGTCCGGATCAACAAGGCGTTCGAGCTGGCGGTTGCAGACCTGGATGCCTCGATCCATCCCGGCCTGACCGGCATCGTCTTCCCGAAAGTCGAGTCGCCGGTCGAGGTCCAGATCGTCGACCGCCTGATCGCCGAGCGCGAGATGGAGCGCGGCCTGCCTGTCGGCGAGATCGAGGTCGCGGTGCTGGTGGAGACAGCGCTCGGCGTCCAGCACATGGCGGAGATCGCCTGCGCCAGCCCGCGGATCGTCTCGCTGAGCCTTGGCTCGGAAGACTTCACGAAGGACATCGCCGTGGAGCCCTCAGCGGATGGCGAGGAGCAAGAGTACGGCAAGGGGATGACGATCGTCGCGGCGCGGCTGGCCGGCATCCAGCCGCAGGGGCTGAGCAGCACGCTCGCCAACTTCAGCGACCTGGAGGGACTGGAGCGCTCGGCGCGTCGGGCGGCGAAGATCGGCTTCAAGGGCGCAAGCTGCATCCACCCGACCCAGGTGCCGATCCTGAACCGCGCCTACTCGCCGGACCCGGACGCCGTGGAGTACGCCTACCGCGTCATCAACGTCTACGAGGAGACTGAGGCGGCCGGACGGGCTTCGGTATCGCTCGACGGCAAGATGATCGACATCCCGATCGTGGACCGGGCGCGGACGCTGGTCGCCCGCGCCGAGGCGATCGCGGCCCGCGAGGCCCGCAAGCAGGTCGCCCTGGCCGCTATCGCTGATTGAGGGCGCCGCACGACTCCCGGACGACCAGGTGGACCGGCAAGACTCGCTCCATCTCGGGGGGCGGCGAGCCGTCCAGCAGGCTGAACAGCATCTCGGCGCCGAGGCGGCCAAGCTCCGGGGCGTGGAGCTCCACCGTTGTCAGCGACGGGATCGTCATCGTGCTCAGCTCGACGCCATGGAAGCCGACCAGCGCCACGTCGTCCGGCACCCGAACGCCGGCCTCGTGGAAGCCGCGCATCGCCCCGAACGCGATCAGGTCGTTGGTGGCGAACACGGCCGTCGGACGGGTGGCCGGGTCCGGGTGGCTTGCGAGGAACAGGTGGGCGAGATCCTTGCCGCCGGCCGTCGCGCGGGGGCAGCTTGTGACCCAGGAGGGATCAGGCTCGATCCCGGCCTCGATCAGTGCGCGCAGGTAGCCACGGTACCGAGCGTTCCCGGCGTCTGGCACCTCGCCCTCCAGCGGCACGTCTTCCCAGGTGAAGTGCGCGATGCGGCGATGGCCGAGGTCCGCCAGGTGCTTCGTGGCCAGGTAGCTGCCGCCGAGATCATCCACGCGCAAGGACGGGATCGAGGGGTCCGGGCTGTGATCCAGCAGCACCACCACCGGCAGGCCGCGCGCCGTCAGCTTGCGCAGCCCGTCCGTGGCCGGGTCGATCACCCGCCGGCGGTTGACGGCGACGATGACGCCGTCGGCGCTTCCCTGGCGCAGGTGGCGGAGCGCCCGAAGCTCCGCGTCCAGATCGTGGACGTCGATCACGCTGACCTGGTAGTCGCGCAGGCCGGCGACCTCGCCGACGCCGGCGGCGAGCTCGCTGAAGAACGGGCTGCCGAGCCGCCAGAGCAGGATGTTGATGATGCCGGTCTGACGGCGCCGCAGGCTTCTCGCTGCGTGGTCCGGCACGTAGCCGAGCTCGTCGGCGACCGCGATGACCCGGGCGCGCGTCGTCTCGCTGATCCGGACCTGGTCCGCCCGGCCGTTCAGGACGACCGAGGCCGTGGTCTTGGAGACGCCGGCCTGGCGAGCGACCTCTTCAAGTGTGAGCGGCCGTCGAGTCTCAATTCCCATTCCGTCGACCTCGCGGGCACGAGCGGTGGCGGCCGGGCCGGCCGCGCTCCCAGGTCGGCAGCATCTGCGCACGCGTGCCCAGACGCGCCGACTATTGGCCGAACTGATGTCCGGTGTCAAGGGGGGTGGCCGTGGGCGCAGCAAGCAGCGCCCCTACAGTACGGCATGGTAGGGGCGCTGCTTGCTGCGCCCAGCTTCTTGCGCCC
>Ga0209382_10007320_pt1 | contig 14097 bp, 10 predicted proteins | sample SoiMetdeltSBSDD5_FD_187599 | JGI IMG/M metagenome (GOLD analysis project Ga0209382, IMG submission 187599) | Bulk soil microbial communities from a Populus tree surrounding site in Tennessee, USA - Soil MetaG P. deltoides SBSDD5 (SPAdes) (version 2) | ecosystem: Environmental > Terrestrial >... | reverse complement strand
GCCTGAGCGTAATAACATTGGGACTTGCAAGAAGCTCTTGTTCAGCTTCAACTTTGGTGCGACCGTAAAGGGTGATCGGATCAAGGGGGCTTTCTTCAGTACAATAGACATCGCCTGATTTCGTTCCATACCCGCTGTTCGTATTAGGGTAAACTACCTGTTGATCGACACTGCGCAAGCGATTGAGAAGTTGTATTGCGCCCAGATTTACTGACTCAGCTAACCACGGATCACGGTCACAAGCTGGGCCCCCTACAATAGCTGCTAGAGGGATAATCACATCAGCCTTTCGGATAAGCGGTGCCATGATTCTCTCATCACGAACATCGCCACGGGTGAAGTCAAACGCAGGGTTGGCACAAAATTGAAATAGGGTATGCTGATTATAGAGTAGTGAATCAACCGCCGTTACTGTATATCCAGCATCAAGCAGATGCTCACATAATACAGAGCCTAAATATCCTGCTCCGCCTGTCATAAGCACATGCCGACTCATCAGAAATGCATTCCCACCTAATCTATTTAATCAAGACACAGAGGTACCTGATTGTCTTGCAAGTAAACGAAGGTTAGCAGAAATTATATCCTGTCACAAGTAGAATATATTTGTATTTATCCTACAGGTTACAAACAATATGCTTGACCCTAAAATGACTGACCAATCTCCTCCAAAAGGCTCTGCACCAAAACTGGTCTGGCCCCATTTCTGTGGAGAGTCGTTTAAGACAGTACACTAAGAGAGGAGACCAGTGATGACGGGAAAAGGGACCATTGGAAGAACTACACGAGGGAATTCAAACTCCAGGCGCTTGAGATGGCAGAGACGAGCGGGAATAGCATCGCGCAGATCGAAGATGAACTGGGTCTGGCTCCAGGCATGATGTATCGGTGGAAGTGGCAGTTCAAAAAGGTAGGGAAAGAGGCGTTCTAGCAGAAGGGGAAGCTAGCGGAGAGTGAGGAGGAACGCAAGCGGCTGCTGCGGCGCGAGGACGAGCAGCTCAAAGAAGAACGAGATATCTTAAAAGCGCTGACTATCTTCCCACTACACCTTCATCGAAGCCCACCGGGGGCAGCATCGGGTTGCAATGATGTGCAGCGTGCCGGATGGAAGTGTAATCGAGTGGTTACTGTGCGTGGCGAGGCCGCATGGCTGGTAAACGCCAGATGGCGGATTGGAAGCTGCTGCACGTGATTCACGAGGTGCATCGTAAGAGGCGTGCTCGGTATTGCGCTCGCCGGATTTGTGCGGAATTACAGGCGCAAGGACTCACATGCAGCCGTAAGCCGGTGGCCCGACTGATGACCGAGCATAGCTTCGAGGCTAAACGCCGACATCGGTATCGCATCACCACCCAGCGCACTCCATAAATACTTCCCGCAGATGATGCTCCCGTTGGGGGCGCATCTCCTCTCATCAATGTCAGATAAAGAAAATAGGGATTAAAACTAGTTGCAAATTCTATTCAAGAGTATTATTATCGACACCAAGGTGTTGCCATAAGATTTTCAGTTTCGTTTGATTAATAAGCTACCGCAAGGCAAAAGTGGTTCGAGATAGATCCAGTCTGCGGAGCTATTTGTTACAAACTTCGCAATCGAACCAAATCCTTTTAACTCTGAGCAGTTTCCATCAATGCTGCAATTTGAACAGAGGAAGAACCTCGAAGCATTGTTGCTAAGCATGCATCAGCTTGCATGAGTCATCCCAAATTTTGAGGTGAAAAAACAAACTGCAAAATCTCGTCTTTGGTTACCCTATCTCGCTTCTCCACCTTTCACTCGGAAAAATTTGGGGTGACTCAAGTTTGTTTGAGCACTTAACTATTGTTTCTCATGTCATAGCAAAAATGCCAGCAATTCCTTTGCTGGCACGTTATTAGTGGGCGGTATAGGACTTGAACCTATGACCTCATCGATGTCAACGATGCGCTCTAGCCAACTGAGCTAACCGCCCATGAACAAAGCGGAATTATACCTAGCGGCAAAGGGCACGTCAATAAGCGCGTGCCCTTTACAATGCCTCTTCAATATTCAATTTGCTATGCGAGAACCGGGATCATGCCTTCCAAAATTCGCTCAAGCGCCATGGTATGGCTGCATACGCCCCGCGTATGGAAGAAGTCGCAGTCGCAATGCCAGCTGCCTTCCTGAAAATAGACGGTGTGTGGATTGTTGTCACCGTCGAACGTTACCGAAAACTGCTCAAAGTGGATGCGGTCACGTTCCTCAGCATAGCGCTTCGCCTTCTCGATCTTGCCAATCATCCCATGGTCCATTTTAGTGAGCCTCCTAAAAGAAAAGTGGGTCGGGTCTTCGTTGCCAGAATATTCTTGAACAAAAAACACGCAGGCATAATTGCGCTGCGTGTTTCCTAATCAGCCGTCGATAAATCTATTGGTCGTACTCTTTTCATAAAATAAGTATATGAAAAAGTTGCCCTTCGAGTCAACTGAGTAATCCTACGGAACCTATACGATTATCTAAATCATGATAGATTTCAGATCAATATCTGTCATTTGTCATCCTCTGAAGTGCCAAGTTTGATTTCCTCTATAGTTGGGGGCACTGAGCGATATGCCGCAATCTCGACCAAGCTTGCGAGGCGTGCTATCTCTTGATGTAAAGCTGCATGTTCCTGAACAGTTTGCTCTGGTTGACGGTACGCACGAAGCGCTCGCTGTGCATTTCTGTACAGTCGAAAAACTTGCTGCCGAGCAGGATCACGCAGCCACACTCGACTTTGGCGTTCTCTGCGCCCAATCCGCCAACTCGATACTAGCCACCAAACCCCGGTTACCAGCAAGGCAATACCAAGGAGAATAATAAAGGGCATTGCTGCTGTACTCAAAAGAACGGCGCCAGCTTGAGCAACGTCTCCCATCGGCACAGAGATTCCACTCAAATCTACACCATTGAATGCGTTCGAAAAGAGCCATCTTTGTATCCGGCCTGTTTGGGGATTGCCCGTCCATCCCGGTGTTGGGTCGAAGGGAACCCAGCCTACATTGGAGAAGTAAACCTCAGTCCATGCGTGAGCATCATTAGCATGAACCTCATAATAACCAGTAATCTGGTTGAAAATCCCACTCCCAAATCCTGAGACAAGCCTAGCCGGAATACCGAGGCTGCGAAGCATCACTACCATCGCGCTGACAAAGTGTTCGCACACTCCACGCTTATCGACAAACAGAAACTGATCCACCGCATCTTTTCCCGGTGGCTGCGCGGGAGGATAAAAATCATATGGATAGTTGCTCAGAAGATAGTCGCGGATAGCGATTACCTTGTCATATTGGGTCGGCGCATTTTTCGTGATCTCATGAGCGAGCCGAGTTGTCCGCGCCGTCACTGTCGGAGGGAGTTGAACGTAGAGATTTGTCACCTCTGCTGGGTAAGCTGTATCCACATTGCGAAGCATATCCGGATCGAAATTCTGGGGTGTTGATACAACTGAATAAATCATTCCCGGTTGTAGCGGCTCACCAAGTCGAATACCTCCCGTGTAATCCACCGAGATTCCATTGGCGGTAATATATATGTCAGCAGGATCACCGCCCGCAAAGATTAGATTAGGCAGCGGTTGCTGAATGAAAAATGTTTGGACGAAGCGATTTGAGTTCGGTGGAATATCGCGCAGGTGAAAGACAGGGCCATCGTAAGGAATGTAACGTGCATCCTGCCGCGACTGTGACCATGTACGCCCATCATAGGTGTCAAATGCCTGGCTTCGCCAGTAACTTGATGCAGAGCTTCGCACATACATCATAATTTCTTTGGTAAGACCGCCCCGATAACTCAAATCAAGCTGACTGGCAAACCCGTAGTAATACTCACTCTGACCATCCGACCATCCTTCTACCTGAACCAATGGAATTGCCGGGTTGATGACCTGAGCAGATGGGGGTCGCCGGATCGGCACACGAAACGAAAACGGCTTGATCAATGGCTGACCTGCATAATGCGGTGTGATCAGAAACACGAGTCCGGTTGCCACAATGAGAAATAGGCCAAAGCGAGGCCCCCATGTCTCTAAGACCCGAACCGATTCCAGAACTGCATAACCTTTAGGTTCCTTTGTCAGACCATGCGGTCGCAAGATGATCGGATTGCTTCGTACCCCGTCCTCCGAATCAGCAGCCCATAGGAAGGCCAGCAGAAAGACTACGTAGAGAATTAGAAAGAAGCCAAAGAGCAAATCGCGGCTCAGAGTAGCGGCAACGTAGAGATTTGCTAAACCAAAGCCGAGGCCGGACATAAGATTAAGCCTGCTGAAAAGCTCCCAACTAATGATTGCGGTTGCGAGCATCGCAAATTGCGCTTGTGGAAATGGCTGTGTGGTAAACAGACCAATAATCATCCAACATAAGCTGCCATGTAGCATCACAAAAGCTGCTACCTGAATTACTGGATTCGGGTGAGTTTTTGCCGCATGGTAGGCATTCAGATGCCCAAGAACAAGTATGACGAGCGAAAGGAATGTCACAAGCCAAAGATGAGTGTCAAACGCAACCGCGATCATGCCGATAGCTTGTGCAGCGAAGGTGATCGAGCGGAGGGGTAATGAAGTCTCACGCTGCTTGCTTGCACGACGGATGGTTTCGATAAGACTTGTCATGATTTGCTAAACTGCAATCTTCGAGCGCTGAACCGTACCAGAAATCTGCTCTGCCCAGTCCTTGCCGAAGCGGATGAGTGTCCCGTCAATACCTGCTCCAACTAGCGAATCGATTAGCGATTCTGCCGATGGCCCATTAGTAGGGAAAGATGCGGGATCAACCACCACTGCCTCAATATCCAACCCGCGATATTTCAATCCAAGTAGCGGCTCAATAAGCCAATCATCGGGCCAGGGAATTAAAACAACCACGTAGGTTTGATACGATTGGGCGGGAATGATCTCGGATAAAGGCTGAGTTCCAATCGGCTCGATCCGGCCTAAGTATTGCATAAGTCCCGACCATGAGACGGGGCCAGGAGGTGGCGGCAGCATTGTAGAATCGGCTACCACATGAAGGGGATAGCCTCGGCGGTATGCATATTCGGCAATGCTGGCAGCCGCCTTGATACTCCATTCAAACGGAGTATGTTTGGTTGTGGAGGGCGAATATGGATGTTGGAAAAGATCGAGCACCAGCGTTACGCCGGGATGCGCTTCATCAGCGAATTCCTTACTCATTAAGTGCTGCATCCGCGCAACTGATCGCCAATGAACATGACGGGGCGAATCGCCAGGGCGAAATGGGCGCACGCCGATCACCTCGGAGCCTAACCCTGCGCGCGGACGCGATTGTTGAGCTGCCGGCTGTCGATCTATTAACGCAAGGCGATTGAGTTTTCTCACTTCCGGGTAAACAAGGACACGTGTTGTGATCTCAATCTTGCGGCGGGTTCGGAAAATCCCGAATGGTGCTTGGGTGGTGACATCTAAAGCCGAGAAGCTCTGTAAACCCCTTCGATATGCAGGCACGGAATAGGTCATTGAAGTGGATTGGTGGCCCGGAAGTATCGGAAGGAAGACTTCAATCTGATGCTCAGGAGTCTCTGGATCAGCTAGTGGGCAGACTTCCGCCGTTCGGATTTGAGCGCCTGCCGTTTGGTGAGTGTTATGCAGATTGAGCGTTATCTCAAGCGAATCCCCTTCATAAATTTCTTCCAGGCTTAGATGGCGCTCCCCTGTAATCCCGGTCAGCATACTTCTGTTAAGCAGCCACGAAGCCAGCACAATGCCAAGCATAAGGGCTGCCATGACATAGAGCCAACCAACTTGAGTTTGATTGGCAAAGAAGTAGAGAAGCAGCGCTGCGATAATCAGCGTGCGAGTGCGCTTGGTTGGCATATAAGCTGCTCAGTCTAGTGGGACGCGCACGTGGCCGAGGATTTCTTGCACGACAGCGCGTCCAGATTCGGGGCGGCGATCACGGGTGAGAAGGCGATGTGCCATCACTGCTGGCGCGGCAGTCTTAATATCATCCGGGGTCACAAACGTACGGCTGCGAATGAGCGCTAGCGATTGAACGCAGCGCTGGAGCGCAACTCCACCTCGAGGGCTAACTCCGACAACGACATCTGGATGAGTGCGAGTTGCGGTAAGCAAATGAACAATGTATTCCTTGAGCGAGCGGACAATATCGACAGCACGTGCAGCATTTTGCAGCGAGACGATATTCTCTAAACTCAATACAGGATTCAGTGAGTCGATAGGGTCACTATGTTCCTCACGCTCCAGAATAGTGACTTCATCCTCGAAATTCGGGTAGCCTAGATCGAGCGCTACAAGGAACCGGTCAAGCTGCGCTTCTGGCAACGGAAACGTCCCTGCCATCTCAACTGGATTTTGGGTTGCAATTACGATGAAGGGTTTATCAAGCGAGTGGGTGAAACCGTCGCTGCTAACCTGACCTTCAGCCATACTCTCCAACAGGCTGGATTGGGTACGTGGCGAAGCACGATTTATTTCATCGACGAGAACAACGTTTGCAAAAATTGGCCCTGGAACGAACTCGAAGCGCTGCTCTCGTTGATTGTAGATTGCACCTCCCGTAATGTCAGAGGGAAGTAGATCTGGGGTGCATTGAATGCGCTTGAATGTGGCATGAACCGAGCACGCGAGTGATTTCGCTAAGAGAGTTTTTCCCATGCCGGGTACATCATCAAGGAGCACATGCCCCTGAGAAAGCATCGCAGCAAGAATCAGTTCCAGTTTTCGTGGATCGACAACAACCGCTTGCTGGATATTGTGTATTAGCGGCAAAAGGTGAGGATGGAGAGTAAATTCTACCTGCCCGGATTGCAAACGCTTCGCCAGCGTTGATTTCAAAATATCTGACATCCCATGTGTTTGTACCGTCATTCGAACTCCCTGCCCTTGATTCCAGTAAGTATAGGTATCAGACTAGCATTGTAATGGTAAATTGGATTTGTGCAGTGAAATTCGTATGAAAAAGGATCATTTCAGCTTCATGAGATGTAAAGACTTGAGTGTCATCATCTCGTAACCAAACGCTATTATATCGCACCGCACCATTACATCTACGCAGGCATGGCTCTCGAAAGCAAGTATTATCGTCGCACTCAGGCCGGAAGACAGACTATCCTGCGATTGAGAAATTACTCCTTTCGCTCGGCACTGTGATGGTGTTCTGCGCGCGCAAGGAGCGTGCGAACTTCATCATCGGTTGTTTGATCAAATTCCCGATACCACAAGCCCACAGCAATGAACGGATCGGGTGTGATGCCACAAACAACATCATCTGCGATCTCTCGGAATGCCCGACAAATATCAGCCGAAGCTGTTGGCACGGCGACAATTATCTTGGCAGGATTTCGCTGCCGAAGCGCTTCTACTGCTGCCCACATCGTCGCGCCTGTTGCAAGCCCATCGTCGATCAATATGACGGTCTTTCCTTCAACCTCAGCAGGCTGCCGTCCATCTCGATAGGCTTGTTCTCGACGTTCCAGCTCTCGCTGTTCTCTCGCGGCGATCTGTTGAAGATGTTGATCAGATAGATGCAGGGTGTTGACAACATCCCTGTTGAGAACATAAACACCTCCAGATGCAATTGCCCCGACAGCTAGCTCCTCATGCCCTGGCGCGCCGAGCTTACGCACTATCAACACGTCGAGAGGTGCATTCAAATTTTCTGCTACTTCATAAGCGACAGGGACACCCCCTCTAGGAAGTGCAAGAACTAACACATCTGGCCGGTTCTTATACTCCTGAAGGCGTCTGGCAAGAAATCTGCCTGCCTCAATCCGATTTTCGAATCTGCTTTCCATTTACTAGCTCCTTATCCGGTGACATTTTTCCAGTAAACCATTTAGTTTGAGCGGTCACCTGTTGAGCGGACATGCAGTCTCATTAAGCGCGATAACTATAGCGATTTAGATGATGAAAATGATCAAACACAAAACCAGCAGTCATAATCCGGGGTGACTGCTGGTTTGCAAAATCATAAATAGATGGCCTGTGACTACATCACCACTGTCAAGCCCCTGAGGTCTTGGGAGACGTTGATGTCCGCGTTGTACGTGTTTTCTTAGGCGCTGTGGCGGCTGATTGTGTTCCAGTCGCACTCGATGCAGTATTCTCATCTTCCTCCAGCGCTTCGATCTGATTATCAACCAGCCGCTTGGTCTCTATGAGTGCTTCGCGTGCACGGCTGGCGAACTCCCCGCGTTGTTCCATCAAATTGTCTGCGGTAATCATCAGATTGCTTGCTTGATCACGAAGCATCGCACGGCGGCGCTCCCCATTTTCAGGGTCCAAAAAGTACATCAGTGCTGCGCCAACTCCTGCAAAGAGCAACACCCTTTCAATCTTCATAATTCCTCCTGCCCTTTCAGCAACTCAAATACAAGTTGAAGCCTCTGCAATGGCTTCTTTTAACCTAACATGACTGTGTTAGACTCATATATGTTTTAATCCGAGAATCGTTCTGTCACAAGAGGATCATTTGTTAGAAACTTCAAATGATGCTGATCAATCGGATTCTTAACTCCATAGTATCCTGTTCTAATTTTCAATTCTCTTGCTTTTATCGGATTGCAATAACGCACAAATCCATACTCTCAAGTACACTTAGGTGCTCCATCCTTTAGATCAAGCATTGGATTACTTTCAAAAAGGAAACTTATGCCCTCACATTACGCTTATGATGCGATTGTGGTTGGGTCTGGGCCAAACGGTCTGGCTGCCGCTATTACGCTGGCTCAAGCCGGCTATTCAGTTCTTCTTCGTGAAGCAAAATCAACTATCGGAGGGGGAATGCGCTCGGCGGAGCTAACTCTCCCTGGGTTCATCCACGATATTTGCTCTGCGATCCATCCATTAGGGATTGCCTCTCCATTCTTCAAAACACTTCCCCTCGAAGAGTATGGATTAAGCTGGATTCACCCAACATATCCAGCAGCCCAGCCCCTCCCTGATGGGTCAGCTGTATTCCTCCATAAAAGTATAGAACAAACTGCGGATGGTCTTGGTCGTGATCGCAAAGTATATCTCTCACTGATGAAGCCACTGGTAGAGGATTGGCCTAAGCTTTCCAGAGAATTCCTCGGCCCCCTTCGATTCCCGCGTTCCCCGTTCGTGATGGCTCGTTTTGGAGTGCTAGCACTGCAATCCGTCGATATGCTAGCGCGGCTGTTCTTCCGCGAGGAGCGCGCACAAGCTTTATTTGCTGGTCTTGGCGCACATTCAATCATGTCCTTGTATCGTGTCCCAAGTGCGGCCTTTGGATTAATGCTGGGGATACTGGCACATGTGGTTGGCTGGCCTATGCCCAAAGGCGGATCACAGAATGTAGCAAATGCGATGAGTGTTTACCTGAAATCATTGGGGGGAGAAATTGTTACTGATGGCCCTGTCAACAGATTAGATGATTTGCCATCTGCCCGTGCAATTCTATTCGACATCACTCCCGCTCAATTGATAACAATTGCTGGAGATCGCCTTCCAACCGGTTACAAACGTCAACTTATCCACTATCGCTACGGGCCTGCGGTGTTCAAAGTTGATTTCGCATTGGATGGCCCAATTCCCTGGACTGCACAGGAATGTGTCGGCGCAGGAACGATACACGTCGGCGGGACTCTATTAGAGATCGCTGAGTCAGAGCACCAAATCTGGAAAGGAAAGCATCCTGAAAAACCCTTCGTGATGGTTGCTCAACAAAGTCTCTTTGATGTATCACGTGCACCTGATGGTAAACATACAGTATGGTCATACTGCCATGTGCCAAATAGCTCGACTGTTGATATGACGGAGAAGATCGAACAGCAGCTAGAACGATTTGCCCCCGGATTTCGGGATCGGATCATCGCTCGAAATGTCACTAGTCCGGCAGAGCTACAACGATATAACCCTAACTACATCGGTGGAGACATCAACGGAGGGGTTCAGGATTTACTACAATTATTTACACGGCCCGCATTACGGCTCGTACCCTATTCCACGCCTATCAGAAATGTCTATTTGTGTTCATCTTCGACGCCACCGGGTGGTGGCGTACACGGGATGTGTGGTTGGTTTGCCGCCCGTGCCGCAATCCGCGATTCATTGCATGGCAAAATGCCTTCTCTAAAGTGATGTAGGGCCAATCAAACAGAGAGGAAGGTAGATGTTGTTCCCTGTAAGAATATTCCAAATCATCTAATCTTCGCATTTTCTAACGCGCTTCTTAGGTCGTTTGAGTACATCTATAGTGAGGATGCTGAATGATTCCATTCATGATGTAGATCGGGAATGCATCTCAGATACGATTTGTTGCGTTCGCATTCATTTTATAACTACCTGTCTTTTACTCATCCTGTTGATTGGTATAATCAACCTCACAATTTCTACTCTAAAACCCACGTTCTTCGATTGGGTAGTTGGAGCCTATATGGAGCAACTCCGGCAATCTAAGAGGGAGAGGGCGGAGCAAAAAATGCCCAGAATATTAGTCGTTGATGACGACCCAACAATTCGGAAATTGGCTAAGGTCAATCTGGAGCAACGGGGATACACCGTCATCGGCGCTTCAAGTGGCAATGAAGCAATCTCCTTACTTCAGCAGGGGATGCCTGATCTTGTCATTCTTGACCTTATTATGCCCGGTATGGGCGGCGTAGATGTTTGTACATGGATTCGGAGTCGATCTGATATTCCGATCATTGTAGTTAGTGCGCGAGATGACGAAGAACTGATCGTTCGTGCGCTGGAAGCCGGGGCCGACGATTACGTAATTAAGCCCTTTCGTATCAAAGAGTTGTTTGCTCGAATTCGCGCTGTGATGCGACGTGCATCGGTTGAACCCATTTCAGAAAACGAGAAGCAGGAGAACAATCGAATCGAGATTGGGGATTTATTAATTGATTTGAAAGCCCGCCGCGCCTTTGTGAGTGGCATCGACTTGGAATTCACCCGGACGGAATTCGCGTTGCTTGCGGAACTGGCAAAGAATCACGATGAGATTCTCAGCCATGAGGAGCTTTTGTCTCGTGTTTGGGGTGTAGAATATAGAGATACCAGCTATTACCTCTATGTCTACTTCGGCAGAATCCGCAATAAGATGGGGGACGAGTACGGAAAGCTTCTCAAAACTGTGCCAGGGATGGGGTATATTCTCAGCACGAGTCTGTCATAGCCAGCAGCAAATGAATGTGGCGGGGCACTAGCCCCGCTTTTTGTTTACCGACCACCCAGGGCTTCAGCCTCAAATTCTATGCGGAATTTCCCCTTCGACCTATACTATAATAATGCGAGTTAAGACGCGTTGTGTTCACAAAGGATCAATTTGTGGGACGAGTATTCTTTAGGTTGATTTCGAGAGATGGAGCTGACAGCGACGAGGTATTTGAATCCGATAAGCCGGAAGTCATTCTAGGGCGCGATCCTTCCGTCGATGTCATCGTCAATTCGGCAGGGGTATCGCGGCGACACGCCCGCGTAATTCGTGAAGGAGATAGTTTTAGTCTGGAAGACCTTGGCAGCAGCAACGGAACTTTTCTGAACGGTCAGAAAGTCCAGCGAAGAGTTGCACTGCGGCCTAACGATCAGATTGGGTTGGGGAATCATGCAGTCCTCACATTTGATGCAGAAGGGGAAGCTGCCGTTCAGGCTCCAATCGCTGTTCCCCAACTAGACGATGACTCTCCTGACACTAAAGCAGTCCCGCGTGCAGTGCGTATCGACCGCGCAGAAACTGTCCTTGGAGATGACTCGTATTTGCCATCTGGTGCAGAACTGCCCCCTCAGTTATTAGTAGCCATTGCAGGCGAAGAACCTGTTATTTATCCCCTTGCTAAAGCTATCATGACAATAGGACGGGCTGAAGACAATGACATTGTTATCAGCTCGAAAATTGTCTCGCGCCATCATGCGCAGTTGGATCGCGTCGGAGATACTTATCAAATAATTCCTTCTCCAGAAGCCGGGAATCCAGTTCTCTTTGAAGGACGGCCCCTTTTAGAGCCTCGTCTCCTCAAACATGAAGATAAATTCCGTATTGGCAGCCTCGATCCTGGCTCGATGGTTACGATATCGTTTGAGGCCCCCGCGCAGATGCTTGCTGGTCAGGGCCTGAACAACATTAGCTTTGGCGAGACAACACAAATTACTATCGGCAGAGACCTCAGCAGCGATGTCACGTTGAATGCTCCAACTGTTTCGCGCTTCCATGCTCAGGTCGAGCGGGTAGGACATCGCTACCGTGTGCGCGATCTGGGAAGTTCGAATGGCACATTCGTAAACGATCAGCGCATTGAAGGAACGGTCTGGGTAAATCCCAATGACACAATCCGAGTAGGTTCATATCGCTTCGTCGTCGGGCAAGATCAACTGGCTCAGTACGATGAGACAAGCGGCCTGCGGGTCGAAGCCATTGGTCTCAACAAGTGGGTTCGCAAAGACCTGAATATTCTTCAGAATATCTCGGTCGTGTTTCAGCCCCGCGAATTTGTTGTAGTGGTCGGACAAAGTGGTGGAGGTAAATCGACACTTGTAGACTCCATTGCGGGATACCGCCCTGCGACACACGGCAAGGTGCTGGTAAATGGGATTGACGTTTACCGCAACTTTGACGCGATCCGCAATAACATTGGTTTCGTCCCGCAGAAAGACATTATCCATACTGAACTAACGGTATTTCAAGCATTAGATTTCGCTGCGCAGCTTCGTATGCCGCGCGATACATCGAAAACAGAACGCCACCAGCGGATCATGGAAGTGCTGGAAGACCTTGATCTGGAGCATCGTGAGGATGTTCAGATCAGCGGGTTAAGTGGTGGACAGCTTAAGCGTGTATCGATTGGCGTAGAACTGCTGACAAAACCGGGCCTCTTCTTTCTTGATGAGCCGACTTCCGGTCTTGATCCAGGTACAGAGACCGCCCTGATGCAGCTAATGCGTCGTCTTGCCGATCAAGGCCGCACTATTGTGCTGATCACGCATGCCACTAAGAACGTCATGCTGGCCGATAAAGTGATCTTTCTGGCACGCGGCGGCTATATGGCATGGTTCGGCCCGCCGGAAGAAGCGCTCAAATACTTTGACCAATACCGATCTGACCGGGAGCGCCGTGCGAAAGATATTGAATTCGATGACATTTATGCCATCCTCGACAATTCATCGTACGGCAATCCAACAGATTGGGCAGAGCGTTATCTGAACCATCCAGTCTATGAGCGATATGTGGCCCAGCCTCTTGAAAGCAGAGGGAACGCTCCCACAGAAGACGGTGCGCAGCGCCAGGTTGCTGCAAAGGCGCGCAAAGACAATAAGCAGATTTCTTCAGTCAGGCAGTTTTCTATTCTTTCAGCGCGCAACTTCAAAATCTTGACGAGAGATCGTTTCAGCCTCGGTCTCATGTTAGCAGCAGCACCCTTGATTGCTTTACTCCAAGTTATTTTGGCGCTTGTCATGGGCCGCGAAGTAATGAGCTTCCAGTCCGGGCATATGCCCTATGTTGTACTGATTTTGTTCCTGTTGCCCGTATACGGCGTCATGGTTGGCGGCCTCGCACAGATGCGCGAGATTGTGAAGGAATCAGAAATCTACCGCCGGGAACGTTTGATCAATCTAAAAATCTTCCCCTATGTTCTCTCGAAGGTATGGATTGCAGGGCTGTTGGCTCTCTATCAAGCTGCCGCTTATGTAATTATCCAGTACATCGCATTCCACATGCCAGGTGGAGCACTGGAATTTGTTCTAATCTACATCTCAATGGTATTAGCAACAATGGCAGGTATGATGATTGGCTTATTTGCATCAGCCCTCGCCCCGAATGCTAATTCTGCGCCTCTCATTGTCATCTTATTGATCCTGCCGCAGATTGTACTTGGTGGCGCTTTAATCCCCCTACCGCAGCCAATCAGCACACCAACCTCTACTCGATGGGGATTGCAGGCGCTAATGAGTGCTACAGGGATCGGTTCCGATGTTGCTGCCGATGTTTGTTGGCAGTTACCGCCTGATCAGCGTAGTTTGCTAACTGGTGAAGATAAAGAGGAAAACTGTCGTTGCATGGGAACTAACATGCTGAATCAGCAGTCATGTGATTTCCCTGGCCTGGGTGCATTCTATTCATCGGCTATGGATGAGCCTCAACCGCAAGCTCCGCC
>Ga0209382_10007318_pt1 | contig 14098 bp, 23 predicted proteins | sample SoiMetdeltSBSDD5_FD_187599 | JGI IMG/M metagenome (GOLD analysis project Ga0209382, IMG submission 187599) | Bulk soil microbial communities from a Populus tree surrounding site in Tennessee, USA - Soil MetaG P. deltoides SBSDD5 (SPAdes) (version 2) | ecosystem: Environmental > Terrestrial >... | reverse complement strand
AACCGGCGAGCTTGTCGAGTGGAGCACAGGTGCAGCGACAGTGCCGCCGCCAGTGTTCACGTCAGGCATTCCCTACAGCATCAATTACTTCGAGGGGTATGCGTATTTCGGCGTGCACAGCGGGGTTATCGATACGACCGCCAGCGTGTATGCGTCAAACGGCACCGAGGCGGTTCAGGACAATAGCTTCAACAGCGACACGTTGATTAGCACGATGTGCCAGTTCAACGGACGGCTGTTCCTCGGGACAGGCGTGAACAAGACGGTGCCAACGTTGGCGAGCTTGTATTCACGGAATCCGAACGTTGCACCCGGAAGCGGCACCGGCTGGGGCGGGCATACGTTTGACGCCGCGCGCACGGGCGGCACGACGAACGGCAATTCCTACGTGTCGATGGTCGTGTATGACGCGACGACAATGTTCGTCTCGTGGCACTCGCCCTCGACGCGGTCGAAGATTTACAAGGTGGTCGCAGACGTTCCAGGCGACCCCACGAGCACGAGCTTTACCTTTACGACGGCGTTCGACTCCGGCGCAGGCGCAACCGCACCCTTGAACCTCTATTTGGACCAGGGCGTGCTGTATGCCATCGCGGACGGCGATGCCGGCGCACCCGCTGTTGCGTGGATTTCCACGGACGGCGGCGCAAACTGGACCGACAAGTCGTCGGCGTTCGGAGCGCTCGCGACAGCCAGCTTTGCGATTCCAGTCTTCTTCGCGATGAACCAGTAAATGCCGTTTACCCTGATGCAAGTCGGCAACATGCTGAAATCGGTGAACACCGATGGCGGGCTGTCGTCTGCCTTGACGTTGCCGAGTGGCGTGGTGCTGCGAACGAACCTTCAACCGAGGTTCGCGAAGTTCAATCGATATGTGGTGTTGGTGAACACGCCGACACGGCCGCTGTTGATTGCGCCGGATGGCACCGTGTATCCGTTGACGCTTACGGCGCCGACGAACGCGGTTGCGTTGTCGGCCGGGGCGGCGGGCACGTTGTCGGGCACCTACAAGAGTCTCCAGACGTATGAAATTCGCGATGCGTTTGGAAATATCATCACCTCGTCGGACTATGGGCCTACGATGGCGACGGCGGTCACGATTGCCAGCAAGAAGCTGCACGCGGACTTCCAGGTGTCGTCGGAAGCGCAGGTGAACAACAATCACATCTTCCGAACGGCGACTCTCGGGTCGACGTATTTCTCGTGGGGGAATACCGGCAACAACGTCACGACGTCCCTTGAGAATGACCTTTCGGACGCGTCCTTGGGGCTCGTGGAAGCGCCGGCACTAGGCGAAGCGCCCGACCTTACGCTGATTGCGGAGTTCGGCGGACGGCTGTGGGGCGTAGACCGGGAGAACATTGACGACCTTCGATGGACCGAAGCCGGCACCTCGTATGGGTGGTCGTCATTGAATACGCTGAAGATTCCGCACGTTGGCCAGGACGATGCGGGTATCACAGCACTCATTCCGCGCAGGGACGCCATCGGCGTTGCAAAACGCGGCATCTTCAATCAGGTGACCGGGTCGCAGTTGACGAATATCCGGCCGGTCACGGTGAACGGCGGCGAGGGCGTTGGCGTAGTCTCCCAGGAGAGCGTGGTCGTGTGGAACGACGTCGCCTACTTCCTCGCGTGGGACGGCGTTTACAAATGGGACTCGACGGGCATTACGTGCGTGACGGACGGTCTCGTGCGTTCCTGGTTCACGAGCGACATGTATTTCAATCGGTCGATGTTCTGGCGCGCGTTTGCCGGCCTCGACCCCACGGGCAAAAAGTATCGATTGCTGCTCGCCAGCGTCGGGTCCGAGAAGAACGACCGTTGGATTGAAATGGACCTCTACACGGGCGCGTGGTATGGGCCGCACACAACGGATGCGTTCGAGCCGTCATGCTTCGTCAACGTCGCCGGCCGGAATCAGCAGACGTATCTAATGATGGGCAGCCGCGAAGGCTACCTCTCACAGGACCAGATTCCGCGCAACGATTGGGACTTGTTCCCGATTGACTATCAGGTGACGATGCGGTCCGAGGAGATGGGCGAGCCGGAGCAGGAGAAGTATTTCGGCGAGCTTTCGGTGCACGTTGAGCCGCAGACGACCGGCACGCTGACCATCACGCCGGAGCTTGGGTCGGTGGACGAAACGACCGCCACAGCAGCGATGACGGCGCCCCTCACGGCAGGTCGCACACGGGTTGGACGTATCGGCACCGGCAACTCGATGGTGCTGAATTTCGAGAACGACGAACTTAACGTAGACGCGGCGCTTTACGGGTATGAAGTCGACCCCGTGAACCCGATTGGACGAAGGTAAGGCAATGGCTGACCAGTTCGGAAGTTTTGGCGGTGGCGCGGCGAACAAGCAAATCATCGGCGGGAAGCAGTATACGTTGTATTCCCCGGAATGGTATGCCGCGCGAGACGCAAACAAGATTCAGCAGGCCGGCGTAGCTGGGCAGGCGCAGAATGCGCAGGCAACGGCGGCGAACCCGGCGTTGGCTGGATTGCTGTCGAGTCTGACGTCCGGCGCAGGGGCTGTGGGGTCGGGCACATTTGGCGGCGGTATGAGTGGCGCCGCGTCGGCCAGCGGAAGCTCCGTGGGGACGAACGGCGCCGGCACGACCGGGGTGAGCGGTGGCGGGCGGTTGCCGACGCTGCAGCTACCGGACCAGTCGGCCGCGAGTAACGCGGCGTTCGCGACAGCCAAGGACCGAGTGGGGCAGACGAGTCGCGCGAGCCTTGATGCGTTGAGGGGGGAGCTTGGTGCCAGCGGTATGCTGGGCGGCGGCGCGGAAGGTCGACTTGTCGCTGACGTGATTACCAAGGGTGAAGGCGAACTTGGTCAGGTGAGCCGTGACCAAGCGATGAAGGAATCTGACCTCGCGGCAGACTTCGCGAAGACGAACTTCTCCGGCGGTATTACGCAGCGCGGCCAGGATGTGTCTGCGGCTGAAGCGGCTGCTCGCTTGGCCCAGGAGCAGCGGCTGGCGGACGCGAGCTTGAACTTCCAGAAGCAGCAGGCGGCGAGTCAGCAGCAGCTGCAGATGCTTCAGCTGGCGCTCAGCGGATTGAAGACGGCTTACTAATGAGCTTCTCGCACGTAGACGAACCGCTCGTTCATAACCTCGGGGGCGGGGACGCAAAGCCGCTCCGTCTGGTGACGGACGGACAAGTGCGCGTGCTCGTCAAGGGCACAGAACCCATTCTGGAGTTCGCAAAGGTCGTCACGGAACCGACCGCTGGAGCGCAGCCGAAAGCCGCCCAGTTGTTCTTCCGGCTCGACCCGGAGGGGAAGTGGCAAGCGTGCATTACCTTTCCTTCGGGCGTGACGCAAGTGCTGGTGACTGAACCATGAGAATCGAATGTCCGAATTGCAGCACTAGCTATCCGATTGAGCGCACTTGCCTCAAGGCGGAAGCAGGGGTGAGGTTCACGATTATCTGTGCGGTGTGCGGGGTGGATTTCGACGGCAGTTTTTCGGAAACGCCTGCGACCCCGGATGTTGTGACGGTTGTGAGGGGTGTGCCAGGGACGCCGGCCGACTGGGTCAATCGTTGGACCTTCGGGTTCTTCGGACAGAAAGCCATGCCGGCCATCGAGGACCAGATTTTTAGGATTCCCGGCACGCCGGCAGCCGTAGTGGTAGATACTCGAAAGCGACCATGAACTACGCGGGGCATCATGTTATCTCGGCGGTTACTCCGACAACGACCATCAGCCCGTTGGCGGTTGGGTTCCTGTGGTCGGATACTACCGATAACAGCCTGAAGATTTGCATTAGCATTTCGCCGGTGACGTTTGTGGCGGTCGGTGGCGGCGGCACGGTGGCGGACGTGGACGTGACGTTCACCGACAACACGACGGGCAATGCGTCCGTTTCGGCGCACGGCTTCATGCCGAAGCTCGACGGGAACCAATATAACTCCATGCGCGGGGATGGCTCGTGGGGTCATAGCTTCCCGCGTGGCACGATTACCTCAAGTGACCCGTTCGTCTGGTCACAAACGTGGAATGCGGGCGCTGTTACTTTCTCGGGACTTGAAATCAACATTACGAATACCGCGTCGGGGAACAACAGTAAAGCCTTTTCGGTGAACGTAGCGGCGACTCCCGTTATCGAAGCTCGTTCTCTCGACGCGTCTGTCCGAATTGGCGGCGATTGTATTCTCTCGGGGCACAATAGCGTCAACAACGCATTCGTCGGCGCAGGCGGAACGTATTCGGGACTGTATACGTCAGCCAATCGCACGCTCTACTGGGGCGCGGTCAACGGTATCGCCACGATGTCGAAGGCGTCCGCTGCTGCCGGCACCGGTATCCAGTTCCAGTTCACGGCGATTCCGACTATCGGCTCAGGGTTCGGGACTGGCGCGGCGATTACGGCGAACTCGACCGACACGGCCGGCGAAATCGATGTCGGCACAACGCCGGGAACAACCGGGGTTATCAACTTCGCTCGCACCTGGGACGCCGCTGCGCCGTTCGCTATCGTGATGAACAAAACGACTGGCGCGATTCTCACTTGCGTGGCAACGACGACAACGCTGACTATCACCGCCCCAGTCGCATGGGCGAACAACGACAAACTCGTGTGGCATGTGATTGGCACAAACCACACCTAATATGACCATAGAGGTAAACGCTATGCTGAATCCACAGAACGCCACCATCACCGAAGTTCCGCCTACGGCGACCTCTTTCCGCCTGAAGTATCTGCGCGCGGGCGATGTGATTGCCGAAGAAGTGGTTGCGGCGAACTACGTGACCGAGAACCAGTATGTGCAGTCGCTGGCGAGCTTGAACGCCGAGGTGCCTGAGCAGTATGAAGGCGCCGACCTCGTGTTGACGGCGAGCGCCATCAATGCCGGCGGCGAGTCGACGGCGACCGCTTGCCCGACTGATATCCAGGTTATCAACGCCCCGACCGCGCCGTCGTCTGTCACCGTGAGCTAACAATGGCTGTAGGAGTTCGGCCACAACCGTGGCGCCTCGACCCGCCGAAGGATGTGTCGCCAGAAATGGCGACCATCATTTCGAACATCGATGAGATGTTTCAGCAGCTGTTCGAGGATTTGCATCGCGTGGACCAAGCGGCTGTTGCGGCCACGAGTTCATCGAGCACGGTGACGGCCGGCAGCCCGTGGGTGCTGATTTCTTCGAACTCGCCCACGGGGACGAACGTGGTCAACTTCACGGGGCTGTCTGGGTATACGGATATCCGGGTGGTCGTGAGGGCGATGACATTCGCCGTAGCAGACAGGCCGAAGCTGCGCGTTAGCACTGACAACGGCGGGACGTATCTGGCGGCGAGCGGTGACTACATCCAAATCTCAGGCGCGGGTGCTCCGACGAACACCACGGAGCTTGAGTTCATGGATAACAACAACACCACGTCGCGGAACGGCGAGATTTTGCTCGAAGGCATCAACATGACAACGGCGCCGAAGATGAGCCGGAGCAACTTTTTCAACAGCGACGGATTTAATCTGCGGCTGATGCCGACAACGAGCGCGGTTAATGCCGTGCGCGTGTTCTCTACGCAGAATTTCACTGGCGGCACCATCTACGTTTACGGAAGAGTCTAATGTTCAATCCACAGGATGACCCCCTTGGGCTCGGGCTTAAGCAGCGGGCACGCGAGAATCGGCTTTCCACCTGGGCACTCGACCCGGCGAACACCGGGCAGTTTGGGTTCGCGGCGCCGCTAGGGGACGATTGGGACGCGTTCTTCCAGGCGGTTGGGGAAGCGACTCCCGCCGGCAAAAAGCTGCATTTTACGGGTGCCACGGACGCCAGCAGCCCGGTTGACCCGAACGCGGACGCTGGAACGTTGTTCGCAGCCCACAGCAATCAGCTTCGCGGCATCGACCCCTACAAGAAGCTCGGGGCGCTCACGTCGCAGAAGAAGCGTAAGGTATAAGTATCATGCCCTCACAGCAGGCTCTTGAATCTCTTCGTATTCTTTCGGGCGGGCCGAGTTTCCGCCGGCAGCGGCCGACGACGGACTTCGGCTTCAGCGGCGCCGTGCCGACACAAGGCGAGCTTGAATCGCCGTTCGAGCTTGAGCAGACGGACCGTGCGAACGCGGCCGATGTGCGCGACCGTGCGGCTACGGACCGCATTCAGTCGACCAACGCGGCGCTCACCGAATACAACCGGCCGGACGTGGCTGCCGTTCGCGAGGACCAGGAACGAACCGCCTTGTCGCGACTGTTGCTGCCTATTCAGATGAGGGGGCAGTTCGAAGTGGAAGCCGCCAAGCAGGCCCAGCTGGCCCAGAGCCAGCGGGATGAGCGTCTGTTTGGGTTGCGCGGCAACGTCCAGGGGCAGAAGGACGACGCGATTGCGGCTCGTGCGGCGGCGAACAACAAGGCACTGGCATTGCGTCAGCGACTGCAGGCGCTGCAGACGGGCAAGGCGCACGCCACACCGCCGGGTGGGTTGGCCGGATTCATCCCTGGTGCGCAGAATAGGGCGGACCAAGCGGAAATCAAGGCGCTTCTCGACCAGCTGGCTACGCCGACGCCGGATGAGGCGCCTGACGCGGTGATTCCGCCCGTGGATGCCGGTGCAGCCGGTGAAACGGCGGCGCAGCAGTTAGCGCGACTGCGGGCAACGCGCGGACGATAATCCATGCCGAAACTTTCCGACCAGAGAATTCGTGAGCTTATCGACGCTGGCGCAACGGACGAGGAAATTCTCGCCTTAAGCCAGGATGACGGTGGTGCGCCCGAAAGCGGCGTTGCGGCCGGTCTGCTGGCCGGAGGCGCTGCACTCGTGGCGGGCGTTGCAGCAAAGAAGTTCGGTTTGGGGAAACTGTTCGATACCGCGAACAACATTCGTCGCCAGGGCATGCTCACTGGACTGGCGATTCCAAAATCACTGGCCGGCAACCTCGGGGCGGGCGTGACGACGTCCATCGAAGAGGGGTCACTGGCGCCCATCAAGGAAATGCTGCGTCTGCCGACGAACGTGAAGAACGCCGTGGCTGCGTTCAAGCAGGGTGGACAGTATCAGGGCCAGCCGATGAGCAAGTGGGCGATTCCTGGGCGCATCCTCGGAGCGACCGATGAGGCGGCTACGGCTGCGCTCGGACGTGCCGGTATCGCGCCGGAAGACGCTGCGAAGACCTTGCTGCAGAGCGAGGTGGACCTTGGGCCGCAGGTGGGTAAAGCGCTCGACACGCGCCTTGGTCACTACCTGATGCCGTTCCGCCGCACGCCTATCAATTCGGCGGTCGGTGCGCTCGAAACGATGGCCGGACCCGGTGCGTGGCGCGGCGGAAAGGGCGTGGCGAACGCGGCAGCGCTCGGAAGTGGGTTTGTCACCGGCGAGGAGACCGAGGGCGTTGTGCCGACTGGGCTGGGCGCGGCCTTCTTCGGTCGACGCGGGCTACCGTTCGCGGCGGGCTCGATGCTCGGCAAGATGGCAAAAGGCGAGTCGAAGCGCGAGTCCGCAAAGGTGCTGCAAGGCGCGTCACCCGTGAGCGACTACAGCATCATCGAAGGCATTCAGGCACCGTTCGAGGGGAACTTCGGGCAGAAGCCGGCAATTCTCCGTCTGTTGGGATTGGACAAATAACGTGGCGAATGAATTCAAACTGCCGGTCAACCCGTTCAAATTCGGAAGTCCGGAATACGACGAGTGGAATTATCAGCACCCGGGCGCCAAGGGCGGCACCGATGTGGCGCTCGATGAAGCACGAGGTTCGCTTGCACGCGCGAACGAATTTTCGGACCAAACGGATAGTGGGCATCTCGCCAATCTTCCCGCCAGTTTGGCGGCATTGCGGCAGCCGGAGGATACGCGCGGACTGGCGCGGCGCATCACGGAGCCTCTATCCAATGTAGGAAACATGGCTCTTGCCGCTGCAATCCCCGCAAGCATCAATCCCGCAATTGGCGGAACGCTCGGTGCGGCCGGTGGGCTCGCAGTCATTCCTGACCTTGCACGACGAGCTTTGATGCCGGAAGAGGGTGAGGAGCGCCCAGGCGGAGTCGAGCTTGCATTGAGCGCTGCTGGAGCTTCTCCCGGGCTGCGCGCACTGAAGATGCTCGGAAAAGGCGCTCCGTTCATCGGCCCGCTTGGCGACCTCGAAGGGGCTGCGAACATCGGGGGCCGCGCGCTCGCATACGAGGGGCCACAGGTGGCCAGAGGGGCTCGTTCTGCCGTGCCGGCGATTGATAAGCTGATGGCCTCCGAGTCATTCGCCGGTCTTCCTCGGGGACAGGTATCGCTGGCTCGAAAGGTGAGTCCGCGTTCTCCGGTAATCGGTGAGCCGCAGGGCGCGCAAACGTTCGCCAACGCTGTCCGCGAGCAAGCGACCAAGCCGTTCTTCAAGATGAACGCCGAAGGTGCATTCGGCGGCGACCGCTCGGTGCGCGGCATTGGCGGCTTGGAGCAAGAGGGCGAAGGCGGGCTACGCAAGCTTGCGTTGGCTTCGATGAAGAAGAAGCCGGGGGCTTACTCGAACCCCAAGGGCGTCATGCAAGACCTCGAAGAGGGCTATAGGCGCGGTTTGCAGCCATCGAAGGAAGTGTCCCTCGATATCCCATCGGTCGAACCGCTCGACCCGTTTGAAAAGTTAGCAGCACGGTCTCGCGAACGTTTCGGCCGAAAGTTCTACAAAGAATGAGTCCCGAAACTCTTACCACTATCAAAGAACTTGCGACAGGAGGGTTTGCGACCTTCCTCATTGCACTTCTTGTCGCGGGTAAATACCGAGTCTGGGTATATGGGCACTACCTGGACGAAGTTATCAAAAACAAGGATGCCCAAATCGCGCGTGAACAGCAAGAAACAGAACGTTGGCGAGCACTTGCCTTGGGCGCGCGTGAACTCACAGACCGGTCACTCGCGGTCGCAGCGCGCGTGGTCTCACAGGCGCAGCAATGAACGACGCCATCTCGTTAAATCTCCAACCCGACCCTGAGCCGGAACCCTCGGTCGAGAATGCGTATCGTATGAGTCAAGAAGATTTCGCAAAGTGGAAAGCTGAAGTTGAAATTCGATTGCGAGTATTAGAAGCAACCGTGGACGTTATTCAAGCACAACGAGCCCGCACATGATTCTTTTCCTCAGTTGGGTTGTTCTACTCGCTGCTATCAGTCTTATGGGGCTGAAGTTGTGGAGTTGGTGGGATACTTATAAGGACTGGCGTGCTATTCAAGCACGAATTCCGCAGGTGCTCCAAGCTTCGGCAATATACCGGCAGGCACGCGGGTTCGTTCGTTTGTCATGGTTACGAGTGATTGACGGCTTCATGTGGCTCGGACTCGCAGGTCTTACGTTTTACAATCGGCATGTCACTCCTCCACCGTCTGGGTATCCACCTAGTCTTGGTCGAATTATCATGTTGTTGCTGATTGGCATGGAGTTAACGAAACTTTTGAACGACCGTTATACCCGTCGCGAGGTGGTGCAAGCAGTAGTCGAAGCGACTCTTCGAAATCGGAGGCAGGGAGATAAGTAAATGGCGAACGCACATGTAATCTGGCACTACCAGGACCCGCAGGGATTTCCGCTTCCAGGCGTAAAGCTTGATGCCGCCAGTGTTAACGGGGATTGGCATGGGTTCACAGACGCGAACGGAAACTTCGATTCGAACTTGCAGGAGGGGTTGTATCTCATAACTGCAACGAAAGCTGGCTACCAGAAAGATGTGCTGCCGGCAAACATCAAGTTCGACGGCACCATCACGCGCGCCTTGCAGGTGGCGGTATCCCCGGTGTATCTGGAAATCCGTGGCCGCTATTTCGTGAACCCAGACGGCACTCGGAAGCCGCTGGTTGGCACCGATGCGTTCCTCGCCTATCGTCAGTTCCTCGATGGCGCCGACCTCACGCCCTTCTTCCAGGAGAGCAAGGACCTCGGATTCAACATGTGGCGTGTGTTCTTCCAGGGGTCGAAGGCACAAAACGGCGTCCTTCAACTCGACCCGAAAGAACCGGGGTATTACGACAAGGTGCGCCCGTTCGCTGATTTGCTGAACGCCAACGGCATCGCCCTGCTGGCGACCATCGGCGTCGACAACCAAGATATCAAGAGCCCCGTGGAGCACTGGGGACGCATGGCGGACCTTCTGCGCGGCAGCGGCACCATCTTCTCATTCGGCAACGAATGGACGAAGAACGGCTTCGCACCGGGGTTGATTCCGCCGCCGCAAGGGATTCTGTGGTCGCGCGGCAGCGACGTGCAGGACCAAGCGCCCTTCAAGCCAACCGGGCCGGTGATGGAATTCCATCCGGTGCGGAACTACACAACGGCGATGCGCGATGCTGTCGCGAGTCCCATCGAACTCTTCGAGGTGCAAGGCTACACGGCGGCGCTTCTGTTTGACGAAACGGGTCGCATGGGCAGCGAGGACCCGTCGCCAACGGAGTTCGCGCAGCCGGCTAAGGTGTTCGAGTATGCACGGATTGCCTTCACCCTCTGCGCTGGTGTCGTGTTCCACAATCGCGCCGGCCAGAGCGGACGCCTGATGCCCGAAGGAACACGCGCGTGCGCCAAAGAGTTCGTTCGCGGCTCGCGCCTCTAACATCCGCTGACAACTTTCTCCTCTGAGCAAGGTATAATTTGCGCTATGGAAAACACACCTCTCGTTGTTCTCCTGAGCGCCCTGGTGCTCGCCCAGGTCGTAAGCTCTCTCGTGGTCGCGGGCCTCTTCAGAAAGGTGGGCCAACTCATGGCAACCCAAGCTGAACTCAAGAACGCACTCGATGTCACCAGCACTGACCTCGACGCCATCAAGGCGGTCGTGGACAAACTGGTGGCGAACGGCGGGGGTCAGAACGTGATGACTCAAGCCGAACTGGATGCGTTCGTCACGTCAGCACAGGCGATTCGTGCGAAAGCCGACGCCGTCGTGGAGGCTATCAAGCCTCTCGACCCGGGTGAACCGCCTCCTCCGGGAAGCGCGGTCACGTCGGGCGGCACGGCTAGAAGCCGGCGCTAACGTCGCTCTGGGGCGGGACTCGAAAGGGTTCCGCCCCTTCATTTTGCAACAAGGAGATACACATGTATATCGGTCAACTGTGGGTCGATGAAGTCCTCGGTGAATGGATTGTTGAAAACATCGGCGGCGGCATCTACGCGGCGTATCGCGGAATTGCCTACTGGTTCTGAAAGGGCGCCTTATGAGTCTCGTGGAAATGCTCATCGTTGTCGTCATCCTCCTGTGGCTGGTTGGCTACACCGCTGTCCCCATTGGCGGACTGCTGCAGCTGCTGGTGGTGCTCCTGGTGCTGCTTATCATCGTTCGAGTAGCCCAGGCGTTCGGGGCGAAGTAATGGGGAAACTGCTGGTCAAGCCGGGGGTGGAGTTTGGCACGGTTCTTGCGCCAGCCGGTGCCCAAATCCTCGAAAAACTGAAGCTAATTGTTGCAGGATATGACTTTAACGTCACAATCACCTCCGCTCGGGACGGGGTCCACTCCGGACCTCTCGACCCGCACCATTCCGGAGAGGCGTTCGACCTTCGCGTAAACGACCTCACGCCGGGGCAGATTGGGCGCCTGTTAAGCGACCTCCGGCTTTTCCTATACGGGGAGCCCCGCAGATTCTATGCGTTCCTGGAGGCTCCTGGCACGCCGAATGCCCATATCCATGTCCAACGGCGAGCCGGCACCACGTATTCCGTCCTCGACTACCTCCAAGACCGCTAGTTGGCACGCTTCTTGCAATAGAGCGGCTATTCCTGCCTCAACCCCATCCTCTGGTATGCGCCTTGCATACCCCTACGACCAGGAGTGTCTCTGACTATGGCTGAAAAACGTGTCTGCCAGAAATGTCGCCAGAACCCTATCCGCTGGGACAGCAAGACCGGCATGTGCCTCGGGTGCTACAAGGAAGCTGTGATTGTGCCCGCGCCACCAATGCTCGCGCCGGCTGAACGTGTCACCGAGGACCGTGCGAAGCTGAAGGCTATCGCAGAACTGCGGGACGCGAAGGAAAAATACGACGCGGCTGTCACCATCATCGAGCGCCAGGAAGCAGAGCTTGGATGGCTGAATGACATTCGCGCCGGCATCGACACCACGTATCGCATCGAGCCTCACGAGGGTGCTGGCACGTCCGAGGGAACGCCGATTATCGTGGCGTCCGATTGGCATGTCGAGGAAACGGTGACCCCGGCCCAGGTGAGCGGACTGAACGAATTCAACCTGGAGATTGCGGACGCGCGCATTACCCGCTTCTGGCAGGCGAGTTTGAAGTTGGTGCAGAAGCACCTGAACCCCGGAATTCAAATTCGTGAGGTGATTCTAGCGCTCCTGGGCGACTTCATCACCGGGCAAATCCACGGCGCCGAGAACGCTGAGTCGAATTCGCTGCTGCCGGTTGACGCCATCATCTGGGTGCAAAATCGTATCATCGCCGGCATCGACTTTTGGCTGAACCACAGCCCCTACAAGCTCATCATCCCGTGCAAGGTGGGCAACCACACGCGCACAACACTGCGCACGCGCTTCGGCAGCGAGACCGGGCATTCGCTGGAAACCCTGATGTATGCGCTGCTCGCGGCACACTATCGCAACGAGCCACGCATCAAGTTCGTCATTGACAACGGCTATCACACCTACCTCGAAGTCTACGACCAGACGGTTCGCTTCCATCACGGGCACACCATCAAGTATCAAGGTGGCATCGGTGGACTGTTCATCCCTGCTTACAAGGCAGTCGGCGCGTGGTCGAAGGCGCGATGGGCTGACCTCGATATCTTCGGACACTTCCATCAGTCGAAGGACGGCGGGTCGTTCCTGTGCAACGGCAGCCTTATCGGCTACAACGCGTTCGCACTCAGCATCAAAGCGGATTACGAGAAGCCGAAGCAGACGCTGCTACTGATGGACAAGAAGAGGGGTCGGACGTCGGTGTGGCCAATCTTGTTGGAGAACTAACATGCCTTTCCCGCTTTACGACTCAATCGACGGCATCGTGGTCAACGGCTACGTCGATGGGTTAGACAACGAATTCGAGCAGGAGGACTTCAATCCTCCGGCGGAAGTGGAGGGACGGTGTATACGGACACCAAGAGCGCGCAGCTATGCGGATGCGACGAAGGGGCAAATCACACATGCGACCGTCACAGGAGGGAGAAGCTGATGCGACTGGACGAGGGAGACATGAGGGAGAACGTCAGTGAAGTAAAAGGCGGCTCACGCGTATTCGGCACGGATGCGCAGACTCGTAAGGGGTTCCCCGTATTCACAGGTGTGCTGATGTATTTTCCAGATGCGCTCGCAGCCGTTGCACACGTCAGCAAACTGGGGAACGACCAGCATAACCCCGGCGAGCCCCTGCATTGGGCGCGCGGCAAGAGCACCGACCAAATGGACACTGCAACCCGCCACATGGTCGACCACGGGGTTGGCGACACGAAGGACGCAGATGGTGCGTATCATCTCGCGAAAGCAGCGTGGCGAATCCTGGCAGAACTTCAGTTGACCATCGAGAAGGAGAAGAACAAGTGAGAATCTACGTCGCCTCGAAGTTCGAGAACCCTCGGGCGCCGCAGATTGCGGCGCAGCTGGAAGCTGCCGGCCACACCATCACCTACAAGTGGTGGCAGTGCGACGTGGCGTCCCAAGAGCAAGCGCTGAACGACTTCAACGGCGTGGTCAGCGCTGACGCGATGGTGCTCGTGGTTGACGCCGACTACCGCTACAGCGGCGCCCTGACGGAATTCGGCATGGCGCTCGCGCGGTTCATTCCGGTCTATATCGTTGGCAACGCGCTCGACATCGAACCTCGGGGCGTCAGCCCGAACATCTTCACGTTGCTCCCGGGTGTCTATCGGGGTATCGAGACGTTGCTGCAAGCGACCCACACGGTTCCCGCCTAACATGATAGAATGGAAGGGTATGCGAGTCATCCTTGCTGCCCTTCTATTCCTCGCTGCTGCCGCCAAACCGGTCACCATCAAAGTGAGCCGCACGGTGCTCTACCCAGGCGACAGCCTGACGGTGACGTGCGTCGTTCCCCGTCACGAGGACAACCGCAAAATCGAAGGCATCATCGCCGACTACACCTCCTCGGAGCATCAGCTGAACGGAGAGGATGCTGCCGTCACGCATCGTTTCGAGTTCAAGAAGATTCCC
>Ga0209382_10007315_pt1 | contig 14102 bp, 7 predicted proteins | sample SoiMetdeltSBSDD5_FD_187599 | JGI IMG/M metagenome (GOLD analysis project Ga0209382, IMG submission 187599) | Bulk soil microbial communities from a Populus tree surrounding site in Tennessee, USA - Soil MetaG P. deltoides SBSDD5 (SPAdes) (version 2) | ecosystem: Environmental > Terrestrial >... | reverse complement strand
AAGCTGCCGAGTAAAGGTCGCGGTGGCCCACGATGTCTCTCAGGTTTGCCGTTGCGGTTCCAAAAGCTCCTGCAGTTGGCCGTATCCGTGCCGTTTCGCCGTTCAAGATCCGTGGCATCCGTGATAAAGCTGTTGACGTTGCCGTTTGCAGTGTCTGCGGCTTTCTGCGTTATCTGCGGCCTCCCGGCCGCCCGTCCCAAACACAGCATCAGCCTGCTGGAAGATACGCTGACGGCCGCTCGAAACAGCGGACCGTAGAGCCGGAAATCAGCGAGCCAACGCCCGGCGACGAAGCCCTGACCTCCCCGCCCTTGCCGCACGCCCTAACGCGCCCCGATATTGGGATTGCCCCGCAGTCGCACTCGCCCCTCACTCCGAGGTTCGAATGACCTCGCCCGCCAGGTACGCCCTGCTGCCGCTCGGCCTCGCACTCCTGCTGGCTGCCGGCTGCAAGTCAGGACAGCGATCCACGGCTCAACCGGCACCCAAGCCCGCCGACGTGACCGCGGAGGATATCGAGCGCAACCCCGGCCAGCCAATAGAGGAGATTCTCAAGGGGCGCGTGGCCGGCGTGACCGTGGCGCGCGCGCCCGGTGGTGGCATCGCTGTCCGCATCCGCGGCGGCTCGTCGCTCTACGGCAACAACGAGCCGCTGTACGTCGTCGACGGGATGCCAATCGAGGCGGGCCCCGGCGGGAGTCTCACCGGAATCGATCCGTACGACATCGAGTCGATCAAGGTGCTGAAGGATCCCGCCGAGACGGCGATTTGGGGAATTCGTGGTGCAAACGGCGTCATTATAATCCAGACCAAGCGCGCTCCGAGAAAGGTGAACCCGAGCCCGAACTGACGCGGGCGGTCGCCGCAGACGCCCCTGCCTCCAATGTCGTGAGGTGCACCGTGATGCTTCCATCGCTGCGTGTTGCGCTCTCGTTAGGTGTGCTCGTGGGCATTGCCGCCGGATGCGCCTCCGGCGGGGGGAAAACGCGGCCGAGCACCCGCGACGAGTCCACGGTGACCTCCGAGGACATCGAGCGGCAGGGTGCGACGAGCTCCCCGGTCGAGAAGGCGCTGCAGGGGCGAATCGCCGGCGTCACCGTGATCCAGACGCCCGACGGCAGCATCGCCGTGCGCATCCGGGGCGCCGTGTCGATCCACGGTAATACCGAGCCCCTGTACATACTCGACGGAATGGCGATCCAGCCGGGGCCCAATGGAACGCTGAGCGGAATCAATCCGTCGGACATCGAGTCGATCAAGGTGCTGAAGGATGCCGCCGAGACGGCCATGTATGGATCGCGCGGCGCGAATGGCGTCATCATCATCAAGACGAAGAGACCCCCACCGCCCCCGAGCGGCTGAGCGAAGCCCCACCGTTCGTCGCCTGACGAGTCGCACGTTTATCGGCCGGGTTGCCGCGCTCGTCGGAACGCAACCGGCCGATCGTTGTTTCGAGTGACAACGTAGAGGTCGCCACGCGCCGTCCTCACCCGCTGGATGTCGCGCGCCTGGCCAGCGATCGCGACGCCGCTCGCGGTCGAAGGAAGCGGAGTGAAGTTGCCCTTCGCGTCGCCGCGCAGGATCAGACCGCGGCTCGACCCCATCCGCCCGATCTCCGGCTTCACACCATCGAAGTTGCCCGCCAGCATGACGTCCGCCGTCCCATCCCCGTCGAAATCGGCGGCGAGCAATCCGTACACCGGCGCGAGCTGCGCTTCGTCGGGGAGCGGTACCAGCGTGAACGAGCCGTTGCCGTCATTGCGGAGGAGCGACGTGGCGAACGTGTACGCGTGCTTCACCACCGCGCCCTCCAGAAACTCCGGTGGGAAGATGTCGGTGATCGTCTGTCGCGCGAACCCGCTGTAATTCGGGTACCGTTCCGCGAGGTATGGCAGCGCCCTGATCAGATCGTCGCGCAGAGGGAGCGGATAGCTCACCCCCTGATTGTAGACCGACACGATCTGCTCGACGAAGCCGTTTCCGTCGAAGTCCTTCACGTGCATCGTCGCGGGCTCGCTCGCGCTGGCGCGGAGGCGCGAGTTGAGACCCAGGTTGCCGACGATGAAATCGACGCGGCCATCTCCGGTGAAGTCCCGGGCGATGATTCTGTTCCACCAGCCGTGACTCTTCTCGAGCCCTTTGAGCTCCATCTTCTCCAGCCTTCCGCGTTCCGCATTCCGAAACGCCGTTACCGGCATCCACTCGCCGGCGACGATGAGGTCCGGCCGGCGATCACCGTCGAGATCCTGCCAGACCGCGTCAGTCACCATGCCGACGTTCACCAGCTCGGGCGCCAGCTCTTTCGTGACATCGGTGAAGCGACCCCGGCCATCGTTGCGAAGTAGCGTGCTCACCGGGTCGAGACCGTAGCGCCACGGCACGACGCGCCCGCCGATGAACAGGTCGATGTCGCCGTCGCCGTCGAAGTCGGCGGGTGCCGGTCGCGATCCGCTCACGGTCTCCGGTGGCAGATGCCCGTCCGCTTTGCGAAATCCCCCGCGACCGTCGTTCAGGTACAGTCGGTCCTGTAGCGCCGATGCGCCATCGGAGAACTCGCTTCCGCCGCTCACCACGTAGAGGTCGGCGTGACCGTCACCGTTGGCATCGAAGAAGGCCGCGCCCAGATCCTCGCTGATACGGTCCTTTTCGAACACGCCCTGGCCGCTGGCGGCGAAGCTTCCGTCACGACGCTGCAAGAGCAGCGATCCCGCCTGTTCCTTCGCCCCGCCGACGAACACGTCGTCCAGTCCATCGCCGTTCACATCGGCGACGGCCATGTACGGGCCCTCCATCGAGAGAAGCTTCGGGACGAGCGGCTCACGGTCGAAATCGACGAAGGGGTTCTCCCGATGCCTGACGCCAATGGTGGTCGTGTCGGCCGTGAGCAGGCTCGTCACCGCCGCCCTCGCCGGCGGGGGCACCGCCACGGCGTCTGCCTGCCTAACGGTCACGAGCTCATCGGCCGCGACGCGCCCGACCAGCGCCACGCGTCCGTCCGGCCAGTCCACACGAACCGAGTCGGCGGTCGCGTGCGTTCCCAGCCCGAAGACGAGCGTATAGTCCACACTCGACTGGAACCCGCGCGCCGGCGAAAGCTCCTGCATGTACGCGTCCCCGTCCGCGAACACCGTCACGCGCGCGCCCACGCCAAACCGATTCGAGCCTGCCCCCTCGAGACGTACGCGCAGAGCGTGATGCTCCTTGTGCAGCGCGCGGGCGTTGTTGCGATAAATGAACGCCGCCTGGTTGACGTTGTTCACCACCAGATCGAGGGCGCCGTCGCCATCGAGATCGCCGTACGCCGCTCCACTCGACACGCTCGGCGTCGCCAGCCCCCAGTTCGCCGCCTGATTGGTGAACCGCATCCCGCCCTGATTGTGGAACACGTAGTTGGGGAGCGGCGTGGTGCTCATCGCTTTCGTGAGGCGCTCGAAGTCGGCCCGCGAGCGCCCCCCGCGCGTCATGTCCCGCATCGTCTCGCCCTTCGCCAGGAACGCGATGTAGTCCTGCGACGTAATGTCCTTGGCGATGCCATTCGTCACGAAGATGTCCTTGCGTCCATCGAGATCGAGATCGGCGATGAGGGCGCTCCAGCTCCAGTCCGTCCGTGCCACGCCGGCCATCTGCCCGACATCGGTGAAGGTGCCGTCACCATTATTGCGCTGGAGCATGTTGCGCATCAGCTGGTGGTGATAGCCGTTCTGCACCTTGGTCTGATACACGCCCCACGCCTCGAACGCGGCCGTCGTCTTGAGCCGGTATTCGTCCTCCGGCAGCATGTCGGTCGTGTAGATGTCGGGCCACTGGTCGTTGTCGACGTCGGCGACGTCGAGCCCCATCGAGAAATACGTGAGGACGGGCGCCCGCCGGTCGAGCGCCTCGCTGAACGTGCCGTTGGTGGCGTTGATATAGAGGTAATCGCGCTCGAAGAAGTCATTGCCGACGTAGATGTCTGGCCAGCCGTCCCGGTTGACGTCACCAACCGCGAGCCCGAGCCCGAACGCGATCTCGGGGCTGTGAATGCCGGCGGCGACACTCACGTCGGCGAACCGCCGGCCATCGTTGCGATACAGCTTCGCGCCGCCGTACGGATTGCGCAGGTGGCGGAGATTCCGCGTGCCAAAGCTGCTGGCCGGTGTCGGCGCGTTGTTCAGCACGAACAGATCGAGGTCGCCGTCGCGGTCGTAATCGAGGAACGCCGCGTGCGTCGAGTATCCCTGATCGGCGACCCCGTAGTCGGCCGCCATCTCACGAAACGTCGGCATGCCATCGTCATTGACGCCCTGGTTGATCCAGAGCGCGTTCGCGCGGCGCGGAGGCTCGGCGGGGCCGGCACGGCACAGGTAGATGTCGAGTCGCCCATCGCCATTCACATCGGCGAGCGTGACCCCTGTCGTCCACGACTCGGCGCCAGCTTTCACGCCCGACGCCCTGGTGACGTCACGGAAGCGGAACTTCCCTGCGTTGAGGTAGACCGCCGGCCCGGTCTGGTTGGCGGTGAGTACGATTTCAGGCAACCCGTCGCCCGTGAGGTCGCCGAGCGCCACTCCGCCGCCGTTATAGAAATTGCGGTAGGTGAAGACGTTCAGCTCGGCCGTCTCGGTGAGACGGTTCTCGAACCGCACACCGGTGACGCTCGGCGGAAGGAGCGTGAACAGGAGTCCGTCGGGATCGGCGGTCTCGGCGGCCGCCATCTCCGTGCCTCCATCAGGACGCGAGCATGCGCCGAGGAGGCACAGCGTCGTGAGCCAGAGCGTCGCGGGCGCGAGCAGATAGCTCCGACCGAGCTTGTCGTCTAAATGGAGCCCGAGGCACCGCAGATAGCCGCAGAAAGGCCGCAGAAACGGCAACGTCAACAGCTCATCACGGATGACCACGGATCTTGAACGGCGAAACGGCACGGATTAGCTGCAACTGCGAAGGGCTTTGTGAGAACCTATCGGGTAAAGATAGCGCTGGCCCACCGTGTCGGCTCTCTCGGTTTGGCCGTCGCCGTTCCCAAAGCCCTTGCAGTTTGCCGTATCCGTGCCGTTGGCCGTTTAAGATCCGTGGTCATCCGCTGTAAAGCTGTTGCCGTTGCCGTTCTCTTGCGGCCTTTACGCCCTTTGCGGTTAGCTCAGAGCGCAGAGGCCGCCTCAGCCGACTAGTAACCCGGATTCTGCACCAGATTCGGGTTGGCGCCTAACGTCGTGACCGGAACCGGGAACAGGATCAGGTGCGGCTTCGCTGACTGGTCCGCCTTTCCATTCGCCATGGTCGCCGACCACCGCAGCAGGAACTTGCCGTGACGAATCAGGTCGGAGCGGCGCTTCCCTTCGGCGGCGAACTCGAGCAGGCGCTCCTTCAGGACCGCGTCGCGCAACTGCGCCTGCGTCGCGATGCCCGCGATCGGGTTTGCCGCATTGCGGAGATTGTGCACTCGCGCCAGCTCCGTGACGCCGTTCCCAACCTGACCCATCTCACCGAGCGCCTCGGCCTTGATCAGGTACATCTCGGTGAGGCGGAAATACGGGAAATCGCTCGGGTGTCCGCTGCCCGTCGACGCGCTGGGGAGCGGCGGGAACTTGTTGAAGCGCACGCCGTGCGCTTCGTTGGCCTGGTTCGCGTCCGGGATGGCCGGCGTGAAGATCAACGGGTTCCCGGTGCGGTCATTCACCGCCGCGCCGGTTTCGAAGCTGTACGCCTGGCCGGCCAGCCACATCCCTCGACGTTCGTCGGTCGCTTCGTACTGCGCATACGTCTCCGCGAGCGTCGCGAAGCCGTTCCAGGGGCTGCCCCAGCCCGTGTTCAGCTGATTGTAGTGCAGCGTACGCATGGGCCAGGTCTCGCCGATGCCCTGCGTACCCTCCGGCGTGTAGACGATGACGAAGATGTTTTCCGGCGAGTTGAAGTTGTCGTGGGCGAAGTTCTTCGACCACGGCACGGCAAGCTCGTACTCGCCCGAGTTGATCACTGCGTCGGCGGCATCGACCGCGGCCTCGCAGGCATCCTGCCCGCCGCTCACCTGAATGCCCGAGCACGAGTTGTACGAATTGGGGCTGACGCCCGAGTTCTTGTTGAAGACGCCGGCGTTCAGGTACAGGCTGGCGAGGATCGCGTTGGCGGCGCCCTTCGTCACCCGGCCATAGCTTCCGGCGGGACGCGTCGGGGGCAGGTTTGCCGCCGACTCGATCAGCTCCTGCTCGATGAAATCGAAGAGCTCTTCTCGCGTGGAGCTGGGATACTGCTTCAGCTCCGTGGACGTGACGAGCGGCGGAGCGCCTCCGAACATGTCCTGGAGCATGTAGTAGTACCAGGCGCGCAAGGTGCGCAGCTCGGCGAGCGCCGTGTCCTTGCGTGCCTCGGCCAAACCCGACTTCTGAATCACATCGATCATCAGGTTGGCCTTGGCGATCCCGCTGAAGTTGTCGTTCCACCCTCCAGTCAGGAACGCCAGCGTGCCGGAGCTATTGGCGGTGTACGTCTGGCGGTGCAGGTCGAGCCATTGGCCGTTGTCGTACCAGTCGCTGCCGCGCGTCGGCACGATCGACACGTCCGTCGTCAGGTCCTGGAGCGTGACGTATCCCACCCACTCGGTGGCGCGCAGCTGCGCGTAGACGGCCGCCACACCGGCGAGAATCTCCGTCTCCGTCTTGAACGCGTTCTCCGGCGTCAATGCATCGTGTGGCGTTTCGGTCAGCTCGGTGCAGCTCTGGCCCACGAGGAGCACGGGAGCGACCATCAGCACGCGCCCGACTCGACGGAGCCATGGAAGTTGAACCTTCATCATATGATCTATACCCTGGCTGAGTAGTGTTGGACGCGATTAGAACTGGTGGCGAACGCCGGCCGTGATCGTGCGGGCCCGCGGGTACGTCAGGTAATCAATGCCGCGCGATGCGAGGCCCGTCTCGACGAACACTTCCGGATCGTAGCCCGAGTAATCGGCGATCAGCAATAGGTTGTCGCCGGACAGGTACACGCGAGTGCCACGCCCGCCGCCGAAGCGCGACGGCAGCACGAAGTTGTACGCGATGGTGAGGTTCTGCAGCCGCATGAAGGTGCGGTCCTCGATCCACCGGGTCGAGAACTTCGCCGGCTCGCTGATGTCATCCGGATCGCCTAACGTCGACTCCAGGAAGTTGCGTCCCTGCTTGGCGTTGCTCTTCGTCCGGTACACCAGCGCGGTGTTGTTGAACACCTTGCCGCCGAACTCGCCGCGCCACAGCCAGCTCGCTTCGAACTTGCCGTACGTGAGGTTGTTGCTGAGGCCGAGGCTGAAGTCGGGATTGGCGCTGCCGGCGACGATTCTGTCGGCATCGGCAGGATCGATCGTCTCGCCATCCACGCAGGACTCGCTCGCGGTCCGGCAGCGGAAAATCTGCTGACCGTTCTCCACGCGCAGGAACTCGGGGGCGAAGAAGGTGCCGATGGGCTCGCCGACCATGATGCGCTGCGAATACTGGTTCGACTGCCCTTGTCCGCTGACCCATCCGGTGTTGATGAACGCCCGCCCACCGAGGCTCGTGACCTCGTTGCGCTCGGCTGACGCCACCAGCTCCAGCCCGAGGTTCAGCTCATCTCCGCTGAGGATCGGCGTATTGAACGTCACCTCGATGCCGCGGTTGCGAATGCTGCCGATGTTCTCGAGCCGCGTGTTGACGACGGCGGGCTGCGGGACATCCACCTCGAGCAGCAGGTCTTCCGTGGTCTTCTGGTAGAGATCGATGACGCCGGTGAACCGGTCGTTCATGAAGCCGTAGTCGATTCCGACGTTGATCTGCTCGGCGGTCTCCCACTTGAGGTCGGGGTTACCGACCTGTGCGGCACGCAGACCGGTGGTGAGCACGTTGCCGATCGGGTACACCGCGCCCGGGTCGGCGCGCAGCAGCAGCTTGGTCTGGTACGGCGCGACTGCCTGGTTCCCCTGCTTACCCCAGCCGAGACGCACCGCCAGCGTCGAGAGCGACAGTGGCGCATCCTGCATGAACGCTTCTTCGCTCACGCGCCACGACGCCGAGACGCCGGGGAAGAGCTGCCACTGATGTCCCTCGGCGAGACGCGACGAGCCGTCGTAGCGAACGACACCGGTGAGGAAGTAGCGATCCGCGAATCCGTAGTTGGCGCGCGAGAAGAAGGAGGCGAGCTCGCTCTCCACGCGGTACGATGTCGGAACCGGCGATGACGCCTGCGTTCCAGCGCCCAGGTTGTTCACACCGAACACGTCGGTGATGAACCCCTGCATCTGCGCGTCGAAACCGCGGTTGTCAGTCTTCGTGAACTCGTATCCGCCCACCACTTCGAGGCTGTGGTCGCCAAACCGGGGCGAGTACGTGACGAGCTGCTGGAAGTTCACGTTCTGAAGGCTGCGGTCCGCTTGGCGGGCATAGCCGTTGTACTGTGCCCCAGCCGGGCTGGACCGCGGAGCGAAGGTCCGCCGTGTAGCGTCCGTGTAGTCCACGCCGACCGTCGTCTGCGCCGTGAGGTTATCGAGCAGCGTGATGGTGCCGCTGAAGTTGCCCAGCAGACGATTCTCCGGCGACTCATCCTCATACAGCTCGGCGAACGCGACTGGATTCTTCAGGTCCTGCGCGGTGGGTGTCGCGTTGCACTCCGTCGCCGACGGCGGGCACCACGTCTCGTAGTACTGGCCGCTGGCACGACGAATCGGATACGTCGGATTGTAGATCACCATGTTGGTGAACAACCCGCCGAGGAAGCCGCCGGTGTTCTCGATCGGAGCGAAGTCATTGTTGACGCGAGCGGCCATCAGGTTGAGCCCGAGCCGCAGGCGTCCACCGAGCGCGTCATGCAGGGCGTTGAGCCGTCCCTGGTACCGCTCGAGTCCGTTCGAGATGACGATGCCGTCCTGCTTGAAGAAGTTGAGCGACGCGCGGTACTGCGTCGTGGGCGAGCCGCCGGCGAACGAGAGGTTGTGATTGGTCGCCACGCCTCTCCGGAGAATCGCGTCTTCCCAATCGGTGTCGGCGTTGCCGAGGTTGGTGAGCGCCGTCGCCGGAAGGTCGCCGGCGGTGACCTGCTGCTGCACGAACTGCCGATATTGGGGGCCACTGGCGAGATCGAGCCGCTTCGCGGCGGTTGCCGCGCCGACGTACGTCTCGTAAATGAGCTGGCCCACGCCACCCGGCGCGCGCTTCGTCGTAATGAGAATCACACCGTTCGCGCCGCGGCTGCCGTAAATCGCCGTCGCCGACGCATCCTTCAGGATGGTGATCGACTCGATGTCACCCGGGTTGATCGAGTTGAGCGGATTGCGCGACAGCTGTGGATTGATGCTGGCGATGCCCGGTGCGTCGGGCGAGATCTCGTCGTTCTGCAGCGGCACGCCATCCACCACGTAGAGCGGATCGTTGCTCGCGCTGATCGACGTGCCACCGCGAATGCGGATCTGCACGCCGCCGCCGGGCTCGCCGTTGCTCGTCACGGTCGTGACGCCGGCGACGCGGCCCGCGAGCATCTGGTTGACGTTGGCGATCACACCCTTGTTCGCGGCCTCCGCGTCCACGGTGGACACGGAGCCGGAGATCGCCTCGCGACGCTGCGTGCCGTATCCGGTCGTCACGACTTCGGACAGGACGGCCGCCCGCGGTGGGAGCGAGAAATCCACACTGGCCGTCGCGCCCGCGGCGACCGTGACCGTCTGGACGAGCGGGGCATATCCGATTCGCGTCGCGCGAACCTGATGCGTACCGGCGGGCACGCCGCCGATGGTGAATCCGCCGTTGTCCGCCGTGATCGTGCCGCGCTGGGTGCCTTCGACCCGGACGGTAGCTCCGGCGAGGGGCTGTTGCGTCGTACTATCGACGACGCGGCCGGATATCGTCCCCGTTAGGTCCTGCGCGTCGATCGGGGCCGCGAGGAGCAGCCCGCCGGTAATTGCGAGAACGAGGAAACGGACCATTGCCATACGTCTGCCTCTACGGGGTGGGAGTGGACGACTCGCCGACACTTGCAGGTACGGTCTTACCGCTCCGTGCTTCCGCGATCATGTTCAGGCGATCGTGGAAGGCTGGAATTCGTGCTACGGGAGCCGACGGACGAACTGCGCTCCGGGATGAAGATGCCTAACGGCTTTCGCGAGGCGCGACGCGCGGCGTCGCGCGTGCCAGGTTCTGTACTCAGAAACGTGCAAGGGAAGGAGAGACATCAGCTTCGACCACGTCTTCCAAAACCGGGGGCGAACCTCGGCACAAGACAATTCGCTCCGTGCGCGCCAATGTCAAGATCATGTCGGAGTTTTCTTTACGCCCTGCGCGGCCCCGTCGCCACCGGGATGCCCTTCTAATGAAGGCGAACCAGTGATTCGATTCCGCTCACCGCACCAGAACCCCCGCTGACATGCCCGTTCATAACGCTCGCGCACACGCGTCGCCACTGACGGCCGCGCTCCTCGCACTGTTTGCTCAGCTGACCGCCGCGTCCGCGGGGGCCCAGCCCCAGGAAACACCCCCGGTGCTCGATTTTCCCGAGCCCGGCATGGATGATCCCGCCGCGTACGAGGGGTACCGCACGCGATTCTATCGCGATGCGGCCGGCAACACCGTTCAGATCTACATCAAGGGGAACGAAGGGCGGATCGTCACCCTCCTCGCTGACGGCTTCAATGAAAGCGTCGGCTTCACCACTCGCGACAGCGCCGGACGCCCCGTTTCTCCGGAGTGGGGCGGTACCAACGCGCTTCGGTCCACGACCGAAGGCGCACGCTCACTCGAATTCCGCCTCCGAACCACCCTGCGCCGCATCGACCTCGGCTGGTTCCTGCTCGGAACCATGCGGGTCGAGCGCGACCTGCAGTACCAGCAACGCCACCTTCGTCCGTTCGACGCCGCGCCGTTCCCGCGACCGGAGCTGGACACCCTTCTCGCGAATCTGGCGCGGCTCGACGATGAGGAGCGTCAGCGGCACCTGGAGCTCCTCCAGGCCACCGACGTTCGCGAGCTTCGGACCCGAATGGCGCCGACGATCACGCGGTCGGAAGTGGACACCAGCTGGGTCGTCGTCGTCGAGCAGCCATCGTTCGACGGGAAGGCACACCTCGCGCTCGAGATTCGAACGAATCGGCTCACCTCGCACGTTCAGGTTGGTGCGCGATCGATCGTCGTGCGCTCGCGCAGCGGTGCGCCGATCGATCTCGCCGTACGCGTCACCACCAGCGCACCCGCGCTCTCACCGATTCCGCGCGAAGAGCTGTTGAACACCGAGTTCAGGCAATTCCTCGACGCGCAGCGCGGCGCCGCCGATTCGGCGGGCGCGCTTCGCTATCGTTGGCTGGAGCGCCAGGTTCGCGGCCTCGAGCTCGTGAGCTCGCGCGAGAAGCTCATGGCCGGGCTCCCCAATTTCGCTACGTACTTCGGGCGCGACATGCTGATGTCGGCGCTCATGATGGAGCCCATCTGGTCGGCGGGAATGCTCGAGCACGTGATCGGCAGCGTGCTGCGCAAGCTCTCTCCAACCGGACAGGTGAGCCACGAGGAGGCGCTCGGCGGCCAGGCGATTCGCGAGAACGCGGCCGTCTACAACGACCTAATGTCGCAGTATTTCCGGCGCCGGCGCGCTGGCCAGAGAGCGGGTGCTGACAGCGCGCTCAGTCGGGCGCGCGAGGTGCTCAGCCAGCTCGATGCCGTCCGCGAAAACTACAACATGCTCGACGACGATTTCCAGTTCCCGATCGTCGTCGCACGGTATCTCCAGGATGCGCGCGTGCCCGCCGATCGAAAGCGCGAGTTCCTCCTCGCGCGCGCGGGCGAGGACACGGCATCGCGGCTGACGTTGCTCTTGCGCAACGTCCAGCTCGTCAGGCAGATGGCAGCGCCCTATGCCACGCGCCCGATGGCGACGAACCTGATCGCTTTCCCGAGGCGGCCGAACGGAACGTATTTCCCGGGAAGCTGGCGCGACAGCAACGTCGGATACGGGAACGGCCGCTTCGCGATGGACATCAACGCCATCTGGGTGCCGGAGGCGCTCGCGGCGTGCGCGACGATCGTCGACGCGCTGGCCACCGTTGCCGATTCCACGAGCCTGCCCGCCGCCGCCGAGCTCACGCGCATGGCAGCGGCCTGGCGCGATGCCTCGCGTCACTTCGTCGTTCGTCTCACCCCGGCGACGATCCGCGCGCGCGTCCAGGCACGCCTCGCCGCGTTGCCGCCGGCGGAGCGCGCGTACTGGCGGAACGTGCTGGCGTCGACCCGCGCCGACACGACCGCGCTCGAGTTTCTCGCGCTCTCGCTCGACGCCGCGGGACGGCCCATTCGCGTCGCGAACACCGATCCGGCGACGGGACTCTTTCTCCAGCAGCTGACGCCCGAGCGCGTGCGGCGCGATCTCGACGTGTTCATGCGTCCGTACCCGGTCGGCCTGTTCGTCGAGCGCCTTGGGCCGGTCGTCGCCAACGACGCCTATGCCACGCCAGCGATCTGGAACGCCTTCCGACGGGATCTCTATCATTCGCCGCGCGTCGTATGGGGGCGCGAGGTCAACCTGCTCTTCCTCGCCCTCGCCAGGCAGATCGCCGACTCGTCGCAGGCCTCGAACCGCGCGGCACTGGAGGGCGCGCTCCGTCAATCGCTCGAGGCGGTCGACGCCTCGGGACTGGCGCATAACGAGCTGTGGAGCTATCGCATCGCCGATGGCGCGCTGACGGCCGTGCGCTATGGCTCGAGCTCCGACATCCAGCTCTGGAACCTCACCAACCTCGCCGTGCAGTTCGGCCTGTCGAAGATCCAGAACCCGTGACGATGGCGCGCGGCCTCGCGCACGGGTGCGTCGCCCTCGCCCTCATCGCGTGTACCACGCGTGAGGGCGGGAGCGGGAGGACCGTCATCACGATCTCGAGCAGCGTCGTCGGGACGGATGGCCCGCTGCTGCGGCGCCAGCTCGATCGGTTCATGCGCCTGAACCCGGAGATCGAGGTGCGGCTCCACCGCGTGTCGGATGACGCGACGCAGCGCCATCAGCTGTTCGTGCAATGGCTCAACGCGCGCGCCGGCGATCCCGACGTCCTCGAGCTCGATGTCGTGTGGACGTCGGAGTTCGCCGCCGCCGGATGGCTCCTTCCGCTGAAGGATCCATCGATCGACACGACCGCCTACTTCCCGGGCACCATTCGCGCCTGCCGCTGGGTCGGGGAGCTCTACGCCCTTCCGTGGTACGCCGACGTCGGGCTGTTGTACCGGCGCACCGATCTCGTTCCGCGCGAACCCCGATCGCTCGATGAGCTGGTGACGTTCGCGCAGCGCGCGCGCAGCAGCGTCCCGTTCGGCATTGCCTGGATGGGCGCGCGCTACGAGGGACTCATCACGGTCTTCGTCGAATACCTCGGCGCCTTCGGCGGGCAGATCATGGATGACTCGATGCGCATCGAGGTCGATGGGCCGGCGGCGGTGCGCGCGCTGACGTTCATGCGAGATCAGATCACCCGCTCGAAGATCGCGCCGAACGACGTGCTGACCTGGCACGAAGAGGAGACGCGCTTCGCCTTTCAGAACGGACGCGCGGCGTTCATGCGCAACTGGCCTTACGCGTACGCGGCCATGGCCGACACGAGTCAATCGCGTGTCGCCGGCAAGTACGCGGTCTCTCCCATGCCCGCGGCACCGGGCGGCCACGCGACGGCGGCGCTCGGCGGCGCGCAGCTCGCCATCAACCGGTGGACCGAGCATCCGGACGCGGCGTTCAAGCTGGTGTCGTTCATCACCGCTCCGGAGCAACAGCTCGAGCGAGCGGTGGCGATCGGTGAATTCCCCACGCGACGAGCGGTCTACGACGAGCCCACGCTTCGGGCCGCCCTGGCGATCCCCGCCGATGATGCGCGGCGCGCGGTGGAAAGCGCGACACCACGGCCGGTGACCCCGCTCTATACGCAGCTCTCGGAAATTCTGCAGATCGAGCTCCATCGCGCGTTGGCCGGTCAGCTGGAGCCCGAAGCGGCGCTCAGGAGTGCAGCGCAGAAGATGAATGCGGCCATCGATCGGACCGGTCTCCGCGAGTACGTCTTCCGCCGCCCGGCCACGTCCTCTCGATGAGCAGGCGCGCCGATCCGCGGCTGACCCAGGACCGCCGCCTCGCGGTGGCGTTCGTGACGCCGGCGGTGAGCGTCATCG
>Ga0209382_10007314_pt1 | contig 14102 bp, 11 predicted proteins | sample SoiMetdeltSBSDD5_FD_187599 | JGI IMG/M metagenome (GOLD analysis project Ga0209382, IMG submission 187599) | Bulk soil microbial communities from a Populus tree surrounding site in Tennessee, USA - Soil MetaG P. deltoides SBSDD5 (SPAdes) (version 2) | ecosystem: Environmental > Terrestrial >... | reverse complement strand
CCGGCACGATCTGGTTGATTGCGGGCGTCGTGCTCGGGGGTGCCGTGCAGGACATGATCGTGCTCTGCGCGTCGGTCCGTCGCGATGGCAAGTCGCTGGGCCAGATGGCAAAGGAGGAAGTGAACCCGGTCGCTGGCATGGCCGCGATGGTCGCCGTGTTCGCAATCATGATCATTCTCCTTGCCGTGCTCGCGCTCGTTGTCGTCAATGCGCTGCGCGACAGTCCATGGGGACTTTTCACGATTGCCGCCACGATTCCCATTGCGCTCCTGATGGGCGCATGGATGAACAACATCCGTCCGGGCAAGGTCGCTGAAGCTACCGGCATCGGCATCGTGCTTCTGATGGCCGCGCTCCTCGGCGGCCAGTGGGTAGCCGCGCATCCCGCGTGGAGCGCCGCGTTCACCTGGTCGGGGACCGACCTGGCGTGGGCCGTCATCGTGTACGGCTTCGTGGCCTCGGTGCTCCCGGTGTGGCTCCTGCTGGCGCCGCGCGACTATCTCTCGGCGTTTCTCAAGATCGGGACGATTCTCGTGCTGGGCACGGCCATCGTGGTGCTGATGCCGCCGATGAAGCTTCCGGCGGTGACCCAGTTCATCGACGGGACGGGCCCGGTTTTTGCGGGCAAGCTGTTCCCGTTCGCCTTCATCACGATCGCCTGCGGCGCCGTATCCGGATTCCACGCGCTGATCTCCAGCGGCACGACTCCAAAGCTCGTGAAGCGCGAGAGCGACATCCGAGTGATTGGCTACGGCTCGATGCTGATGGAATCGTTGGTAGGTCTCATGGCGTTGATCGCCGCCGCAACGCTCGACCCCGGCGTGTACTTCGCGATGAACGTTGGTCCCGCGATTCTCGGAACGACTCCGGAAAGCGCATCTCAGGCCATCGCACAGTGGGGCTTCATGCTGCGGCCGGAGCAAATGCAGGTGCTGGCGCAGCAGATGGGTGAGGCATCGCTTCTGTCACGCACGGGGGGTGCACCAAGCCTCGCGGTCGGCATGGCAGGGATACTGGGTGGCGTTTTCACCGGCGCCGGCCTGGCACTCTGGTACCACTTTGCCATCCTGTTCGAGGCCGTGTTCATCCTCACGACCGTCGATGCGGGGACGCGCGTTGGCCGCTTCATGCTGCAGGAGCTGCTCAAGCACGTGTGGGCGCCGCTCGGTCGCTATTCGTGGTATCCCAGCATCCTGATCTCGTCGGCGCTCGTCGTTGCCGCGTGGGGCTACTTCCTCTATCAGGGCGTGATCGATCCGCTCGGCGGCATCAACTCCCTGTGGCCGCTGTTCGGCATCGCGAACCAGCTGCTGGCGGCGGTAGCCCTGTGCGTGGCCACGACGATTATCGTGAAGATGGGCAAGATGAAACACGCCTGGGTGACGCTCGTGCCGCTGGCATGGCTCGCTTCGGCGACGCTGACGGCCGGCTACCAGAAGGTGTTTTCGCCGCTGCCTGCGCTGGGCTTCCTCGCGCATGCGCGTTCGCTTACGAACTCGACGAATCCGGACGCAGCGCGGATGATCTTCAACGATCGCGTCGACGCGGCGCTGGCGCTGTTCTTCATGGCCGTCGTCGTAGTGGTCATCGCCGCATCGGCCCGCGAGTGGTGGATGGTGGCGGTGAATCGCAAGGCCCCGCGCGTCAACGAGGCTCCTTACGTCGAGACGCGAATGGACACGGTCACGGCGTAAGTTCAAACTTCAAAGTGCAAAGTTGAAAGTAAGTGCACAAGTTACTTGTCTACTTACTTTTTACTTTAGTACTTTCAAGTTTGAAGTTGGTGTGCGTCGTCCAAATATCGCCGTTCCCACCCGCACCATAGTCGCCCCTTCCTGAACGGCAACTTCGAAGTCGCCGCTCATACCCATCGAGAGCTCCTGAAGCATGTCGGGGGGTACTCCAGAGGCGGCCCAGTCGTCGCGCAGTCTGCGCAACTGGATGAACCATGGGCGCGCATCTTCAGGGCTCTCCGGTATCGGGGGCAGGGTCATCAACCCGACGACTCGCGCGGCTCGGAGCGACGCGGCGGCCTCGAAGAGCGGCGGCACGTCTGCCGGGCGCAGGCCGAACTTCGTCTCTTCATCGGCGAGATCGACCTGTATCAGCAGCCGGGGCGCGGCGCCGGCATCCTCGGCGGCCGCGTCGAGCTTCCGGAGCAGATCGAGGCTATCCACGGAATGAATCGCCGCGAAGGCAGGTGCCGCGCGCCTCGCTTTGTTCGTTTGCAGGTGGCCGAGCAGATGCCAGCGGATGTCGAGGTCGCCCGCATCCTGAATCTTTTCAAGCGCCTCCTGGACACGGTTCTCGCCGAACTCCCGCTGCCCGGCGGCATACGCCTCTCGCACGAGATCGAGTGGAAACGTTTTGGAAACCGCGATGAGGCGAACCGAGGAAGGATCGCGCCCGACCGACCGGGCCGCTGCGGCAATGCGCGCGTGAACCTCGGTCAGCCGGTCGGCGATTGAAGACATGGCCTTGGGCTTTGGGCTCTTGGCTGTCGGCCACTACAGCCTAAAGCCCGAAGCCCAAAGCCAAGAGCCCGGGTTCACTGCGGCAGCTGCTTGAGAAACGTCTGGACTTCGCCCGCTTTCGGACCGTTCGGATCCACCTTCAGGTATCCCTCGAACGCCTGACGCGCGGCGGGAATCTGACCCAGATTCAGGTTGGCCATGCCCAGCTGATAGTGCGCCATCGCCATGTTCGGGTCGGCTTTGACGGCCGCTTCGAACTGCTCCTTCGCCTCAGCGTACTTGCCGGCGTTCCACAGAATGACGCCCTGGTTGTAGACGGCTTCCGCATTTCCACCACCGCCGCCTGCTCCCGCCAGCTGCGCCGCCTTGGCGCTGGCCTGCTGCGCCAGGTCAAACTTCTTCTGCGCGTTGTAGACGTTTGCAAGCCCCGTGTACGCGTCGGCGTTGTTCGGAGCCATCTCTGTCGCCTTGGTAAAGGCGGCTTCCGCTTCGGCGTATTGCTGCTTCTTCGAGTAGGCGACGCCGAGGTTGTAGTAGCAGTCGCTGCACGTCGGAATCTTGGTGACGATTTCGTTGAACTTCTGAATGGCCTCGTCGTCGCGTCCTGCGCGCATGGCCTCGATCGCCTGCTGTGCCATCGCCTGGGTCTCGGCCTGCGCCTTCGCCTGCTCCGCCGTCAGGCCGCTCGACGGCGTGAGCTGAAAGCTCAGCTCCACCGGCATGCCCTGGGAGATGTTGGCGGTCTGCGCCTGCTTCAGGTTGTCCTTCACCGCGGTGACGTTATAGCGTCCGGAGGGGAGTCCGATCTGCATGAACTCGCCGTTGCGGTTCGTCTTGACCTGAGCGCGGCGGCTCGACTCGGTCGCCTCGATTGTGACCGAGGCGCCTTCCACCGGCTTACCCTGCGCATCCACCACCTTGCCTCTGATAACGCTTTGCGCTGCCGCCGGGGCGGAAAAGACGAGCGCGACCAGAAGCGCCAGCAATCCGCGGTACAGATAGGGCCGCATGAAAAACCTCCGGAAAATGTAAGTACCGTTCTGTCCGTAGTCTATACGAAGAACCGCTCTACCGCATCGAGGTCGTCTGTGACAGGTGCGGGCGGGAGCGACGCAAGAAACCGGCGCCCGTATCCCATTGTCCGAAGGCGTGGATCGAGGACGGCCAGCACGCCGCGGTCCGTCCGGTGTCGAATCAGCCGTCCCAACCCCTGCTGCAGAGTCAGGATGGCGAGCGGCACCTGGTAATCGGCGAACGCGTCGCCGCCCCGCGCGTTGATTGCCTCGATTCGCGCGGCGGTCACCGGATCGCCGGGCGAGGCGAAGGGGAGTTTGTCGACGACGACGCAGCTGAGCGCCTCGCCGACGACGTCGACGCCTTGCCAGAAGCTGGAGGTGGCGAGCAGGACGGCATTCGGGGTGGTTCGAAACCGCTCGATGAGCTGTGTTCGCGGTGCCGCTCCCTGCACGAGAATCGGGTACGGCAGTGCGAGTTCGACGAGTGGCTGGACAGCTCGCAACACGCCATAACTGGTGAACAGCACGAACGCGCGCCCGCGCGAACGCTTTACGATTTCGATGACCTCTCGAGCTGCAGCCTGGATAAAGGCCGGCGCCTTAGGTGACGGCACACGTCGCGGGAGATAGAGCAGCGCCTGGCTGGTGTAGTCGAACTCGGACGAAACCCTCAGCTCACGAGCCTGGCGGATGCCAAGGCGTCCCTTCACGTACTCGAACGAGCCCTCAACCGCCATCGTCGCCGATGTCAGCACGGTCGCGCGCATGCGATCGAACAGCGCTTCCTGGACGATTCGCGATACGTCGATGGGCGACGCACGGAGAAACAGCCGCGTAGCGTCTCGCCCACGTGATTCGACGTAGTAGACGAAATCCGCATCGTCTGCTCGGATGAGGAATCGGAGATCCATCGCGAGCTCGCCGGACCTCCGCTGCAGCGCGGCAAGCGCATCGGCAGCGTCGGACGCGCTCGACGTGTCATCAATCGGACTCGTCTCGGTCTGCGCCGTTCGAGGCTGCACCGACGAGGCGAGTGTTGCCTCGAGCCCGTCGAGTGCGCCGGCGAGCGCCATTCCCTCATCGACGTGATCGAACAGGCTTTCTGCGCTGTACCGGGCGCGCGCGTCCGCGCCGCCATGAGACCTCAGCGAAGGGTCAAGGGCCAGACCGCTGAAAAAAAGCCGGGAGTGGTCTGCGACTCGCGCGAGCGCGCGCGAAACGTCGTCCAGTTGGCGCGCCGCAAACGCCCGCCCTGCGTCGTCATCGTAGGGCGTCCTTTTGCGGGGCGCCAACAGGCGCTCGCCGTCGCGGACGAGATCTTCGACACGGAACACACTCACGGATCGCCCGAAGTACTGCGTGGCGACATCTTCGAGCTGGTGCGCTTCATCGACGACAAGCGTTGAGCAGGTGGGGATGACCTCACCGTATGCGCTCTGCCGCACCGAAGCGTCGGCGCAAAGCAAATGGTGGTTGACGATGACGACATCCGATTCAGCCGCGCGCCGCCTGACGTTGGTGACAAAGCAATCGTCATAGTGCGGGCACTCGGCGCCGAGGCAGGTCTCTGCGTCTGCTGCAATCTCCTTCCAGATAGGAACGTTCTCGGGAAGATCGTGAAGCTCCGCCCGGTCGCCGGTTTCGGTCGTCTTCACCCAGGCGTCGATGATCGGCAGGAAAACGGAACGTTCGAACTGTTGGGATCGTTCGAATCGTACGGGTGGTTCCACTTCGAACATCCCGAACGATCCGACCGACTCCAACGATTCCGTAGTCTCCTTATACGTCTCCCATCTGTGACGACATAGGTAGTTGCTGCGTCCCTTCATCAGCGTGGCGGTAAATGGGAGGTCGAGAACGCTCTGCAGCAAGGGAAGATCCTTGAAAAAGATTTGCTCCTGGAGGTTCTTGGTGCCGGTGGATATAAGGACACGGCGTCCGCTGAGAATCGCGGGCACCAGATACGCGAGGGTCTTTCCTGTGCCCGTGCCAGCCTCGGCCAGCAGCGTCCCGCCCTCGTCGATGACGGAGCCGACCGCTTCCGACATGCAGCGCTGGCCTTCCCTTGGCTCGTAGCCATCGAGAGCACGGGACAGCGCGCCCTTGTCGGCAAAGATAGCGCGGACGGCCTCTTTCAGATCGTCCGGATCGGTCTGGTCGTTCGGATCGCTGGGGTCGTTCTCGTTCGAACGTTCTGAACGATTCATTGCCTCTCAAGGTAAAGCGGGAATCTGCGACACAGGCGTTCGACTTCGCTTTTCACCGCGTTGAGCGTCGGCCCGTCGTCGGGTGCGTGCAGGACGCGCGCAATCAGATCGCCGATCTGCTCCATCTCTCTTTCACCCATCCCGCGTGTCGTAACCGCCGGCGTCCCCACACGGATGCCGCTCGCAACCATCGGGGGATTTCGATCGAAAGGAATGGCATTTTTGTTGACCGTGATGCCTGCCCGGCCAAGCGCCGCCTCCGCGACCTTGCCGGTCAGTCCTTTGGAGAAGACATCGACGAGCATCAGATGATTGTCGGTGCCGCCGCTGACCAGACGGAAGCCGTGGCTGGTAATTGACGCGGCCAGCCGCTTCGCGTTCGCGACGATCTGCCGCTGGTACTCGGCAAACGCCGGCTCCATCGCTTCCTTGAAGCACACGGCTTTGGCGGCGACGATGTGCATCAGCGGGCCGCCCTGTACGCCGGGAAACACCGCACGATCGAGATCCTTGGCGTAGCGTTCGCGGCACAGTATCAGTCCGGCTCTGGGACCTCGCAATGTCTTATGCGTGGTCGACGTCACGAAGTCTGCGTGGGGCACCGGACTCGGGTGGACGCCACCGGCGACCAACCCCGCGATGTGCGCCATGTCGACGACCATCGCCGCGCCGACGGCTGCTGCGACGGTGCTGATGCGCGCGAAGTCGATGACTCGCGGATACGCGCTCGCGCCGACCATGATCATCCGCGGCTTGTGCTCGTGAGCGAGCCGCTCGAGCTCGTCGTAGTCAATCCGCTCGTCGTCTTCGCGGACGCCGTATGGCACGATGGTGTAGAGCTTGCCCGAGAAGTTCAGCGGGTGCCCGTGCGTGAGGTGCCCGCCGTGCGCGAGATTCATGCCGAGCACGGTTTCGCCCGGCTTGAGCAGCGCGAGGTAGACGGCCATGTTCGCCTGCGCGCCCGAGTGGGGTTGCACGTTGACGTGCTCGGCGCCGAAGAGCGTTTTCGCCCGGGAAATCGCGAGCGACTCCGCGACGTCAACGAACTCGCAGCCGCCGTAGTACCTCTTCCCCGGATACCCTTCTGCGTACTTGTTCGTCATCACCGAGCCGGCGGCCTCGAGCACGGCTGTGCTGACGAAGTTTTCGGACGCGATCAGCTCGAGCCCTTCGGCTTGCCGCATGGTTTCGCGACGGATGGCGTCGGCGATGTCGGGGTCGGTTTCGGCCAGAGAACGCTGCATCGGAGAAACCGCGGCGTTGGACATAGGGGAGGAGATTGTACTATGCAGGCTTTTGGCTTTCGGCTCTGGGCGGTAGGCCTTCAGCGTTGATGGCGTGACGTAGACCTTCGGTCGAAAACCGACGCATGACTCCGCACTCGCAGCCCAGGCCTAGAGCCTAAAGCCCAAAGCCAAATGTTTCCCACAGTCATCGTGTCCACACGCGGCGAGCAGCGCATCCGTAGCGGACATCCGTGGGTGTACGCCGCAGACATCGTAGAGGCGCAGGCAGAAGGCGGCGAGATCGTTCACGTTATCGGTGCGCGCCGCCGCTCGCTCGGCTACGCGCTGTTCAGCGACCGCTCGCAGATTCCGCTGCGCATGCTCACACGCGGCGAGATCGTCCCCGACCTCGCGCTGCTTCGTACGCGACTTCAACACGCGCTGAGCTTTCGCGCATCCCTGGATCTGGACGCGACCGCTTTCCGAATCGTGCACGCGGAGGCCGACCTTCTGCCATCGCTCGTGGTGGACAAGTACGGAGATTACCTCGTTGTGCAAGCGCTGTCACAAGGCATGGACAGGCTGCTGCCCTCGATCGTGTCCATGCTGGTCGAACTCACCTCGCCGGCCGGCATCCTCGCACGCAACGACCCAAAGGTCCGCCTGCTTGAAGGACTGGAACAGACCGTGGAGACCCTCTACGGCAATGTGCCCGAATCCGTGTCGGTTCGCGAAGGTCCGGTGGAATACAGCGTGGACCTGCGAAAGGGGCAGAAGACAGGCCTCTTCCTCGATCAACGCGAGAACCGTGAAGCGGCGGCGCGCTACGCACGTGGAAGGCTGCTCGACTGCTTCAGTTACCACGGAGGATTTGCGCTGCGGCTGGCGCCCCAGTGTGAACGTGTCGAAGCGATCGACATCTCCGCTGACGGCGTGGCGCGAATACGCGCAAATGCGGAGCGGAATCATGTGCCCCAAATCGAGGCGCGCGAGGCCAATGCGTTCGACGAGCTTCGGCGACTGGAACGCGCAGGTGCCCGTTACGAAACGATCGTGCTCGACCCTCCGGCGTTCGCCAAGAACAAGGCATCGATTCCCAACGCGCTCGCAGGGTACAAGGAAATCAATCTGCGTGCGATGCGGCTCCTGCCTCCTGGCGGACATCTGGTTACGTGCAGCTGCTCCTACAACGTCAATGAAGAGATGTTCGCCGCCGTGCTGCACGAAGCCGCGGTGGACAGCCACGCACCGATGGCCATCGTCGAAAAGCGGATGCAGGGGCGCGATCACCCGGTCCTCATCGGGGTGCCGGAGACGCACTACTTGAAGTGCTTCATTTTGAGGAGGGTGGAATAAGGACGACAGGGTTCATGGGTTCACAGGTGCTCAGGTGCTCGGGTACTTCGAGATCACTGAATGAGCGTGCACCCACAGGAGAGCGCGAAGTGTCCTGTCTGCAACTGTGAGGTACGCAATTGTTGCGAACCCGTGAACCCGAACCCATGAACCCGAACCCGTGAACGCGTGAACCGGAACCTGAGCACCCATGAACCAATGAACCCGAGAACCGCTTTGATCACCGGCGCCTCCTCCGGCATCGGCGCCGCGTTTGCCGAGGTGTTTGCCGCCGAGGGTTTTGACCTCGTGATCACGGCCCGCCGGGAAGATCGTTTGCGTGCCCTGGCCGCCTCGCTTGCCCAGCGTTACCAATGCCGGGTCCACGTGATCGTCGCGGATCTGTCGGCGGTCGACGCGTCTGCGCGCGTGTGCGAGAACCTGATCAGCCAGGGGCTCGTGGTCGACGCGCTGGTGAACAATGCAGGCTACGGTGTTCCCGGTGCATATCTCGCGTCAGAGTGGACGCGCCATGCGGCATCGCTGCAGGTGATGGTCGTCGCGCTGGCGGAGCTGACGCACCGTTTGCTCCCGGGCATGATGGAACGGGGCTACGGGCGCATCATCAATGTTGCATCGCTGGCAGCTCTCGTGCCGGCGCCGGCCGGCCACACGCTCTATGCGGCGTCGAAAGCATTTGTGGTCAAGTTCTCAGAGGCGCTCGCCGGTGAAGTGCGCAGTGCGGGAGTCCATGTCACCGCGCTTTGCCCGGGGTTTACGTTGACCGAGTTTCACGATGTGACCGGCACCCGCGCCACCGTCAGCGAGATGCCCGGCTGGCTCTGGATGGATTCTCCTTCGGTAGCTCGAGAGGGGTTGATGCCGTCATGCGAGGTACGCCCATCCATGTCACCGGCGCCGTGAATCGAATGATCGCGCTGCTCGCCCGTTGGGTGCCACAGCCCATCCTTGTCGCAATCGGCCGCCGCACCGCTCGGCGGTATCGCAAGAGTTAACGCGGGGTAAATCTCACGAAACAAAGCCGCAAGCACAGCATGCCGTGGCATACCAATTGCTCTGCCATATGTTGTTGGGGCAAATGTCCTCAAGAGCGCGCAGGCTTCAGCCGGCGCGGAGAAAATGGGAGACGACCATGGTCCAGGCGTTGTGCACCTCGGGAAACCACGAAGCGCTCAAATGCAGCGTGCACGGAGCCGCCGTCGTCCTGGCGAGCCTCATGGCTGCTTACAACATCGCCGCCTGCTGTTTCCGTCGCGACACGCATCTCCGCATCAACGCCGTGGTGTATACCCTGGCCGTCGGGTGGGAGGTCAAACAGACGCTTCACCATCTGCGTTGGCCAAACGGCTCCGCTGAGGGCGCCGTCGCCGCCGTGGCAGTGGCCCAGGGATAACCCGCGACTGCCGTAGTTCAGAGCCTCCACCGAACCCGCTAGAATCTGCTGGTTCATGCTCAATCGGGTTCTATTCGCCTTCGTCTTCGCGTCAGCGCTCCTCGTGACACCCCGAGGGGCGCTGGCCCATCCGGCTCCATTCAGCTTTCTCGACCTGGTCATCCGTCAAGACGTCATCGATGTCACGCTCGTCCTGCACGTGGTCGACGTGGCGCATGACCTGGGTATCGAGCCCGCGGATCGCCTCCTCGATCCAGCGGAGGCGGCGAGAATGCGAGATCGTGTGGTGGCTCTCATCCAATCGCGGCTCCAGATACGGACTGACGTAACACCGGCGTTTGAGTGGCTTGAACTACAACCCCTGCCCGATCGACACGCCGTGGTGCTTCGGTTTCGCATCGTCGGTCCTCGCCCCGGGGTGTTGCGGATACAGACCCACATGTTTCCGTACGATCCGGTTCATCAGACATTCATCAACATCTACGAGGACAGCGCGCTCCGGCAGCAGATGATCTTCAACGCCGAGAGCGGTGAGTACACCTATTACACGGGTTCCACTCAGGGTGCGCTGGCGGTGATGCAGACCTTCATTCCCGCCGGGATCCATCACATCCTGATAGGTCCCGACCATATCCTCTTTCTGATCGGGTTGTTGCTGCTCGGCGGCACATGGGGTGCGCTCATCAAAATCGTGACTGCGTTCACAATCGGTCACAGCATCACGTTGTCGCTCGCGGCACTGAGCATCGTGATGCCGCCCCCGCGCATCATCGAACCCGCCATCGCGCTGAGCATCATCTTCGTGGGCACCGACAACCTTGTTCGCGGTAGCGGACGCGATCTGCGCGCCTGGGCAGCCCTGGTGTTCGGGCTCGTCCACGGGTTCGGGTTCGCCAACGTCCTGCGGGAGTTCGGACTGCCTGCGGAAGCTCTGGGGTGGTCGCTGTTCTCCTTCAATTTCGGGGTCGAGATCGGCCAGCTTGCAGTGGTCGTGCTGGTCGCGTCGGCGCTTGGGCTCATCCGCCGTTACAGTACTGCAGCGGGATCGCGTGTAGCGTGGGCCGGCTCTATCGTCGTGATCGCCGCCGGTGCCTATTGGTTCGTGGAACGAGTTTTCTTTCCCGCGGGAGCGTGAGCTACTGATCACGAGCCACGGAGACACAAAGACTCAGAGGAATCAACTCTTTCGTCCAGACTACGCTGCTTCGCGACGGGCCGTGGGCAGCCTTTTGTACTTCGCCCCGCTGCTCGAAGACGAGCTGCGCATGTGAGGCAGCGATGGAATCAGAGTCGAAAGAAGTCGACACAGGACGAGTCTCCGTGTCTCTGTGGCCCGTTGGAATCCTGTGGCCTATCGAAGTTAGCGCACGTGTCCGCCTGTTAGAGCCATCGCCTCCACCAGACCAGCGATAGCTCGGCCTGCTGGTCGTACCCGGGTCGCCCGAATCCGCGGCGGGCGCGATGACCGAGGCGGAGCGTCAACTCCGGCGTCAACCGAAATCCGACCACTTCCTCGAATCCCACCAGGCGCTGCCGCACCACGAGCAGGGGGGTGACGATCGGCGAAGACATTCTTTCGACGCGGCCTGCGACGAACCATCGCGGCGCGAGCGTCTGCTGCCCTTGTACGAACCAGCCATTGGCGGTATGTTCACCAGTGCTGGTCTCGATCCGATCACGAACCCACTCGCCGGCCAACTTTGTGTAAGCGATCGAGAATTCCGATTCCACGGTGATGACGGTTGCATCGAGGTCAGCGGTGACGTTGGGACCCTCGCCGGCGCGCATCCAGCCTCCCTGCGTGACGGACGCACCGATGGTGAGACCGACGATCGGCATGACGCCCCCACCAACCACAACGTTGGTGAATCGGGGTGGGTTTGTACGGGAGAAGATTCGCCGCCGTCTGAGAGGCGACGTGTCGATGACCGCCGTATGACCGTACCAGTGCTGTCCCGACAGTGTGACCTGTCCGCCGAACGGATATACCGCGCCGAGGAGGTTTGCGCGCGGCGCCTGCGGCTCGAGCGCGGGGAGGGCAGTGAACAGCGAGGAGGGCTGCGCAATCGTCGGATTGAGATGCGGCCGCCGGCCGATGTAGTTTGCCAGCCCGACAGGCGAGGGCACGAGCCCTGCCTCGACGCGCAAGCCTATCGGACCTGCTCGCTGGTACCGGACGGAGGCAATCCAGAGGTCATGGTTCCACTGGCCCGAGCCCAGTCGCTGGACGATCGGCCAGATTACCCCCTCCAGTCCGCGCCCGAGACCGACTGACACCAGCGCGTCTGCGCTCACGCCCGTCGCGTAATTACCCCGGAAGTCGGCAGCTTCGTCGAAAGACGCAACCGTATCGATGGCGACCGGGGCCGGTCGTGTTTCTTGAGCGAAGAGCGGCTGCGCAGATCCGACGCAAAGCAGCAGACCGAACCACAGCTTCCGGCACGGTGCGCCCCACACGGACATTTCCCTTCGCACCTTACACCAGTTCGGGGTGGAGCGCTTCCTCCAGCACGGGTTGGCCCGCCATCCTTGCCGGAAGCGCCGCGATAAGCGCGTCGACGGACGCCGGATCGAAGTGCGTTCCTGAGTGACGTTGGAGCTCCGCGATTGCCTCGAGCGCACCCCTTGCGGGCCGGTAAGCGCGGGCACTTGTCATCGCATCGAATGCATCCGCGACGTGGACGATGCGCGCCGCAAGCGGAATGTCGGTGCCCCTCAGGCCAAACGGATAACCCTGCCCGTCGGGTCGCTCGTGGTGGAGCTCGACGATCGAGAGATGTGGCGCCAGGAACGGCACCTGCCGCAGAATACGCGCGCCCAGTGTCGGATGTCGCTTGATTTGCTCGAATTCAGCAGGCGTCAGCTGTGCTGGCTTGCGAAGAACGGCATCGCTGATTCCGATCTTTCCAATGTCATGAAGCAACGCCCCGAGCTTGAGGACATCCAGCTCGGCCTCGCTCAATTGCATCTGCTGCCCGATTTGAAGCGACAGCGCGCTTACGCGCTCGGAGTGGCCGGCCGTGTAGGGATCGCGGGCGTCAAGCGCCGCCGCGAGCGCGCGAATTGCGCCGACATAGGCCGACCTTGTTTCGGCTTCAGCCGCTGTGATGCCCTTCAGCAGCTCGTTGAACGCCTGTGACAGCGCGTCGAGCTCGCGGCTCGTACCGGTCGATGGCAGCATGCGGCCGAAATCGCGTGCGGCCGTGATCATCGCAATCTCACCCGAGAGCCGATCGATCGGGCCCGTCAGCAGCCGCGCCAGCCAGAGGCTGCCAAACGCAGCGAGCACAAATCCCCCAAGCGCCACGGTCCCGAGCGCGATGAGCGCATCGCGCTCGGCGGCCTGTGCCGCTGCATCGATCGACGCGAGGGTGAAGATCTGCGCCGGCCCCGATTCGACCAGCAGGCGCGTCGCGTACTCCTGTCCGGCCAGCACGCGTATTTCGCCCAGGGCGTCCAGCGTGTTGCTTTTGAGATCCGCCGTGACATGCGGTGGGAGCGTACTCGCGACGACGGCTCCGCCAACGGCCACCACGATGTCCGCTCCGGACAGAGCAGACAATTGCCGGGCATATCGCGAATCCAGGCTGGTGCCCAGGACGAGCGCGCCGATGTCGCGATCCACCAGGCGCAGGGCCGCGCCAGAAATTCGGAACGCCCCGCGTGGCAGTGCGACGGCAGCCTGAAACATCGGAGACCCGGTCGGACGCGCGAGCTGCTCGTCGCGCGGCCACGATTCCCGCGACCGTCCCGCGCTGACGAAGACGTGGCCTTCACGATCGACGACCGCTAGAACGTCGGCACGCGTCAATGCGGCGAGCTTCTCAGCCTCGACCGCCACGGTCCCGCGCAACGAGGTCTCCTGCTCGGGCGACAAACCCGCAAAGCGGCTCTCGGTGAAATAGGTGTCGAGCGCGGCCTTCAACGTCGGGTTCTCTGCAAGCGTGGAAATGGCAGCGAGCTGCTCTTGTTGTCGCCGCGCTTCGAGTGACGTAAACACTCGCTCGGCCACGCCGAGCTTCTCGATTTCCGTCGCGCGAACACGGTCGCGAGCGTCGACCATGAGCACGATGAACACGACCGACAGGATGACCGCGACCGTGACGAACGCGACCGCAAGTGTCCGCGCGACGAGCCGCGGAGGCCTGCTCACTTTTCAGGGACGGGCAGCGTGAAGTCGGTTTCGAGCGCACGCCCAGACTCGAGGCGCACGTTGACCGTCGTGTCGCCCAGCCGTTCGTGCCAGGCCGTAATCTGGTGTTCGCCGGGAGCCACAGGAGGGAGCTGGAAGCGGCCTGCCTCGTCCGGCACCGCGAACCAGGGATGGTCGAACACCATGACGGTGGCGCTCATGTGTGAATGGATTTCGCAGAACACTTTGACGACGCCGGGCTTCTCGAATCGCACGCGGCGGGTTTCCCCGCGCGGGT
>Ga0209382_10007313_pt1 | contig 14103 bp, 19 predicted proteins | sample SoiMetdeltSBSDD5_FD_187599 | JGI IMG/M metagenome (GOLD analysis project Ga0209382, IMG submission 187599) | Bulk soil microbial communities from a Populus tree surrounding site in Tennessee, USA - Soil MetaG P. deltoides SBSDD5 (SPAdes) (version 2) | ecosystem: Environmental > Terrestrial >... | reverse complement strand
CCGCGTCGGGTGGCGTCCGAGAGCGCGGCAAACGAGGCATCGAAGCGGGTCCGCGCATACTGAGCCATGTGGTTCAGTATATAACATCCGGATTGGCGGCATGCAAGGCGAGGCCGAGCGCCCCACCGTGCCTCCTACGCAGCGCCGTCTCCGCCGCGATCCAGGCAAACCTTACGCCTGGTGCTTCGCGAAGAAGGCCGCGGCTTTTTAGGATGTCGCGATCCGTCCGCAGCTCGCGATTCTCTTTGCGGAGCCGGGCGAGCTCCTCGCGCTCGGCGGTGGTGAGACCGGTGCGGCCGTGCGTGCGATCGGCCTGCGCGCGGCGCACCCACAAGCGCAAGGCCGACGGCGTCAGTCGAGGTCACGGGGGACCGCGCCGGTCGTCTTGCCGTCATCCAGGACCAAGCGAACGGCCTGGCTGCGAAACTCCTCATCGAACTGCCGGCGTGGGCGCCGACCTTTCCGGCTCTCGGGCATTCGGGGCATCGAATCCATCTTTCGGAAGATGTCCACGAAACCGGATCAAGCCCACATCACGCAAATCGATCGTTGCAATTCTTCAGTCAGGCGCGCTAGCGGAGCAAAGGGATTCGCGCGCTCGGGAGTCGATCATCAAGAGCGCTCCCAGCGTGCGTTGGCGGTATCTTGCGACCAATCCACGCGGTGATTTCGTCAGACGTCACGGCCCGAACCGAAGAGCCGCACGGTCCTGCCGCGAAATAGTCGGACTCAGGAATGGAGGACGCGGCTCCCCAAGTCGCCCGCGCGGTGGCCGGGCTGTCTGATACGGGCCACATCGCTACAACGATCGACGTACCGATCCTCAGTCCAACCAAGGCGTTAAAACAACTGCCGTACGAGAAATCCCACACTCGAATCTGTCTGCCGGGAATTTCTCCCTTTGCCACAGAGGCGATTGCAAGCGTGATACCGGCACCCATGAACGGGCGTCGGACTATCGTCACGTTTGGCGCGGGGTCCTCCTGAGGCGGAGGTACTTCGCCTACCGATGTCACCTCTCCGACGACGACTACTGGTGCCGCTTGCAGGTGCTGTTGGAAGCTGTATATGCGACCACATACACAGGCGTACGCCGGCAGCTCAGTGGCACCGAGCAAGACGAGTGCTGCAACACAGGTCCACCAGAATCTCGTCATGACCGCCCTACGCCTCCGGGTTCATGAAGCTCTCACGAGGGTACGCATACGTTACTTCGTCACCGCCGGGAAGAGGCACCGCGCCTGTACTCGCGTATAACCGGGTGGCTGCCACGTTGGAGCGCCCGGTCGGAACCCACATCTTCATCACGTCTGCTGATCGGCAGACGGCCTTGAGTTCCGCAATCATTTGCCTGCCGACGCCTCGGCGACGATGCGATTCAGCGACGCCGATTTCGTAGAAGAACATCATCTGCTGCTGCCGATCGATGCGATCCAGCAGATAGGCGACGATGTACCCGACCGGCGCATCGCCATCGATCGCCACGATGAGGACATTCTCGGGCCGAGACAGGAAGTCGAAGAGATACGTGATGGAGGGAACGGGGTACCCGTCGCTTGCCTTGAGGCGGCGGATGGCATCGACACCGACCGGTGCGTCGTCAGGCACGAGACGTCGGACTGTCACGACAACTCCCTTATTCCAGAATTCCGTCCATCGAGATAGTGTTTTCCCAGATTTCACGGGTGAGCGACCAATCCACTGCGCTCCAGCCACGCTGTGTCATCCAGGCGTCGCCTTGGCGAGGAGGACCGGCGGTGAACCCCATCCGTCTGGCGAACTTCGTGACAGCTTCGTTGTCAGACACCGTCACTGCGCGGACTTCTTTCAAACCGAGCTCTGAAAAACCGAAGCGCAGAATCGTCTGTGCCGCGTCCTGCGCGACTCCGGTTCCCCAACGCTCCTGCGCGATCCCAATGCCGAATTCAGCTTTACCCGGCGGACAGTCCTTGGTCCGCACACCGCAGCTTCCCAGCAGAAGATTCGTTTTCGAGTCGATGATTGCCAACTGAAAATTCTGACGCGGATTGTCGTTGGCCCATTCGACGAACAGCGCCACGAGCGCGCGCGTGCGCTCGAGCGTTCCGACATCGGGGTCGTAGTAGCGCAACACTCGCGGGTCCGAATGAATGACCTGCAGCGCGCCAACATCCTGCGGATCGAATTCACGGAGAAGAACGCGTTCTCCCTTCAGTTCCATGCTGTTGTCCGTGCGACACTCAGATCGGCGCTTCATCTCAGCGCGTCAACCGTCGGAATCGACCTAACCAGACCGCAGGACGCGACCGGAACCAGAAGGTGCTCCACTCCGGTAGGTGGGGTGCGATCTCACGAAATGCCACCTGCCTGGCGGCTGCGTGCTCGTAGTATTTCAGTGCGCGACCATCCCAGGACGCCGAGATTCGTGGCTCATATCGAAGCGTGCTCAATCGGGGGAATGTAGGTCCGAGGCGCGCGGCCAGACTCTCCACCACAAAGGTCCGGCCCTCGCGCTCGAAGGTCACCCACGCGTGTCCAGCACCATATCGTCCACTGTGTCCACACACGAACCGAGTGGAGTAGCCAAGGTGCATCAGTTGTCGCCAGGTCCAGAGCGCGAAATCCTCGCAGTCGCCCTGCCGGCAGCGCTCGAATTCCTCCGGTGGCATCCAATAGTCGCGCCGACCGAATTGCACTTTGTCGGACACGTACCGACAGCCCTGGAGGAATCGACGAACCTCCTCGAGGTCGGCACACATCACGGTCAGTGGCTGCGTCAGATGGCGGCCGAGCGGAGCGTTGGGCCCGAAATTCCCGTAGCGGCGCCGGCTCGGTCGCAGGACTGACTGCCCAGCCGCGTCATAGTTTGAGAACACCTCAGCGATCATCAGGGCAGCGGTCTGCTAGTTAGCCCGCGGAGGTTGGCCTGCCGCAACCATCTGCTCCGCAATTCTCTTCATGCCGTCTCTGAGCGTCGACCCGAACCCCGCTTCGACCTGGTCCTTGTACGCCGCTGCGTTATTCCCGAAAAGGATAATGCGTTGCCTCAACTTCGTCGTCTCGCCAGCGGCCGCGCCAAAGAGCCATTCGAATCGAATCGTGGCTCGATCCAAGGCCATTTCAATCGCGAACGACCGTCCTGGCTGAACGTCACGAATCGACCACACCAACGCCGGTTGCCCTGGCACCATGGTTCGACCCTGAGCCCCTTCGGCAAATGGGCCGTCCAGGAGGAATGTGGCCGGGGGATCGCTCCAGTTCGCGATGTCCGTCCGAAAGTTCCACGCAAATGCCGGACTGACATCCACCTCGATCGACTGCTCGAGAACCAGCACGATGCCGCTCATGGATTCGATCGAATGTCCATAGGCGCGCTGGCCGTCAGCATCGTATCGGGACATCCCAAGGATTGATGGCAATGGCTTGGATCAACGATCTGGACATCAACCTCGAGGGTGACGGGCCCAAACACGATGCCGGGCACTTTCGTGGTCTCGTTCCACTCAAAGTGCGCGCCGGGGGCAAGTCGAAAGCGCTGGTGGCAACCGGGATGATCGACGACGTCGGCCGAGATGCCAATGGGTTCATTACCGTCGGTATCGTTCTCGGGGACGATCCGGACATTTCGCGACAGACCGACGCAGGCGTCGACGGGGCGTCGCCCTGAGTTCTGCACACGAAATCGGAGCGGGGTCTCTTCACCAACGACCACCACAGACGGGATCTCGAGCGACAAAGCAAGGGCTTCCCGAAACTGCGAAAGAACTCGACGGGCCTGCTCCGAGCGCGCCGCACACCCCGAACTACAGATGGCTAGAGAGGCCAGTGCAAAGGCTGCAACTGATCGCGTCACCGCTTGATGAAGGCCAGATCCCGCACACGTCCGGCGCGGATTGTGAGTCCCGTGATCCGGCCGCTACTGTCGCGCACCGGCCTCAGTTCGAGTCCCTGTGGCGTGCGTAAGAGGTCGGGCCGAGTGAGCCTGAGGGCAACCGGGGCGCTGTTCCCCATTTCGAGCGTCACCGTGTCGGGTCCGGCGACCATTCGATACGTGGCCTCGAGTTCCGCGCTGTAATAGACACCGGCCAGAGCCTGACCGAGTTCGCGCGGAATGGCCGTCTGCGCCGGAGCCTGCGGCGGCGCAGCAGCCGTGGGCGCAACGGCGGGCGCTGCGGGGGCCGACATGCCGGCAGGTGCGTACAGCTCCGTCACCATCTGCGTGAGCCGTCCCACGTTCGCCGTCGCGTTGTTGCACAACGTCACGACCGTTAGCTTCTCTCCAGGCAGACGCACGAAGTTCGTGCGGTAGCCGGCGAGTGAGCCGCCATGGGAGACGGTCGGGACGCCACGATAGGTTCCCTGCGACAACCCCATTCCGTAGCCGTTCGCGATCGCGCTCCCGTTTTTCAACGTGCCGGGCTGCTGCATGCGCGACAGCAGTGGTGAGAACTCAGGCCGTTCGAAGGCGGCCGCCCACCGCAACATGTCATCGACGGTCGAGTACATGCCGCCGTCACCGACAACGTCGAGCATGCTGTTCGCGATCCACCAGGTCGAACCTCGTCTGACGTATCCGACGGCGCGCCCGGGAATCGGTGCGGCGTGATCATGCTGGAAACGAGTGCTCCGCATGCCGAGCGGCATGAAGATCCGCTCCCGCGCGAATTCATCGAGCGGGCGTCCCGATACACGGTGGACGATGATCGAAAGTAGGACGTATCCGGAATTGCTGTACAGATGTTCATCGCCAGGCTCGAAATTGAGCCGCGTCTGCCGCGCGAGGGCCTTCAACACGCTGCGCTCCGTGATCACCTGATCGGGTGGATTGCCTGCAAGTCCCGACAGCGTCAGATAGTCACGCAAGCCGCTCGTGTGATGGAGCAGCTGCCTGATTGTGATGCCCGCCGCATACTCGGGTAGTTCTGGCAGGTAGGTCCGGATGCGGTCCTCGAGCTTGAGCTTCCCGTCACGCTCGAGGAGCAGAATCGAAAGAGCCGTGAACTGCTTCGACACCGAGGCCATGTAGAATACTGACTGCGGCGTCAGCGGGATGTTGTGTTCGAGGTCGGCCAGGCCGTAGGCCTTCGCCGCGAGCGGTGCATCACCGCGCGCGGCTCCTACGGTGCACCCAGGCGAGTGATCGGTGGCGAAATCTTTGAAGATGGTGTCGATCGTCTGCGGATGATCCTGCCCGAAGACACCCGCTGCCGCGCCGACGAGCACGGCCAGGATCAGCGACCCGAATCGTCGACTCGCCACTATCGGCTCCTTCCATGTGGCGTCGGCGCCACACCGGCTCGCAGCCCTCGCTGACAGATCGGATCGCTGCACCATTCGTCTCCGGTATAGGCTCTGTTCGAGCGATTCATCTCTACTGTCTCATCCACACGACTGTGTTGTTGATCTTTTGACCTTGGGGATTCATGCCTGTCGTCGTCTGGGTTCGCGACTTGCCGTCCCTGGCGTAGACATATCGAGAGACCGTGGTGGTTTTACCGTCCTTCTTATTGGTCTGCTCGAAAGTAAGGTCATCGATCCGTTTCATCGCAGTGGTGTCGCGGCCCGGATCGCCTTTCACTGGAACGTCCCGACCGTCGTACATGACGGTGTACTCGTAGTGCAGCTTCATCCCCGTGGAGTCGACGACGTCGACAACGACGTTGAGACCTTTGCCAACAGCACTGGATCTGACTGTGACACTCTTGGGCGCAAGGTCTGGCGGGTTGTACTTCGATTTGGCGAGATCCACTCGCCATGTGCCCAGATTGGGGTCTTGCGCGTAAGCGGGAGCCGAGACCGCGAGCAGGAATCCCGTCACGAAACACACGACAGCGAAGGCTCTTTGCTTCATTGCCCACCTCCAACTGTTCAGAACCACATCCTCTTCCAACAGCCTAACGATATGGCGCTCACCCACGGCGCCGCCAGGTGCAGAGCCTGTCTGCGAGCACGCTGCCAGCCATCGCCCACACGACCTATTCATCACTCGGCTCTGTTAGGCGGCAACCACATATTCGCTCTGAACGAGGCCACTGGCGTACTGCCGCGTCGCGACGTGCTTGAGAGCGATATCGTGCGCCAACGCGCCAAAGAGCGGAACCCCGGTGCCGATCAGCACTGGAACGCGGGTGATGGTGAGCCGTTGAATGAGCCCAGCTTGAAGAAACCGCTGAATGGTGATCCCGCCATCCACGTAAATGTGCCTGATCGCCCGAGCGGCAAGGTGCGACACAATTTCGGCCGGAGCCCCCGACATGCGCTCCACTACCGCGCCCGACGGTGCGGTGGCGAGCGGGCGGGTGCTGAGCACGAACACGGGCTTCTCAGGATACGGCCACGCGTCAAAGGCCAAGACCGTCTCGAACGTCTTGCGGCCAATGACCAACGCATCCACTGTGGCCATGAACTCATCGTACCCGTGGGGTTCGCCACCACCCGGTGGCAAAAAGTCGAGGGCCATTGGCTCGAGCGATGAAGCCATCGACGCTGGTGCCGATAAAGACCGATGCCTTCACTGTAGCGTCCTCATCTGCCGCCTAAGTCGTTGTGGCGTTCACGCCATCGTGACGATGATCTTGCCCCGATGATCGCCTGTGCCAAAGAGCTGAAAGGCTTCACGCAGATCGGTCAGCTTGTACGGCCCGTCCATCACCGGTCGCAGTTTGCCAGCCTCGAACAGCTCGTTAATGTAGTTGAGGTCCTTGTTGGGTCTCAACCCGACGAGACGAAGGTGCCTGTGGCACAGCCGCGACGTGAACGGACCCATGACCAGAGCCTGCAACAGGCGCGGGATGCTGCCGCCGACGGTGACATACGTGCCGTTGGGATTGAGTGCCCGAAGGTAGGCAAAGGGTGAACGGTTCGTCTTCACGTCGAGGATGAGGTCGTAACACCGGCCACTCTTGGTGAAGTCTTCCTCGAGGTAATCAACGACGTAGTCCGCACCCATGGCAGCTAACATGTCCAGTTTGCCGCGCTTGTCGACCACGGTCACCTCAACCCCGTAGAGTTTGGCTATCTGCAAGGCGAAGGTACCAACGCCCCCGCCTGCCCCGTTCAGGAGCAGCGTCATGCCGGAACGAATCCGACCAACGTCAATCAGGCCCTGCACCGCCAACATACCTGCTTGCGGGATGGCTGCAGCTTGCTCGAAGGTCATTCCGACCGGTTTGCGCGCGAGACTCGCGGCCGGCACACAGGCATATTCGGCAAAGGCGCCGAAACCGCTCATGCACAAATCGCCGTAGACCTCATCACCCGGCTGGAACGTTTTGACCTCTCCGCCCACCGCTTCAACACGGCCGGCGATATCACCGCCAAGGACATGCACCCTCGGCTTGAAGAGACCGTTAAACATGCGATTGACCGGCGCCCCCCGCAGCAACCCCCAGTCCCAATCGTTGAGGGACGCGGCAAGCACACGCACCAGGACATGATCGGCTTTGGGCGTGGGCTTTGCCACGTCTCTCAGTTCCAAGACGTCGGGCGTCCCGTAGCTGTCCATAACGACTGCCTTCATGCGTGCGTCCCGATGCTCCTCAAACTCCGAAACCGCTGCGACTCTCCATGTACAGGTGCGGCTGCAAACGCTTGTCGGGCAGTCGATGCGAGCCCGCATTCAGCCGGCACGAAGCTGGCGCCCCATACAACGGCCATGGCAAACGTGACGGTCAGCTCCGACGCCGTGCCGTATCACTACAGGCCCCTCGGTACACTGTAAATCACTCCCTCGTGAGGATGTCGCCGCCTAACGGACAGCGCATAAGCCGCGGCGCCCGAACGCTCGGATGATGCCAAAACTGCCGAACGCGTCGGCTTTCGTGCGCTGGTCAGGCCGCGATAGCGGATTCGCGATTCAGCAACCGCGTGAATAGAACCATATAGTTGGCGCATCAGCCTTGCCGTACGCCGGAACCCAACCCTGATCGGCGACGGTCGGCTCGCCGTTGCCTTCGCACGCAGACTGGCTCATGATGTCGACCAAGAACCAGAGCCCTTCTTTCTCGCGAGATGCTCGACGGACTCGCACTGGCTGGTCCGCCGCCAGACGAGGCAACTTCGCTGGGCGGCCCGCCGAGCCCGGCGATGCGGCCACTTGCCCACTCCAAGCTTCAGTGAGATACGTAAGACTGTCCTCGAAGAGCTGCTCGAGGCTGTGGAACTCGTCCTGCGCGGATGCTTCAAGCCACGCCGAGCCAACCATGAGGCGCACTCGAAACCACTTCCCGCGCCGCTCCAGCACCACGGCGCCAGGCTCCTCGTAGGCGTACTCCATCGTCGGCAGTTGCTGAACGGTCGCGGTCCGTGGCGCTCGCACTCCCACTTCCAGTCCCTCGCAGCCGCCGTTGCTGTGGTGTGTCCAGGGCTTCACGACGAGCACCGTCCCAACGACCGGTCCTTGTGGCGTGGCGCGCAGTTCCACGGGCCGCGGGGAAAATCGGTCGCACGCACCTCGGCCAAACACCTCTGGTAGCGCCAGCAACCCAATGACGCGCTCCTGAGCGAGGGCGGGCTGCGACAACAACGCGATGCCCAACAGCAGGACGACAACCCGTACCTTCTGTCTCATATGCCTCGAGTCGGCCTAACGGTCGCCTGGTGCAACGCGTGTGGGGCGGCTGGGCAACGGCTCGTCACACATCAGGCTCGAACAGACGTTTCCTCAGATATCCCTTCCAGCTTTCCGGTAGCGCTGGTACATCGACGGCGCGGCGGAGAAGATCCTCATTGTCCCGATCGCGCGCATACAGTGACGCAATATCTGCCACCGTCACGCCGTGCTCATCACGTCCTACGAATTCGAGCGAATTACCGCTGGCGACTTCGCCCTCTCGAATAACGGCTAGATAGAAGCCGGATCGCCCGCTGCGCAGAAAGCGCTTCACCATGTCGTCGCGGCCGAATCGTACGCCCAGTTTGAAACACGGCATTCGGGGTTGCGTCACGAGAAACTCGGCGGAACCGACGCGGATGCGATCGCCAATTCTGATATCCGGCTCGAGCAGCCCTTCCGTGGTGAAGTTCTCGCCGAACACGCCCCACGCGAGATTCTTCGCCGGCAGTTCTCGGCGCCAGTACTCGTAGTGCTCGCGGGGATAAGCGTAGACAGCCTTTTCCTTGCCGCCGTGCACGGAGAGGTCGGACTGTTGATCGCCTGCGAGGTTGAGCGAGGATACGTGTACCAGCCCTTCCACCGGGTCCTTCCATATTGAGGTGCGAACCACGCGCCCGTGCCACGCGACCTCGCGCGGAAGACCGACATTCACCGAGACCAACTGCACGTGTTACTCCCGACCTTCCTACGAAGTCCGCCCAACGTACCAGGTTTCAGCTGCGGGCGAAGCCAGTCGGCTGCAAACCGGAGTTAGCCGACGGGTTGCGGCTCGGAGGAATTAAGCTGACTAAGCTCTCTCCCGGATCCGCGTCCAGTGCGGTGGTACTTGGAAGTCGCCTTGCGCAACCTCCACAGTCGCTCCGATCCGATCAATGATGGAGCCCACTTGGTTCGCATATTCGTCCCGAAGGGCCGGCGAAAGCACCTTCGATTGGCGGATCCGATCGTGCAAACGAAGAAGCTCCGCTTCAACTGGCGTTTTGCCCAGGCCCACGTGCGTCAGATGGTGTAGTGCCTGATCTAACCCGATCAACACGTGCTCCAAAGGCCCTCCTCGGAGAAGCGTATCCGCAGTCCACATGAGATCGTGGCCTAGCCAGTAAGCACTACCGATCGCTGCTGTTTTTATGACGCGCGCGGGCGCCTCGCTCCCTTCCGCATGGCGGCGCGGCCGCGAGCTCGGTTCATCAAAGCTCGCACGACCGTAGGCGAGGTTGTAGAAATGCTCCTCATCCCGGAATGCCTGGGGCGGATACAGATTCACATGGTGCTTGCTCACGAGCCAGGCGAACACTGCGAATACACCGACGGGAAACGACACGAGAAACCACACGAGTATTGAGCGGTTGCTCTCTCCAATATCGGCGGCGAGTCCCAGGACGAGACTTGCAAAGCCGTGGATCAACACGATGAACAGAGCAATGATCCCAAGTGGCCCCTGAGAAAGCTTGACGGCTGTGTGATCAAATTGCGCTGTCATGTTTGGTGATTCTTCCAGCTTGAACGACTGCACGTCGGTCACGTCCGGCTAACGACCTGCCGCTCAGCCTCGAGCGGCGCTGGCGATTGTATCGACTCGGCCAGCACTGACGGCGCCGCTCGTCGGCTGCAGTGGCTTGTTAGGCAACCCTCGATTGTCTGCCTCCCGTCGAACCACGACCTGACAAGGGGCTGTCGTCCGCTAAGTGCGGGGAAACGTGAGCGGCAGGCCCACCTTCTTCAGGAGGCGCTGCCAGAACGTGCCACCCACCAGTTCATGGCACTTCGCGCAAAGAATCGTGTATGAACTGTCCCTACTGACCCAGCAGACAGTCATGGGAAGAATCCGGTCACCACACCTCTTGCAGTGCTCGTGGTCCCAGACCCCTTTCCGCAACGTGAACCGATGTTCGTTGAACGCGCCGCCCTGGAATAGAACAAGAACTTTGTGACCGCCTTCGACAGGGTACCAACGAGAGGATCCAGTTCTGGCTTGGACTTCTTCCAACTCGGCATCATGGGGAGCGCCGTCGGGTACGAAGATCTCCAGCGCGTCAAGAGCTGGTATTCGGCTCGGATGATACTGGAGCCGCCGCAGTTTTAAGAGCTCGTCGTCCACAATTCTCGTCTGCCCACCAATGTCATGACACGAACGCGATGCCGCGCCAGTCCACCGCCAGAGAGTGCGTTGCGGAGCGAGTCATTCTCTATTCGACACCGCGCGCGGACGTCATGATTCACGGAACCCGTCGTTTCGTCCGGCTAACGTCAGCGCTCACCCGCGGCCGCTCATGAACGCACGGCGGCCGTCGGGTGCAGCGCGTGTTCACTCTAATCGCAATCGGAGTAACCGCCGTTCTTCCCGCAGTGCAGGCAGCGAAACAGGTAAGCCGTTGGGCTTCCATTGGCATCGAGTACATCGAGGTACTCTTCCCAGTCGCTCCCCTCGTATCCTGCCTCGGCTCGAACGACTTCTAGTGCTGCCTCGCCGGCCGCTAGCAGTTCTGTCTTGCCCGCTCGCCCGATGAACGCAGCGGCATCGCCGCAGCATGTGAACCAACGTTCCTGCTGCCAGCCAGAGAAGCACGGGGTTCGCTCGACGAGCTCGCGGACTACGCTGACTGGGACAGGCTCCCAAGTCCCGTATCCACCGATGCCCTCGACGTCAATGAACTCCGCGCCGAGCTGTTGATGCGCGGTGCCGTCGGCGATACACCATGGACACACCTGCTCGTCCAGTTCTCGCTCAGCATAGACTGGCCCCGTATAGACGTACCCGCGCGCTCGACCACAAACGATGCAGCTGGCGCCAGAAGCCTTTATGGCACCGGTCGCCAGAGGATCGGGGTGATACTTGAACTCAGGCAACGGATCAGGCATAGACACTCTCAAGCAGTCTAACGCTCCGAATGAGCCGCGCGCTGGCGGCGACACGGTACGAAGTCGGCCCGTCGGCTCCATTCGTTGTTTGCCGGCGCCACGTCGATGATCGAAAGGCCCATGCCTTCGGGTTGGCTGGGGTCAGACCGAATCGCTTATACGGGCAGCCATCAGCTTAGGACAATGGGCGTCTCGAAAGCGACGGATCGGCATTCTGCGCCGTTGATGGTTGACGTTGAGAACTCTCTCCTTCGACCGAGCCCGCACTCAGCAAACGGAGGCGCCCAGAGCCATGAAGATGAAGGCGTATGCGAGTTTTGAGGAGTACCTTGCAGGCCAGACTCCCAGGAACCAGGACGTCATTCGAGCATTGCGGACATTTGTGAAACGTGTCGCTCCGCAGCTCCAAGAGTCCGTGAAGTGGGGCAACGGGTGCTGGATACAGGGGAAAGCCCCTGTCGCCTATGTCTACTCCGCGCCCGACCATGTGCAGTTCGGATTTTTCGGCGGCTCCGCTCTCAAGGATCCGATGCGACTCCTGAACGGCGAAGGGAAGTTCGTGCGGCACATCAAGGTCGGCAAACGCTCCGACATCGACGAAATCGCATTCGGAGCGCTTCTGCGCCAAGCGGTGCACTAGGCACCGGATCGTCCACTGAGCCCTGCTTGGATCGAGCATGTCATTTCTTGCTCGTTTAACGGACCGACGTTCAGCGGCCGGGCGGGCACCGACCGCCACTCGAATCACGAGGACCGCGACGCCCATGATGTCGCCATACGCCGCTCCTCGTCCGCAGTAGCTAAGTCAGACGCGGCCTTCGGCCAAAGGCCCGTCAGCTTCAGAGCTTCCATGATCGGTACGGGGTACCGGGCAAGCCAGCGTGACAATTCGGACTCCATGGCCTCGGCACGCCACGGGCGGTACCGCACCTCACTGCTCGGGCGTGTCAGGTGCAGCCGCTGGTTAGGCCGCTATCTCGTCGATCGGCCCACCACTTGTACACGCGATACACCATGAAGAGAACCAGGAGAGTGACACCGCTCGACAACACAACAACAATGTCTCTCGCAGCCAGAAACCACGCCAGTGTCAGGAGAGTGGTTAGTAAGGTCAGGATTGCCTTGCCGACAGGCGTGAATACCCGGAGCGGCGGCCCTGGCTCGGTCGCATCGCCGGGTGACTCTGGACGTCCTTGTCTCATCATCTGACCCCAGGCCCAAATATCCCACCACATCAACCAAGTGAAGATAACTGCGCCGAGCGCGAGTCGTTGCAAGCTCAGATTGCCCAGCGGATCAACGACACCGTGCTCGTCGCGCATCAGCTCTGCGATTGCGAAGGCGCCCCCGTTCACCGCAAATAGCAGGTAATACCGCTGCATCTTGCCATCGATGTAGGTGCGCAGAAAGTCACGCGCATTCGCGTCGAGAACGTGCGCGTTGTCTGGCATGTTGCACTCTCTATCGGCGCAGATTGACGGACGGCCTAACGATACTGCCGTTCAGCGGCGAACGGGAGAGGAGCGAAGCGACCGACCGTTCATCCGCTGCAACGGCGGGTTAGCCCACCTCCCCAACGATCTCCTTGATTCGGCCGTCGTGCAACCATACGGCGTCGATGATATCGAAGGCGACTTTCGCCAAAGGGGTGCCGACTACTCCTTCGCGACTGAGCGCGCGACCGACGAGTTCACTTCGTCCTGCCGGCCGGGCGGACGCATCGACGACCATGAACGCCGGTCCGTCGGGAGTGCGGCGGAATTCGACAGCGACAGCTGACCGGTCAGAACTGGTCGCTCCTTCACCCCACCTGCCGAGGATGAGATCAAAATTGGCACCATGAGAGTCCACGCCGCCTAGGGTCCATTGCACGAAATACGCAGCAGCAGCAGCGTCGTCGCGATAGACGAATCCGGTCACAGTCCGCGATTGCTGCCCGCAGCAGTCGCAGAGCGTATCGTGGACTGCGCTCGGTTCGATCCTGAACTCGTTCATCGCACGTCTGGGCTAACGTCGACAACTGAGCCGCGGCGCTCTCCGAGTCACTCGCGCCGTCGGCTCCAGCGCGTTGTTAGCCAGCCTCTATAGCCCGAGCAGCACGGTCAGGCTGTCGCTTTCGAGACTGCTCGCCGTCACATCCGATTTGCCGTCGGCATTCACGTCACCTGCAGCGAGTTTCCAAGTACCCTTGCCCGTCGCGAAGGGCGAGCCAGGTGCCGTCCTAAAGCCGCCGCGACCGTCTCCGATGAGCGCACGTATTCCGGTGTTGGCTGCAGCAATCAAGTCGGCACGTCCGTCGCGATTCAAATCGACGAGGCCGACATAAAATGCCTGTTGGCCGAGTTGGAATGGCGATCCATCGGCTTCCGCGAAGCTTCCGCGACCGTCACCGAGCAACACACTCACCAACTCAGAGGCGATATGTGTCGTCACCAGGTCAGGTTTCCGGTCGCCGTTCACATCTCCAGTCGCGACAAACCATGTGCGACCTGTTTTCTGCGGGATATCTGATCGTCTGAAACCGCCTCGCCCATCGCCGAACAGCAGCGTCAACCGGTCGGCGGGAGCCGGGCTCACCGCCCCTGATCGAAACCCGGTGCTGGTGACCGCTGCGTCCAGCTTGCCGTCGGAATCGAAGTCGCCGAGCGCAA
>Ga0209382_10007309_pt1 | contig 14106 bp, 14 predicted proteins | sample SoiMetdeltSBSDD5_FD_187599 | JGI IMG/M metagenome (GOLD analysis project Ga0209382, IMG submission 187599) | Bulk soil microbial communities from a Populus tree surrounding site in Tennessee, USA - Soil MetaG P. deltoides SBSDD5 (SPAdes) (version 2) | ecosystem: Environmental > Terrestrial >... | reverse complement strand
TTCGACACGATGGGCACGATGGTCGCGGTCGGCCAGGAGGGCGACCTGCTGGACGAGTCCGGAAACCCGCCGCGGACGAGGGAGATCCTGTTCGTCGACTCGATAGCGGCGGCGGCCGGCGGAGCGGCCAGCGTATCGAGCAACACGTCGTACATCGAGAGCGCGGCAGGGGTGGCTGAGGGCGCCCGTACCGGTGTCGCCAACCTCGTCACCGGTGGCCTGTTCCTGCTCGCGATGTTCCTCGCGCCACTGGTGACCGTGGTGCCGTTCGAGGCGGCGAGTACCGCGCTGGTGGTGGTCGGGTTCATCATGATGACGGCGGTACGCACGATCGACTGGACCGACTACGAGATAGCGATCCCGGCGTTCCTGGCGATCGTGCTGATGCCGTTCACGTACAGCATCTCCAACGGGATCGGCGCGGGCGTCATCGCGTACGTCGTGCTCAAGGCGGCGAAGGGCAAGTTCCGCGAGGTGCACCCGTTGCTCTGGGCGGTGGCCGTGCTGTTCGTCGTCTACTTCGCCCGCGGTGTGATCGGAGAATGGCTGACATAGCAGGACGAGGTCCCCCACACTCGGATAAGTGGACACGACCGCCGATCCGGCCGCGTTGCTGCGGTCGCGCAGCTACCTGCGTCTGCTGGTGCTGGCGACCGCACTCGGGTTACCGATCTCGGCAGCCGCGTACGGCTTCCTGGCGTTGGTCCACCTCATGCAGGAGTGGATCTACCAGGATCTGCCCCGGGGACTCGGCTACGACAGCACCCCGACGTGGTGGGCGCTGCCGATCCTGACTGTCGCGGGCGTACTCGTCGGGCTGGTGATCCGGTACCTGCCCGGCCGGGGCGGACACGTTCCGGCCGACGGACTGAAGGTCGGGGGCGGTGCGACGACTCCCCGGGAACTGCCCGGCGTCTTCCTGGCGGCGCTGGCCGGCCTGGGCCTCGGGGTGGTACTCGGCCCCGAGGCACCGTTGATCGCCCTCGGCGGCGGGCTCGCCGTGCTGGCCCTCGGCCGGAGCGCACGTGACCGGCCCACCCAGGTCGTGGGCCTCGTCGCGGCGGTCGGCAGCTTCGCCGCCCTCGCCACGCTGCTCGGCTCGCCGATCGTCGGAGCGTTCCTGCTCATGGAGGCGGTCGGCATCGGCGGTCCGATGCTGGGCATCGTCCTCGTACCGGGTCTGCTCGCGTCCGGTATCGGCTCGCTCATCTTCATCGGCCTCGGCAAGTGGAGCGGGCTCGGCACGCTGTCGCTCGCGGTCCCAGACCTGCCCGCGGCCTCCAGCCCGGACCTGGCGCAGCTCGGCTGGGCCGTGGTCATCGGTGTCGCCGGCGCCGTCGTCGGTACCGGGATCCACCGGCTGGGCCGCTCCGTCGCGCGGGTCGCCGCGCACCGCACGATCGTGGTGACCACGCTGGTGGGCATCGCGATGGGCGTCCTGGTGTTCGGCTACGCCGAGGTCACTGGCAAGCCGCCAGAGGACGTGCTGTTCTCCGGCCAGGACGGCCTGGGCCCGCTGCTCACCAACGCTGGTGCCTACTCCGTCGGCACCCTCGTGATGTTGGTTGCCTGCAAAGGGCTGGCGTACGCCCTCGCGCTGGGCAGCTTCCGGGGCGGGCCCGTCTTCCCCGGCATCCTGATCGGCGCGGCGGGTGGTCTCGCCCTGTCCCACCTCCCCGGTCTACCCGCGTTGGCCGGCGCGGCCATGGGCATCGGCGCGCTGACCGTGACGATGCTGCGGCTGCCGCTGACCTCCGTGCTGCTACCCGGACTGCTGTTCGGCGCCGACGGGATCGTGCTCACGCCGGTGGTGATCGCCGCGGTCGTGGTCGCGTACGTAGTCGTCGCTCGCTTTGACGCCGTCGGTCAGCCACCGGCCCGCAGCGCGTCCGTCGGCGAGAGCCGGGCCGCGCGCCAGGCCGGGTAGAACCCTGCCAGCGCGCCGATCGCGACCGCCACCGCCAGTCCGGCGCCGACCGCGACCGGCGGGATCAGGGTCTGCCAGCCACGTTGGTACGCCAGCGCGAACGTCACCCCCGTACCGAAGAGCACCCCCAGCGCCCCGCCGGCCGCGCCCAGCAGCAGCGACTCGACCACGAACTGCGCCGCCACGTGCCGCCTCGCCGCTCCCAACGCGCGGCGCAGGCCGATCTCGGTACGCCGTTCGAGTACCGAGATCACCATGACGTTGGCGATCCCGATACCGCCGACGAGCAGCGCTACCGCGCCGAGGCCGAGGAACAGCGAGGTGCCCGAGTTGGTCACCGCCAGGCGTGCGGTCAGCACGTCCGATGGGCGGCTCACGCTGACCTGACCCGGAAACTGAGGGTTGGTAGCCCGGGCCAGCATCGTGGCCACCGCCGTGGTGCTCGCGGTCTCCGCCCGCACGTAAATGCGACTGGGATGGCCGTCGTAGCCGAAGTCCTCGGTCGCGATCGGGAAGCCGATCAGCGCCGAGTGGTCGACCTCGGGTGCCAGCTCGACCGGGTGCAGGATGCCGACGACGGCGTACCACCGGCCGCCCAGCCAGATTCGCGGTTCCCCCGAGAGGTCGGCGATGCCGAGCCCGCGGGCGGCCTCGTAGCCGAGGACCGTCGCCGGGTACCGGGAGGTGGCCTCGTTGAGGAACGTGCCGTGTACCACCTGGGCGTCCAATGTGGACAAGAGCGTTGGGTCGCAGGCGCGCACGGCCAGTCCGCCGCTGCTGAACAGCGGTATCCGGTCGGTACGGAACACGGAGACCCCGTTCAGTTCGGCCGTCGGTGCGGTCGCGAGGACACCCTGCGTACGGGCGATCGACGTCGGTGCCGTCGCGGGCAGCCCGACCTCTTCGCCGCCGAGCGTCCGGCCGTTGACGACGGTCAGCAGGTTCGTGCCGAGCCGGTCGATGCGGGCCAGCACGTCGGCCTGGCTGGACTGGGTGATGCCGAGGACCGCCACGACCGCGGCGATGCCGATCGCCACCCCGAGCACCGACAGCGCCGCGCGTGCCGGCCGGGTACGTAGCCCGACCGTGGCCACGGGCAACAGGTCCGCGGTGCGTAGCCGAGACCTCATGCCGGCCGGCCCATGCTGCTGACGGTGTCGCTGACCACGAGACCGTCGCGCATCTCGATCCGGCGGTGCATCGCGCCGGCTACGTCCGCGTCATGGGTGACGACCACGATCGTGGTGCCGTCCGCGTGCAGTTCCCGCAGCAGGGTGAGGATCTCCGCGCCGGTGGCCGAGTCGAGGTTGCCGGTCGGCTCGTCGGCGAGCACCAGCGCCGGGCGGCCGATCAGCGCACGGGCGATCGCCACCCGCTGCTGCTCGCCACCGGACAGCTTGCGGGCCTCGTGGTCGGCCCGGTGGGCGAGACCGACCCGGGTGAGTGTCTCGTCGGCGGCCCGGCGCCGTTGGCGTGCGGGTATGCCGCGGTAGAGCAGCCCGGTGGCCACGTTGTCCCGTGCCGTGTGGTGGTCGAGCAGGAAGAACTGCTGGAACACCACGCCCAGGCGGTACGCCCGCAGCCCCGCGAGCCGGCGGTCGGAGAGCCGCTCGATGGGTTGACCGGCGATGCGGACCGAGCCGGAGGTCGGCCGGTCGAGGCCGGCGGCGAGGTTGAGCAGCGTGGTCTTGCCCGAGCCGGACGGTCCGACCACGGCCACCAACTCTCCACTGTGGATAGTAAGGCTGATGCCGCGGACCGACTCGACCGGCGGGCTGCCCGGGTAAGACTTGCGGACGTCGGTCAACTCCAGGACAGCCGTCATGTCGCCGGCACCTCCACCCGGTCGCCGACCGACAGCGGGCCGGTCACCTCGACCTTGCCGGTCGCCTCGTCGAACAGGCCGGGGCGCACCTCGACGTGGTCGCCGGAGGCGAGCCGGACCTGGTACCCGCCACCGGGCCGGGCCAGCAGCGCGGCGACCGGTACGAGCAGGACGTTCTCGCGTTTGCCGGCCGCGATCGAAACCAGTACCGCCGCCTGGTCCAGCTCCGGCGTGCCGGCCGGCGGTGTGATGGTGACGACGACGGCGACCGTGGCCGGCGGTGCCGGGCCGTCGCGCTGTGGGTCCGCCACCGTGGCCACCCGGCTCGCCCGCACGACCTTGCCCGGCACCTGGCCGGCGCCCGGTAACGTGACCACGACCGCGTCGCCGACCTCCACAGTGGACTGCCGGTCGGCGCTCACCTCGACGCGGACGACACGGGTCGTCGACGTCGCCGCGAGGACGGGCTCGTTGGCGCCGACCGCCGTACCGACGGTCGGCGTCACCCGGCCGATCCGCAGCGGCACCGGGAGGAACACGACCTGACCCCGGGGCAGGGTGCCGGTACGCCGGGCAACCGGTACGCCCCAACGTGCCTGCCAACGGCGGATCGCGGTACCGGTGGCCGCCGTGAACCGTTGGTCCACCTGGCCCGGGTTCAGGCCGAGGGCCGCCAGGTTCCGCTCGAGCTGCAGCACGTCCCGGCCGTCGGTCATGCCGGCGGCGTAGTCCCGGTACGCGGGCAGGGTGCCATACATCAGCCGTACCCCCTGATCGTCTACTGTGTATAGAACGTCACCACGCTCCACAGTGGACCCCGGCTCCGCCGCCTCGGTCAGGATGCCCGGTGGGCCCTGGTGTAGGACCGAGTAGTCCCCGTCGAAGCCGTACGTCCCGTTGATGCGTAGCCATTGGGTCACCGTGCCCCGGGTCACCTCGGCGGTACCGGTCGGCACCGGCGCCGAACTCCCGGCGGCCTGGGGTCGGGCCGTGACGGCGTACGCGACCACCAGTGCGCCCCCACCCAGCAGGGCGACCGATACGGCGCCCGCGAGCGCCCGGCGCTTCATGAGAGCGTGATCCCGCCGCTCCAGTACTGCTGGCACGCCTGGCCGGCGTTGATCATCCGGGGTGACTTGCCCTCGGCCTCGAGCGGCGTACCGCGGACCGGGAATGTGCCGTCCGCCTTCGGGTCCGGCCACTCCGGGATCCCGTTCGCCCGTACGCACTCCGCCCATTTGCGCAGGGCCTCGACGTCCTCCGGGCCAGGCACCTGCCGCTCGTCGACGACACCGCCTTCGATCGCCGACTGCGGTAGCCGGTCCATGATCGACTGACAGGCGCGCATCAAGTCCTCCTGGACGGACTGCGGGATCTGCGACTCGAGCTCCTCCTCCGCACCGTCGGGCAACTCGAGCCGGCCGTTGACCACGACGGGGTCGGGGAACTGGGGTGCTCCGTTCTGCCGGAAGCACTGCGCGACCTCCTTGCCGATCGCGAGAATCTCGGCGTCCGACATGGCGGTCTGGGAAGGGGTGGCCGCCGTGCCGCCGCCCGAGGCGCAGGCGGTGGCGAGCAACACGAGCGACAGCGCGGCCGCGTACCGAAGCAGAGTCCTCATGGGACACACGATGGTCGATGGCCGGGGCCGAGTCGTCGGAGCGCGGTCGCGTCTTCGGCCGTGCCGGGTACGACTGCGGTCGGATCCGGCGTAGGACCGCGGTCGGACGCCGGTGCCTCGACCTGCCCCTACGATGGGGTCGTGTTCAGTCGGCTGGTCGGCCCGGTCCGCTGGCTCGCCGTCTGGGGTTGGCCGCTGCTCGACATCGCGGTGGCGGTCGGGCTGGCGGCCATCACGCTCGGCGACGGCGCCGTCGAGCAGCGGGACCACTGGTGGTTGCTGCTCGTCGTGCCACCGACGGTTGGTCTGGCGATCCGGCGGTACCGTCCACGACTCGGGTTCGTACTCGCGGCGGTCGGGTCGACGGTCATGCACCTGGATCCGGGTGCCGGTCTGCAGGCCCTCGACCTCGCTGTGCCGCTGACGCTATACACACTCGCGAGCACCGCGAGGTCGCGGCGGACCGCCGCGCTGGCCCTCGGGTCGGCGTTGGTCTGCGTCACCCTCGTCAGCCTGCTCCACGTGGTGGTCGAGCGATCGTTCACGACCAATGGCGCGACGCCCGGTCCGGAAACGTCTCGCGAGCCGCAGAAGATCGGCCCCACGCTCGAGCCGAAGCCGGTGAAGCCAGGAACCCCTACCGACATTCCCGACGCGCCTCCCGGCATCGGCGGACTGATCGTGGCCGCCGTGGGCCGGGGTGTGGGCGTGATGCTGGTGCTGGGGATGGCAACCGCGGTGGGCGACGGGGCGCGGAGCCGGCGGATCTACCTGCGGACGCTCGAGCAACGCGCGGCCGATCTGGAACGCGAGCAGCATCAGCGGGTCGCCCTGGCCACCGCCGCCGAACGGGCCCGCATCACCCGCGAGCTGCACGACGTGGTGGCGCACGGACTGTCGGTCATCGTCGTTCAGGCCCAGGGCGGGGCCGCCGCGCTGAGCCGCCACCCCGAGCGCACGGCCGAGGCCTTGCAGAACGTCATCGGTACCGGCCGGCAGTCGCTGGCCGAGATGCGCCGGCTGCTCGACGTTGTCCGTCGCGACCCGGCCGAGGACCCGGAGCTGGCACCGCGGCCCGGAGTGGGAGCTCTGCCGGAACTGGTCGACCGGGTGCGCGCCGCCGGCACCCCGGTGAGCTTCACTGTGGACGGTCGGCCCACTCCGCTACCGGCCACTGTGGACCTCTCGGCGTACCGGATCGCGCAGGAGGCACTGACGAACACCATCAAGCACGCCGGCGCGGGGGCCACGGCGGCCGTACGCCTGCGCTTCTCGCCGGCCGGGCTGGAGATCGAGGTGACGGACGACGGGGTCGGCGGCCAGGTTCCGGCGGGCGGTGGCGGTACCGGCCTGCGCGGCATCGCCGAACGCATCGGCATCCTCGGTGGCGAACTGTTCGCCGGCCCGGGCGAGTCCGGCGGCTTCCGCGTTCGTGCTCTGTTGCCGGTGTCGCCGGCATGATCCGTGTCGTGCTGGTCGACGATCAGGCTCTGGTGCGTACCGGGTTCCGGATGATCCTCGACGAGACCGGGGACATCGAGGTGGTGGGTGAGGCCGGCGACGGTGCGTCCGCGCTGGACGTGGTCAGCCGCACGAAGCCGGACGTCGTACTCGTCGATGTCCGCATGCCCGGCATGGACGGCATCGAAGCGACCCGGCGGATCCGGGCGCTCGCGGCGCCGCCGCGGGTGATCATCCTGACCACGTTCGACCTCGACGAGTACGTCTTCGCCGGTCTGCACGCCGGAGCCAGCGGGTTCCTGCTCAAGGACACGCTCGCCGCCGACCTCGTCTCGGCCGTACGGGTGGTGGTCTCCGGTGAGGCGGTCGCCGCGCCGAGCGTGACCCGGCGGCTCATCGCCCACTTCCTGAACGCCCGGCCGGCGCGGCCCATCCGCGCCGAACGGCTGGAGGTGCTGACCGCGCGCGAGCGCGAGGTGCTCGTGCTCATCGCGCGCGGGCGGTCCAACGCCGAGATCGCCGCGGACCTGCACCTGTCCGAGGCCACGGTGAAGACCCACATCGGGCGCATTCTCGGGAAGCTCGAGCTGCGTGACCGGGTCCAGGCCGTGATTCTCGGGTACGAGTGCGGCCTCGTCGACGGATCGGCGTGACAGGGCACACATCCGATGGTCGTTAGCTAGGCTTATTAGCTAGGCTAAGGAGTGTGATGGTCAAGCGGGTATCCGGGGCACAGCTCGCGACGCAGCTGCGCGACGCGATCACCAGGCTGAACCGGCGGCTCCGGCAGGCCCGTCCGGTGGGTGACCTCACGGTGACCCAACTGAGTGCGTTGACCAGCCTCGAGCTCGGCGGTGCCTTGACGCCGCGCGAGCTGGCCGATGTCGAGCGGGTCCAGCCGCCCACGATGACGAAGATCATCGCGAAGCTCGAGGAGCGCGGGCTCGTCCAGCGTGCGCCGCACCCCACCGATGGGCGGCAGGTGATCCTGTCCGCGACCGCCGCCGGCCGGGAGGTCTTGGTGGCGTTCCAGCGGGCCCGTGACGAGTGGCTGACCCGCCGGCTCAGCGGGCTGACCGCCGACGAGCGCGAGACGCTCCGCCGAGCCGCCGAAATCTTCGACAAGCTGGCACGGGACTGATGTTCCGGTCACTACGGGTACGCAACTATCGACTCTTCGCCTCCGGTCAGCTCGTCAAGCTCATCGGCGTCTGGATGTTCTTCGTCACGCAGGACTGGCTGGTACTCCAGCTGTCCGGCGACTCCGGCACCGCGCTCGGTGTCGTCGTGGCGCTGCAGTTCGGGCCGGTACTGCTGCTGACCCTCTACGGTGGCAAGCTCGCCGACCGGCACGACAAGCGCAAGCTGTTGATGATCTCGAATGGCATGTGGGCCGTTCTCGCCCTGACCATGGCCACGCTCGTGGCGACCGGGACGGTACGGCTCTGGCATGTGTTCGTCTTCGCCGGGCTGCTCGGCGTGGCGACCGCCATCGAGACCCCGGCACGCCAGTCGTTCGTCTCCGAGCTCGTCGGTACCTCGTTGCTGCCCAATGCGCTGTCCCTATCGGCGGCGACGTTCAACTCGGCGCGGGTCCTCGGGCCGGCGCTGGCGGGCGTGGGGATCGCGGCCTTCGGTACCGGTCCGGTGCTCCTGATCAGCGCGGTCGCTTCGCTCGCACCGCAGGTCAGCCTGTACCGGATGCGCCCCGACGAGCTGCACCGCGAGGTCCTGCCGCCGCGAGCCGAGCGGGCGCCGGCGCGGATCGTCGACGGGCTGCGGTATGTCTGGCGCCGCGCCGACCTCATGCTTCCGCTGGCCATGGTGCTCGTGATCGGGGCGATCGGGTTCAACTTCGGCATCACGCTGGCCGTCCTGGCGAAGACGACGTACCAGACCGGAGCCGCGTCGTTCGGCCTGTTCTCGACCGCGCTCGCCGCGGGTGCGCTGGGCGGGGCCCTGGCGGGTTCCCGGCGCCGGGCGCGGCCGTCGGTGTACGTGGTGCTCGGCGCCGGTATCGCGTTCGGGGCGCTGGAGATGCTGGTCGGCCTCGTCCCGTCGTACTGGCTGGTCATGGCGCTGCTGCTGCCGACCGGGTTCTTCATGATCTACTTTGCGCAAGCCGCGAACCAGCGGATCCAGATGGGTACCGATCCGGCCTTCCGGGGTCGCGTGATGGCGCTGTTCGTGCTGGTCTTCCTCGGTACGACGCCGATCGGCGGACCATTGACCGGGTGGAGCGCCGAGGTGTTCGGCGCGCCGGCGAGCATCTGGGTGGGTGGCCTGATCTGCCTGCTCACGGCGGTAGCGGGGCTCGTGGTCAAGCTGCGCACGTCCGGTGACCGGCTCGGTGTCGAGGTACGCCCGCTGCCCCGGATCTATGTGACGACTTTGTCGTAGGGCTGTGCTTGGGTGTACGGCATGGAGAGTTCCCGATTGCTGGAGTGTCTCGCCGCTGACTATCAGCGATTGCGCGAGGTAGCGGACGACTCGCTCGCGGCGCCCGTGCCCAGTTGTCCGGGGTGGACGGTGGAGGACCTGGTCCGTCACGTCACAGCCGTCTACCTGCACAAGGCCGAGGCGATGCGGCGTGGCGAGTGGCCCCGGCCGTGGCCGCCGGACCTGTCGGGGGAGGCGCCGATCGCCGGGCTCGACCGGGCGTACACGGCATTGACCGGCGAGTTCGCCACCCGCAAGCCGGACGAGCACAGCGTCACCTGGTTCGAGCCGGAGCAGACGGTCGGTTTCTGGATTCGGCGGATGGCCCAGGAGAGCGTGATCCACCGCGTCGACGGCGAGCTGGGCGCCGCCGTGCCGATCGCCGCGATCCCCGACGACCTGGCCGTCGACGGGATCGACGAGGTCCTGGTCCGGTTCCTGGACTACGGCACGACCGCGTGGGCCGAGGAGTTCGGCGACGATCTCGCCGACTGCACGGGGCAGGCGGTCCGGGTGGACAGCGGAGGGGCGAGCTGGCTCGTGCGGCTGACTCCGGGTCGGGTGGAGGTCACGACCGGCCAGGCCGGCGACGCGGCCGACGCGATCGTGAGCGGACCACCGGAGGCGGTGCTGCTGTGGCTGTGGCGGCGGGTCGGCGACGATCGGGTCGACTTCTCCGGTGACCGTCAGCTGATCGACAAGCTGTGGCAGCTGCTCGGACGTGCCACTGGGTGACGCATTGGTTGCAAGGCGGCCAATCAGCTTTCGCATCGACCGGGTTCGGCATAGCGTGTGGAGGCGTGGGGGTGGTGCGGGCCCTCGTTGTGATAGTAGCGATGGTCGCGCTGGCGTTTTTGCCGTGCGCGGTCGCGCTGCTGATCACGCACGCCGACGAGCTGGCCGAGCGAGTGTGGCGCGCGTGCCGCCGTGGTTGCCGCCGGGCGTACGCCCGGGCGGTCGACTACAAGGTCATGCGCGGCCGGCCCAGCAAGACGCTGCCCGAGGTGCCCAATGGTCCCCCGATCGAGCAGGTCGCGGCGGATCTGCGCCGGCTGAGCCGCCAGCGGCTCGGCATCGCGATGCGGTCGACCGTCTGGTTCGCTGCGGTGCAGCGGGCGTACGACGAACGACTCCAGCAGGCCTGCCTTTCACTCGGGGTGGATCAGCACCTGCCCGATCTCGACGGGCTCGACCGCGACATCGAGCGGGTACGGATCGAGGGTGAACTGCAGGCCGCCGGGTTGGTGCTCGGCTCCGTCGACGCCGACCGCCGGCAGGATCATTGTTGAGTGACTGATCCCGCCCTGCGGTTGTTCGTAGCCATCTACCCGCCAGAGCCCGCCGTCACCGACCTCGCGGCGTTCGTCTCGGGGCTCGCGGTCGGCCGGGCTGCCGCCGAGGGGGTGAACGCCCGGCTCGCGGCCCGAGCGACCTGGCACGTCACCGTCGTGTTCCTCGGCGATGTCCGGCCCGACCGGGTGGCCGACGTGGAGGCCGCGGTGGGCGGGGCGGTCACCGGCTGGCGGGCAGCCGGGGAGTCTCCGGTCGTCCGCGTCGCCGGTGGCGGGAAGTTCGGCCGGGGGCGGTTCACGCTGCTCTGGGCCGGGCTCGCCGGTGACATCACACCGCTGCGCGAGCTGTCGGTCGCGGCCCGGAAACAGTTGAAGCGGGCCAAGCTGCCGTACGACGACAAGCCGTTCCGACCCCACCTGACGCTGGCGCGCCCCGGCGACCGGGTACCGGTCGCCGAGGACGTCACCGCGCTGCAGGGGTACGAAGGTCCACAGTGGAGCGTCGACGAGGTGCGGCTCGTGCGTAGTCACCTCGGCCCGAAGCCCCGCTACGACACGCTCGCCACCTGGTAGTCGGTTGTTACCAGGCCCATGCCTCCGGGCCGGGGCCGCCGTCGCCGACCGGCGGGAACAGCTCGTCGAGCTGGGTGAGAGTTGCCTCGTCCAGCGACACCGAGAGCGCGCCGAGCGACGAGTCGAGCTGCTCGACGGTCCGCGGGCCGATGATCGGGGCGGTCACGCCTTCCCGGGACAGCAGCCAGCCGAGCGCCACGTTGGCCGGGTCGTGGCCGAGATCGGCGCACAGCTTCTCGTACGCCTCGATCGCCGTCCGGTGCTGCTCCAGCGACTCCGACGAGCGTCCCTCGCCGGACCGGCCCGCGTTGCCCTCCCGCAGCTTGCGCAGCGCGCCGGAGAGCAGGCCGCCGTGCAGAGGCGACCACGGGATGATGCCGACTCCATAGTGGACAGCCGCCGGTACCACCTCCAGCTCGACGTGCCGGGTCAGCAGGTTGTAGATGCACTGCTCGGATACGAGCCCGAGGAAGTTGCGCCGGATGGCCGACTCCTGCGCCGCGGCCAGGTGCCAGCCGGCGAAGTTCGACGAACCGACGTACAGCACCTTGCCGGCCGCGACCAGCTGGGACATCGCCTGCCAGATCTCGTCCCACGGCACGGTCCGGTCGATGTGATGCATCTGGTACAGGTCGATCCAGTCCGTCTGCAACCGGCGCAGCGACTCGTCGCACGCACGGATGATGTGCCGCGCGGACAGCCCCCGCTCGTTGGGCCACTCGGCCATCGGGCCGTACACCTTGGTCGCGAGTACGACCTTGTCCCGGCGGCCACCACCCTGGGCGAACCACCGGCCGACGATGTGCTCGGTCACGCCTTCGCCGAGCTTCCAGCCGTACACGTTGGCGGTGTCGAAGAAGTTGATCCCGTGCTCCAGTGCCCGATCCATGATCGCGTAGCTGTCGGGCTCGGTGGTCTTTGGACCGAAGTTCATCGTGCCGAGGCACAGCCGGCTGACGGACAGGCCGGTACGTCCGAGGGTGGTGTAGTCCATGCCCCGAGACTAAACCGTTGGCGGGCAAGCCCTTGCAGGCCGGAAACTGGGTGCGATGGCTGGAACAGTTACTCTCCGCGACGTCCACGTCGGGTTCGGCGCACAGGTCGTTCTCGCGGGTATCGACCTGGTGATCGCCGCCGGCGACCGGGTCGGCATCGTCGCGCCCAACGGCGTAGGCAAGTCCACGCTGCTCAGGGTGATCGCGGGGGAGCTGGCACCCGAGTCGGGGGCGGTGGTCCGCGCGCCGGCATCCACCACCGTGGTGCGCCTGGCTCAGGAGCCGGACGTACGCGTCGACGAAACGCTGCGCGCACACCTCGCCCGGCGTACCGGGGTGGCCGCGGCGCGCGCGGCGATGGACGCGGCGGCCTCGGCACTGGCAGCGGGCGGCGGGGGTGGCGACTACCCCGACGCGCTCGACCGGTGGCTGGCGCTCGGCGGGGCCGACTTCGACGAACGGGCAGCCGAGGTAACCGCCGCTCTCGGCCTCCGGCCCGGTGCCGACCGCGGCGCCACCGAGCTGTCCGGCGGCCAGCGGGCGCGGCTGGCTCTGGCGGCGGTACTGCTGGCCCGGCCGGATGTCCTGCTCCTCGACGAGCCGACCAACGACCTCGACGACGACGGGCTCGCCCGGCTGGAACGGCACGTCCAGGCGACGCCGGCCGGAGTGGTACTCGTCTCCCACGACCGGGCGTTCCTCGACGCGACCGTGGACCGGGTCGTGGAGCTGGACGAGTTCAGCCGGACCTCGACGGAGTACCGCGGCGGGTGGACCGCGTACCTGGCCGAGCGGGAAGCGGCCCGGCGGCAGGCGATCCAGGCGCGGGAGGGGTACGAGACCCGCCGCGCCGATCTCGTCGAGGCGGCCCGGCGTCAGCGGGAGTGGGCCCGGTCCGGGGCGCAACGGGCCGCGAACCCACGCTACGCACCGGACAACGACAAGAACATCCGGCACGGCAAGATCCAAGGCGCCCAGGCCACCGGCGCCCGAGCGGCGCGTGCCGAGCGCGCGATCGCCCGGCTCGACGAGTCCGCACCGGACGTCGTACGCCAACCGTGGCGTCTGAAACTCTCGATCGCCGAGTCGGCCCGGGCGGGCGACATCGTCGTCGCCATCCGCGAGGCGGTCGTGTCCCGGGGCGACATCACACTCGGCCCGCTGGACTTCACCCTGGGCTGGGCCGAGCGGGTACGGCTGACCGGCCCCAACGGCTCCGGCAAGACCACGCTCGTCGACGCCCTGCTCGGCCGGCTCCCGCTGGTCGCCGGCAGCCGGTATGTCGGCCCGTCGGTGATCTTCGGCGAACTGGACCAGACCAGGCGCCAGTTCGACACGGACGAGCCGGTACTCGATGTCGTCCGCGCCGCGGTGCCGACCTTGGACGCGACGGACACCCGTACGCTGCTCGCCAAGTTCCGGCTACCGGGTGACACCGCGCTGCGCCCCGCCCGGCGGCTGTCACCCGGTGAGCGGACGCGGGCCGGGCTCGCCCTGCTACAGGCGCGCGGAGTGAACTGCCTCGTCCTCGACGAGCCGACGAACCACCTCGACATCGAGGCGATCGAGCAGTTGGAAGCGGCCCTGGCCGACTACGCCGGCGCCCTGCTGCTCGTCACCCACGATCGGCGCCTGGCCGCGGCCGTCGCCGTGGACCGGCCCTTCCCCGTTGATCATGAAGTTGGTGACTCGACACGCCGTCGACCCCGAAACTAAGTTCATGATCAACGCGGAAGGCGGGGCTATTCGCGGGCGGCGGGGGCGGTGCCGAATAGGACGTCGTCCCAGCTGGGGAGGCGCTTGCGCGGCTTTTCCGCGGTGGTGGCCGCGGGCTGGTCTGGTGACGAGCCGGGTTGGGTGTTCGTGCGGCGGGGGCGGAGGACTGCTAGGGACGGGACGGCGGGGACTTCCTTCGACGCGTCGTGGTCGTCGTCGAAGGCGGTGCCAGGGGGGCCCATCAGGGCGGCTGCGCC
>Ga0209382_10007307_pt1 | contig 14106 bp, 14 predicted proteins | sample SoiMetdeltSBSDD5_FD_187599 | JGI IMG/M metagenome (GOLD analysis project Ga0209382, IMG submission 187599) | Bulk soil microbial communities from a Populus tree surrounding site in Tennessee, USA - Soil MetaG P. deltoides SBSDD5 (SPAdes) (version 2) | ecosystem: Environmental > Terrestrial >... | reverse complement strand
CGGATGTGAAGGCCAGCCACGAGACGCCGTACGGCAAGGTTTCGTCCGCCTGGACGCGCAAGGACGGGACCCTCGACCTGCGCGTGGAGGTCCCGCCAAACACCCGGGCCACCGTCCGCCTCCCCCAGGCCCAGCTCGCGAGCGTCACCGAAGGGGGGCAGCCGCTGGCCGGCGCCAGCGGCATCGGCGGGCCGCGCCAGGACGGCGACGCCGTGGTCGTGGAGGTCGGCTCCGGAGCCTACCGGTTCGCCTACCCCACGCGAGACCGATGACGAGAGCAGCGCGCAGGGTCGCATCGCCGCGGGTGGTCTGCGTCGAGGATCTCCGGCCCCTGGCACGGCGCCGGGTGCCTCGTGCCGTCTTCGACTATCTCGACGGCGGCGCGGAGGGCGAGGTCACGCTGCGCGAGAACTGCCGCGCCTTCGAGGACCTGACCTTCCGGCCGCGCCACGCCGTCGCCCTCGCCGAGTGCGACCTGCGCACGCGCACGCTGGGCCTCGACCTGGCCCTGCCCTTCATGCTCGCTCCGGTCGGCTACAGCCGTCTCATGCACCCGGGCGGCGAAGTGGTGGCCGCGCGCGCGGCCGGTCAGGCGGGAACCGCCTACATCCTCTCCACCATCTCCGGGCACCGGCTCGAGGACGTGAAGGCCGGCTCCAAGGGTCCGGTGCTCTACCAGCTCTACCTCGTCGGGGGCCGGGCGGCCGCGGAGGCGACCATCGAGCGCGCCCGTGTCGCCGGGTTCGCGGGCCTGGTCGTGACCATCGATACCGCCGTGGCCGGGATCCGCGAGCGCGACCATCGCAACGGGATGAAGGAGCTGGTCGGCTCCGACCTGCTGCCGAAGGTCCCCTTCGTCCCCGAGATCCTCACGCATCCGGGCTGGCTGCTCGGGTTCCTGCGCGACGGCGGGATCCGGCCGCTTCCGAACGTCGTGATCCCGGGCCAGGGCCCGATGCCGCTCCTCGACGTCGCCGCCGCCCTGGCCAGCTCGACCGTGACCTGGGCGGACCTCCAGTGGATCCGCGCCGCCTGGCGTGGGCCGCTCGTCGTGAAAGGCGTCCTCACCGCCGACGACGCGCGGCGCGCCGCCGACGAGGGCGCGGCCGCCGTCTCCGTCTCCAACCATGGCGGCCGACAGCTGGACGGCGTTCAGGCTTCCATCCGCGCGTTGCCGGAAGTGGTGGCCGCGGTCGGCGATCGCGTGGAGGTCTGGATGGACGGGGGCGTCCGCCGGGGAACCGACGTCATCAAGGCGCTGTGTCTCGGTGCGCGGGCCGTCCTCTGTGGTCGCGCCTATGCCTACGGCCTGGCCGCGGCCGGAGGGGCCGGGGTCGAGCGCGCCATCGAGATCCTGCGCGCCGACCTGGACCGCACGCTGCGGCTCCTGGGCTGCCCGTCGGTGGCCGCCCTCGATCGCTCCTACGTGAACGTGCCGAAGAGCTGGCAGTGACGATCCGCAAGGCCTTCCGCATGTCCGTGCACGCGGGGCAGGAAGCGGAGTACGAGCGCCGGCACAACCCCATCTGGCGCGAGCTGGAGGAGGTCCTCGTCGGTCACGGCGTGCGCAGCTACACGATCTTCCTCGACCCGGCCTCGCAGGATCTCTTCGCCTACGCCGAGATCGAGAGCGAGGAGCGCTGGAACGCCATCGCCTCCACCGAGGTCTGCCGGCGCTGGTGGCGGCACATGACGGAGGTCATGCCCGCGAACCCCGACGACAGCCCGGTGTCGCGCGCGCTGCGTGAGGTCTTCCACATCGAGCGACCCGAGGGCGGCGCGCGATAAGGTGGACACGCTCCTCGAGCTGCGCGGCGTCACCAAGTCGTTCGGAGCCGTGCGCGCGCTGCGGGGGGTGGACTTCGACGTGCGCCCGGGCGAGGTGCACGCGCTCGTGGGCGAGAACGGCGCGGGCAAGAGCACGCTCGTCAAGATCATCACGGGCGCCCACGCCCCCGACGCCGGGAGCGTGACCATCGGCGGCCACGCCCTCGACCGCGCGGATCCCTTGCTGGCGCGGCGCCTGGGCGTGGCCCCGATCTACCAGCAGCCCACCTTGTTTCCGGAGCTGACCGTCGCCGAGAACCTGGCCTTCGGCCTGGAGACGGGGAGCGCCTGGCGGCGCATCGACTGGCGCGCGCGCCGTGAGCGCGCGGCCGCCCTGTTGGCGCGCGTCGGCGCGAGCATCGATCCCGACGCCGACGCGGGCTCCCTCCGCATGGCCGAGCAGCAGCTCGTGGAGATCGCGCGCGCTCTGGGGGCCAAGGCCCGCGTCATCATCATGGACGAGCCCACGGCCTCCCTGGCGGAGACGGAAGCGGAGCGACTGCTCGCGCTGGTGGCGGAGCTGCGTGCGTCCGGCGTGGGCATCGTGTACATCTCGCACCGCCTGCCCGAGGTGCTGCGCATGGCCGACCGCGTCACCGTCCTGCGCGACGGCGCCGCCGTGGAGACGCGGCCGGCGGCGGGACTCACCCAGGCCGAGCTCATTCGCTCGATGGTCGGACGCGAGCTCGACGCGGTGTTCCCGAAGCGGGCGGTCCCGATCGGCGACGTCCTCCTGTCCGCACGGGCCCTGTCCTGCCGGACGGGCGGCGTCCGCGACGTGGACCTCGACGTCCGCGCGGGCGAGATCGTCGGCCTGGCCGGGCTCGTGGGCTCGGGACGGACGGAGCTGGCGCGCGTCCTCTTCGGCCTCACGCCCGCCGACGCGGGCGAGGTCCGGGTGCGCAACCAGGCGGTATCCATACGATCGCCCGCGGACGCGATCCGCGCCGGCCTGGCCTACGTTCCCGAAGACCGGCGGCGCCATGGGGTGATCCTCGAGATGAGCGTCGCCGCCAACGCGACGCTCGCCATCCTGCGCGCCCTGCGCGCGGGTCCGTTCCTCGACGCCGCGCGCGAGAGGGAGACCGCGGGCACGTTCGTCGCGCGCTTCGCGATCAAGGCGCCCTCCCTGGACACGCCGGTCGCGCACCTCTCCGGCGGCAACCAGCAGAAGGTGGCGCTGGCGCGCTGGCTGGCCACCCGGCCTTCGGTCCTGATCCTCGACGAGCCCACGCAGGGCGTGGACGTGGGCGCAAAGGCGGAGATCCATCGCCTGATCGTCGACCTGGCCGCGGAAGGCCTGGCCATCCTGATGATCTCGTCCGACATGCCCGAGATCCTGGGCATGAGCGACCGCATCGCGGTCATGCGCGGCGGCACGATCGTGGGCACGCTCGACCGCGCGGCGGCCACTCAAGAGCGGCTGCTCGCGCTCGCGCTGGGCCACGCGGAGGCGGTGGCGTCGTGACCCCCGCCGCCGGCCGGTATCGCCGCGAGCTGGGCGTGGCCGGGGCCCTCGTCCTGCTGCTGGGGCTCCTGACCGTGATCGCGCCCGCCTTTTTCGGCGCCGCGAACCTCCGCGATCTCCTGGTGGCCAACGCGCCCGTCCTCGTGGCCGCCGTCGGCATGACCCTCGTTATCCTGGCCCGCCAGATCGACATCTCGATCGGATCGCAGTTCGCGATCTGCGGCGTGGCCGCGGGCCTCCTGGCCAAGACGGGGCTGCCCATGCCGCTGGTCGCCGCGGGCGCGGTGGCGGCGGGAGCCGCGCTGGGCGCGATCAACGGAGCGCTCGTGGCGGGCCTCGGCCTGCCCGCGATCGTGGTGACCCTGGCCACGATGGTGGTGCTGCGCGAGGGCCTGCGCTGGCGGACGGAAGGCGTGTGGATCCAGGACCTGCCCGAGCGCTTCCAGTGGTTCGGCCTGGGCCAGGCCGGCGGCCGCGTGGCCATCGTGGCCGCGGCCATCGTCGTCTTCGCCGCCTTCGCCTGGGGACTGCGCCGGCTGGCCGCGGGCCGGGCCGTCTATGCCGCCGGCTCCGACCCCGAGGCTGCGCGCCTGGTCGGCATCCATCCGCGCCGCGTGGTGTTCGCGACCTTCGTGTTCATGGGCGCGCTCACCGGCCTGGCCGCCGTCCTCACCGCCATCCAGTTCATCGACGTTCAGACCAGCGCGGGCACCGGTCTGGAGATGAAGGTCATCGCCGCCGTCGTCGTGGGCGGGGTGGCCATCTCCGGCGGACGCGGCACGCTCGTGGGGACGCTGCTCGGCGTCACGCTGCTGGGGACGATCGGCCCCGCGCTCACGTTCCTCGGCACGCAGGCCTACTGGGAGCGCGCGCTCCAGGGGGCCGTCATCCTGCTGGCCGTGAGCACGGACGCTCTGCCGTCGCTCGTGCGGAGGCGTCGTGGCCGCGCCTGAAGCCGCGGCGGCGGCGCCGGCGCCCGCACGGACCGGGCGCGGCGGGCACACCCACGAGTGGCTGCTGCTGGCCCTCGTCGTCGCGGAGACGGCGTACTTCGCGTACGCCGGCTCGAACTTCTTCACCACCGGCAACGCGGGCGAGGTCGCGCGGGCCAGCGTCGAGATCGGCCTCCTCGCCCTGGCCTTGACCGCGGTCATCCTCACGGGCGGGATCGACCTGTCCGTGGGATCGCTGCTGGGACTCGCGGCCGTGCTCATGGGGTCGGCCCACCGTGACCTTCAATGGCCCATCGCCGCCGCCGCCCTCGTGGGCATCGGGGTGGGAGTGGGAGGCGGCGTGCTCAACGCCGCGCTGGTGGCGCGCCTCGGCGTGCCGCCGCTGATCGTCACCCTCGGGACGTATTCGCTCTTCCGCGGGATCGCCGAGGGCTTCACGGGCGGGATCCGCAATTACACGGACTTTCCGCCCGCGCTCCTGTTCCTGGGACAGGGACGGCTGCCCGGCGGCGTGCCCGCGCAGGTTCCGCTGCTCGTGGCCGCGGCCGTGTTCTTCTGGCTGCTCGTGCACCGCACGCCGATCGGGCGCGGGGTGCGCGCCATCGGCTTCTCGCCGGAGGGCGCGCGCTTCGCCGGCATCCCGGTGGCGCGGCGGCTCTCGCTCGTCTACGTGCTCAGCGGGGCCATGGCCGGCCTGGCCGCCGTCGTGTACGCTGCGCGCCTGGGGCAGGCCAAGGCCGACGCGGGCAGCGGGTACGAGCTGTTCGCCATCACCGCGGTCGTGCTGGGAGGCACGTCGATCTTCGGCGGCCGCGGCAGCGTGCACGGGACGCTGCTCGGCCTGGTCGCGGTGGCGCTCCTGCAGAACGGACTGCGCCTCAGCGACCAGCCGGCGGAGCTGGCGGGGATCCTCACCGGCGTCCTGCTCATCGGCGCCATCGGCGCCAACCGTCTGGTCGCGGAAAGGAGTCGGGCATGAGGCGTCTCGGGGTCGTGCTGGGCCTGGCCGTGCTCGCGGCCGCGTGCGGCGGAAGCGGAGGCGGTGGCGCGGGGGGCGGGGCCCCGGCCAAAGGAGGCCCCACCGTCGCCATGATGCCCAAGAACAAGGGCAACCCCTACTTCGTGAGCTGCCACAAGGGCGGGCAGGAAGCCGCGGACCAGCTCGGGGTGAAGCTCCTCTGGGACGGCCCGACGGAGACGGATCCGGCCAAGCAGAACGAAGTCGTGGAGGCCTGGATCACGCGTGGCGTGGACGTCATCGCGGTGAGCGTCGAGAACAAGGAAGCGATCTCCACCGTGCTGCGCAAGGCCCGGGCCAAGGGCATCAAGGTCGTCACCTGGGACGCCGACGCCGAGAAGGACGCGCGGGACGTCTTCGTGGACCAGGCCACGCCGCAAGGCATAGCGTCCGTCCTGCTCGACCACACCTCGCGCCTGCTCGGCGGCAAGGGCTCGTTCGCGATCATCACCGCCTCCCTCACCGCCGCCAACCAGAACGAGTGGATCAAGAACATCCGCGAGCAGCTCGCGGCGAAGTATCCGGACCTCAAGCTCGTGGACATCCGGCCCAGCGACGACGACCGCAAGCGCGCGTTCGACGAGACGCAGACTCTCCTGAAGGTCCATCCGGAGGTGAAGGTCATCATGGCCATCGCCTCGCCCGCGGTGCCGGGAGCGGCGGAAGCGGTCCGGCAATCGGGCCGCACGGACGTCAAGGTGACCGGCCTCGGCCTGCCCAACGCGTCGAAGCCCTATCTCAAGGACGGCGTGCTCGACTCCGTCGTCCTGTGGAACACGATGGACCTCGGCTACCTGACGGTCAGCGTGGCCAACGCGCTGGCGCGCGGGACATTGAAGCAGGGCAAGGGCGGCCTCGACGCGGGCCGTCTGGGGCCGAAGGACGTCGACGGCGACCACATCGTGCTGGGGACGCCGTTCACGTTCACGAAGGAGAACGTGGACGGCTTCGACTTCTAGAGCTCCGCAACCGTCGTCCGCTTGACCCGACGTTGCCACTGGGCCTACTGTCTCCGCCCAATCACTTCCCCTCCATGGTTCTCGGCCGCCTGGGCGGACCGGGGTACCGGTCGATCCACGGATCGCAGGGAATCGTTCGCCCGATCCGTGCCTGAACTCACAAGGTGGAGGACTGCGATGAAGAAGAGAATCAACTGGTCGGTGCTGCTGTTGGCCATGATTGCCGTGGCCACTCCGGCGCCGGCCGACGGGCCAAGGGCATCGACCGGAAACGGGCAGTTGACGGCGGGCGGTGAATTGAGGACGTTCGCCTACACCGCCATCACGGGCCCCGACGGCAACGTCAAAGGACAGGCTCAGGTCTACAACCGGGCGCAAGGCAACAAGACGCACATCAGCCTCAACTGCCTCAACGTCGTCGGCAACACGGCGGTGGCCGGAGGCATCGTGGTGAAGTCCACGGCCGGGGCCTACGACAACTGGACGGGGATCTTCGCCGTCGAGGACAACGGCGAGGGCAACTCCGATCCGGCGGACCGGCTGTCCCTGGTGTTCGTCTACCCGCCCGGCAGCGGAATTACCTGCTTCACGTTCCCCTTCGCGAGCTTCCCGACGATGCCCATCGAGGGCGGCAATATCCAGGTTCGCCCGTAGCGGCTTGGAAGGGGCGGGGCGGCTTCTCCAGCCGGGAGGCTCGCCCCGCCCTCAGGCCGGCGGGGGAACCGGATACGGGTTCGTTCTCACCTTCTCCATGTGCTTGCCGGGTGGGGGCTCCGCGAATCCGAACTGCGCGTAGAGTCCATGCGCATCGCGCGTGACGAGGTGCCAGCGCCGCACATCCTGGAGATCGGGGTGATCCAGGATGCACTCCATGAGCCACTTCGAGAGGCCCCGGCCGCGGTAGGCGTCGATCACGAACACGTCCGCGACGTACGCGAATGTCGCCAGGTCGGTCACGACGCGGGCGAACCCGACCTGCTCGTCTCCCTTGTAGACGCCGAACCCCAGCGAGTTCCGGAGCGAGCGCTCCATGAGCGCGCGCGGGATCCCCGCCGCCCAGTACGACCCCTCGAGAAACGCGTGGATCGCGTCGAGGTGGAGCTGGGTCGGGTCCGTGCTGACGGTGAAGCCGTCGCGGTGCCGCTCCAGGCGCCGGGCGCCTCCGAATTCCTGCGCGAGCTCTTCCTGCAGTGTGCCCTCCTTCCCCGCCTGCGCTATCCTTTAGGGCGCCGCCCGGCGTAGCTCAGTCGGTAGAGCAGTGGCCTTTTAAGCCAATGGTCGTGGGTTCGAGTCCCACCGCCGGGACCACACGGATCCCAAGCCGAACAAGGACCTGAGCGACGCATTCTAGCCGGAGGGTAGAATCGCGCTCACCTACCCGAGGGGGCGCCCCGATGGCTGAGGTTCCGGCCGAATACGACCACGTCGCCCTGCATCGCATGGAGCGCGGCGGCTGCGGCGACGCCGCGTTCTACATCACGGGTCCGAGCCTCAAGGGCGATCCGGCCGAGACGCCTCGGGCGAGCGCGAAGGACGGCTCGGCCATCGAGCCCACGAGCGCGATCGTCTGCACGAGCTGCGGCGAAGCCGTGTCCTGGGGCTCGCTGTCGTTGGAGGTCAAGCCGCGGCGCTGACCCTCCGTCCCGGCGGGACTCCGAGGCTAGAGGCCGAGCCGGCGCCGCAACCGCGCCGCTTCCTCTCCGCCCAGCCGCTGCAACTGCTGGAGTTCGAGGCGCCGGCCGTCCACCTGCTCCGGGTCGTAGTACTCCCACACGACGTCGCCGGCGCGGGTCACCTCGAACGCGCGGCCCCGTTCGGACTCCACGATGAGGACGTTGCCGTTGGGCAGGGCCTGTACACCCCCATGCGTGCGCGAGAAGAACCCATCGCGCGACCAGACGATTCGTCCCGAGGGCAGCGCCACCTGCACGACGCGCGACGCGCCGCGGGCCGGACGGTTGTCGAAGATCAGGAGATCGCCGCTGGGCGTCACCGATGGATCGTGCTGGGCCTCCAGGACGCCCGGTCCCCAGCTCCAGCGCAACCGGCGCCGCACCGGATCGACGACACCCACGAGATCGAGCTCACGGACGGACACGAGCAGGTCCCCGGCCGGGCCCAGACCCGGCACCGCGCGGTCCAGGACACGGACGGCGTTGGCGTGGAGCACATCCGAGGGCGACCCGGGCAGGCCCCGGAGGAGCGCGATGAGCTCGCGGTCCGGTACGGCCGGCGGGCGCCCTCCGAGCGCGCGCTCGAGCTCGACGAACCGGCGAGTCGCGCGCGGATCGTCGGCGGCCAGATAGGCCAGCGCTTCCGGCAGCCCCAGCGCTTCCAGCGCCGCGAAGCGCTTCGAGATCTCGGCCCGCAAGCGAGGCGCGATCGTCGGGTCGGCCAGGAGGACCTCGAGCAGCGAGATCCGCGAGCGGATGGCCCCGTTGCCGTCGATGCGGACGACTTCGTTGTCGAAGACAAGGCGCCGCTGCCCGCCACCGTCCTCCACCATCCGCAGCTCGTCGGTGATGGTGTAGACGCTGCCGTCCGGCCCGAGGCTCACGTCGTGGTGCGCGCGCAAAGGCACTTCCCACACGAGCCGCGAGCGCGCGTCCAGCTTGAGGACGCGGTCGCGCGACACGACCGCGTAGAGCGCTCCCTCCGCGTCCACCGCGACGTCCTGCCAGCCGTGGAAGAACTCAGGCAAGTCCTCTCCGCGCGCGGGCTGGCCGCGCTCGGAGGTCCAGGCATGGATGCGCGTCCCGCTCATGTCGACCAGCCAGGCTTCGCCGCGGCTGGTCAGGGGAAAGAGGTTCAAGCCTTCGAAGGCGGCGCCTCGCACGTACCGCGTGACGCCGACGGCGTGGCCGTCCCGGCCATTCGTCGCCCAGCCGGAGTAGGGCAGGGCGCGGAGGCGCTCGGCCCGCTCGGCATCCATACCGGCGCTCGGTGAAGGACGAGGAGCCGGTCCCGCGTCCTGCCCCACCGAGGCCGCGGCGGCGAGCGCGGGGAACGCGAGCAGCAGGGCCAAGGCCCGGCGCCGGGGCCCGCTAGCGGCGCGCACCGCTCCCGGTTCTCACCCGACCCTCAGTCGAACCACGACGCGACGGCGCTCTTGGGACGCAGGATCGTCGCATGGCGCTCGGGGCCGGTGGAGACGATCCCGATCTCGCACCCCACCAGCTCGGACAGCCGCGTCACGTAGCGCTGCGCCGCCGGGGGCAGCATCTCGAAATCCCGCACCCCCGCCGTCGAGGCCTGCCACCCGGGCACCGTCTCGTACACCGCCTCGCTCCCCTCCAGGAGGGAGAGGTCGGCCGGGAACTCCGTCAGCGTCTCGCCGCTGTCGCGCCGATAGGCGGTGCAGATCTTCACCTCCGCCTGCTCGTCGAGGACGTCGAGCTTCGTGAGGGCCAGGGTGTCGAAGCCGTTCACGCGGACGGAGTAGCGCACCACCACCGCGTCGAACCACCCGCACCGGCGCGGGCGTCCGGTGGAGGCGCCGTACTCGTGCCCCTTCTCGCGGATCTGCTGCTCCAGCGCGCCGCCGATCTCGGAGGGCAGCGGCCCCGCGCCCACGCGCGTGGTGTAGGCCTTGGCGATGCCCATCATGCCGTCCACGCGAGTGGGCGGCACGCCCAGCCCGGTCAAGGCGCCGCCCGCGGTCGCGGACGAGGAGGTGACGAACGGATAGGTCCCATGATCGATGTCCAGGAGGGTGGCCTGCGCGCCCTCGAACAGGACCGAGTACCCGCGCGCGATCTCGCGCGCCAGCACCACCGTCGTGTCCGTGATGCGGCGGCCCAGCCGCTCGCCGAAGCCGGCCAGGTCGCGCACGAGCTGGTCCCAGTCCACGTCCGGCTTGCGGCCGCGGATGCGGCAGACCTCCTCGTAGCTGCGCCGCGCCTCCTCCAGCTTGGCGGGCATGGCCGAAGGCCGCAGCAGGTCGGCCATGCGCAGGCCCCGCCGCCCCGCCTTGTCCTCGTAGGCGGGGCCGATGCCGCGCAAGGTCGTGCCGATCTTGCGCGCGCCCCGTGCCTCCTCCGCCATGGCCTCCAGCGCGCGGTGGTGAGGCAGGATCAGGTGCGCGCGGTCGGAGATGACGAGGTTGTCCTCCAGGGAGACGCCGCGCGCGACGAGCTCGCCCATCTCCTTCTCCAGGGCCCAGGGATCGATGACCATCCCGTTGCCCATCACGCACAGGATCCCGGGATGGAGGATGCCGGCCGGGATCAGGTGGAGGACGAAGTGCTCCTTGCCCACCTGGATGGTGTGGCCGGCGTTGTGGCCGCCGTTGAAGCGGGCGACGACCTGGACCTTCTCGGTGAGGAGGTCCACGATCTTTCCCTTGCCTTCGTCGCCCCATTGGGCGCCGATCACCACGATGTTGGGCATGAGGACCAGTGATTCTACGCCGAATATAATCGCCGTCCGTGACTTCCCCGCCGGCCCTCCTCCTCGACGGCAATAGCCTCACGCTCGAGGACATGGAATCGGTGGCGCGCCACCAGCGCGCGGTCGGGGTGGCGTCCGCCGCCCGCGCGGGCGTCGCGCGCGCGCGCAAGGTGGTGGACGACGCGGTGGCCCAGCAGGCCGTTGTCTACGGCGTCACCACGGGGTTCGGCAACTTCGCGGACGTCGTGATTCCTAGCGCGCGGCTGCGCGAGCTGCAGCTCAACCTGGTGCGCTCGCACGCCGCCGGCGTGGGCGATCCGCTCACGCGCCCCCAGACCCGCGCGCTCATGCTGCTGCGGGCCAACGTCCTGGCCAAGGGCTTCAGCGGCGTGCGGCCGGAGACGCTCGACCTCCTCGTGTCCATGATCAACGCGGGCGTGCATCCGGTGGTGCCGTCGCAAGGCAGCGTGGGAGCGAGCGGCGATCTCGCCCCCCTCGCTCATCTCGCGCTCGCGCTCGTGGGCGAGGGCCAGTGCACTTACGAGGATCGCCTGCGGCCGAGTGCCGAGGCCTTGGCCGCGGCCGGCCTCCGGCCCGTCGTGCTGGAGGCCAAGGAGGGACTCGCCCTCATCAACGGGACGCAGCTCATGACCGCCATCGCCGGCCTCGCCCTGGCCGAGGCCTGGCGGCTCGCTCGCACCGCGGACGTCACGGGGGCGCTCACCCTGGATGCGCTCAAGGGCACGGACGTGGCGTTCGATCCGCGCATCCACGCCGCGCGGCCCCACCCCGGGCAGGCCGCGTCCGCGCGCAACCTGCGCAAGCTGCTCGCGGGCAGCCCCATCCGCGAGTCGCACCGCGACTGCGGCAAGGTCCAGGACGCCTACACCCTGCGCTGCATGCCCCAGGTGCACGGGGCGGTGCGGGATGCCCTCGAGTTCGCCACCCGCACCCTCACCATCGAGATCAACGCCGCCACCGACAACCCGATGGTCTTCGCCGATTCGGGCGAGCTGCTCTCGGGCGGGAACTTCCACGGCGAGCCGGTCGCGATGGCCGCCGACCTGCTCGCGATCGCGGTGGCGGAGCTGGGCGCGATCAGCGAGCGGCGGACGGAGCGGCTGGTGAACCCGGCGCTCTCGGGCCTGCCCGCGTTCCTCACCCCGGAGGGTGGGATCCAGTCCGGGCTCATGATCGCGCACGTCACCGCCGCCGCCCTCGCCTCCGAGAACAAGTCCCTCGCCCATCCCGCGAGCGTGGACTCGATCCCGACCTCCGCGAACAAGGAAGACCACGTCTCGATGGGGGTGACGGCCGCGGCCAAGGCCGCCCGCGCGGTGGCCAACACGCGGCGCATCCTCGCCATCGAGGCCATCGCCGCCTGCCAGGCGCTCGAGTTCCTCAAACCACTCGAGACCTCCCCCGCCCTGCGCGCGGCCTACGCGCGGGTCCGCCAGGCGGTTGCGCCCTACGACACCGACCGCGTCCTCTCCCCCGAGATCGAGGCCGTGGCCGCCGTCGTGAGCGAAGGCACACTGGCCCTCGACGCCGGCTCGGTCTGCGGTACCCTGGAGTAGAGGAGGGTCCCGCCCCATGAGCCCAGTTCCCAGCCGTCGCTCCTGGTTGCCGGGAGGAGCCCTCCTCGTCGGGGCCGTCTTCGTGGCCGGACTGTGCGGATTCGCTCTCCGCGCCGGGTTCGGTCTCCAGGTCTCCTGGCCGTGGTACGTCGGCTTCACCGCTGTCATCATCCTCGCCCTCGGCTCGGTGGAGCGGATCTGGATGCGGCGGGCGGCGCCCCCGCCGCCGCGCAGCCGCGGCAAGCTGAAGGTGATCCAGGGCGGCAAGGCCGCGCCCTACGACCTCGAGAAGGATCACTCCACCGACTCCCAGCGTTACTTGATGTAGTGCCGCTGGCCCAGGCTCTCGCCGCCGCGATCGTCCTCTCCTCCGAGTTCGTCTACGAGCGCGCGCCGTTCCCGTCCGCCCATGCCTCCACGATCGTGGAGACGCGCGACGGGCTGGTCGCGGCCTGGTTCGGGGGAACGCGCGAGGGCCACCCGGACGTCGGCATCTGGGTCTCGCGTCGGAGCGGGGCGCGATGGTCGGCGCCCGCCCAGGTGGCGGACGGCGTCCAGCCCGACGGCATGCGCCACCCGTGCTGGAACCCCGTCCTCTTCCTGCCCTCCCAGGGCCCGCTGCTTCTCTTCTACAAGGTCGGACCCAGCCCGCGCGCCTGGTGGGGCGAGGTGCGCACGTCGGGCAACGCCGGCCGGACGTGGTCGCCGGCCGTCAAGCTCCCGCCGGGAATACTGGGACCCATCCGCGCCAAGCCGGTGGAGCTGCCCGACGGCGCGCTCCTCGCCGGTTCCAGCACCGAGCACGCGGGCTGGATCGTGCACATGGAGCGGTTCGCGGGAGACCTCGCCTCCCGGACGGCCTGGCGCGCGAGCGCACCGCTCAACGACGCCTCCGAGTTCGAGGCCATCCAGCCCACGATCCTCGTGCACTCCAAGACGCGCGTGCAGATCCTGTGTCGCAGCCGCCAGGGCGTGATCACGGAGGCCTGGTCCGAGGACGGCGGAGAAACCTGGGGTCGCATGACGGCCACCACGTTGCCGAACCCAAGCGCGGGCATCGACGCCCTGCGGCTGAAGGACGGCCGGTTCCTCCTCGTCTACAACCCGAGCGCGACGAGCCGCGACACGCTCGAGATCGCGGTGTCACCGGACGGCAAGGCGTGGCGTCGCGCGGCCGTCCTGGAGAACGCGCCGGGCGAGTACTCCTATCCGGCGGCGATCCAGTCTCGCGACGGGCTCGTGCACGTCACCTACACGTGGAAGCGGGAGCGGATCAAACACGTGGTCGTCGACCCCGGGCGGATCGAATGACGGCCGGTCGCGAGAGCTGATGTCGCTGGGCCTGCTCCTCGCCGGATACCTCTGGGGCGGGATCGGTCCCGAGGATCAGGCCCTCGCCGCGCGCTTCACTCCCCCACCGGGTATCACCGGGTCGCGGTGGCCCCGAGCAGCTTCGGGGCCTGGCTGCGTGGTGTGCCGTTGAAACACGGGCGGCCGGCCGTGCAGCTCTTCGATGGCCGCTTGAAATCGAATCAATCGATCCACCTCGCCGTCGTCGACATCGACGTGGGAACGCAAGACCTCCAGCAATGCGCGGACGCCGTGATGCGGCTGCGTGGGGAGTACCTCTACTCCGCGGGCCGAACCGAGGACGTGGCGTTCCATTTCACGAGCGGCGATCTCGCGCGATTCGACGATTGGGCGGCGGGACAGCGTCCCCGCGTCTCCGGCTCCAGGGTCAGCTGGTCGCGCACCGGCGCCCGCGACGGGTCGTATCGAAGCTTTCGCCGCTTCATGGAGACGGTATTCCGCTATGCCGGCTCGAAGTCGCTCGAGAAAGAGCTCGCCCCCGTCTCCGTCACGGATGTCCGGCCGGGTGACGTGTTCGTGCAGGGCGGCTTCCCCGGCCACGCCG
>Ga0209382_10007305_pt1 | contig 14110 bp, 11 predicted proteins | sample SoiMetdeltSBSDD5_FD_187599 | JGI IMG/M metagenome (GOLD analysis project Ga0209382, IMG submission 187599) | Bulk soil microbial communities from a Populus tree surrounding site in Tennessee, USA - Soil MetaG P. deltoides SBSDD5 (SPAdes) (version 2) | ecosystem: Environmental > Terrestrial >... | reverse complement strand
GGCAACGCCCACAATGCGCCAGTGGTTGACGCCGCGACGCGGTCCTCAGCAATCTGCTGCGACGTCATCGCTCCATACGATGTCGGGTCTGCTCGTCCTCATCCAGAGCCACATTTTTCAGTCACAAAATCATGTCGCTCAATTTATTGCACTTTGTAGCGCGTAAAATCTGGCAGGGCACGGCGTGTCTCCTCTCTATTGCAGGGCTCATCGCCTGCAAAGACGCAAGCCTCTGCGGGGCCTTTGCCCATGGCCACCACCTTCGACCTTCTACAAACTGTTAGGAATTGAGTGAAAAAGGATACATCCATATGGCAGTGTCAGTTCCAGCCAGTACAGGCGAAATTGGTCCGCTCATGTCCCTGCGGCCACTAGCGCCGATCTGCGCATTTCACCTTGGTTCGCCAAAGCAATGTCTTTTTCAAGAGCGTTACGGTCTTTTCAGAAGTATAGCCAAAAAATTCTGTATAGCAAAGAAAAGGCGCGGGATATATTTGTAACCTTATTATTTTTCTGCTATAGTCTCTCGTCTGCTGCCAGGTCTGCTGCCTCTGGAGATAGCGCAGGATGGTACCCCTCGAAGACGAGAGCGCTCTGGCGTATTGTGGCAAGCAGTTGCGCATGGCCCGTCTGGCGCGGGGCTGGACGCTTGACGATGTGGCGCAGCGCGTCGGGCTCTCGCGCTCGTCGATCAGTGCACTCGAACTCGGCCAGCAATGGCTGCGCGTCGAGATGCTCTTGGCGCTGGCCGCGGTCCTTGACGTACCTCGCGCCGCCCTGTTCCCACCGGAGACGGCCTCGGAAGTGCAGCGCATGATCACGCTGCTTCTCACCACGCCGCCCGCTATGCGCACGGCCCTCTTGAACCTGCTGGAGACGTACCACATGCAGTACCCCCAGTCCCTCCTCCATGACTAAGCGTTTTTGCCCCTTCGGGCTTGCATGGCGATGGGAAGGGTGTATCATGCTGCCGTCGGCACGACCATTGTGGTTCGAGAGCCACGCGACCGCTCTTCCACCTGCTGCTGCCAGCCCTAATCCGCCACCACAAGCCGTCCAAGCCTTAGGGGTCTATCTGCATCGAGGAGATGGAGCCATGAAAGAGAGGACGAACGACTCTAGAGCTGAGGAGAATTGCGACGAGTCTCTACGGGCACAGCTGACAACCCTGGTGCAGCAAGTGCCGCCAGCGTATCTTCCGGCTCTGGTCCAGCTGGTCCAAGCGCTGATCCTGGGTACTCAGCCGTGACAGTCAGGGAAGAGACGTCACACCTAGGAGCGAGCAAAACGCCTATGTCACCCCCTAGCCTATGTCACCCCCTAACTGTAGTGGGGTGGCAGTTGCGGCCGGCCGGCACCAGCATGCTGTTCTGGTAGGCAGGCCCGACGAGGTCGAAGGCGGGGCAGAACGCAAAACCCGCAACCGGGGTCCCATCCCATGTATCCCGCGCATACCGCTTGAGACGAGGCGGTGACAGCCAGCCAGCCCTCCCAGCCCGTCTGTCACTCGCGGCGCCAGGGGCGACACTCCTGATATGTGTTCTAGTCGTTGGCGGTTCAATAACCCGGCTAGCCTTTCCTCAATGAGCCTATACGCCCGTTTCCTGACATGACACTCGCTTAAAGCAGCTCCCACGCAGTTCGAGGCTGAATGAGCTACCAATGAAACGCATATAATTGTAGCTGAGGCGCGGCGCTCCCAGGTGCAGCACTCCGCTGTGATATTCCTGAGCGTATACCATGGTGTGTCGTATCGTCATCCGACGGTACCTTGCGCGCGCAACCGCTCTCGGTCGTCCTGACCATAACCCAGGGCAGCGAGCACCTCGTCCGTATGCTGACCCAGGCGTGGACCCAGGTGCCGGACACTCCCTGGCGTGTCGCTCAGCTTCAGAGCAATACCAGCTTGCTGCACTACCTCACCAGCGGCGGTGCGATGTGCGAGTAGCATCTGACGGTGCTGCACCTGCGGGTCAGCGAAGACCTCGGCGGCGGTATTCACCGGACCGATACAGACGTTTTTATCAGCCAGATAGGCCAGCCAGTCGTCACGGGTACGCTGCAAGAAAATAACCTGCAGTTGAGCACGCACGCTGGCTTCCTCAGGAGTGGGAGCACGGGTGAGGTGCTCGATACGGCGGTAGTAGCGCGCCAGGTCAGGGCGACCGAGGGCTTTACAGAGGTTGTCCCAGAGCCAGGGTTCGCTGCAGCCGACAGAGAGACGGCGACCATCTTGCGTCTCATAGGTGGTGTAGAAAGCATACAGGCCCGTGTAGGGGCCATGACCCCGTTGCGGCATGACACCGTCGGCAAAGGCATTGGCCATAAGGGGAGTAGCGGCCAGCAGCGCGAGGGTGGCATCGAGATACGCCACGTCGACGTGCTGGCCACGTCCAGTGCGGTGTCGGGCAAAGAGCGCGAGCAGGATGCCGACGACTCCATGCATGGCAGCACCGCCGTAATCGGCAATGAGGTTGAGCGGAATGGCCGGCGGCCGGCCCACCTCACCAATGAGGTTTAACACACCACTGATGGCCAGGTAATTGAGGTCGTGGGCTGGACGGTCACGATACGGGCCATCCTGGCCAAAGCCGCTGAGTGAGCAGTAGACCAAACGTGGATTGAGCTGACGCAAGGTCGCATAGTCAGCGTTGAGCCGCTGCATCACGCCTGGCCGAAAGCCTTCGACCAGCACATCGGCCCCTGCCACCAGTTGGTGCAGGATGGCTTGCCCCTCTGGCGCCTTCAAGTTCAGGCCCAGGCTGCGCTTATTGCGGTTCACATAGCTAAAAGCCGCCTGGCGCTCCGTGCGTGCCGACATCCCCGAGCCAGACTCAGGGCTGAGCACTGGCGGGGTCTCGACCTTGAGGACGTCTGCGCCCATATCCGCCAGGATCATGGTACAAAAACTTCCGGGTGAGACGCGCGTAAGCTCCAGGACAGTGGTGCCTGCCAGTGCTCCTGCCATCGATGCCCTCCTTACACTTGCTGTGTTGCGAGTTGCTCATGCCGTCCGATCCACATGCAGCTTATGGCCAGCAGACCGCTCGCTATAGCGGTGGCAAACGTCAACGCGTAGCTCTCAGTCACATCGAACAGTCGTCCGCCACACCAGGCGCCAAACGCCGCACCGAGATTGGCACTGAGGCTCACGACCATAAAAATAGTCCCCAGGGACGGCCCGTGAAACAGCGCGATGGTCTTGGCCGCTATTGAGATGCCACCAGCCCCCTGCGCAAAGCCATAGACCAGCACAAAGGCATACAGGGGCCAGTGGACCGCAGATTGACTGAGGATGAGCAGCATCACAAAACCCGTGATGGTGCAGCTCATCGCCACGCTAAAGGCGCCTTCGCCGTGTACACGGTCCACCAGCCAGCCAAAGAACATGCGCCCCCCCAGGCTGACCAGGCTTACGGCACTCGACACCGAGGCGGCACCCACAAGTTCCAGCCGGCCAGAGCTGACCAGGAAGGGGACGAGATGCACGTTCACCATGGTCATCGTGATCGTCATACAGCAATGGGCTAGACACAGCATCCAGAAGGACTGGTGGCGCAAAGCATGGCCGAAGCTCGCAGGGCTGGCCGTGGGCACTGACGCAGCCGGGGGACGCCGTTGCCAGAGGTTGAGCGGCACGAGGAGCACCACGATGACCGCGCCAAGGATGGCGAAGGCCGGGCGCCAGCCCAGGGTCTCGAGCAGCCAGGCACTGCCAGGGATGAAGACCACCATCCCGAATCCGGTACCGACGTCAGCAAAGCCGATGGCTTTGCCACGTTGCGTCCGCTCGAACCAGCGCGACACGACTACGGCCACAGAGCCGAGGGCCGTCTGTCCGACAGCACCCAGCACGCCGTAGTACACTACAAAGTGACCGAGGGTCTGCAGAGTGCTGCATGCCATCAGCGCCCCACCGCTCAAGAGGGCAGCGATGCTAAAGACCAGGCGCGGGCCATAGCGATCCAGCAGCCAGCCAATCAAGGGGGCGCTGACGATGGACACGAGCATATTGACCGAGTAGGGACTGGCGCCACTGGCGCGGCTCCAGGAAAAGACGGTGACGAGGGTGTTGTAGAAGACCGCAAAGCAACCGCTTACGCCGCTGGCCCCGGCTAACGTGACAAAGCCGATCAGCAGGACGGCGTAGCGGTAGCGACTGCAAGGTTCCTGGCGTAGCGCTGCGGACACATCGGCCATGGACGGAGCGCACTCAGTCCAAGTCGAATGGACGCAGAGGGGGACGGTCGTCCGGGTTCGTGTCGGCTTGTTTCCGCAACTCCTGAAATTTTTTGCCGAGCAGGGCTTTGCGCTGCTTTTCTTCCTCCATCGCTTGCTGAAAGCGTGAGCTCTTTTGCTTTTCCTTATCTTTCAGGTCTTGCAGAGATTTTTCGAATGAAGCGCCACCGGCCTTCACCCGATGTTCGGTGAAATATAAAATGGCCAGGGTCTCGCGATCAATCACCAGCGTCGCCTGGCAACACGGACAGCTAATTTTGGCTGGCTCATCATTGCTTGCCATATCCACCTCCACAGACTCGGCATGGGCGTCTTGGTGCCATGTAGGTGATAGTGTATACCAGAACTGCCACAGATACAAAAAGCCGCTTGCTTGTCAAAGCTTTCACGGCAAGCGTATAATCTGCCCATACGCATACAACGCAAGACCTTCGCGGTGTGGAGAGACCCATGTCGGAGCACGACGAAAATCCACTGGTGGAGTTGCAGACACTGCGCACCGAGGCGCTGGCACGCCTGGACCACACCACCGATCTCACGGCCCTCGATACCTGGCGCATCGACTATCTCGGCCGCCGTGGCGCGCTGACGCAGGTGATGCGGGGCATCGGCAGGCTCTCGCCAGAGCAGCGTCCGCTGGTTGGCCAAGTCTCGAACGAGGTGAAGACGGCCCTGGAAGAGGGATTTGAGGCGCGGGTGGCAGCGCTCAAGCAGGCCCAGTTCGCCAGTTCGTTGGCGCAACAGCGCATCGATGTGACGCTGCCGGGTGTGCCGACGAGCCTGGGGCGGGTGCATCCTAGCACCCAGACGCTGCGGGAAATTGCCGCGATTTTTAGCACTATGGGGTTTCAGATTTTTGATAGCCGTGAGGTCGAGAGCGATTTGTACAATTTTGAACTGCTGAACATGCCACCTTACCATCCAGCGCGCGATATGGTAGACACTTTTTATATCAACGAACGTGTAGTGTTGCGCACCCATACCTCGCCGGGGCAAATTCGTGCTATGCAGGCGTACCATCCGGAGCCCATTCGGGTGATCCTGCCGGGCATGTGTTATCGCTATGAGGCAGTCACGACGCGACACGAAATAATGTTCCACCAGGTCGAGGGTTTGGCTGTGGGGACGAACATCACCATGGCTGACCTGAAAGGCGTCCTGGTCACCTTCGCACGTCGTATGTTCGGTGAGGACCGCCAGGTGCGGTTTCGCTGCAGCCATTTCCCCTTTACCGAGCCCAGCGTTGAGGTCGATATGGACTGCATCGTCTGCGGTGGTCAGGGCTGTACCATGTGCAAGCAGAGTGGATGGCTGGAGATTCTCGGAGCCGGTATGGTGCATCCCCAGGTGCTCCGCAATGGGGGCTATGACCCTGAGGTGTTCAGCGGCTTTGCCTTTGGCATGGGGCCTGAACGTATTGCGATCCTGAAATACGGCATCGACGATATTCGCTACTTCTTCAGTAACGACCTCCGCTTCCTGGAACAATTTAGCTAACAGCTTGTCTGTCCCGTTCCTTTTCCCAGGGGAGAGGGCATAGGCGCCAGGTTAAGCTCTTAAGAGCTTGTAGTAGAAGGGGACCTTCTGTCCCCTCTCCCGGAGGGAGAGGGTGCTGAAATACTGCACGGAAATGATTGCTATAGAGGGTAGTGTCCATGCGTGTGCCGCTAAGCTGGCTAAAGGATTTTGTTGAGATAACCATTCCCCTAGATGACCTCGTCCACCGGATGACCATGGCCGGATTGGAAGTCGCCAACGTCGATCACATCGGGGACACCTGGCAACGCAATAAACTGTTTGTCGGTGAGATCCTTGAGATCAGGCCCCATCCCCATGCTGAGCGCCTCGTCCTGGCTGTAGTGGAGTATGGCCACGGAGAGCCACAGACGGTGGTCACCGGCGCGCCCAACCTGCGCCCGGGTGCGCGCGGCCAGAAAGTGGCTTTTGCGGTTGAGGGGGCAGAGTTGCTCGATGGTCACAGCGCTACACCCCAGAAGCAGATCCTCAAGCGGACCACGATTCGTGGCGTGGAATCTGCCGGCATGGTCTGTTCCGAAAAGGAATTGGGGCTGTCTGATGATCACACCGGTGTCATCATCCTTGACCCTACCGCACCTGTCGGACGGCCCCTCCAGGACGTGCTTGGCGATACGGTGCTAGACGTGGAACTCACGCCGAACCTGGCGTATGCCAACTGCATCATCGGTCTAGCACGCGAAGTGGCAGCGCTCACCGGCCAGCAGCTACGCTCCTGGCGTCCTGACGATGCCCGTCTGGCCGCGTCCTTAAGCGCCACAACACCCTACGTCACGGTCAGGAGCGCTGATCCGCAGCTCTGTCCACGGTATTCGGCAGCCCTCATCGCAAACGTCACGCTGCAACCCGCACCAGCCTGGATGCAACGTCGGCTGCTGCTGGCCGGCATGCGCCCCATCAACAATGTCGTCGATATTACCAATTACTGCATGCTGGAGATGGGCCAACCCCTGCACGCCTTTGATTACGAGACGCTCCAGCTCCAGGGCGGTATTGTCGTACGGCGGGCAGTGCCTGAGGAGCGCATGCAGACACTGGACGGCCTTGAGCGTACCCTCACCGAAGACATGTTGCTCATCACAGACGATTCCGGGCCGATAGCCATTGCTGGCGTGATGGGCGGTGCCACTACTGAGGTCTCAGAGCGCACCCGGCATATTCTGCTGGAGTCAGCCAATTTCAACTCGATCAGCATTCGCCGGACCTCGCAGGCCTTACGTCTGGCCAGCGAAGCAGCCCAGCGCTTCGGGCGCGGCGTGGACAGCGCGCTGACGCTCCCGGCCCTGGTGCGTGCGAGTCACCTGATGGAGGAACTCGGTGGTGGCAGCATGCATGCTGACATTGCTGACACCTACCCGCAGCCGCCGCCGGTGCGCCGTATTACGCTCCGCGCCGCGGAGGTGAAACGCATTTTGGGCATGGATTTTCATGTGGAGACGATGCAGCGGATCCTGTCCGCCCTGGCTTTCCAGTGCACGCCACACCTTGACGATGGGGACCCACGTCTGGAGGTGGAGGTGCCGAGCCATCGCCTGGACGTGTCGATCGCGGCGGATTTGATCGAAGATATCGCCCGCATCCACGGCTACGAAGCGATTCCCCTTACGCTCATCAAGGACGTCTTGCCGCCGCAGCGCTCGCAGCCACTGCTGGCCGGCCTAGAGCAGACGCGCAACATTCTGGTCGGCTGTGGGCTCACGGAGATTATCTCCTATGGCCTCACCAGTCTCGACAGCGTGAGCCGCGCGCAGGTTGATGGACCACCCGTGGAGGCCTCGTCCTACATCAGGCTGGCCAATCCGATTAGTCAAGAACGCGAATTTTTGCGGCAGGCGTTGTTGCCCAGCATGTTGGAGACGCTGCGCACCAACAGCCGCTATCGCCAGCGCATGGCGCTGTTCGAGATTGGCCGCGTGTATCTGCCCCAGCCAGGTGAAGAACTGCCCCTGGAGCAGCGCCACCTGGCCATCGCCTTGACTGGTCCGGTGCAGCCGGCCTCGTGGTATGATGGTGAGACGCCACCCCACTTTGGTTTTGCGCATCTCAAGGGCATCGTGGAGACGCTCGTGCAGGGCCTGCACGTCCCTGACGTGTACTTTGTGGCGGCCCCCCATCCCTCCATGCATCCGGCCCGGAGCGCCACGCTACAGCTCGCTGGGGCCGCACTGGGGATGATGGGCGAAGCGCACCCCCAGGTCTGTGAGCGCTTTGATCTGCCGGAGCAGGCTGTAGCGCTGCTGGAACTCAACCTGGATATGCTCCTGGCACATCGTCAACCACGCCGCTATCAGCGCATTTCCCGATTCCCGGCGGCGCTGCAAGATATGGCCCTGGTGGTGGATGCGGATATCCCGGCGCAGACGGTGGCGGCGACACTGCAGGCTGCCGGGGGCGATTTACTGCGGCATGTGGAGCTGTTCGACCTGTATCAGGGTGAGCAGATTCCTGCTGGGAAAAAGAGTCTGGCCTATGCCCTGACATTCCAGGCAGATGATCGCAGTTTGACTGAAGACGAGGTGCTACAGCTCTATCAGCGTATCCAGCAGCACGCCGCGGCGACCCTCAGCGCAGAACTGCGGCGCTAGGGCAGTACTAAGCAATCTTTTCGGACTCGGACATACTGCTCTGTCCCCTCCCCCTCTGCCGACGCAGTCGCAGGGGGCGCAGCGACCTTCACCCCTCACCCTTTCCCGAGCGGAGAGGGCGCTATGAGCCCCCATTGCATTGCCGGAGAGGTGCCGCGGTCGTACGCTAGCGCTGGGGCTGTGTCGAGTGCTTACTGGCGAGCGCCTTGCGGATCGCGGCGACTGTCAAATGAGCGCGATATTCCACCAGCTTCTTGCCGTTCGCCACGGTCTGGCTCGGGGGCGACATGTCGAAACCATTGATGCTGTACAGCCCCGCCGCGAGACGTTGCTCGGTACGGATGGTCTGCGGGTCCACAGTCGCCATGATCGCTTCAAAGTGATAGTCATCGTGGATGCCGGCCCGCGCCTCTGACCGGACGTCGGGCCGTTGGTGCACGCCGAGAGTCTTGAGATAGTCATAGCTCCACATATCCTGGGCGTAATACTCAGGAATGTAGTGCACACGGCGTGGCCCGCCCCACTGCTTATTCAAACGCCCTGCCACCGCCTGCATGCCGCGCTGGTTTGCCCCGTGATCCCCGATGAGGACAATATCTGTGAAGCCGTGCTGTTTGAGACTGCTACAGACATCGGCGAGTAGGGCCTCAAACGTCTCCTCGCGCAGACTGAGCGTGCCCGGGTATTGCATGTGACCCGTAGGGGGTGCGATGCTGCCCTCGGGGACGAACTTGATGATCGGCGCCACCAGGGCATTACCGAGCTGGCGGGCGATGGCCTCCGTAGTCGCCTGGAGCACATAGTTGTGCTTCCCCAGCGCCACATACGGCCCATTCGGCTCGATCCCACCGCTACCGACAATGACTGTGGTTTTGCCGGCCTGCATGGCGTCACGCACTTCCATCCAGGTCAGTTCTTCAAGAAAGACGCTGTCCAGCGCGGCGATGGGTCGTGACGCCTGGAGTTCCTGGGCAAGACTGCCCGGGACCAGGCAGCAGCCACTAAGCACAATGAGCCATGCCATAAACCGATGGTAATGGTGCATACTGATTGCTCCCGTAGCATTGCGAAAAATTATGGATACATAAGAAATTATTGACGGCGTAAAGCCGTTTCTGTTATAAAGAGAGCGCATGTTCATGGGAGGTTCTCCTCTGGCTCCTACCGTAAGGGCGAAGCTCCATGGCCTATGTTTGCAGCGCTGTGCCGTTTGGTGGCGACATCTCCTTAGATGTCCTCTTTTCTCTACGCCATCCCTGATGCGCTGGTCAAGTCCATGCCTGATAAGCCTATGATGTCCGAGTTGCGCAGAGTCCTAGGGCAAGAGTGAGGACATCCGGGTGCACGAGTAACGACCGCCAGGAGTACCCCGACAGTGGCCGTTAACTCTGCCAGGTAAGGTGACAATAAGAGCCTCGCATGCGGTGTCGCAGCTAGCGAAATTAAGTTGCAAAAAGCACAGCCAAACGATAAGCTAGTACCCCACCGAAACTTTGTCCAGAGCTTATAGGCACTTGTAATATTGACGTTTAGCGTAATAAAAGCGTCCCGCCCAGAGCATGCAGTAGATGATGTTAGGCGTGGGCGTGATCAAATTGTATTCGTGCTCTGTACCCTTTGAAGACGTACTGTTAAAATCCTGAGCGCTCCTGCGATTGCTGCCAGAGAAGATACGAGTTCGAGCACGTGCTGTATCGGGAAGTGGGTGGTAGATACCGCTCAGACAAAGATCAAGGACCGCGGGCTGTGTCCCGCAGGAGGGGGTTAGTATGGTCCACAATCCCGTACAGGAGTTGTCTTCTCTCACCCGACGTCGATTCCTCGGCGCCGTGAGTGGCGCTGCTGGTGTGTTCGCCTGGCATCAAGGATGGCCACAGCTCAGGACGGCACTGGCGCAAAAGGGCGAGCCCAGCGGCCAGATGACGTGGGCGATCCATGTGAATATTGCGCCTACCTGGTTTGATCCGGCCGAGACCACAGGCATCATCACGCCTTATATGTTTATGTATGCCATGCACGATGCTCTGGTGAAACCCATGCCCGACAACCCCATGTCCCCCAGCCTCGCTACGAAGTGGAGTGAGAGCGCGGACGGCCTGACGTACGACTTTGAGCTGCGACAAGGGGTGAAGTTTCATAACGGCGACCCCTTCACCGCCGAGGATGTCAAATACAGCTTCGAGCGCTACAAGGGATCCGGGACATCCGACTTGAAAAAAAAGGTCAAGGCGGTCGAGATCGTCACGCCGCATCACATCCGCTTCCAGTTGCATGAACCCTGGCCTGATTTTCTAACCTTCTATGGCACGCCGGCCACCGGAGCAGGGTGGATCGTGCCGAAGAACTATACGGAAAAAATCGGCAGCGAGAAGTTCAAAGAACAACCCATCGGCCTGGGGCCCTATCGTTTCGCAAGCTACCAGCCCGGCGTCGAATTGGTGCTGGAAGCCAATACGGACTATTGGCGCAAGACGCCGCATGTCAAACGCCTAGTGATGAAGAGTGTCCCCGAAGCTACCACCCGCCTGGCGATGCTCAAAAAGCAAGAAGCTGATGTCACCTACGGGTTGTACGGGGCTCTGGGGGAAGAGGTACGCAACGATCCAAACCTGAAGCTGGAGCCAGTGATCCCCCCAGGGACGCAGTGGCTTGTGTTTGCTGAATACTACCACGATCCCAAGTCTCCATGGGCCGACAAACGGGTGCGGCAAGCAGCGAACTATGCTATCAATCGGCAGGCGATCAATGAGGCGGAGACCCTGGGCTACTCGGTCCTGTCGGGGAACATCATCCCGCGCAAATTCGAGTATGCTCTGCCCCTGGAGTCCTACGCCTACGATCCCAAGAAAGCCAAGCAACTCCTGAAAGAGGCCGGGCATCCCAATGGCTTCGACGCGGGAGAATGCGGCGTTGATAGTGTCTACTCTGGCGTTGTTGAGGCAGCCATGAATGACCTTACCGCCGTGGGCATTCGGGCCAAGGTGCGCCCCATGGAACGGGCTGCCCATCAGGCCGCTCTGAAAGAAAAGACCCTCAGACACCTGGCGTTCCAGGGGAGTGGTGCTTTTGGCAACGCCGCCACACGCCTCGACGCCTTTGCCACCAGCAAAGGTGCACAGTCGTGGATTAAAGATCCTGAGATTGACGCCTGGTACGAGCAGCAGGCCGGCGAGCGTGACCGCAAGAAACGCGAGACCTTGCTGCACAAGATTCAGCAGAAGCTGTATGATGAGGCGATGTTTATTCCGATCTGGGAACTCGGCTTTCTGTGTGCCTCGGGACCACGTGCCGCGGTTTCAGGGCTGAGTTTGATTCCGTTATTTGCCTATTCTGGACCCTATGAGGATGTCCAGCTCAAATCCTAAGGAGGAGATGCATGTCCCTGAAGTCCCAGCACACGCACACTGCACTGACTCGACGCCGCTTGCTCCAAGGGACGCTGGGTGGAATAGCCGGATTCGCAACATGGCAGGGTTGGCCGCGCCTGCAGGTCGCCATGGCGCAGAAAGGCGAACCTGCCGGCCAGATGACCTGGGCGATGCACATCACCCTGGCCCCGGTATGGTTTGATCCGGCGGAGACGCCAGGGTTGATTACACCCTTTATCTGCTTGTATGCCATGCATGACGCGCTGGTGAAACCCATGCCTGACGGTCAGATGTCGCCCTGCCTCGCGACCAAGTGGGGCGAGAGCGCGGATGGCTTAAGCTACGATTTTGAGTTGCGGCAAGGTGTCAAGTTCCATAACGGCGATCCCTTTACGGCTGAAGACGTCAAGTTTAGCTTTGAGCGCTACAAAGGAGCAAATGCCGCGGAACTGAAGAAGCAGGTCAAAACCGTTGAGATTGTCAATCCGCACCACATCCGTTTTGTGCTGCATGAACCCTGGCCGGATTTTTTGACCTTCTACGCTACCCCCGCCACCGGAGCGGCCTGGGTTGTCCCGAAGAACTATACGGAGAAGATCGGCAACGACGAATTTAAAAATAACCCTGTGGGCCTGGGACCGTACCGCTTCGTGAGTTACAAACCTGGACTCGAACTCGTGCTGGAAGCCTACACGGACTATTGGCGGAAGACGCCCTTTATGAAGCGTCTGGTGTTTAAGAGTGTGCCGGAACCCACGACGCGGCTCGCCATGCTGAAAAAAGGGGAAGCCGACGTGACCTACGCCATCTATAGTACGCTGGCGGAAGAAGTCCAACGCGATAAGACCCTGAAGTTGGAACCTACATTGGCCGGCACCGAGTGGGGCAACTTCGTTGATATGTATGATCCCAAGTCCCCCTGGCATGATAAGCGTGTGCGGCTGGCGGCGAATCACGCCATCAATCGCCAGGCCATCAACGAGTCGGAGACCCTGGGCTACTCGAAGCTGCTTGGGGGCATTATTCCAGAGACGTTTGACTTTGCCCTGCCGTTAGAACCGTATGCGTATGACCCCAAGAAGGCTAAAGCACTGCTGAAGGAGGCGGGGCATCCGAATGGTTTTGATGCCGGGGAGTTCTCGTGTGATGCGGTGTATGCTGGCGTGATCGAGGGGGTGGTGAACGATCTGGGAGCGGTTGGTATTCGGGCCAAAGTGCAGCCGCTCGAACGTGCGGCCATAAATGCTGCCCAGAGAGAGAAAAAGGTGAAGAACTTGACCCGTGTGGGCAGTGGGTCCCCTGGAAATGCGGCCACGCGTATCGAAGCGTTTATGTACAGTAAAGGGCTGACGTCGTTCCTCAAGGACCCCGAAATCGATCAGTGGTTCGAGCAGCAGTCACAAGAACGCAACCGTACGAAGCGGCAGGAGTTGCTGTACAAGATTCAACAGAAGGTGTATGACGAAGCCTTAGTCATGCCGATATGGCATCTGGGCTTCCTGTGTGTGACCGGACCACGGGTCGCGGTATCAGGGTTGGGACTGATTCCCGGCCATATCTACTCAGCCCCCTACGAAGATGTGCAGTTGAAGTCCTAGGCGAAAAACTGGGAGCCTGAGTCTGGCGGGAGGGGAAAGGACAGACTATGTATCGGTACATTCTGACGCGGCTGTTTTACGCGTTTATCTCCCTGGTGCTCTTGAGCATCACCATTTTTGTCCTGATCCGCGTGACCGGGGATCCGGTTGTCCTGATGGCCGATCCTGGGGCCAAAGAGGAGGATCTGCAGGCGTTGCGTGTAGAGTTAGGGCTCGATAGGACCTATGTCGAGCAATATATCGTGTTTGCCACCAAGCTGGCGCGAGGAGATTTTGGCAAATCATTCATGTATCGCATTCCGGTCTTTGAGTTGTATCTGCAAAGGCTGCCAGCGTCGATTCAGTTGGCGGTGGCAGCTATGGCCATTTCGGTGATTCTTGGCATTCCCCTGGGGATTTTCGCGGCGGTACGGGTCAATACCTGGCTGGACAGCTTCTGCAATGTTTTTGCCAATCTTGGGCTGGCGACGCCCAGCTTTTGGCTGGGCATCATGCTGATGCTCGTTTTCGCGGTGAATTTGCAATGGCTTCCAGTGCAGGGCTCGGGGACATTCAAGCACATTATCATGCCCTCAGTGGCTCTGGGACTGGTCTTTACCGCGGCGAATATGCGCCTGGCGCGTTCTGCCATGTTAGAGGTCCTTGGTAGTGAATACATCAAATTGGCCCGTATTAAGGGTCTCACAGAAAATCTGGTGATTCTCAAGCATGCCTTCAAGAACGCCGTGATTCCCGTGTTGACCTTCGCCTGTATCAATTTTGCCTTGATTATACAGGGTTCAAT
>Ga0209382_10007303_pt1 | contig 14112 bp, 13 predicted proteins | sample SoiMetdeltSBSDD5_FD_187599 | JGI IMG/M metagenome (GOLD analysis project Ga0209382, IMG submission 187599) | Bulk soil microbial communities from a Populus tree surrounding site in Tennessee, USA - Soil MetaG P. deltoides SBSDD5 (SPAdes) (version 2) | ecosystem: Environmental > Terrestrial >... | reverse complement strand
GCGCAATCGGCGCCTTCGTCGAGGCGTTTGGCATGGTTGCGAAGACACTCGCGGGGCGGGAACCATTTCGATCATGATGCGACGACACACCGCTTAGGCGCGAAGCGAATCGACGGCGCTGGTCTCGCGCACGCGGAGCGCCGGGCCAACGGCGGCGACGAGGCAGGTCACGATCATGACTGCTGTTGCCGAAGCCACAATAGCAGGATCCCAGAAGGCCACGTCGTACAGCATCCCGGTCAGTCCTCGTCCGACGGCGGCAACGAGCGCGACCCCGAGAGCTGCGGCGATAACGCCATAGGTCAGGGACAGTCGAAAGAGACTCTCCTGAAGACGTCGCGGCGTTGCGCCCAGGGCCAGGCGAATCGCCCATTCCCTTCGCGACCCGGCCACAAGAAACGAGAGCAGGCTGTAGAGGCCCGCGGCCGCCACCACCAGCGCGACCAGCGCAAACGACGACGTCAGCTGGAGCTGGACGCGCGGCGCCGCGAGATTCTGCTGGACGTAGTCCGCCATCGGCGTGATCGGTGTGAACGCGAGCTCGGGGTCGATCGTGTCGAGCACGTCACGGACGACTCGTCCGACTTGCTCGGCACTGCCGGCGCTCGACAGCACGAGCGAGTATCTCGGTTCTTGCGTTTGCGCGAAGGAGAGGTATGCCTCCGGTGACGACATGGCACCGAGCTGCTGGTGGATGTCGTCGACGACGCCAACCACCGTCGCGGTAAACGGCGGCTCGATGAAATCGAAGGCGAGCGTCTGTCCAAGCGGTGGCCCCACAGCCGCCACGCGCGCGGCGAGGCTCCGATTGATGACGACGACGCGTGGCGCGCTGGCCCCATCGCTATCGGCAATCGATCGACCGGTCCGTACGGGAATCTCGAACAGATCGAAGAAGCCGCGCGACACCAAACGAACGCTGGCCGGCACCGTGTCGCCGCTGCTCATGCGCGCCCTGAACGCCGGCGGACTGCCCTGCCCGGATAAGGGTAGGTTCGACGTCATCCCCGTCGGCAGTCCTGCCTGATCGAGCCGTTCGAGGATCTGCTGCCAGACACGGACCCGGCTTTCCAGCGTGCGGTAGCGCCCGGTGGGAATCGCCATTCGCGTTGTGTGAATGTTGCGCGTTTCCAACCCGGGATCGACGCGGCTCAAGGCCACGAAGCTCTTGGCCAGCAGACCAGAGCCGATCACCAGTGCGAGAGAAAGGGCCATCTGCGCCACGACGAACGAGCGGCCACCCACCAGCCGCGACTCGGCGATCGACCGCTGGGTGACCAGATGCGCGCGAAACGACCGGCTGGCGGCGGCAAAGGTCGTGGCGACGGCGACCGCGAGGATTGTTGCGAGGAACGCGACGGCTCGCGCGTCGACCGCGATCTCAGTCACGACGTCCTCCGCGTACTGGCCACGGAGGACGTTCACGAGAAGCGCACCGGCTGGAATCGCGAGCACCATCGACACCAACGCCAGCGGCGCGAGCTCGAGAGCGGCCAGTGTCAGCACGCGTCCGCGTGTTGCCCCAAGGGCCAATCGCGTCGTGAATTCGGGCACCCTGAGCCTGGCTCGCGTCGCCGCCAGCACCGCAAAGTTAAGTAACGCGATCGCCAGCAACGCGACCGCACCCCCGAAGAGCAGCGCCGCGGCAGACCGGTGTCGAGCCGCCAGGCGAGCGTGGAGCGGCATCAACTCGACGCGGTATCCGGCTGCCAGAGGATCCCCGGTGTTGCCGGTCAGCCGCGCGATCTCTTGCTGATACGCCTGCGGCGAGACCCCTTCGGCGAGTCGAGCGATCGGGGTGATCAGCCGGAGTCCTCGCGACAACGTCGGGGGGAATCGCAGCGGAACGTAGACATCGACGTCACCGAACGGGTCCCGGTACGGTGGCAGGATGCCGACAATCACATAGGAAAGACCGTTCATCGAGAGTGGCGTTCCGAGGATGTCCGTGCGGCGTCCGAACAGATCAGCCCAGAGGTGATCGGTAATGATCGCCGCCCAGCCGGCCCCCGATCGCTCCTCCTCGCGACGGAAGTCCCTGCCAGCGACGAGCGGAACGCCGAGCGTTTCGAAGTACCAGGCTGACAGGACCCGCCCCTGCAATTGCCGTGGCTCGCCGAAGCCGCTCAACGCATAATCCGGAACGAACGTGCCGACAGCGGCGAGGCGCGCCATCCGCGTCTGATCGCGCAGGATGGTGAAGTCCGGCAGCGACACGGCCGATTCGCCAGTGGCATGCGTGGTCACGAGCATCGCCAGCTGCTGCGCATCACGGTACGGAAGGGCGCGCCACATCAGGGCATCAGCCAGCGAGAACGTCGCGGTTGCCACTGCCGCCGCGGCGGCGAGCATGCACACCGCCGCCAGGGAGGACATTCGGCTTCGCCACAGCAGGCGAAATACGGCTCTGATCTCCGGCATGGCACCGATCTACGCATGCCGCGGTCGCAAGGCCAAGCGAGGTTTTGCTTAGAAGCGACGTGAGGAAGGAACTCCCATCGCACCAGATGATTGCACTGACGTACTAGGACGCCGCGAGGCGCGCGTCCACGGCTGCGGCGATCGCCTCCGCGAGCTCCGACTGGACCTCGAGCGTGAACGAGTCGCGATCGTAGACGTTCGCCCAGACGTGCGCTTCGTCGCTGGCGCGTATGAGATGCGCGATGAGGCGCACCCTCGACTTGTCCACTTTCATTTGTGCCAGCACGACATAGTCGGCGGCCACCTGACGCCCGATGTCCTTGATGTCGCGGAAGGCCCGGGGCCTCCGGAGCGCCGCCGCATTCCCGATGACGCTCAGCCGCGTCAGTCTCTCGGGGGTCGCCAGCCTGGCCACGGTTTGATCGGCGATCGCCACCGCCACGTCATCGAAGGCGTCCTGACCCGTCTCGTTGTCAAACGGAACGACGGCAACGCGCACCGTTCGAGCGTCGGCTCGAGACCAGAGCATCGCCACGACTGCAGCGACGGCCAGCACGGCCAGCGTGCCTGACACGACGAGCGTTCGCGAGATCCTCGGCTCGATCCGCGACTCCGATGGGCGTGCGCTCGTTTCTTCGCCCGGCGGGGCCGTGACGGCCTCGTGGCCGTTCGGCGGGCGCCTGACGGGAGCGATAAACCGGTATCCGCGCTTGGGAACCGTCTCGATGTAGCGGGGCGCGTCCGCCGAGTCGCCCAGCACGGCACGAATGTGAGCCACGGCGAAATTGAGGCCACGCTCGAAATCGACGTAGGTGCCATCCGGCCAGATCTGCTGTCGCAACTCGTCGCGGCTCACGACTTCACCGGCCCGGCTCACCAGAATCGCCAGGAGGCGAGCGGGCTGCGGCTGAAGACGGACCGGCATTCCGTGCCGCGAGAGTGTGCCGGCCGTCAACTCGAAACGAAAGGGGCCAAACTCAGCGTGCTCGACCATGCCGTCTCTGGACAGTATGCACTCCCACCCGCCTGAAGGTTCAAAGCGGGACGGGATCGACCGTGGCGCCGGTCGCGATTAGATCGCGGGGTCCGGTCCTTTCGGACCGGCCGCGATCGAACGCTGCGAGATGAACCGGTTGTTAATGGCGACAGCGAGCCCACCGAAGCCAATCAGCACGAAGCCGATCACGATCAGCATCAGCGGTCCACTGAGATCGTCAGCGAAGTGATCGTCGATGAAGTCACCGAGGTAGCCCACCAACGCGATGGTGGCGACCAACAGCAAACTGCGGCTGCGTGTCACCGTTGACAAGAAGATCGCGCCGCACGCCAGCGCGAGAAACAGCGGATCGGCGACGGTGTCGTGCAGCCAGTCCCAGGCTGCCGCGAGAAAGATTCCAGACCCGAAGAAATACGCCAGGCCGGCGATCGACCGGTGGCGCGAGCGATCGAGGCTCCAGGCGATGCAGATCAAGGACGCGCCCATCACCAGGCCAATCAGGTTGTGATGCACGCCAAGCAGATCGAACGCGATGGTGAAGAACCCCAGGGTGAACACGATCGTGGTGAGCGCCAGGACCGTTCGCCGCCTGGCGATGAACGTGCACCCTTGCTGAATGGCCATGACGCCATTCATGAACAGCACACCGTGCGCGGGTTCGCCGCCGCTCGAGTACTCCTGCAGCATCACCACGATGCCGGTCGGCTCAACGAGCGCCGCCAGCACGAACAGCGGCGTGGACGCACGCTCCAGCCGCGGATCCGTCGTGCATACGAGCGCGAGCACGAAGATGCAGAACCCGGGACCGAGCGTGACCATGACGCGGCCGAGCGCGTCGAGATCGTCCCACCGCATGCCGACGTAGATCGCCAGTCCGACGATGACGAACGTGCCGCCGATGTAGGCGAATAAGCGAGACAGGATGCCGCCGGATTTGGCGGCCTTGAACGCAGGCTCTCCCTTCAGCGCGGCAGCGACCTCGTCGATCGTCAGCCCGTGACGGGTGATGAGATCGACGACCTCGACGAGCGCGTCCTGCTTATCGCTCATCGCGTGCCGACGACCCAGCCGATGAACTCCAGATTGCCGGCGTAGAACGAGGTGCGACCGTCTCCGGTTCTGAGCCGGATGCTCGATGTGCCTTTGCGAAGGCGCGGCTCGTACGCGGATGACGACCAGAAGATGTCGGTGAGCAGGCTGCGACCGCGGTTTGCGTCGTACTCGAGTTCGTAACCGTCCGGTGCGCGCAAGGTCGTGTCGAGTTTCAGATCCTTGGTCGCGTCCACCGTGTCCTCGCGCATCTGCTCGATCGAGGCGACGTCCTGCGGGATACCGAACGTCAGCTCGCGCACGGTCTGCGGCCCCGCCAGATAGCGATACAGCTTCTTCCAGCCGGTGCCGGCATACGCGCCATTCGGCGCGGGCGCGAGGCGCGTGTACTGCGCTTTCAGCAGGCCGTCCCTGACGACGAGCGCAACGATCACGGGAGGGTTGGCGTTTCCTCCGGAGTAGTCGGGCGTCGCAAAGATCAGATCGTGCTGCGGCGGGTTCGACAGCGAACGCGGAAGCGTGCTGAAGACGATGAAGCCGATCATGAGGAGGATCGGCAGCGTCAGGCCCACGACCAGGACGAAGTTGTCTTTGAGAAATTTCGTCAATCGGCCTCCGCGCGACGTCAGCGCGCCATCAATATGCCATCGAGCCGTGCCTTGCGCTACCATCCGGATTCATGAGACTTCGGATTGTCCTCGCGTGCCTGGTCGTGCCGATGCTCGCCCACGCGCAGGGTGGTACGTCGTCACTCCTGCCTGGCGAGCGAGCGGCAGTCGTCACCGCCATTCCCGGCGTGATCGCCGCGGACGCGAGGTGGGAGCTGATTTGGGCGGATTTCGAAACCGCCGACGGGATCGTCGGTACCGCCGACGGTGGCGTGCTGTTCGCCCAGGAACAGACCGACACGATTCGGCGTCTGGACGTGAACGGCAAAGAATACGTGTTCGTGAAGGACAGCTTCGGGGCCGGCTCAATCTCCATGGACGCACAGGGCCGCCTGTTCGCCGCGCAGCGCGCGTGCACGGACACGGCACGTCCGTTCGCCGCGAGTTGTCCCGAGCTTCCAGCCATCGCGATGGTCTATCCGCTGCGCCGCACGCTGGCCAACATGTTCAAGGATGGCCGGCCACTGGGTCGCCCGAACGATCTGATGGCTGACGGCAAAGGCGGCGCGTACTTCACTGCGGGCGGCGCGTATCACGTCAACGCGGACGGCGTCGTCTCTGTCGTCGAAGATCAGAACCTGCGTTCGAACGGGATCATGCTGAGCCCCGACGGCAAGACGCTCTACGTCACGAATCAGAAGGTAGTGATCGCGTTCGACGTGAAGCCGGACGGCTCAACTGCGAACCGCCGCGACTTCGGAACCCTGAATGGTGACGATGGCGGCGACGGGATGGCAGTGGATTCGATGGGCCGGTTGTATGTGACCGGCAACCTCGGCGTGCACGTGCTCTCGCCGGAGGGCAAGCATCTCGGCATGATTCCGACGCCGCGCCGGCCGATCACGCTGGCATTCTCGGGGCGCGACAAGAAGACGCTGTATGTGCCACAGATGGGCGCGATCGGCCCAGATGGTAAAGCGTGGACGACGCCGGAGGGTGTGCGGAATACGGCGATGACGATCTATAAGATCTCGATGCAGGCTGAGGGAATTAAGGGCCGACCCAAATAGCGGTGGAATCGCCGCGCAAGAGAGCGCCGCCTCCGCTTATCCCTGGCGGAGCAACTCCGCCGGCTGGATCTTCAATACGCGGCGCGCCGGAACGTAGCAGGTCACCATCGTGATGAGAACGAGGAACAACGCTACGGATGCCAGCGTGATCGGATCTGACGGCGACACTCCGACCAACAGGCCACGTATGAGGCCACCGGCGACGTACATACCAGGCATACCAATCAGCATACCGATCGCGACGAGCAGCGCGCCCTCTCGAAGCACGAGTCGAATGAGATTCCTGTGCTCGGTACCAAGGACCAGTCTCACCGCCAGTTCGCGACGGCGGCGCGTTACCGATCCGGACACGACACTGAAGAGGCCCATCGCGACGAGGAGCAACGCGCCCAACGCGAACACAACGATCATCACGGCGCTGATCCTCTGTTGACGCAGCGCATCACTCACGATCTCGTCCATCGTGCGGATGTTGGACAAGGAGACACGCGAGTCCACCCGCCGAATCGCCGCTCGGACTTCCGGAATCAACGCGCTCGGGTCCCCACGCGTTCGGATCGCGAGCGAAAGGAAGCGCGCGCCCTCCGATCCAATGAAGACCTGCGGGCGGCCATCCTGATGGACGTCGTAGAGCCGGGCTTGCTCGACGACGCCGATGACGACGAACGGGGGCTGGTTGCCTGTCGCGAACTGGAACGTCGCACCGACAGGTGAGCGCCCCGGGAAAAACTGCCTCGCCAGCGTCGTGTCGATCAAGGCTTCACGGACCTTGCCGACAAGCGACGCATCAAACGTGCGGCCCTCGACCCGACGAATACCCATGGCATCGAGGTACCCGGGCCGCGTGCTTATCGCGTCAACGAGCGGCGTGTCTCGATCCGGATGGCCGGCATTTCCAGGCGCCCCTGGAAACCGGACCGTCATCTGAATGCCGGAGGCGGTGAGCGGCAGTGCATTGGTGGCGCCCACATTCGTCACGCCTGGAATCGCCGCGATCGCCTGCTCGACACGCTCATAGAACAGCATGGCGTCCGGCGCTTGAGGGAAGAACTGGACCGGTGCCGGCACGCGCATGGTGAGGACACCGTCGGGTTTGAAGCCCGGGTCCGCGCGGAGCAATTGATCGAAGCTGCGAACCACGAGTCCGCCGCTGCCGAGCAGCACGAGCGACAGCGCGACCTGCGCGACGACCAATCCTCGCCGCATCCGACCGTGACTACCGCCACCACGCACCGCGCTACTCGCAAGCAGCGAGGGCAGCGACGTCCGAGAGATCCACGTTGCGGCGCCAATCGCGGCGACAACGCCCAGCAGGATGCCGAGCCCAACAACCACCGAGGCAATACCCCAATCCACCGCGATCGAGTCTCGACGTGGCAGATCCAGCGGCGCGAGGAGTACGAGTGTGCGCGTGGCCCATATCGCCACCAGTGCGCCGGCCAAACCGCCGATCGCACCGAGCAAGCCACCCTCGAACAGCGTGGCACGAACGATCGCGACGCCATTCGCACCGAGGGCACGCGAGACGGCGAACTCGTGTTCCCGCTGCGCGGTACGCGCGAGCAGCGCCGACGCCAGATTCACCATCAGCACGAGTACAAGAATGGCGCCGGCAAACATGAGCACGAGCAGTGCGGGTCGTACGTGCGACACCAGATCGGACTTGAGGCCCACCGGGTACAGCTTCAGGCCGCGGTTCTGGAAGTCTCGAGTGTCGACGATTCTGCCGACCGCGTTCACGGATGCCGTCACCGTCTCAGGCGGCGTTCCTTTGCGCGCGCGAATCATCGCGGCATAGGATCCGGCAGTAGGGCTCGTTGCCGCCAGATCCTCTCTGAACGTGATGAACGCCTCGACGGGTTGCGGTGGTCCGAGGCGCACGTGCAGTGCGAACGTGAACGTCGGCGGCATCACGCCGATAACCGTATGCGGCTCACCGTTCAGACGTAGGTCTCGGCCCACTATCGACGGGTCGGCACCGAGCCGGTTCCACAAATCGTGCGTCAGCACGATGACTGATGGCCGGCCGGGACCGACTTCTCCTCGTGCGAATCCGCGACCGAGCGCCGGCTGCACGCCGAGCGTGTCGAACACGCTCGGAGACGTGATGGCCAGCGCGACTTCAGTAGGGTCCGTGTCGTCGCGCACGGCGAGCGTCCGGAGCTGTCGTGACAGGCCGACGGCAGATTCGACCATCCCTCCTGTCTTCTGCAGCTCCACGACATCGGTTCCGGCGAGGAAACCGCGCTTCAGATCGAGCATCGGTCCGTAGTCGCGCCAGACGAAGTACAGATCGTCCGGATCCTTGTAGGGCAACGGCTCGATCAGGATCGTGTCCACCACTGTATAGACAACGGTGAACATGCCGAGTCCAACGCTCAAGGTGCCAACGACGGCGAGGAAAAAGGCCGGTGCCCGCATCAGACGGCGCCGCGCGAACTCGATATCTCGTCCCCAGTTGCCGTTTCGCCGCCACGATGCCGCCGGCCGCACCCGCTCGGCCGGCCCGTTGCGGAGCGAGTCCCCGAGCGCGCGCATCCACAGGACGAGGAGCCGCACCATGCCGCCGCGCGTCAACTCGTCGCGGGCGCGCTCGCGATAGGTCTCTACGACCGTATTCCCCATCTCTTCCCGGAAGTCTGCCGGATAGAGCCGAAGCAGCAGTCTGAACCATCGCTGCGACAGGACGATCAAGCGGTCGGTTGCCATTGGGCCTCACTCTGGAGCTCTGCTGCTCGTCGGCAACAAGGCTCGGGAGGATATAGAACTCCCCCGGCCGGACAGGCAGATTCGATAGACATCGACGCGATCGCCGGCCGGTCGGACATATATGCGCGACGCATACACGCAGCGCGCGTGCCAGCAGATTCGTCGGGTTTTTCGCGCGAACGGCGACCGTCACTCGGTTCGAGTGTTCGCTTGCGAGACGCGTGTCGTCCGTGATCGAACGTTATGCTCGACGAAAAGGGGCGACTCGAGCGTCTCCCGCCCGGCCCACGCGGGAGGAGATGAGGCCTACTTCGCCGACGCCAATCCCTCCGCGCACGAGAACTCGCGCAACTCGTCGTTCGGCGCGGACACTTTCCTATACGTACGAACCGAGGTGAAGGGTTCGACCAGCGCTTTCGGATCGGTGACCGTGATCCGATCCTCGAGGATGCCAGGCGACGTGAACCTGATGCGCTCGCGCACGGTGAACTGATCGCTGTGCGGCGAGAACGTGTCGAACAGCGTGTCCTCGCGAATGGCCACGGTGTCCACGACCAGCGTGTCCCCTTCCCAATGCCCGGTGGAATAGCCGGCGAATGTCGGATCGTCGAGGACTTTCTGCGCCGGCTTTCGGCCGTCGAGAAAAATCCGGCGATACACGTCGTTCAGCTCACCGTACATGGTGATCTTGTCTTTCGTGTGCTGCACTTCCATGCCGTAGGTCATCGACATCATGTTTGGCATGCCGGCAGAAAGACACCTGGCGTTCGGATCGAATTCAGACGATCCGGCCATGCGCGACTTCCGAATGACTTCCCATTTGGCCAAGTACTCAGGCGTCAGCTTCGGCGCGTTGTCTGGCCGGCCCGCACGACCATCGAGCACCAACACCGGTCGCGGCGGCGGCACAGCCTCGCCGCGAGTCCCTGCCGCCGGTGATGGCGCTGCCGCAGGCGGCGCCGCGGCGCGACCCCCTCGCGCCTGGCCAAACGGGTCGATCGGCGAGTACACACCGGTGAAGTCCGGCGGGGGCGTCCCTTGCGCGCGAAGTGATGCCGTCGAGACGAACAGCAGGCACAGGAGCGCCGAAGAAAACACGGCAACGGTCTTCGACATGATGTTCTCCCTCATCGGTGATTACTGAGCCGCCGGCGGCGCCTGCCCCCCGACCACGGTGCCATCCGCGCGCCTGACGCGAGTGAGGAGGCCGGTGTGGCTGCCGTCCTTCGCCGGGCTGAAATCCACAGTAATCGTCTCGCCGATTTTGAGCGTGGTCCTCGACCAGCCGGCGCGGACCAACTGGCCGGGTGTACGGCCCTCGATCTCCCACTGCACCTTGCCGCCTTTGCCGTCGTCGACCGACAGAAAGATCCACACGTGCGGGTTCGTCCACTTCCATTCCGTGACCGTGCCTGTAAGCACCGTCACCTTGTCGCCGTCGAACGCCGAGTTGCTGTGGTGCGCGACGAGGGACGTCGCCGCCAACAGCACCGCGATGACATACGAACCGGTTCTCATATGTGATCCTCCGCGATGGCGTCGTGACATTAGCACGGCACGATTCTTTGCGCACGGCCGCGCTTGAAGATCCGGGCGCCGCCCGCTAGCCTGCGGATCACCGCACACGACACAGGAGGAGGCTCTGGTGATGTCGACCGCCATGGCGACGCAGGCGCGAAAGCCAACAACCGGGTACGCACCGGTCAATGGCCTCGAGATGTATTACGAGATGCACGGCAGCGGCAGCGGCGAACCTTTGGTGTTGCTGCACGGTTCGTTCATGACAATCTCGAACAACTGGTCAGCGTGGATCGGCGAACTCTCGAAAGCCCGCACAGTCATCGCCGTCGAAATGCAGGGCCACGGACGCACGGCCGACATCAACCGCGACTTCAGTTACGAGAGTCTCGCCGACGACATTGCCGCGATGCTCGACTACCTCACAATCACGCGGGCCGATTTGCTCGGGTACAGCATGGGCGGCGGCGTCGCGATGCAGGTCGCCATCCGCCATCCTGACAAGGTACGCAAGGTTGTCAGTGTTTCTGCCTTTTTCCGCCGCGACGGCGTGGTCAAGGAAGCGCTCGACGCGTTCCCGAAACTGACAGCCGATGCCTTCACGGGCTCGCCTATCGAGACCGAATACAAGAAGCTCAGTCCGACCCCCAACGACTTTCCAAACTTCGTCAAGCGCGTCGTCGCGATCCAATTGAAGCCATACGATTTCGGAGCCAGTGAACTCAAAGCCACCAAGGCGCCGTTTCTTTTCATACACGGCGATGCCGACGGCGTCCGGCTGGACCACATCGCTGAAATGTTCCGTCTCAAAGGCGATGAGATTCACGGCGACCTGCGGCCGCGCTCGGAGTCGAGGTTGGCCGTTCTGCCGAATACGACACACGTGACGCTGATGGAAAAAGCCAACGCCATCATCCCGATGGTCAACGATTTCCTCGACGCCACATCGCAGAAACAATAAAGCTTGGTCTCAAGAATGCAGCTACGTTAGGTACGCGATCGCGCCCGCGCCTGACGCGGCCGTTTCACGCACGAACGTGCGCAAATCCTCGAACGTCTTGATGAGGTGATCCAGCGTCCTGTCCTCGTCTGTCGGCGCCTTCGTGCTCCGACGCTTCGCATAGATCCGCAATTCAACCATGCGGTTCACGTCGAACCGGCGTCTCAGCTCGTCGATGGTCAATGACAACAGGTGTCGATCGAACGCCGCCACCTGCTCTGGCGTGAGCACACGAATCGAGCTGTACGCGCTCTCCTCATCGTCCAGTTCCTCGACCAGTTCTTCACCACCGCGGGCGAGATAGCACGCGGGTTCTTCGCCCTCCAGCGCCGTGCCGGTGAGCAGGAAATGCAACGGTTCCCACGCCTTGTCGAGATCGATGTTCGGCCGGAGAGCGCCGTCCTCGGCGCCGGGCGGCGGCACGGCATCTGGATCGCTTTCGTAGATCCTCACCGGCGTCAGCTTCAGCAGCCATCCGAGAATTCCCTTGGATCGTACTTCGCGATTGGGCGGCGCCCAGATTCCGCAATCCAGGAACTCAGGCAGTTCGGCCGGGTGTTCGCGCAAACGCGAAATTTCTTCGAGAGAGACTCGAACGAGCCCACCGGTCATTCCCATGTGTCAATGATGCCTGGCGATGGCCCGCGGAATCATCCCGCAATCGCGCACCTCAAACCGGGACCGCTCGGCAATGCGACGCGTTCCGGCATGATCGCAACCAAGACGCTGATCTTTGCGACCGTCGGCGATCAAATCACCGTCGGCACGCCTCCCGGTTTCGGCGGGAAGCAGTTCAGCGCGTTCGACAAGAGGACGGGCGAGCTCCTGTGGACGACTGAGCTCGAGGCGGGAGCGACCGGCGCGCCGATGACGTACATGCACCGTGGCAAGCAGTACGTGGTGTTTGCCATTGGCGGTCAGCAGCACGCTGCGGAGTTCGTCGCCTTCGCGTTGCCGTAATTCGCGCGGCGAGGCACGTCTCGATTTTCTGAGCAGGCAAATGGAATGTGGCGAGCCCGAGTGTTGATCGGCGGATGGTCCCCCGACAGTACGCGGGTGTTGCGACGGCAGGAACGACGACTCGCTCGTGCCATCGCGTCACGCAGCGGAGCTCTGTCATGGCGCCGGCGAAGGAAGCACGGTGACGGTGTTGCTGCCGGAGGGATCCACGGGCACACTGTCCGCGGCAATGACGTCTATCGTTCTGCTGACGCCGCGCAGTGTGATCGTCACATGGTTGTTTGTTCCCGCAATTCCCGTCAGCGCCGTATGGATCGCGCCGAACGCTTCGAAATTGACGACATTACCGAGGACGTCTTCGTTACCGAAGACCTTCGATCCCGTGAGCGAGACTGACACGGTGTTGTCCGAGACGACGTTCGTCAAAATCGTCGAGAGGCCGCCGACGACACTGATGCCGCCTGGCTCGATGCCGCCGATCTCGGGCGTGTTGTCGACGAATTGGGACCCGAACGCCTCGAACACCGTGGAGTTCGAGTTTGCGACGCCTGTCGTTGATTGACTCAGGCCGCCGGCGATCTGGCACCCAAGAGTATTCGCAAAAAATCGGTCGCCAGACGAGCGCACCCGGATGGCGGCGTTGTTCGATCGATTGTTCGCAACGATACAGCCGAGCTGAAAACCATGAGCACGATTGCCGCTCAGGATCGCGTCGATGACCCCCTGGTGAGCGCCGACGAAATTGGCCAGTCGGATACCCTCGCTCATCCCTTGCACCTCCGTCGGACCAATTAATTCGTTGTCGACGAGCTCGGCGTCGATCCGTCGCCCGATCATCGTCGGTCCGGCGTTCCGAACGTCAATGCCGCGCGAACTTCCACCGGAGACGACATGGGCGACTCTGATCGTCGTGCTCGGCGTGCCGGTGAGCTCCGTCGCGATGCCTGCGGCCGCTGTCGGGTTTCCCAGGATGGTCAACCATTCGACGGTGTTGGTCCCAATTCCTATCCGGACTACCCCCGTGCGCCCGAACAAGACGTCCTTGGTGAACGACTCTGATGGCAAGGCCGCCCCGTTAATGACGACCGCCGCACGATCGCCGGCAACTCCGTAGAGCGACATATCCCTCTGCAGTTCGAGACGACCGAAATGAGCTCTGTCCTTGCCCGCCGGATCTTTGGCCGACAGCAAGTAGATGCCGGGAGCCAAAACCACCGCGGCACCTTCATTCAGCTGTTCGTCGAGTGCGTCGTAGAGCTGCTCGACGTTAGTTACGTACACGACAGGCCCAGCACTTGCGACAGCTGAGGTTGTGATTGCAGCGGCGAAAACCAGTGCGCCAACACACCGATCGAGAAAGTGAAATTGCTGAGTCATGAAATGCTCCTAGGTCCGTTGCGATGCGGTGGGAAGCGTCGCCTTCCAGCGGCTGAGAAGTCTTGATAAAGACGATGAGAAACGCTGAAGAAGGATGAAAATGCTGTCGTGAGCACGTACGGCTTCGGCGATTACACGCTTGACGACAGGCTGCGGCGTCTCTACAAACGTAACGACGTAGTCGCGCTCACGCCGAAAGTGTTCGACACACTGCTCGCGCTGGTCGAGCGTGCCGGCCGGGTCGTCGAAAAAGACGAGATGATGCGGCTCGTCTGGGGCGACACGGTTGTCGGCGATGAAACGCTCGCTCAGAACATCTCGACGCTTCGTCGGCTGCTGGGAGACCACGCGGACCGACCGGAGTTCATCGCAACGGTACCCCGGTGCGGTTATCGGTTTATC
>Ga0209382_10007302_pt1 | contig 14112 bp, 19 predicted proteins | sample SoiMetdeltSBSDD5_FD_187599 | JGI IMG/M metagenome (GOLD analysis project Ga0209382, IMG submission 187599) | Bulk soil microbial communities from a Populus tree surrounding site in Tennessee, USA - Soil MetaG P. deltoides SBSDD5 (SPAdes) (version 2) | ecosystem: Environmental > Terrestrial >... | reverse complement strand
TGCACAAGACCTCTCTACTCGACCTGGAGGTCCCTATACAGGGGTGAACATCCGTTACATGAATAGCACTACCGTGCCCTCCGCCAAGGCCCACGGCCTAGACCAGGCCGTGGGAACTCGATGTGAGAGGTTATGACGGTCCGGATGACGTCATGCGGACGGCTCCAGACAAGTCCAGCTAATTATCTACAGGGCTCAGGTACACAACCTCTGATCGAACCTGGCGAGGTCTGCGTGGTCCCGACATGCTCGGACGCGCAGTCGATGAACTGCGGGAACGTCATCTCCGTGAAGGCGCGGCAGATCGTGTCCACCGTGTGGACGCCGAGCCGGCGATAGCTCTCGAACTGTGATTCGTCGAAGAACTGGTCGAGGGTCGCCTGGTGGGGGAAGGCCGGGTTGGCTGCAGCGTACTGGAGCACGTCGCGTGGCTCGTTTCCCAGGATGGTCGGCTTGATGTACACGAGCACCCCGTCGCCCTCCGGATAGTGAATCGTCGCCACCGCGCAGTATCGCCCCTTTCCAGCCTTGACCTCGGGGCTCTCCTTCGCGTAAATGGGCACTGCGCCGCCATCGAAGGTGATCTCGACCCCTAGGTCGATGCGGATCTTGCGCACGGTGGCCCCGAGGTCCTCGAACGTGAAGTGCTCGTCCTGCGAGCCGTCCACCGCGACGATGAACCGGCAGCGACGGAGGACCATCTCGTACAAACCGAGGTTATCGAAGTGGCCGCCGTCGGACAGGAGTACGTAGCGCGAGGTGTCGTCGGTGAGACCGAAGGCCTCCATGGCGAGAGGGGCCAGGCTCAGGCGCGGGAACGATCGCTGGTAGGGGGGCTCCGTGAGGCGGGTCGCGTAGCTCCGGTCTCCGCCCGCTGCGCCCGGGTTGCCGAGCCACCACCCGAGCCGGGCGTTGAAGAGCGTGAGGACGAAGGTCACCGCGGCGGCGGAGGAATGGTATCCCATGTTCGAGCTCACCGCCGCACCCGAAATCGTCACGGCCGTGCCGAGGGAGACACCGTCAACGCCCCCGTAGAGACGGGAGCGACGGTATCCGCGGAAGAGGCTGCCGCAGTGCAGCGGCGAGATCGTGAACGACTCCGCGCGGCGCTCCTGCCAGGCGAGCCGCTTGCCGCCCACCAGGTTGAGGGCGGTGCCCACGACGTGCAAGAGCCGGTAGGGTGGCGGGGGGCCCTCGAGCGGCTGGATCTCATCCGGGTAGACGGAATCGAGCACCGACCGGTTGAGGACGAGAAGCGCGTTCGACCGTCCGTGCGGCGGCAGGCTTTGCGCGAGGGCCCCGTTTGACTCTCCTGCACCTCCAGGTTGGGTCCCCCCGATCCGGGCCGCCACGAGCTTCGCAAGGGCCTGGGTCGGCGGGCTGCTCGGGCGGCTCGCGAAGGCGTCGAGGCCGAGCAGGCCGGGATCGTCCTCCAGCAGCCGGTTGAGGTCCTCGAGTAGATTACGCTTCAGCGACTGGGAGGGGGGATTGCCGGTTGAATGGCGCCGCAGCATGCGCTGCGTCGGCATGGACAGATGTGTGTAGAGCTCCTGCGACGGCGTAGGGGGCTCGTCGCGCTTCGTATGCTGCGACGCGGCGAGCTTGTCTACGAGGGCAGTGAGGCCGCCGGGCGTGAAGGACGCCTCGCGCAACAGCCCTGGCCGCAGCTCGTGCATCTGGATGTTGTCCTGCGGATCGAATCCCGTGAACGGATTCGGCACGCGTTCCGCAGTGGGCCGGGACGCCCCGAGGAAGGCGCGGATGATGCGCGAGCGATACGCGGCGTGCAGCGAGAACTTGTTGAGGTTGATGACCCAGCCCGCGAGTAGCCCCGCGCCCGCCGCGAGCAGGGCGAGGCCAGCCACCAGCCACGCTGGTGAGAAGTAGAGGATGGCGAACTGGCCCGGTGCAGCCAGCGCGGTCCACGCGGTCGATCCGGCGACCCAGCCAGGCTCGATCGCCTTCACGCCGCTCTCAGACGCCCACTGGATCAGCAACGCGGTGGGGCGATACCGAACCGCGCTCGCCCCATCGATGGCGCCGACGAGGCTGGCCAGCCCCCAGCTCGTGAAGAGTGACAGGGCCGCGATGAGAATGCCAATGAAGAGCGCGGCCACGATCGACAGGAGGTGATTCACGAGCAGCGCCTTCCATCCCTGGCCGGCGGCGTCCTTGCCAGTGGCCGAGGTGAATGCGCTCTTACCGCCGAGGGCCGCGGCCACGCCCGAGACGCCCCCCAGGGCGCCCAGGACCTTGGGGCTCATGAGCAAGCCGAGGGGCCCAAAGAGCACGAGACCGCTCAGGATGGCCCAGGCGACGGCGGCGAGGAAGAGCCAGCCACCGTGGCGACCGAGCCATTCGCGGTCCTCGTCCTCGATGGCGAACCGCATCGCGTTCCAGCTCGTCGCTCGGCGTTTGCTCGTGGCGGCCACAAACACCGAGGCGGCGCCGAACAGGATCATGAGGTAAGCGGGGATAGCCAGCACCGTGTACCACGCTGCCGTGGGGAGCACGCGGCCTGGGGGCGGCACGGGCGACGCAAAGGCCGTGCGCAGCGGCAGCCAGGTGAGGAGACCGCCACCCAAGCCCGTGAAGAAGGCCGCCGTGAGGTCCGCCCAGGTGGGCCCACTCCGCAAGACGATGGAGGCCACGGCTATAGCCACGGCGTAGATCCCGATCCCCAGCACGATCAGCAACCCCAGCAGCGGCCATCGCGCCGCGCCTTCAACGAGCCACCCGAGGGTGGGCGCGGGCGGCACGTCTCCTGCCCGCGCCCATGCCCAGAACGTGCTCAGACACCATCCCGCCACCACGCCGGGCAGGAGGGAGTACCGCAGGAAAGCGCCCTGCGTCCGTCGCTTGCGCCACCACGAGCCGGGAGGCAGCAGGTCGGCGCGGCTCGGGCGGTTGATCGTGATGTAGAAGACCGACAACACCGAGAGCCCGAAGCCGGCCAGGAGTAGCCCGTAGAAGAGCCAGGCCAGCTCCGGGGTGGCCATGGCCTCGGCGCCAGGCCGCCGGGCCGCGCCCGAGGCGACATGCCGGGCGTAGAATAGCGCGGTGACGATGCGCGGGATGAGGAGCACCGCAAGGAGAGGCGGAATCAGGGCCGACCAGTTGATGAGCAGGTTACGCAGATAGATCGCGGCAAACGACCAGACGTCGGCCGACATGAGGCTGGGGCGTGGCGCGGTGAAGCTGCTGTAGTCCCGCAACTGCCGCAAGGGATCCGGCTCGGGCTCCAGCTTCGAGGGGGACGGATTCTTGAGCTCATCGACGACGCCGCTCAACCGCCGGGGGTGGCGATGACACCAGGCTGTGAGCCAGCTCCCGATGTAGCCCCCGCCCGACACCGTCGAGAGGTAGTGAAAACTCGGGAGGAGCCCCCGGCGGGCGAGACCCTGTAGGACCCCGAGCGAGAACGCGCCGCTACGAATGCCACCGCCGGACAGACACAGCGCGGCCGTGGGCTTGGCGTATCGCTGGGCGACGATCGCAGCCAGGCGGACCTCGTTGATCCGCCGCAGAGCGGCGGGATACGCATCCTCGAGCAGGAGGCGGTTGAAGCGCCTGAGGTCCTCGTCTCCGAGGCCATTGAAGTTGGCGTTGGCGTAGACGCGCACGCACTCCTGAGTCTCGCCACGGAGCTCCACAGTGGCGACCGCCCGCGGATCGTAGAGATTGCGCTTCGACAGCAGCTCGTTGAGGAGCTCCACCAGCTCCGCGACGGTCAGGTTCCTCAGCCGCGCCTCGTCCCACTGGGCCTCCAGCAGACCGTGCACGTGCCGTGAGAACGCGGTGGCCTGGGCACTTCCCGCCGCGGCGTCGGCCAGGCCCCGACCGATCGTACTCGTATCGAGCACCTGGTCCGGCGCTACGTCCCAGCCCCTCCCCGGGATGTGGGGAAGCTCGCCGTGCAGCGCGATGTACTCCTCCTCGAGCACGTGGAACACGTTGAGGGGCAGGGCGCTCTCCGGACCAGGGTTCCGCGGGGAGGATGTCGGTTGCCCTCGCAGTCCTCCCATACCGCGACGACCCAGCCGCACGAGCGCCGTCACCGCGCCCGCGAAGCCAGAGATGTGGCGAGTGCGGACGTTCCCCCCTGCTCCGATAAGATCTACGCGAATTTCTTCCTCAGCCATGCGAAATCTCCTTAGTTCAATTATTATTAATTATAAAACTAAAGCTATGATTTATGTAGGCTTTCAGCGTGCGGCCCAGTCAAGATCGGCTCAGTGATGTGCTGGAGTCTCGGACAGGTCGTATGAGCGGGCGGTATCATATGCCTCAGGGGATCTCGTGTCAATAAAAGTATGTAACCTCCACATGAGATTCAACCTGATAGAACACTCATAAACAGGAGACGTGACAAACCTTATAGAAACTTAGGAGGTTACTATACGTATGTGGGCGCTATGAGGTCGAGGAGGCAGAAATGCCAGCAGAGGGTTGGGTGTCGAAAAACGTGCAAAAGAGGAGCCAAGTTGACGAAGATTATTGGATTGGCTTGTTCGACACCCAGGCTGGCTCCACAGCGAGCATATCCAGCGTGTCGAAATAACGGGCGGATACTGTTGGTCAACCCCCTTCAAAGTTCTAGGAGTACTTTTTCTTGGAGGAGTTTCCTCAGCTTTTTTGCCTTCCAAGAAGGCATGTTGGACACACATATTTCGGCATGTGGGGGTTGACCAACAGTATCCGGGCGTTAAGCTTATGGCTGTCTCTCCACGGTGCTGAGGTCTCGCAGCAATCGAGTAAGGGCTTTCTGGTAGGTGTCGTTATCTTCCCAAGAAGTGAAATCGCCAATATGCCGCTTCCGCCTGATCGTGCGTGCCCAGGCGCTGTTCGTTTCCTCGACTGCGAGATCGATCTTGATTGGCACCAGGACTGTGCGGCGCTCTGGACTCGTCCGTTCCTCCTCCAATGCTGCTTCTACCTCATCTTCTACCCACTCGCTGGCGAGAGACGCCGATGACAAAATAATAAGCAGTTTCTGTCGGAGACGTATTTGCTGGTCAATCGTGTCGCGGATACGGGCACCGGCTTTCATGTCTTCGGGTGCAAACCAGCAGCGTACGCCGCTGTCCTGGAGATCCGCATAGAGGCGCTGGGCGAAGGTGTGGTCCTTGCTCGCATAGCTAATGAAGCAGGAGTAGAACTGGATTAAGGGGTCCGCACGTAGGCCATAAATGCGATAGACAACGTCATTGATCTGTGTAGGGGTAAGGCCTGGCTGATAGAGCTTGGCGGCCTCAATTTCCCAGTCGTTCAAGCCACAGCCTCGGAGAAACGCTAAGGGGAGCGGTCCGGATTTGGCGAGGGTGCGATGGTCGAGGCTGCTGGGGCCAAGGTGGTTGCAGGTATCTAAGCCCCGTGCAGCGGTGAGGGTGGTAACGCTAAAAATTGTCCCAGAGAGAGACACCTGGGATAGATTGGCCTTGGTGAGGTTGGCCTCGCTGAGGTTGGCCCACGCGAGGGTGGCCCCGCTGAGGTTGGCCCCGCTGAGGTCGGCCTCGCTGAGGTTGGTCCCGCTGAGGTCGGCCGTGCTAAGGTTGGCCTCCCTGAGGTTGGCCCCGGAGTAGTCGCGGAGGCTGTCTATGGTGCGGGTGGAATAGGAGCGGTGGGCCCCGCTGAGGTCGGCCCCGCTGAGGCAGGCCAAGGTAAGGTTGGCCTCGCTGAGGTTGGCCCAGGCGAGGTTGGCCCCGCTGAAGTTGGCCATGGTAAGGTCGGCCCGGCTGAGGTCGGCCCGGCTGAGGTGGGGCCAGGCGAGGTTGGCCCCTAAGAGGTTGGCCTCCCTGAGGTCAGCATCGGCGAGATCCGGCATGATGTTCCTATGCTGGACCCGCCACGCATTCCATGCCTCGAAGCCTTGCTTCAGACGCCTGAGATGCCTCGGGTTCGCCATCGCTCAGGTCTCCCTCTATGCCTAGCTAACTTCTGATAACCCCTTATATGTCAACGATGCCCCGTTGTCTACTTAACGCACGTTATACAGCGTTTTTTTGAGCTTGTGGTGTGGAATGTCGGTTAGGTTCCTAAGGAACAGCATTAGGCGTATGAGGATTCCTCCGTAAAGCCACAGTGGAGGCACGTGGTAAGGCCACGCTGCATGTTCGCATAGCATTGGGGGCAAATCTGGAGCCGCCCATGCATCCAGGCAGCTACGCGTGCTAGCATACCAAGGCTTCCTACGAGGCCGCCAAGATAGCACAAGAGCCAATGCGTATCGTGTCCCTCAGTCGCCAAGCCATACCCTATAAGTCCGAGCAGCACCAAGGCTCCTCCAGTTACGATCATGGCGCGCGCCTCGCGTAAGTACGAGGGATTCCACAGCCAGGGACCGCTACCGACTGGGATAAGGCGTTTACGGGTGGATCGTTTGCGGTTGTGTTGCTGTCCGGCCTGGTTGGCCGCTTTGTCAAACGTTTCTTTGAGAGCCTGTGCAAAGGTTTTGCTGGGTGGAGTGGGTCTCTCCATGGTCTTGGACCTCTCGTAGCAAGTCGTTTGCCGATCGGGTCTCTACCGATAATTTCTGTCCCTGTGCTACCAGATGTCCAATTACAGAAGATGGAAACCATAGGCAAGCAGACCCAAGTGCCAAAAGAGATTCAGCGGGGCTTTTGGCACTTCCCCTGGGAACAGATACGCAGCAAATCCCCACACCCCGAATCCAATACAAAGACAACTCATGACGTATGGTAAGGGCATTGTTTCTATGGTAAGACGCGGATCACTGCCATATGTGGCGAATCGGAAAACAAACCAAGTAATCCCAGAAGAGACGAGGGAGACGATGATGAGCGAAAACACAAAGCAGACGACGAGCCTCAACGACCCATTCTCCTCAATGGGGCTCCAGTCAATATTCGCTCCCTGCAAAAACCCATCTTTGACCATCGCCAGTGCGAGAAATGGACTATATACATAGGGAGCGATATTCTTGAGAGATTCGATTTCTTTCATACAAGTTGCCCCTAACCTAGCGAAATAGCAATTAATCGGGCGTTTTTCGTCTCACCTATACAGGTGATACCCAGCCTCTGTTAGGGCCTTCTTCACCGCCCCTACCTGCCCATCGGTAGCCCCATGCTCAAGAGCAAACCTAACGGCTTGGTCCCGCACTGCCCGAATGCCGTCTTTATCGCTTCGCTGTGGCAACTGCCACGATTGGGCGGGTCCGCGGTGAAAAGCTACGTGGACTTGGTTGGCTTTAACGTAAGCACTCATCCTTTGTCTGGCTCGAATAATACGAGAGCTAGACTTGACATTAGGAGACGCTTGGTGCTCTGCTCCTGTCGAGGGTTGGTGTTCGTTGTGCATCCCGTTGCTGGGTAGGTCGAAAACACGTCGGAGGACATCATCCTCAGTCTCGCCAAATTTTCCGCGGGTAGCGATTGCTTGCCATACCTCTTCGGATATGCGGATAGAACGCATCTGTCTCTACCTCCTTCGCCGAGAAGTATTAGTTTTGGATAAATAGTAGCAATTAACGATAAAATAGCAAGAATTTTTTAGATATTTTTACTACTATTTTGAGTTTGTGTGTTGTCTGCGCACGTAATTTGTCCCCAGGCCCACGGCTCGCTGCTAGGCTCGGAGTGGAAGAGAAGATATAGGCGATGGTGACCACCTTTTGTCTGCAGGCTGGGGGGGAGTGAGAGGCCGGTAGCCAACAAGCGTCCCCAAAGGCTGTCAAGGGGGAGATGGCGTCAGCTTCCGATAAGGCCGTATATGTCAACCAATCCGCCGTTACCCTTCCGGCGGCCTCTCCGCAGCTTTGAGGTCCCGTAGCAATCGGGTGAAGGCCGCCTCGAAGGCTGCTGGATCTTGCCAGTGGGAAAAGTCTCCGGGGATATAGTACGCTCGGATCTCTCGTGCCAAGTCTTTGCCCGTATCGGCGTCGAGACACTGCCAGGCCTGGATCGCAGCGAAGTCCACCAGCCGCAGCGGGAATAGTACGCGGCGCTGTTCGCGCTGCTCGCGGGCCAAGGCCGTGCGCAGTTCAAATTCCACCCATGGGCTGTGCATGCTCGTTGCTGTCAGCACCAGCAGCAGTTTATCGAAGTGCTGGATAGCGTGGTCGAGTTGCTCATGCAGCTTCTGCCCCCAGCGCATATCCTCTGGGGCAAACCAGGTGCGCAGGCCTGCCTCCTGCATCCGGTCGTGCAGCCGCCGACAGAACGCCTCGTCCACACTGCTGTAACTGATAAAGCACGAGTAGTACTGAATGGGCATGGCGGAACGAAGGTGATGGATGCGGTAGAGCACATCGGTCAGTTCGGGGTCGGCGAGGGTGGGCTGATACAGTCGTGTGGCTTCAATCGCCCAATCACTCAGACCACAGCCGCGCAGAAAGGCCAGGGGGAGTGGCCCGGATTGGGCGAGGGTGCGATGGTCGAGGGTGCTGGGTCCACCGTGGATGCAGGTCTTTAAGCCCTGAACAGCAATCAAATTGGTGTCGCTGAAGATCGTTTCAAGGAGAGAAACCTGGGATACGTCCGCTCCGCTGAGGTTGGTCCCGGTAAAGTCAGTATGGGTAAGGACAGCCCCACTGAGGTCGGCTCCGCTGAGCTTGGCCCAGCTGAGCGCGGCGTAGTTGAGGCTAGCCCGGAGGAGAGCCCCACTGAGGTCGGCTGCATTGAGATTGGCTGCATTGAGGTTGGCCCCACTGAGATTGGCCCCACTGAGGTTGGCCCCGCCGAGGTCGGCTCCGAGGAGGAAAGCCCCGCCGAGGTCTGGCGTGATGTCTCTATTCTGGTTCCGCCACGCATTCCACGCCGCGACCCCTTGCTTCAGGATCTGGAGATGCTCCGGGTTCGCCATCGCGCACGTCTCCTGTTGTGGCCATGTCCCTTCGGTTCTGCTCTTACCACCGCGGGCGCCGTGGTCCACCCCGTTCTTCCCGTGGGCGCGCCTCTTGTACCGTGAGCGTCCGGTCCCCCAGAGACATCCCGTTGAGCCCGGCCATCGCGGCCCGCGCCTCGGTGCCGTTGGGCATCTCGACAAAGGCAAACCCGCGCGAGCGCCCCGTCTCCCGATCGGTGATGATCCGGACACTCTCAACGGTGCCGTAGGATTCGAACAGTTGGCTGAGCTCGTCCTCGGTGGTCGTATACGCGAGATTCGAGACATACATATTCACGGGTATCTCCTCATGATTGATCGGTTCGTGATGGCGCTGTCGCCACATACCGCCCCCGCCCCACCCGCTGCACCAGCCCGTAGCGCAGCATCCCCAGGAGGGTATCACCTAAGCTTTTGTACACACCCAGCATGGTGCGCATCTCGGTGGGTGTGAGGCCTTTGGGATGCTCCTGGAGCAGGGCCACAATGCGCCGGCGCATGGCGCCCCGCGGGTCTCCTCCCTGGGCCGCTGGCGGCTCGTCCAGGGGCAGGGCCTGGCGTGTGGGGGGGCTCTCGGGACGTGTGTGGCGCTGCGTGGTTCCTGGGGACTCCTGGGGGCTCGGTGGGGGCGTGCGGGGGATGTCGAGCAGGCGGTCGTAGCGCTGCTGCATGTCCTGCACCATCTGGAGGAGGACCGCTTCCCGCTCGCGGGCGTGGTGTTCACGTTCAAGCGCCGCCTGTTCTCGCGCCTGGGCGTCGGCCAGTTGCCGCTTGAGCGTGTCCAGCATGTCACGGTAGACGTCCAAGGTGTCAAGGCTTGACGTCACGGTGTCAAGATTGGACGTCAAAGGCTGTCTAAGCGTGTCAAGCACTGGACGTCCACTCTCGTGTCCAGTGTGTAAAGCAAAGCCCGCACGGAGCAGTTCTGCCGTGTCAATCAGCCCATCAGGATCAGCACTGAGGCGGCCGGACTTGAGATAGGCGTAGAGTGTCTGCCTTGACACGCTCGCCGCCTTCGCCGCGTCAACTTTTGACAGTCTCGCCATGTCCAGGTGTCAACCTAGTGCGAGGGGGCATCGGGCCAGAAATCGGCATCGAGCACCTGTTCGAGGGGCCAGGGACACCCTGCAGGGAAGGTCGTCAGCGGGAGGCCAGTCTGGTACCGGGCCGCGCGTCGGGCGCGGGGGTATTCCTCCTGAAGCATGGCGGGAAGCTGGCGACGGAGGGAGGGTGAGCGCATACAGAGCCGCTCGATGCGGTCCCGATGTTCCACAAGCGAGTCACGCCAGCTATGCCCCTCCACACGCCGATTGGGCTGGTACTGCCACTTCAGGAGATGGATGAGCACCTGATAGAGATCGCTGCTGACCGCATTGTACTGACTGACCCCCAAGTCCTCCACCTCCTCTGCCAGGGTCTCCCGGTCGATGCCCTCCCAGTGTCCCGCCCGAATATGGGCCGCTGTGTCCTGAGTCCACGCATAGAAATCCTCGTCATAGGCGGCACGATCCCTGGTGTCCGGCGACCTGGCGATGCGAGAGCTGAGCCCCGTGGCAGGCAGCAGCCACATACTGAGCCCCAAGCCATGCCGCAGCATGTTGCGGATGTCCTGTTGCGTCTGGGCATCGCTGGTCTCATAGGTGTGTACGACCTGCTCGATCGCCGCGCGCGTGGGTTGTGGAATCGTCTCTGTTGCCATACGAAACCTCCCTCCTAGCCCACCGGTGTGGTCGTGCGGGGCCGCGGGCGCTTGGGTGGGGCTGGCTCATCGGTCAAGCCTGGGAGATAGTCGGCGGTGGTCTCTAAGACTTGCGCCAGGTCGGCAAGACGTTCGACATAGATGGACTGCCGCCCACGTTCAATACGGTTCAGATTCGGCAGCGGAATAGCGACTTGTGCCGCCAACTCTGTCTGACTCAGGCCTCGCGCCATTCGTAACCGCCGGACACGTTCTCCGAGGATTTCCCGTCTCAGCTTATCGCCGTTCTGGTGTTTTTGTTCGTGCTGGAGGTACTCCTCTTCCTGTCGGCGTTGCTCATCGTGAAGCCATTGGACGGCACGAAGAATGAGGGCTTCCAATCGCGGTTGGTCTATCTCAAGCGCAAACCATTCCCCATGCTGACGCTCGGTCTCCAGGAACTGATGGATGAGCTTTTCAATGCGGTGTAGATTCGTCTCTACCGGCAGGGCTGCGACGACCTGAAGCGGGAATGGCTGGCCGGTTTGCAAGGCCACTAAGCGCCACTCGACAGTTTTTGTGGTACAGCCAATCTTGACGAGGGATGTCCCTACGGCCCCGATCGTATAGATCGTCCCACCATGGTTAGACATGGCTGAGTTCCTCTAGTGCAGGCTCATCGTCCACAGCGCTTACGCCCATATCCTCCGTGAGCCCCAGGATGTAGCTCGGACTCACCCCAAGGGCCTGGCACAAGGCCCGCAGCGTGCTACTGGACGCCTCGCGGGTAATACCCCGTTCCAGTTTACTGATCTGCATATTGTGCACACCAGAGCGCTTGCTTAACTCCGTCTGCGACCACCCTCGATACGCCCGAGCCATCCGCAGCCGTTGGGCGAGGGAATACGTGTCCATAGGCACACCTCCTTGCCTAGGAGTATAACCGAAAAATATAATAACGTCTATAGGGGATTTTTTTGACTTTTTTGTTGAATTTTAAAGCTAAATAGCTTATATTCTTCTCATAACAAAGCGGTGAGCTGAAGGCCTGGAAAACCCAACTCACCGCTCAGACTTCACGCCCAACGTTAAGGAATGAAGCGATGGCAACAGTACCCGAAATCCCGACCCAGCGCAAGCCCACAGCCTTCTATGCCACCCTGCACGGCCTGTCTGGCGTGATCACCCGCCCCGCCGACCACGTGCTCTTCCTGGAGCCCGAGAGCGGCGCGGTCGTGACGATCACTCCGGCCGACACGCCCCACCTGGTGGTGCTGGGCGAAGTGGCCGAGAGCATGCAGCAGTACCTGGCCGACATGGCCCGTGGTGGCGCGGCCCGGATCGCGTGTGACCGGCTGCAGGAGGTGGCGTGATGGCACACATCGAAATCGTCCAGCATCCCACGAGTGTGAACCATAAGATTGTCAAAGCCATCTCCCGCGGTCGCGTCTATGCGGTCACGACCGCCGAGCCCTTCCCCTCCCTGGAGGAAGCGCAGCAGTGGTGGCGTGAGGACCGCAAGGCCTTCCGTCCCTTTGACGAGACGACCGGCCGCTATCTGGGAGGGCGCTAGGATGAAGACGACACTCTTTCATGCCGCCGTCCCCGGTGGCCCCACCGGGATCAGCTTTACCCTGGGCGCCAGCACGGTCTTTGCGCCCGTCAACGAAGAGCGCCTCTATCTGATCGACCCCGCCCAGCTCCTGGTGAGTGCCCCTGTGGCCCCAGGCATGGCGGCATTTCTGACCGCCCCCGTGATCGAACCTCGGCTCGAGCGGATTGGAGGCGTCGCATGAGTACCCCACTCCCGAGCGACCGTGCCGCCTACCGGGCGGCCGTGGCCCAGGTCACGGCGCTGGCGTCCGCGAAGCTCCCGGACAGCCTGGGGCGCATTGCCAGTGCCGTCAAGCTCGTCCTCGCGGGCGATGTGGAACTGTTGCCGACCGGTGGCGCCATGGTGGCCTCGCGGTCGAAGGCCAGCGCCGAGTATCACCTGGTCAACGGGGTCTGTGAATGTGCCGACTACCCCCGCGCGCCCGGCAACCTCTGCGCCCATCGGCTGGCGTATGGGATTGCTCGGCGTGCGGCCGAGCTGACGCCGGCCCTCCCGCCCCCGATCGAGGCGGACGCCGTGGACAGCGGTACCCAGGACGCGCCAGTCGCACCGGTCGAGGCCACAGCGGCTGCGCCAGTCGCGCCAGCGTCCCTTGGCGAAGCGCCCGCATCGGTTAATTGCCATATCATGGTCGAAGGCCGGCAGGTGCAGGTCACCTTACGCGACACCGACGAGCAGCGGATGCTGGAGCGACTGACGGCCGTCTTGCACAAGTACCCGGTTTTGCCCTCGCATAACGACAAGAAGGCCATCAAAAGTGCGGGCGAGACTCCTGAGAAGGGGTGGTGTGCGATCCATAACTGTGCCATGCAGGAAAACGAGAAAGACGGGCGCCGCTGGTTTTCCCATCGGTTGCCAGAGGGAGGCTGGTGCAAGGGGCGGAGGGCCAGGGCATGACCGATGCCGAGAAGCTCGCCCTCGCCCAGCACGTCCTTGCCTCCCTCGCCCAGGTCCTGGTGCTGCTCCACGAGCAGCCCGGTGGGGGCGACATGCTGCCCCTGCCCCGCGCCTGGGTCACGCAGTGGCTGGCCGAGGCGCACGCGGCGTTGTGTGCGCTGCGGCATGTGCGATAACCCCAGCACGGCGGGTGGAAGGCCCGCCAGAAAGGAGCCACGATGACCCCTGACGACTTCTACGCACAGACCCTGGAGGCGGCCCGCGCCCACCTCGCCAGGCTCCCGGAGCGCCCGCAGACCCCGGCCATGTACCGCGAGGTCGCCCGCACGGCCCTTGAGGAGCAGTCTCGCACCCTGCCCTGGGCCACGGTGGGGCCAGTGGTGGCCGCCCTGGGCGGGGCCGCGGTGGTGATCGTGCGGATTGCCTGTGCCCTGGCTGGTAACGACCACGGCGGGATACGGCCCGCCGCAGGAGGTGCCCGCTGATGATCACCTTAGCCGAACAGATTGCTGAGGCCCAAAGAGAATTGGCGCTGCGTCGCCGCGCGTATCCGAAATTCATCAAGGCCGGGACGCTGACCCACGACGAGGCCTCTCACCAGCTTGCGGCGATGGCCGCGATTGTGAAGACCCTGATGCGCCTCGATGCCGAGCAGCGGCAGTTGTCGTTGTTTGGGGCGGGGGCCTAGGATGTGCGCCGGAAGCGGTGCCGGGCTCGGAGGCGACACTATGCCCGAGCCCTGACACCAGGAGCACCGCTCCCCATGCTGGGGGCAAGGAGTGGTGCTCAGTCAGAAGGATAGCACCCGCGGACGCGGTCGCCATCGGCGGCAACGCCCGTTTTGCCTAGGCGGATGCGCCTAGGGGACTTGGCCAGGCCGTGTGCAGCAAACACCTGAGTGGGGGAGGTGGAGGATGGGGGAGCTGGTGGGGTATATGCGCGTGTCCACGAAAGAGCAAAAGTTCGATCTGCAGCAGGATGCTTTACGCGCGGCGGGCGTGCTGGACCGCTATTGCTATCAGGATGTCGCCTCGGGAGCGAAGCAAGCCCGGCCAGGGTTAGCGGCCTGCCTGAAAGC
>Ga0209382_10007301_pt1 | contig 14113 bp, 18 predicted proteins | sample SoiMetdeltSBSDD5_FD_187599 | JGI IMG/M metagenome (GOLD analysis project Ga0209382, IMG submission 187599) | Bulk soil microbial communities from a Populus tree surrounding site in Tennessee, USA - Soil MetaG P. deltoides SBSDD5 (SPAdes) (version 2) | ecosystem: Environmental > Terrestrial >... | reverse complement strand
ACATGTGAGTTCGTGTTGATCAGCAGGTGACGTAGAACGTGCGCGCCGACGAAACCTGACGCCCCCGTGAGTAGCACGCGATCGACCATGATCAGATAGTAACCGGTCCCGGGCTACCACCCGGGACCGGCGTCGTTTGTGCGGCCAGGATGACCTGGCCGGCCTTGATTTTTGGTACAAACTATATCAACCAGGATAACCCGCAGCGGTAACACACCTCACCGCCGGGAATGGTGTCCACGTCACGTGCGCCGCAGCCGGGACACTTGACGCGCGTCTTACGTGACACCAGTTGTCGACGTTCGAAGTCCGTGGTGCCGCCCCACACGCCCTGCTCGTCGTTCGCCAACGCCCACTCGAGGCACTCGGCGCGCGCCGGACAACGCCAACACGCGGCGGTCGCCTGCGCGGCCTCGACGCCATCGTCGTGCAGTGGGTGAAACAGCTCGGGGTCCATTGTCGTACACACTAGGTCCTTGCGCGCCGACCAATCAGGTAGGATGAGCAACTGCCTAGCCACCCGGAACCTCCTACGAGAGATGCGGGTCCCGGTTGATGCCCGGGACCCGCTTGCTCAGATCGTTCTCTCAGGCGCGGGACAACAGCAGACCCGCGGCGCGGTTGATCGCCTGGTGCGTCTGGCCCTGCAGGGCACCGACGAAACGCGATTGCGGTGTGCCGCCGGTGCGACCCCACTCGAAGTACTCGCTGATCGCGTTGACCAGACCCCAACCGGTACCGGCGTAGCCGACCGTCGGGGCGCCGGTCCACAGTTTCAGGATCTCCTCACGCACCTCCTGGGCACGTGGACGATCGGGAATCACGCGGGTGAGTACCTGCTGGGCGAGCGGCTGGCCGACCTTCAGGTCTACCAGCTTGTCGCTGAGCTTGGTCAGCGCCGCGCCGTACTCGTTGAACTTGTGGATGGACTTCTTCGCCTCGGCCAACTTCGTAGTCATGGTGCTGGTGTGCGGTATCGACCAGCGGTGGGGTACCCCGGCGACGAATGACCGCAGGGTCAGCTGGTTCATGCACAGCCCGCGTAGTGGTTGGATCGACACCTCGACGGCGCGCGAGCCGTCGTGCGACGTGCGTAACACGAGGTAGAGGTGGTGGAGATCGGTACCGTGTGCGAGCTTGAACTCCCACTTGCCCGGTGCCCGGACGACCATGAAGCCCTGCCGACCGCCGTGTAGCGCACCCGCGGCGACGAACGTGGGGGAGATCGTGTCCATGAAGTCGAAGGCCTCGGAGTACTGAAGCAGCGGGTACTCGTCGCTCATGATCCCGAGCCATTCCTCGGTGTCGCGGTGTACGACGGCACAGCGCTCCTTGATCACCTGCATACCGTGCAGGCCGGTGAACCAGAGTTCACGCTTCTCGACCTTGAAGTCAAGGCCGCCTAGCTTGGCCGCCTCGGCGGCGGTCGTCGGCTCGTCCACGAGCTTGCCCAGCTTCATCCAGGGCACCTCGCGCGCGGAGAACTGCGTGTTGGTCAGCGTCGTGTTGGTCATCAGCGCACCTCCACGGTCTTCATGATGTGCTGGAGCAGCGCATCGTAGTTATCGCATTCGAACGCCGCGTCCAAAAACTCACGGATTGCGTCGCGGTGGCCGGCACGCCGTAGTGCGCCGGTCACGATACCGATCAGGTTGAACGCGTTGCCATCAACACCGGTCAACTTGACCACTACGTCGGGAAACTTGGGAGATACGGTAGTCACTGATCCTCCTCGGTCTACGGTCCTGATAGTCTCATCATATCAGGACGGCGGAGCGCTGTAAACGCCCCGCCGTGGTGTCGTGCAAGATTGTTTAGTCAGGTCGTGGGCACCGCCGAGCCGGACATGGAGCCGGTCAGACTGACCGTCATCGAGCTCCGGTTGATCAACGCTGCGATGTCACCGGCTAGCGCCAGGCGCCACTCGGTGTCCTCGCGCATGATCGCCCAGAGTTCGGCGGCGTTGACCGGCGGCTTTTGAGCCGATTCGAGCATGATCGCACCGACCGAACCCGGCGGTGGCGTACCGAGCGTTGATGTGCCGGGTGTGGAGACCAGCCAGTTACGTAGGTTTTCCACGTCGGCCAGCACGTTGCCCACGGTACGATTCGAGGAACCGGTGTCATTGATCAGCTTCTCGGTTTGCTCCATGTCGTCACTTTCTCCGTTTACGATCTGGATCGCGCGGTCGACGATCGCCTGCTTCTGCTTGATGATGTTGGACCCCGGGCAGTCATCGTGACCCCACTCGGCGTCGATGCCCTCACGATCCATCGAGTGGTGTCCGAGACCACGCTCGGTTGGGTTGTTGGCGACCACCAGAGGCCAGCCGTAGACGAGATGACCCTTCGCGAAGATCCGCGCGTTCGCCTCGATCTGCCACGCGGTGAGCGCGTCCGGTACGAACCCGGCGTTTTCGGACGACATCCACGACGAGTTACCCGCCCGCTGGGTCCACGCCTGGCGATCCGTGTCAACGATCTGTGCGCACTCACCCTCGTTCTTGCCGATGACGAAGTGACTCGACACGTTGGCGTCGGGGTTCTTCTGCCACGCGATCGTACCTTCGTAATATCCTTGCGCGATGTGCAACACGAGACCTCGGTGGGTCGTGAGTGCCGGCCCCTCGTTCTCGGTTGGACCTCGCCACGTCGCGACGTCGGTCCACTTACCCACGTATCATCGCCTACTCTCGATCGTGCCGTTCTCGACGCTGGACACGTAGCAGTATCACGACGAGCCACCAGCCTAGTGTGGCGAACGAACCAAATACCCAGAGCCGAATGATCAGTCGCACGGTGAGAGGTAACGCCGGCATAAGGAACGTGATCACGGCAATGTAGATCAACAAGACTGCGATCAAACCGAAGAACGCCGCCACGTAGCGGCCGATCGGCGTCGCGCGCCAGTCGGAGCCCGTTAGGTAGAGAAGGAGAAACAGTACAAACGCCACGATGCCGGCGATCATCGCCCCCGTGCCCAGCGTACGTAGCAGTTCAACCACGTGCCGTTCTCCTCCGCATCGCCTGCGTCAGGTCATTCGCCAGTCGATTTGCCGCTCGTCGTACCTGCTCGGAGTGACGCACCGCGTTGTGGGCCTCGTCGAGCTTGGCCTCACTCTCTCTGCGTGCCTCGCGTGCCTCGCGTGCCTCCGGTGACTCTAGCCTAGCGCCGTTCAGCGACGGATCATCGATGTCTCTCTGCCACGGCCAGCGCACTACGCAGACCTCCGCCCGTCCGTCGACGTGCCGAGTATGAAGCGCTGTACCTCACGACCCACCTCGACCTGGGTACGCAACGTCTCGGTATTGTCTCGGAGTGCCTCGCCGAATAGGTCACCGCGTCGATCGGCGGCCTCACCGAAGGCCTTCCAGTCGGCGATCTGTCGGTCCTTGTCCGCGATCAACTTGTCGTAGACGTCGATCAGACGTTGCTGTTGCGCGCCGATCACCAGCCAACCGCGAAACAGGGCGAGCAGCACAACGAGCAGCGCTCCCGCCGTACCCAGTTCCCTGAGCGTCGGCAGGAGCGCCGGTAGTGGATCCACGCTTCCTCCTACGGAGACTGCGGTACCACGACGACCCAACGGTGCTTACCGTCCTGGTGCACCCGCTGGACGTGACCGTCGCGACGCAGTCGCCACAGCGATAGGTACGCCTTCGCAGGTGTGAGTTCAGCCGCCTGGGCGACCTCATCACGGGTCATCGCCACGCCGGACTCACGCAGGCGCGTGAGCACGAGTTCATCGCGGTTGATCGTTTCATCCGGGCGCGGTCGACCGCGCCGGCGTGCGGTCTCCTCGCTCGCTGGAGCGCCCAAGACTACCTCCCCGATTCTTAAAACTGTGTCGAGATCGACACTACCACATGAACTTGCGATACGAGTTGGTGACGTCGATGGTCCACTCACGGTTACCGACCAGCTTACCGGCGACGCTACCCCGCTGACCGTCTAGGGCACGCTTGATCCAACCACCGAGCCAGCGCCCACAGTCGACCGTGATTCCCTTACCCCACGTGAGGTGTAGGCCTGACTTGCCGCGTAGCGGTTCGATCAGCCAGTCGTCGGGAAAACCCATCACCCGCGCGGCCTCGCGGTGGGTGATCGTCCGGTCGAGCCACGGGTGCACGACCATCTGCAGCGCGCCACCGGTGATTACACGCGCCGGGTTGTTACCGTTCCAGCGCGTCGGAGTCGTGTAACCCACGTGGAACTCGTTCTTAACGATCTTTTCCTCGTCAAAGCCGTTGGGCAGTCGGCCGTACTCGTCCCAGTAGCGAGATAACACGTCGCCGAGCGCCTCCCCCGGCTTCCAGTCGACGGCGTCCAGTAGTTGCCGTATCCGGCGGGTCAGGGGGATGTCCAGGGACACGTGACCGTCCACCGCACCGTCCGTACGGCGACGCGGCTCGGCCCAGGAATCGGCGCTGGCTCGGTAGGGTTGCGGTAGCCACGTCTGGCCGAGCTGGGCGAGGTCGCCGATCACGTCGCGCAGCAGGGGAAGGCGCGTGCGCGGGTTGGGTTCCTCGACGCCGAACGGCACGCGCGACGCCACCCAGAAGTAGCGACGTCGTTGCGCGGCGCCACCCACCGAGTACGCGTTGTGTAACACGTGATGCAGGTTCCAGTGCCAACCCGTCAACTCATCTAGTCGATTGCGCAGCGACGTCATGAGCACACGGCCGTCGGCGCTCGTGTACGCCTGCTGGACGGACTCGAACGCGGCGACTTGGGGTCGCACGCGCGCCGCGTACTCGACGAATGCCCACATGCAGTGGTTGATCTTCGAGTCCGCGCCGCGAAACGTCTTCGCCGACATCACCGAGAAGCCGGAGCAGGGTGGGTTGCCGAAGACCAACTCGGTGTCCACCGGCGTCCACGAGCTCTCGTGGCCGATCTCGGTCTGCCAGCGCGAGCCGAGTAGGTGTCGGTTGACCTCACAGTTCGCCACGCCGAATCCGCCCTGAAGCTCCCGCTTACCGACCAGTTCGAAGCCGGCCTGTACGACGCCGAGGGTGAATCCGCCGGCGAAGCCCATGACGTCCAGCGCTCGGTAGGTCACCTCACGTCGTCCCGTGGAAACGTACCGCGACAGCCGAGGCACATCATCATGTCTTGACCGGCCGGATCCGCCTCGAGGTCGGGTACGAACCCCACGTCGTCCAGCGCCCGCGTGCAGAGTGGACACTTACCGTCGCCGGCGTAGCCGTTGACCTGCCGCTCGACGTTGATCTGTCGCTTCCGTTGGTACGCACGGTAGATCTCGGCGGCGATCTCATCCGACGTCGCGTTCGGTCGCGCGACGAGGAACAGGTTCATAACGATGTGCCACACGTCGATCACCTCGCCGAAGAGGTGATCATCGTGGATCGCGGGTTGCGCGACGGACCACGACTTCCACGTCGTCTCGTCGAGCACCTCACCGAGCTCCTGGGTAGCGGCGACGTACATGTCCCTGACGTAGTGCACCCGCTCCAGTGTGGTCATATCAGCGAACGTGTTGCCGCGAAGCATGTGCGTCTCCTGCAACGAACGCTGGAGCGCGATCATCGTAGCCAAACGATCAGGCACCGGCGGCTCGGACTGCACGTCGGATCCCCTCCTCGAGTGTGATCTTTGGCTCGTAGAACTCGTGCATGTGTGCCGGGTTACCGACGCGGTGATACACACCGGTCGGTTTGTTCTCATCGTAGATAATGTGATGATGCGCGATCGGCAACTCGAGCTCCCGGGCCATCGCGACGGCCAGGTCGCCGAACGTGGTTCCGACGCCCGTACACAGATTCACCGTCTCGTTGACCGAGGTCTCCGCGATCGCGAGTGCGCCGCGTACGACGTCGTCGACGTGGATCCAGTCACGACGCTGACCGGCCGGGCCCCACACGGTGAGATTGCCGTTGCACACTCGTCGCATGATGGCGGGAAACGGGAAGTGTTCGGGGTCCTGGTCCTCGCCGTACCCCGAGAACGGTCGCACGATCGTAACCTGTAGTCCGAGCGCGCGCGCCCGGTGTGCCATACGTTCGCCGAGCCACTTTGTCCAGCCGTAGTCGCCGTCCGGTACGCGCACCTCGGGATCGTCAAGGTGCACATCACTTTCGATCAACATCGTCTCGAAGCCGGGCATGTTCAGAACGATACTCTGCAGTTCCACCGGGTAGATCGCCGCTGAGGAGATGTAGATCACGTGCCGCTGGTTGGTTTGTACAGCCCAGTTGAACAGCGTCGCGTCCAGTTGCACGTTGGTAGCGAGATTCATGCTCGGCGTCGACATTGCCACGCGGTTTGGACCAACGGCCGCGCAGTGCACTACGAGGTCGTACGTGTCGTCCTCCGTCTCGTACCACAGCGCACGGACGTCGTTGGAGAGATCTTCACCATCCATCGTCACGACATTCCAGTTGCGTGATTCGAGTTCGCGCACGAAGTGTCGACCGAGGAAACCGTTCGAGCCGGTCACCAGGGCGGTTTTTGTCACCGCAATACCTCCGTGTCAACGTCGGATGTGTGCACCGGAACGTGAATGCCGTTGGGTGCCAATTCACTTAAGATGGGTCCGATGAGCAGCTCAGGTCGAACCGTACCATCGTCGACAACACGTGTCGTAGTGAGAACGTCCAGGGCTCTAGCGGTGCGTAACATGAGGGGCCCAAACCAACACGTCACCAGCCGTGTGTCATCACCGTAGATGTCGACGGCGGGTTCGGTGTGCTCGGGTCCAATCGGTACCTTCTCCTCCCAACGTCGTGACTTGTGGTTCCACACGGTGAATGACGCGGCGCGCTCGAGATCTCGCGTGCGCTGGATCCCGATGCGTTCGGTCGCGTCAGAGGTGGGTTGAAACAGCCGCACATCCCCGACATCCGTTACGTTGTCACCCATGAGTACCAGCACGTGCTCGGTAACCACGAGTTGCAACCCACACCACAGTGCATCACCGGGACCACGTGGCATTGCTTGCACCGCGAGTAGTGCTCGACTGTTGACCACGTGTGCCGCCTGCACGGCGTTCTGGGGGGCGCACACGACGATGCAGCGATCACCCGGGTGGGTCTGTGTGGCGACGTCGACCGCCCGCTCGAGCACCGATCGACCGTTCAACACGATGAACGGCTTGTGATATGGGGGAATGATGTGTTGCAGTCGTTGATTGCGTCCCGCGGCTAGGATGACCGTGTCCACAACTCATCCATCAACTCGTCGATCGACTGTCCGTGGAAGTGCACCGCGGGCACGCGGCGTTCCTCGAGCTCGGCGATCAGCTTTTCGTCATCGTCGGTGTGGATGACGCCGCCGTGTGACTCGAGGTACGCGAGCCGGGTTACCTTGTCGGTACGACTTGCCTCGGTGACATCCAACAGCTGGATCGGTATGTTGAGCCAGTGGAGGACGGCGTGCGCGGCCGTCTCGGACGCGCCGGTGATCAGACGAACACCGTGATCCATGCCGTGGAGTAGACGCACGGCGACCGCACCGGCCAGGGGCAACGCGTGGCCACCACGGATCAGCTCGCGGTAGATGTCGTTCTTACGCCGGTGCACGCCGACCGATTCGCCGACCTCGCCCACGAAGTCGGGTAGCCACAACTTCCACGGCTTGCCCCAGACCTCCTGCCAGACGGCGTCGTCGATGCGCTGGCCGAGAGCCCCCTCGTAGGCGGCGCGCACGGTGGCACGCGAGTCCACGAGCACACCGTCGATGTCAAAGTAGAAGTAACGCCTCATCGATCATCCTTCCCACGCCTATGCGTGTGGTCGCGGACTCGAGGTACGGCAGTGTACGTAGCAGGTGCACGACGCACCAGTACACGGTCGCGCGCCACTCGTTGTCCGTCTGTTCGAGCTTGAGCGCCTGGCGTAGCTCCAGCGGGTGTGCGAATGACATGCGAATATCCGAGTACCGGTGCACCTCCCAACCGAGGCACGACTGCAGCAGCTTACCCAGGTCCACCGACCAAAGGTCGGGCACCGCCGGCGTCGCCGGCAGCGGGTCCACCAGCACCGGCGTCGGCAGCTTACCAGAGTTGTCACGGAACATCACGTTGTCGTACGTCGGGTCACCGTGTGTGAGACAGCGGCGCAGGGAGTCCCAGTCGATCTCTCGTCGTAGTTCGACGAATCGGGTCCACGCCGGGTCCGACACCTCGTGGAACGGTGTGTAGAGCAGCAGCTTACGCTGGTGTGCCCGGAGGTCGAATCCAACAACCGGATCGCGTGCCCAGATGTCATCCTCGAGTTGTCTCACGAGCCACTCCAGTAACACCTGCGTGTCGAGCCAACCGAGGTTGGGTTCCTGGAGCAACTCCATCTCGTATGACTCGGCGTGCGTCGTCCAGACATACGGGAGGATAGAAGGCAGTGGGTTGATCGACCGGAGCCAACGACCCTGCGTGCCTACCCGCTCGTCGCCCCTCTTATGCACCCGGAACGGATTATTGGTACTTACCATGATCGCGGCGCCCGAGGTTCCTCGTCTCACTTCCAGATCCTCTCCTCGATCGCCATCAGATACCGTGGTTTGATGACGGCGCGTCGAAAGTGATTGTACTGTTCGACGATCACCCAGCGCCAGTGCTCGTCGTTTGCAGCCATGTGCTTGACACGGTTGGCGAGTTGTTCCGGCGATTCGACTCGCAACCAGCGGCGCAGGTCCGGGTGTGCGTCGCCGAGGATGTTGTCCTGGTCGTCGTAGTCCGGGTGGAAGAAACACACGACGCCTACCGCGAACGCCTCCCACGGCTTCGCCGTCGCCCAACCGGTGCCACTGGCCGGGGTAGTGAACGTTGATCGCACGGTCCGCAGCCGGGCGAAGTACGATGACGGCGACAGTGGCTCGATCACGCGACCGACCTCGGCCTGGCCCTCCTTCGACCACGTGCCGTGGATGAACGCCGGTTCGAGTGGCAGCACCCAGTCGCGCAAGATCCGTGAGCGAGTCTTCGCCGAGTTGACGTAACGGCGCGTCTCGTTGATGAAGATGCCAAACGGCGCTGGGTCTGCATCATACTTTCTGAACCACGCGTCCTTCGCGAACGGTGCGCCGGGAAGCAGGGAGTTGACCTCGAGACGGGCGTACTCGTTGCGCGCGTAAGAGAGCCACAGCCTGTCGCGGTGACTCGACCGCTCGAGTGCGCAGTGGTTGTGCGCCGACCACTCTTCAAAGGCGTCACCGTCGCCGTACCGCTCGTGCTTCATACGGTTGATGAACGTGTACTGTGTCAGCACCGGGTGTCGTAGGGGCCACTTCAGGTCGCGCATCTTCATGTAGTTACGCGGATCCGAGTTGAGCCACACCTCCTCACGCTTCCACGGATCTACGTCGCGCCACGCGTTGACGCCGCGCAGCACATATGAGCAGTAGAGCGCGCACCAGTCGTGAGGCTTCGTGAGGCCTTCCTTACGAACGCCCGGGATCGGTGAGTTCGTCGTGCCGTGCTGTCCAACCCAGAGCACCAACGCATCCATCGCGACAAACGTTGGCGTCGTGATCTCATCGAAGATCCGACCGAGCTTGTCGTGTTCCTCGATCGACAGGTCAGGGTGGTTGAGGCCGACGGCACGCTTGGCTTCCAACACCGCGGGTCCCCACCACTTCCACGGGTTGATCACGTTCGAAGGCAGTCCGACCGACACGGGTTCCTCACCCGAGTTGCGACCGAGCAGCCAGAACTCGTCATCGGGATGCCGCCGTGCCAGCGCATCGATCGTGGGCACCATCTCGACGTCGCCGCCGAGGTTACCGCATTGTGAGAGGGTCAGCGGCATGCTGCGACCCAGCTTACCGTACCCGATCTTCATCGTCTACTCCTCACTCGATCTACGAGAGAACGGCCGGGTGCGACGCTGAACCCGGCCGTCGGTCTCACTATATCGAATTTAGAAGGGGAGTGGCGGTGGGGCGGGTGGCACGGTCGCCTCGGTCGGCGCGGGTGTCGGTAGTGACGGTGGCGTAGATGGCCCGGGTGGTGCGGCGACCGGCAACGGCGGGCCGACGTTCGGAGTCGGAACTGAGGCCGGAGATCCCCCGGGTACCGGTGGTACGGGACCGGCCGCGCCGGGTCCGCCCAACGGCGCGATCGTGTCTACCTGGTTTCGATCCTGGCCTTGCCACTGTCGGATCGACAACGTCCAGCGGGCCGACCGACCGACCAGCGCCTGTGCGACCGGCTCGATATCGCCCGGCGCGAGTGAGTCGAAAAACGCCGCACCGAGACCGAACGCCGCCATGTGCCGGAAGAAGATCGCCAATGCGAAGTCGTTGTCATACGTGATGTTGAAGTTGTTGAACACGGTCTTACCGGCGTACGGACCCTCGGTGATCTTTCCGGTAACCACGATCATCGGGTTGCCGCTGGTCGAGGCGGCCTTGACGACGGCGCTCTTCACCTCGACCGTGTAGTCACCGGGAGGCGCCGGCTTGGTCGCGTCCTCGGCCTTCTGTCGTAGTGAACCCCACGACACGTGATTCGGATCGGTCACGTGGTTGCCTCCTCAGGCTGCTCGACCCCGAATAGGGTCTCCATCATTCTACCTAGGTGTGGGTCGCGAATGTCGTGACCCAGGCGACCCTGCACCCGCTCGCCGGTCTCGAACTGCGCGGACGGTCCGATCCACAGTCGGTTCACCAGTACCTGCGACTGACCGTCCGCGTCGTTCTCCCAGGACGGGTACTGGTAACCCACGATGTCCACCCAGTACGGCAACGCGACCGAGATCTGACCTTGCATGTACGGTCGCCACTTACCGTTCTCCTGGCGTGTCTCGGCGACGAACACCACCAGGCGCAGCGGTGACTCGGGTAACAGCACCAGGTCACGGCAGTCGCGGATCAACTTATCCATCTGGACGAGCAGCGAACCCCAGTCCTGAATCTTCATCTGCTCGAGACCCTTAAGATTCGTCTTGAGCTTCCGCTGACTTTCCGTGACGCTATCGATGACCAGCGACTTGAAGTCGTGATAACCGGGGTGCGCCAGCCAGTTGTAGCCGTTCGTCAGGGTGCGCCAGTCGCGCACGTTGACGAGACAGGCCTCCCACGTGCCGTCATAACGGGGTGGCGGCTCGGTGTTCGGATCCCAGTACACCTTGCGTAGCGGCGGGCACGGACACGTGGGACCGAGGTGCTGCCCCACCCGACAGAACCCGGCGCGGTCGATGAACCGCCACGAGCCTTCGACGTCCCAGACGCAGATCGGGGGAGGCGCGGTGCTGCACAGCGTCGACTTACCGACCTTGGACGCGGCGTGGATGATACCGGACAGGGTGCCGCTGGGTGGGTTCACGTGACGAGTTCCCTTCGGTAGTAGTCGTAGGGATCGCCGGCGATGAAGTGGGCCTGCAGCGCATCCTCCACGCGTGAACCGTCGTCGAACATCGGACACACCTGCACGAACGGACAATCCCACGCGCAGTCGGGAGTTGGACTTGGGTACGCGACCTCGTGTGTCGTAAACCCGAAGTTGGGTTCGTTGAGGTACGTTTCCGCCGTCTGGATCTGTACGACCGTGCCGCGCGTGGTCAGCTCGAAGTTGGTGATCTCCTGTGGGTTGTGGTGTTGCTCGACGCGCTCGTAGAACGGCGGTGTGGCCGTGGCGGTGCGCTTGACGCGCCGGAGCATGTTGTAGAGCGCGCCGACGACCCGCTCGCCGTCGCCGGCGTTTTGCCACTCCAGCCACACGTACAGCTTCATCTGCGAGTTCATCGGCAGCAGACGAACGGCCTGGGGTATCGAACCGACGAACTTGTGGTCCGCGAACAGGATCGCCCGGTCATAGGCGCGACGAAGGCGCACGTCCAACTTGCCGATCAGCAGCACATTGGTATCGGGCAACTCGGCCTCGACGTACGTCTCGGATGATACCACGGTCAGCTGTGAGTCCGCGCCCGTCTCGGCCAGCCACTGCACGTAGCCGTCGATGATGACGCGCTCGAGGTCGACGCTTCGCTTGAACAGCTTGACGTCCTCGGCGGGCGGCTCGTCGAAGCCGAGCAGTCGGAAGTGAAGCCACAACTTGGACCAGTCCGCGTGAATCTCTCGCTCGAGGGCGTCGCGCGGGTCGGTGCGCTGGCTCGGATCGGCGACGTAGTAGCGACGCAGCGCGCGGTGACCCCGGTCACCGACGGCGCGTGCGCCGATCGGGTACTCACTCTTTGGGCGCAGGCCACGGTGATACGTCAACCACCACTTACGCCTACAGCGCCGAAACGTGCTCAGTTCACTGTTGCTGATCCGCCTGCGTCCGTCGGCGAAGTCGGGCAGCTGCACGGCCGTAACGGCCGCCTCTGATGCGCCCGACGGCACCCTGAAAGGGGGCACCACCTCATCCTGAACGGGTTCGACCAGCGCCGGTGTTGGTTCCGTCGCGAGCGGTGGCTCGGGTGGCGGGGGCGGAGGCTCGGCCGGCGTCTCGGGTGCCTGAAACGCTACGGGAGGAACCTCCGGTGACGAAGACTCAGCAGGAGTCTCACCAGCAGGTGCCACCAGTCGTCGAACGGCGACGGCCTCCTCGTCACTACACGTTCCCTTCGTCTCGATGCGCCAGATCTTTCCCTCGGTGAGGCCGGTGATCTCGGCAATGGCGCGTCGACTCATCGTCCGGCGTGCCGCGAGTATGATCTCTTGCGTGGTAGGTTCACTCATCGTGATGCCTTTCTACGATTCTCAACGCGTGCCGCGTAGATCGCGGTGATCGTTATGAGAACCGCGAGTACCACGAGGCTTCCACAGCCGATCAGTGAGCTGTAAAATACCGCCTCCGGCCAGGTCACTCTATCACCACCCTAGGTTCGAACCCATGATCTCAAGTTCTTCGGCGTCCAGGTTGTCGGTCGACCTGCCGAGTCTACGTAGTCGGTCACGGTCACGCACGATCTCCTCGAGACGATGCTGCTTCTCCCGCAGTCGTGGGATCAACTTGGTGACCTCGACGGTGTCCTCGGTGACGATGTCAATGTACGTGAGAGACATGTGTTTCTCGGCGCCGGGTCGGTCGATTCGTGCGTCCATCTGCGCGTTACCGATCATCTTAAACGACCGTTGCAGGTAGATCATCGTGTCGGCTGCGGTCATGGACAGTCCCTCGCCACCGGCACCGATCGTGACCAGCAGCACCCGCGTCTCACCGCGTTGAAACAGATCGAGCGCCCGATCTCGCTCCCACTGCGACTGTGCGCCGGTGATCAGCTCGTGCGGCACGCCGACCTTCTCGAGGCGCGCCGCGGCGAGCTCGATCAACCGGCGCGACTCGGCGGCCACGACGACCGGTCGGTCACCCAGCTCCTCGAGCACCACCAGTAACTCGTCGATCTTAGGTGACGGCTCGCGTAGCGCCGTGACGACACACTTCATATTATCGGGGTCATCGGGCTTCGGATCAGGCATCCACTCGACATCGCAGTACGTCGCGGCCAGCTGCAGCAGCCGCGTTTGGCCGACGAGGTTGTTCGGCGCGATCAGGACCTGGCCGTTGTCCATGACCGTGACGAGATTACTCTCGAGCTCCCGATAAGCCTTGCGTTGCTTAGGTGACATCTGCACGTATCGCGTGACCAACACCCGTGGCGGCAACTGCGGCAACACGAGCTTCTTGGGCATGCGGCGGAACCGGGGATCGAAAATGCGAAAGAACTCGTCCTTGGTTAGTGGGTTGACGCCGGTGATGTCGAGGCCGCCGAACCGGTTCCACGACGTCTGGGCATACCGGTCGATGAACCCACCCCTCACCGGGTACTCGTGTGGTGCGACGAAGTGCATGATCGACCACAAGTCACCGACGTGGTTCGCGATGGGCGTGCCGGTCAGCGCCCAGCGGTATCGCACGGCCTCGCTGCGCGACACGGACCACACGGCACGCGTCTGCTTCGAGGTCGGATGACGGATCCGGTGTGCCTCGTCCACAACCACCGTCACGAAGGGAAACGAGTTGAGCGGCTTCGGGTGCACCTCGCACCGAGACGCCGTCAACGTCTCCTCACCGTGATGTGGGTCACACTCGCGGCACCGCGCGAGGCGCAGCGATCCATACGGCGCGAGACGCGACAGTAGTCGTACCGACTCGATGTTCGTGACCACGAAGGCGGTCGGGTCGTCACGCGCCGTCTCGAGGAACTTGCGC
>Ga0209382_10007299_pt1 | contig 14116 bp, 10 predicted proteins | sample SoiMetdeltSBSDD5_FD_187599 | JGI IMG/M metagenome (GOLD analysis project Ga0209382, IMG submission 187599) | Bulk soil microbial communities from a Populus tree surrounding site in Tennessee, USA - Soil MetaG P. deltoides SBSDD5 (SPAdes) (version 2) | ecosystem: Environmental > Terrestrial >... | reverse complement strand
GCTGACAGACGCACTCGGGTGGACAGCCGCAGCGCAGGCCATTCGGGTTGTGCAGGCGCTGAAGAAGCGTGCGGGCCATGCCCGCATCGTACGCGGCTCCGGCGAACCCTCTAGGCGCCGAACCAGCGAGCTGCGCGCGGGCGATCGTGAAGGCGGTAGCTGGTTAGCATCGGGAGGTGGCGCGGCGAGTGATCGTTGCCTAAGCGTGCCCCCAGCCCTGCCGGGCCGCGGCGGGGCGAGAGTGTTCGTGAGTGGTACTTCGGACTGGGCGGACCTTCGCGGTATCGCGTCGTCATCGAGGACGGTGCCGTTCCGGGGCCTGTCACGGTGTGGGCGATGAGTCCAGGCGACGCGCTCGATGCCGTCATCGTGGACGTAGATGCGCGTGAGCGCATCAACGTCTCGGGAGCTCCCGCCCACGTTGAGCATGCCGGACTGTCGCCGGAACCACGTGACCTGAAGGCGACCGACGAGGCGTGGCCGTTCGCGCCACCCCCGCGTCCGCCGCGGTTCGATCGTCAGGACTTCGCTGACGCGCTGTTGTTCATTGCTCTGGTCGCAGTCCTGGTGCCGCAGTCGGGCTTTACGCCTATGCGCTGCTGTCGATCTTCGACGGCGAGTGGCTGCGCGCGGTCCTCGCGGCCGGGATTGCCACCCTTCCCGCAGCAGGTCTTGCCATTCGCTGGCTAAAGGCTTAGACCGATCGGATCTGAGCCGACCACGTAGGCAGCTTGACCTCCGCAGGACCAGGCGAGATAGTCGCCGCCACCCAGCCGCCCACCAGGGGAGATTGAGATGAAACGACTTGCTGCCTGCCTGCTCGCCGCCGCCTGTGCGCTCATCGCTACGCCCGCCGGGTATGCCGGCGACGACAACGCACGGGCGAAGGGCAAACGAAACGCTCTCGAGCTCAGCGTCGTCTCGAGCCCGGCGCACCTCGTGTCCGGCGGAGACGCCCGCATCGAGGTGGCCGTGCCGGCGAGCGTGCCGCTCTCGGCCGTGACCGTCACGTTGAACGGCGCGAACGTGACCTCTGCGTTCGCCGCCGATCCCGAGGGAAACCACCAGCTGGAGGGCGTTCTCACGGGGCTCCCGCTCGGCAGGAGCAAGCTCGTCGCACGCGCGGCCGGCCCCGGCAAGTCCCGGCGGCACTGGGACTCGCTGACGCTCACGAACCACGACATCCAGGGGCCGATGTTCTCAGGCCCGCGCCAGGTGCCGTTCGTCTGCGCGACGCCGAACAACGCGGCCGGCTTCGGGCTGCCGCCGATCGCGCAGTCCGAGACGTGTGAGACGGCGACCGTCGTTTCCTTCCGCTACCGCTCGACGACGAATCAGTGGCTGGACTACAACCCGGCCTCGCCGCCGGCGCCCTCCGCCATCCAGCAGGTGACGACCCTCGACGGCAAGACAGTGCCGCTGATCATCCGCTGGGAGCGGGGCGTCATCAACCGCTTCATGTACTCGATCGCGATGCTCTCGCCGGCGTCGCAGGGACCGGCACCCGACTTCAGCGCCTGGAACGGCAAGCTGCTCTACAGCTTCTCGGGCGGCGTCGCGATCGGACGCACCCAGGGCGCCGCGAGCAGCGGCGACATGCTCCACCTCGCCGGCCTCGGCCTGGGCTATGCCGTCATCTACTCGTCGGGCAACCGGACGAACACCCACTACAACCTCCAGCTCGGCGGCGAGACGGCGATCATGGTCAAGGACCGCTTCGTCTCCGCCTACGCCGAGCCCGAGTACACGATTGGCGTCGGCGGCTCCGGCGGCGCCATCCAGCAGTACGTCTACGGCCAGAACCACAAGGGTCTGCTCGACGGCGGCGTGCCGCAGTACTCGTACTCGGACATGGTCACCCAGACGATCCACGTCGGCGACTGTGAGCTGCTCGAGCGCTGGGCGGACTCCAAGGTCCTCGCCGACCCGCTCTCGATGTGGAGGACCTGGACCAACCGGTCCCTCATCGAGGGGCTCAGCACCTCCGCAACGTTTGCGAACCCGTTCGCTCCGTTGATGCCGTACATGCCGACGCCCGGCTCCAGCGAGTGCATCAACGGCTGGCGCGGGCTCTCGCCGCTCGCGCTCAACCCGCACTTCGGCTCGGCGCCCGGCTACAACCTCGCCGTCCACGGTCCCGTCGAGTGGACGCACTGGGCCGACCTCGTGAACATCTACGGGCAGGACGAGACCGGCTTCGCGCGCTCGCCGTGGGACAACGTGGGGGTGCAGTACGGCCTCACGGCGCTCCGCGACGGCACGATTACCCCGGCGCAGTTCCTCGACCTCAACGCCAACGTCGGCTCGTGGAAAGAGCCGAAGGACATGGTCCAGGAGGGTTGCCCGTTCGTCGCGGCGGCCTGCCCCGGTTCAGTTGACATCTGGAGCGCGCGCAACATGAACCTCTCGCCCGACGGCGGCGCCACGCCTGCCGCCCGGCGTGAGGGCGACCGCGTCGCGCAGCACGCCGCCTACCGCTCCGGGATGGTGTTCCGCGGCAAGCTCGACATCCCGGTGATCGACTGGCGTCACTACCTCGAGCACCGCCTCGACATGCACCACGCACACCAGTCGTTCGCCACTCGGCAGCGGCTCCTGAACTACGACGGAGATGCCTCGAACCAGATCATCTGGTTCACCGACGCACGCCCCGGCACGCCGCAGTTCGACCAGACGCCGCAAGCGTTCCTCGTGCTCGACCAGTGGCTCGAGAACATCAAGGCGCACCCGGAGCGCAGCGTCGCCAAGAACAAGCCGGCCGACGCCGTCGACTCCTGCTTCGCGACGAACGGCTCGCTGCTGGCGAAGGGCGACGGTGTCTGGAACGGGATCCTCGACGACCGCCCGAACGGTGCCTGCACGAACGTCTTCCCGCTCTACTCGAGCTCGCGGATCGTCTCGGGCGGCCCGATCGAAGGAAGCGTCTTCAAGTGCCGGCGGCAGCCGGTCAAGCGGGCACTTCGGCACGGGGTCTACGGTGCGTGGCAGCCGACGGACGCAGAGGTCGCGCGCCTGCAGGAGATCTTCCCGACCGGCGTCTGCGACTACTCCAAGCCGGACGCGGGCCTGCCGCCCGAGCTCCGGCGCGGCGACGACCACGACGATTAGCGTCTTGGCGGGGCGGCCGCTGCGGCCGCCCCGCCAGCGTTCCGCAGTTCCTCGGGGTCTGCAGGGAGAGAGCCGCTCCAGTTGAATCCCCCGATCATGTCGTCGGCAGAGAAGACAGGGGGCTCTCCGCTTCTCGGGATCATGTTGGCGGCGGCGATGTTCGTGTTCGTGATCGACACGTCGTTCATGAACGTCTCGATCTCGGCGGTCGTCCAGGACCTCGACACAACGGTGAGCGGTGTCCAATCGGCTGTAGCGATCGAGGCGCTGGTATCGGCTGCGTTCATCCTGATCAGCAGCAAGCTGGGAGACCTCTTCGGCCGCAAGCGTGCGTACGTGGTCGGCCTCATGCTCTATGCCGTAGGGGCGCTTGCGATGGTGTTCGCGCAGGGCTTGCCGGCGATCATCGTTTTCTGGGCCGTGGTCGGAGGGCTTGGTGCGTCTCTCTATCTGCCCGCGATGCAGTCGCTGATCCACGGCAACTTCGAGGGGAAGGCGCGGGCAGGGGTCTACGCGTTGGTCGGAGCGTCGGGCGCGATCGCCGCCGCGATCGGGCCGCTTATAGGGGGATTCCTCACGACGGTCGTGTCATGGCGCGCTGGGTTTTTGCTCGAAGCCCTGATCATCGCCACCGTCCTGGCCGGAACAAGGCGGATCCGCGATGTTCCCTACACGGGGGACCGGTCCGTCGACTACGTGGGCGCGTTCCTCTCAGTGGTGGGCATGGGCGGGCTCGTCGTCGGTGTCCTCGTCTGGCAGGAAGGCGGCGAATCAGTCGCGGCTCTGCTCGCGATCGGGGGCGCGGCGATGGCGGCGCTTGTGTACTGGCTGATCCGCCGCAAGCGTGAGGGCAAGCCCGCGCTGCTCGACCCCGGTCTCTTCTCCTTCAAGCCGTACAGCGTCGGGGTCACCCAGATCTTCCTCCAGCAAGTCGCTCTGGGCGGGATGCTGATCGCGCTGCCGATCTATCTGCAGCTGGTCTGGGGCTACAACGCACTCCAAGCGGGTGTGACGCTCGCTCCGCTGTCGCTCACGATGTTCGGAGTCGCACTTCTGGCGGGCAAGAGAGCAGGCAGGCGGCGGCCGAGCATCATCGTCCTGGTCGGGTTCATATTGCTCGCGGCATCGATGGTGATCCTGATCCCGCTCGTGCCGAGCGCAGGCTCCGGCTGGGCCCTCGTGCTTCCTCTGGTGCTCGCAGGTGCGGGACTCGGTCTGCTGGCCTCTCAGCTCAACAACTACGCACTGTCGCCCATCTCGGAGCAGAGGGTCGGCGAAGCGGCCGGCGTCACCTCGGCAACGAGCTCATTCGGTCTCTCGTTCGGCCTTGCGTTCTCGGGCGCGATCATGCTCGCCACGCTGTCGATCGCCTTCACCGACATGGCGGAAGGGAGCAGCGTCCTCCCGCCAGCCGATCAGCAGCAGATCGCGGACGTGCTCGAGGACGACGCACAGGTGATGAGCGACGCGCAGCTGGCAGAGCTCCTCGCGGGAGAGCCAGAGGACATTCAGGACGAGGTCCTGAGCATCAACGACGACGCGCGAGATCTCGGCCTGCAGGTCGCATTGCTCGTGACGCTGATCGCGGCGCTCATCGGGATCGTGAACTCGTTCCGCATGTTGCGGCTGCCCGACCCGCAGCCATCGACTGCCGCCGAGGGAATGGCCTTGGGCTGAGACCGGCGGTTTCGCACGTTGTGGGTGGGCGGCCGCACCAGGGCGGCCGCCCACCCTGACCGTCTCTAGGGCGCCAGCACGGCGCAGAGCTGCGGAAACGGCCCGTCGTTGAACTGCCCGGCCTGGAAGATCAGGTCGGGATCCATGTCCGTGGGGCCACTGAAGAAGAAGACGACCCTGCCGACGTCGGCGGCCAGGGGCGGCCCGCCGCGCACAATCAGGTGCCCTGAGAGACCGGTGATCGTCAGTGTCGCCGAACCGTCGGGATTGACCCTCAGGTGCTCGACGCTGGGGGTCACGGTCGAGATCGACTTGCCGTTTGCGCTGAACGTGACCCGCGCTCCTGGGAACACTGCGATCTCGCGTGTGAAGTTCCCCGCGCGGTCGAAGAACTGCGTCACCTTGATCGTCCCGGTTGCTTGGCCCTGGATCGCGAATGCGCACGGCCCCGCCGGCGCGGCGGGAATCGTGAACGCCTCGTCGAGGCTCGCAACGGAGTGGCTGGGGCGGCCCGCTGTCGCGGCACCGCCCAGGGCGCTTGCCCCGACACCCAGCAGTGCGAGCACTACTGCCAGCTTGCGCATGAGACTCCTTTCCTCCGCCGCCCCCACGGCGGTCCGCAGTTTGAAGTCATGAAGCAGCTGGGCGTTTCGACGAGTCTGATCGTTTTGCTGCCGTCGATCAAGCGGCGGCCCCAACTCAGCCCGTTGGCGTCCTGAGTGTTCATGCGTGGCAGGCTCGGGAGGACATTCGAGCGGCGGCGCGCGGGATGCCGAGCGATGAACGCCGGGCGTTCAGTTGCGTGCGATGATCCATCGAGTGCAGCGCTTCGCGGTCACGATCGAGGGAGTGGGCTGGACTGATGTCCAGGTGCTCGAGCTCCCGCGCCTTCCTCGCGAGGGAGAGGATCGAGACGAAGTACGGCACCTGCCGCGTGACTCACTCGGAGGCGACGGCGAACACAGAGCCATTCGACGGCAAGGTCGTCTGCTCGAACAGTTGACGAGCCTAGGCGGCGAGCGCCGCGACGATCTTCCTCACGCGGCTAGCCGCTTGGCGCCGCCCGGAACTCCACTCCGGGAGCAGTTCTAGGATTCCGGAGTGACGCCCGGGTCCGATCGGGGCGACGATATGCCGACGGCGGCCGGCTCTGCCGAGCGCACGGGAGATGACGTCATCGGCGAGTCGCGCTGGCCGATGGTCGGCGCCGTGCTCGCGGCGATGATCCTCACGATCCTCTTGCCGGACGAGATGCGGTTGGGCCCACAGTGGGTGCTCCCGCTCATCGAGGGAGCGTTGCTCGTAGCCGTGATCGCGGGCGACCCGGGCAAGATCAACCGCCGCTCACGCTGGCTTCGCCTGCTTTCGATCGTCCTAGTCTCCGTGCTCGTGCTCGGCGCGCTGTGGGCGACCGTACAACTGATCGACGATCTCATCCACGGCGGCGCGGTGACGAACTCGGCGAGCGAGCTGCTCGAGGCCGGAACGATTGTCTGGGTGTCGAACAACATCGCCTTCGCCCTCCTCTACTGGGAGCTCGACGGCGGCGGCGCAGCAGCGCGCGCCCACCGCCTTCCAACCCATTACGGCTTCGCATTCCCCCAGCAACTGAACCCGAGGATCGCGTCCCCCGACTGGCGACCGCGGTTCATCGACTACCTGTACCTGGGCTTCACGAACGCGACCGCGTTCAGCCCGACAGACGCCATGCCGCTCGCCCCCTGGGCGAAGATCGCAATGGCGGTGCAGGCCTCCGTCTCACTCGGCATCCTCGGGCTCGTTATCGCAAGGGCCGTGAACGTGTTCACTTAGCCGTCGCCCGACGGCTCCGAGGCGCTCGGCTTACCGGCCGCCAGCGTCGACATCGTGCGTCGCGGGGCGATGCAAGGCGAGGGGTAACCCGCGCCGGCCGAGCCGCCCCTCCTCATGAGGGGCGGCTGAGCACACGCGCCGGGCATTTTTCTAAGGCAGTGCCAGGTACCGGCTGTAGAACGATCGTGCGGCCGGGATGTCGAGCCTGCTGCCGAAGCTCTCGGCCCGGCAGATCGGGTCTCCGCCCAATTGCAGCGCAACCACCGTGTTCGTCCCGTGGATGAACTTCGGAGAGCCCGAGTCACCGAAGCAGACGCCGCCGTTGCCTTCGCTGGAATCGGAGTTCATGTTCAGCTTCAGGTAGGCCTGCGTTAGCCCCTTGTAGCGCGATGTCGAGAACATGCGTCCGGGCGGCGCCTCGATGCCTGGCCGACCTCTCTTGAAGAAGGGAACGACCCCGTAGCCGACGTTGTCGAACACCGTGCCGGGCTGAAGACCGCCCTTCGCGGCAAGGCTCGAGAGCAGCCCGGCCGCCGGGAGCTGGATCGGAGTCAGTCCCGCAGGAACGCTGTTGAGCAGGACGACTGCGTAGTCGTGTGCATCGGAACGTTGCTGTCCGGCCGCGGGATCGAATGCGAACGCGGTGGCCTGGTGCCAGCTGTTCGTGCTCGTCACGAGTCCCGATTCCAGGTCGTAGGTGATGTCCGAGTCGAAGCTCACCCAGAACTGGTTCGCGGCGATGCCCGCTTCGAGAGCGAACGCCACGCAGTGAGCGGCGGTCACGAACACCTTGCTTGCCGGCTGGCCGACTCGTGGTCCGCCGTAGGAGCCCGAGCAGTTCGCGAAGCGCTCCACCTGGCCGCCTTCTTCGAAGCCGATCGTCAGAATGCCGACGTTCGGATGTCCGTTCCCGTCCGGAATGCCGTTGCTGATGGCGCCGGCGACCCCAGTCAGCACAAGTGAGATAGCCGTGAGTGCGGCGACGACCGCCGAGCGAGTTCCCGCCATGACGTCCTCCTAAATCCCCCCGGCTCTGTGGGCCGACCCTAGTGCGCCTCCCCGGAGTAGACAACCAATCCTGGCCAGACGGACGGGGCCGCACCAGAGCTTTCGTTAGCCGGGTTGCGCGGGAGCTTCGAGCGCTGCGCGGGCCGCCGCGACCTTGGCCCGGCGGGCCTTCGTCAGCTCTTGGACGAAGATCTGGATCGTCGCAGCGAGGGGAACGGCGGTGAGCGCACCGAGGACGCCGAGAAGCGCGCCGAAGAGGGTGACGGCGACAATGATGAAGAACCCCGAGAGCGCGACGGCCTTGCCCTGGATCTTCGGCGTCAGCACGTTGTTCTCGACCTGCTGGTAGACCAGCAACACGACGAGCATGATCAACGCCGCGGTCAGACCCTGTTCGGCCCAGAGCGTCGGCACGAGGATGACCCCGGCAATGGTGGCGCCAATGTTCGGGATCATGTCGAGCAGCCCGGCGATCACCCCCAGCGCGACCGCATAGCTCGACCCGAGCAGCCACGCCGTGACCCCCTGCGTCGTCCCGGCGATCGTGGCGATCACGACGACACCGATCGCCCAACGCGAGATCGCCATCGTCACGCGCTCCCACACTCCGAGCCAGCGGTCGTCCTCTCCCGGCATCAACACGCTTCCCAACGACCGTTTCAAGTTCGCGACATCGCTCAGCAGGAAGATGCAGATGAACGTGATCGTGAAGGCGATGAGGAAGCCGGAGAAGAAGTCTCCCGCGATGCCGAGCACAGCCGAGATCGCGTCCGGCACCGACGATGAGACCTCTTCCGATCCCGTCTGAACGTTCTCGGCAGCACCGCTGTCGCCGAGCCATGAAAGCTCGTCGGACTCGCGTAGCTGCTCGACCGTCTGCGGAAGATCCTGGAGAAAGTCGCGAACGCTCCCCACGAGCGGCACCAGGAGGAGCAGCGCCAGCACGAGCACCGCGGCGGCCGTTCCGAGGACGGTGATTGTCGCCGCGAGCCCGCGCGACATCCCCGTCTTCGCCATCAGAAAGCGGACGGGATACTCGAACACGAGCGCCAGGAAGATCCCGATGAACACGATCAGGAAGGTCTCGCCGATCGCCACGAATGCAGCCAGCACGCCTGCCGCGGCAGCGACCAGCAGCACGGTGCGCATCGGCAGCAGCAACTCGGTGCGGCGTGGCTCGGTCATGGGAGGTGGAGGGCGTTCACGCAGTGGGGAGACTCAATCTTGCAGTGGGCGGTGGACGGCCCCCGACGGCAGGACAGGCCCCTGCGAGCGCGAAGCGCACCGAGATGCAAAAAGAGACGAGGCTCGAACGGCGGATCGACGCTTACATCGACCGTGCCACGACGCCGCGTGGGGCTGCGGTCGTGATCGCAGTGGTGTCGACCGTGATCACCATCGTGGCCGGCGCGCTGATGACGGTCGTCGACCACGAGAATTTCCCGTCGATCGGGTCCGGGCTCTGGTGGGCCGTCCAGACGACCACGACAGTCGGGTACGGGGACCACGTTCCGACGACTGTCGTCGGACGGCTCGTTGCTGCCGCGGTGATGCTGTTCGGGATCGGCTTCCTGACGGTGATCACCGCGGCGATCACGAGCACGTTCGTGGCGCGATCACGAGGTCATGTGGCGACGGCCGCGACGGTCGAGGCGTTTCGTCAGATCGACGAACGGCTCGAGCGAATCGAGGCGGCTCTGAAGGACTCCTCGTAACGCAACGGGTTACGTCGCGGGCTTCACACTGATTGGATGATGATGCGCCGGGAGGCGATGGCGACGATCGGGATGGACACCATGGGAGACCGGAGATGAGCGAGACGGCCGTCGTGCAGCCCTCGTCGGTGCATCCGTTCCACGAGCCGTCCCGCGGGAGGCGCCTGGTCAAGGTCGGCGCCTGGCTCGTCGGGATCGCGCTGGCGATTGTGGTCCTGAACCTGCTCGGGGTCGACGTGATCGGCTGGCTGCAGGACCTGTGGGATGAGATCAAGGGCGTCCCGGCCGGCTACATGGTCGCGGGGCTCACCTTCCAGACCGGCCAGACGTTCTTCGCCGGGCTCTCGTACTACGGCATCCTGCGCGCGGCCTATCCGGGCCAAGTCGAGTTCTGGCCGGTCGTGACGGCCTACGCGGCCGGCGTGGCGATGAACAACTTCTTGCCGGCGAACATCGGCACGTTCGTAACGCTGATCATGTTCGTGGCCATCATCCCCGCCTGCACGTTCGCCGGGGCGATCGCCGCCTACCTTGTCCAGAAGATCTTCTTCACGATCGCCGGCACCTTTGTGTACCTCTACCTCTTCCTCTCGGTGCCGGGCTCCTTCAACGAGAACCTCGGGAACATCTCCGAGAACCCGGTGACCACGATCCTCATCGTCGTGGGCGGAGCCTTCCTGATCGTGCTCCTCGGACGCGTCTTCTGGAAGCAAGTGAAGAAGCTCTGGGCTCAGGCGAAGCAAGGCGGAGTGATCCTCTCTCGCCCGAAGGAATACTTGACCCGCGCGTTTCTGCCGTCGCTCCTCTCCTGGCTCTGCAAGCTCACCGTGGTCGGGATCTTCCTGGCGGCGTTTGCGATCCCCGTGACGTTCGAGTCGATCATGTGGATCGTCGGATCGGGCTCGCTCGCGAACGTCGCCTCGTTCACACCGGGCGCGGTCGGCATCACCCAGGCCACGAACGCGCTGGCGCTCGACACCTGCTGCGACGTTGCCAAGAGCACCACGGTCGACTACTCCACCGCACAGCAGCTGATCACCACCGCCTGGAACATCATCCTCGCGCTCGTGCTCGTCGTCTCGGTCTTCGGCTGGACGGGAGGGAAGCTGCTCGTCACGGAGTCCTACACCGACGCAAAGGGCAAGGTGGCCGAGCAGAAGGCTCAGCGCGCCGAGAAGAGGGCGGAGAAGCGGGCAGAGCGCGAGGAGTCCGGACGAGGCCTGCTTCGCGGCCGACGCGATAGCGAGGCCGGCGAGACAGCCGCGCCGCCCGCAGACCCTGATGTCTAGCGAGCGCGGGCCGACCTACGGCCAGTCCACGCGCTGGAAGCCCGAGCGCCCGCGCATACGGCCATTCCCTCTCCTCGTCTCGTTGCTAGGCACCGGCGTCGCCCTGATGGTCGCCGCCGGAATCCTCCCGGGTGTCCACATCGACAGCTTCTGGGGTGCGCTGCTCGTTGCGGCGATCGTCGCGGCGCTGAACGCGATCATCCCGCCGCTGCTCGCGGCGCTGCGGCTGCCGCTGACGCTGGTTCTCGGCTTCCTGCTCGTGTTGATCGCGGACGCCGCGATCCTGCTCATCGCCGACGCCCTGACCGACGGGGTGCTCAGGGTCGACAACTTCGGCTGGGCTCTTCTTGCCTCGCTGGTGGTCGCAGCCGTCAGCGTCGTGATCGCCGTGCTTGTCGGCGCGGACGACACGTCCTCGATGCGAATTGCGCAACGGATCGCGCGCCGTCAGGGCATCATTGAGAGCACCGACAGAGCCGGGATCGTGTTTCTCGAGATCGACGGGCTCGCACTCCCGGTGCTGCGTCGGGCGATGCGCGACGGCAACGCTCCGAACATGGCCCGCTGGGTGGCCGACGACTCGCACCGGCTGGTGGAGTGGGAGACCGATCTCTCCTCGCAGACGGGCGCCAGTCAGGCGGGGATCCTGCTGGGCTCGAACGAGGACATCTCAGCCTTCCGCTGGGTGGAGAAGGAGACCGCGACGCTCATGACCTGCTCGGCGCCGCCGGACTGCGCGGAGATCGAGCGCCGGCATGCGACGGGCATCGGCCTGCTCGCCGACGGCGGCGCCAGCCGCGGAAACCTTCTCTCCGGCGAGGCGGAGGCCGTGATTCTCACCGTCAGCCGGATGGAGGAGGAGAAGAAGTCCAACCCCGGTTACCGGGCGTTTCTCGCCAACGGCGACAACGTGACACGCACGCTCGTCCTCTTCGTGTGGGAAGTCATCCTGGAGTTGACCGCGGCCCTGCGTGCAAGCCGCCGGGACGTGCGCCCGCGCGGCCACCGAGGCGGCATCTACCCACTGATGAGAGGGGCGCTCTGCGTCTTCGTGCGCGACTTGATCGTCTCCGGCGTCCTGACGGACATGATGCGCGGGCGGCCAGCGGTCTACGCGACGTTCTCGAGCTACGACGAGGTTGCGCACCATTCGGGGCTCGAGCGCGCCGACACGCTCGAAGCGCTGCGGAAGCTCGACGACCACTTCGGGCAGGTCGAGCGAGCCCGGCGCTACGCGCCCAGGCCCTACGAGATCGTCGTCCTCTCCGACCACGGACAGACGCAGGGCGCCACCTTCAAGCAGCGCAACGGCTACGGCCTCGACGAGCTGGTCGAGCGCTCACTCGCGCGCGGCGACGTGGAGGGGATTGCCGGCGGCGACGAGCAGAGCTCCATGGTCGGCCATGCGTTCACCGAAGCGACCGGCACGAAAAAGAAGCGGCCAAAGAACGACGTCTCCGACCGAGACGTCGTCGTGCTCGGCTCGGGAAACCTCGGCCTGGTCTACCTGATGGAGGAGCGCCGCCGCCTGACTCTCGAAGAGCTCGACGAACGGCATCCACAGCTCGTGCCTGCCCTGCGAGAGCACCCGCATGTCGGCTGGCTGCTCGTCCGCTCGTCAGAGCACGGGGCGGTCGTGCTCGGCGCCCGCGGCGCCCGTTACCTCGAGGACGGCCGCGTCGAGGGGGAGGATCCGCTCGCGCCGTTCTCGCCGCACGCGCCGCAACACCTGCTCAGGACCGACGGCTTCGAGCACGTCGCCGACATCATGGTCGGGAGCTTCTACGACGCGGATCTCGACGAGGGCTGCGCTTTCGAGGAGCTGATCTCCTTCCATGGAGGCATCGGCGGGTTCCAGACGCGAGCGTTCATTCTCCACCCGACGCACCTCGAGGTCCCGCCGGGGCCGATCCTCGGCGCGGCAAGCGTGCACGGCATCCTCGCGGGCTGGAGGCAAGCACTCCAGGGCGCGTCGCAGACGCTTGCCCCGCGGACGGCGGACGCCGCGGACGGTCAACCGGTCGCGGATCCGCGCTAGGGGGAGCCCATCGCTCGGTTCGACGACGCGGTAGAGGCGCCGCCTCGCGGCCTTTCGTGAGCCACCCGTGAGCGCGGCGTGAGCGCTGCCCCCGACCGTCGGGGGCATGCCGCACAACGCAGCCACGCGAGTTGTTCTTCGAGCGGCCGGGTCGTTCTTGCTGTTGACCGCCGGACTGGTTGCCGCCGGCGAGCTCGCGACAGGCGAAGCACGACCGTCGTCATCCCGATGCTTCGTGGCCGGCTGCCACACCACGTCGACACAACAACGGCTGCGCCTGCCCCGGCCGCTCCCACGCCGGCGGGTCACCGTTCCCATCCTCATGTACCACCGGATCAACGTCGCATCTCCGGGGGCGCCGGCGATCACACGTCGGCTCACGGTTCACCCGGCCGACTTCGCGCGTCAGATGAGGTGGCTACGACGGCACGGCTACCAAACCGTGACGCAGCGCGAGCTTTTCGACGCGCTGATGCACGGCCGGCCTCTCGGGCGACGGCCGATCATGATCACGTTCGACGACGGGTATCGCGACGCCTTCTACAAGGCCTCCCCGGTGCTCACGAAGCTTGGCATGCAGGGCACTGCCTACGTCATCTCGAACCGCGTCGTGAACGGCGATCGGACGTTCCTGAGCCCCGGCCTGCTGAGGGCGCTCGAGCACCGCGGAGTCGAGATCGGTTCGCACAGTGTCTCCCACTCCGACTTGACGCAACTCTCCGACCGCGAGTTGCTCGCTGAGCTCATGGGATCGCGGCGCTCCCTCGAGCGGTGGTTGCGGCACCCGGTCCAGTGGCTCGCGTACCCATTCGGTGCGTACGACGGACGGGTCGAGAGGCTGGCGCGGCGTGCCGGCTACGTCCTCGCGGTCACGACGGAGGAAGGCACCCTCCAGTCGGCCGGTCGACCCCTCGCTCTGCAACGACTGCGAGTTCTCGACTCGACAGGCGTCCGCGGGCTCGCCGCGCTGCTCGGCGACGCGTCTCTCCCCTAATGCCGGTCTAGACTTGCGCCGAAGGGGGTTTCGTGGCGTTTTCTGTTCTGTGGCGCGCCGCGAGCGTTGCTGTCGCGGCGCTGGCGGCATTGGCGATCGTTCCGCTCGCGGGTTCCGCGGTTGCCCGCGAACGTTGCGCGGCGTCAGGCAGCAGCCTGTCGGTGATCGACTGCGCGGACTGGCCCCGCGCCGCATCGCTCGACCCCAGGTACCGGACCGGGAAGCCGCGGCTCCGCCTCAGCTCGGCGGCGCAGATCCCGCGCTGTCGGGCCACGGAGCTCGTCTTCTATGCCGCCCGTGACTGGCTCCGCCTGGCGCCGAAGCTCGCAGAGCACGCGTCGCCGTGCGCCGACTACTACATCTCAGTTCCGCCGCTCGTTTCGGACAAGACGAATCTGCGCCCGAACCAGGCATCTCGAATCCGTGCGCTCGGGCCGCGCTTCCACGCGATGGCGGAGATCCACTGGGCGACCTG
>Ga0209382_10007298_pt1 | contig 14117 bp, 13 predicted proteins | sample SoiMetdeltSBSDD5_FD_187599 | JGI IMG/M metagenome (GOLD analysis project Ga0209382, IMG submission 187599) | Bulk soil microbial communities from a Populus tree surrounding site in Tennessee, USA - Soil MetaG P. deltoides SBSDD5 (SPAdes) (version 2) | ecosystem: Environmental > Terrestrial >... | reverse complement strand
GTCGGAGTGCATCTTCACTTCCGCACCCTTGTCGAAGCCGCTCTTGATTGCATACGCGCCGCCAAAAATCGCGCCGGTGGCCGCAGCCTGCCCGGCATAAGTGTTCGCTTCAGAGCCGACGACGAGGCCGCCGACGATCGCCGCAGCGCCGAGGAGCTTGCGCGTGAGCGCCGAGCGCTTCGCTTCATCCTCGGCTTCCAACTCGGCGTAGCTGTAACGCCGCCAGTTGGTGTACGGCTCGGACATGTTCTCCGCGAACAGCGAGTAGTGCTCGTTGACCGTGTCGATCAGCGAGTAATCGCGCTCGCGGATGCGGTCCATGCGCACCAGCAGCGGATCGTCGTCCGCGGGCAAGCGCACGACCTGATACGTGGCCTTTTTCTTGTCCTGAGTCAGGTACGACTCGAACGCATACGGCGCCAGATCCTTGGCGAAGCGCAGCTCGGAGACGCGGCGGACGTTCTCGAGATCCGCAATCTGCAACTGCTGGCGATAGGCGAGCAGATCGTTCGCGAACGTGCTGTAGAGATTCTGGAACGGATCGCGCGGTTGGCCGCTCTGGTCCTTGTACGAGCGCGTATCGGCGTTCTGCTGGTATTCGCGCTTGAACCACTGGCGACCGGTCGCGTCGACGACCGTCATGTCGATGCGCAACAGCTGGCCGTTCGACTCCACGATCTTGCCGGTGACCTGCACGTCGAGTGCGGCGGCATCGGCCGGCACGACCCGCACCTGGCCCCAATGGCCGGTGCCTTCGAGCGTATTGCGGATCTGCATCGGGAAGTAGCGCGCCTCGGCCTTGCGCACTTCAGGGAAGATGTGCTCCTGCTCGAGCTTCTTCTCGTCCTTCGGCACGTTCTCGTCGAACAGATGCACAGCGACGTCGAGCAGCTGTTCTTGCGGAATTTCCTGCGAGGCCTGAATCGCGTTGATGCGCGCCTGCGGCCTGGTTTCGTGAGTGACGCAGCCCGCGGAACCGAGTGCGGCCGCAGCCAGGACGACAAGTGCGATGGAGCGATTCATGTGCGTATGACCTGAGACGTAAGTTCCTCGACCTCAACCCGTGTTCTTCTTGTAGTCGCGATATTCCTGCCACAGTTTGTCGCGCAGCTCCGGATCCGTTTCCTTCTGCGCGGCTTCGCGCAGCTGCCGCGCGACGATGTCGTCGTCGCTGCCATCCGGAATGTCGGCCGGCACAGTGTTCGGACCACTGCCACCGCCCGCGCCACCGCCGACTCCACCGCCCCCACCCTGCTGGCCGCCACCGCGACCGCTGCCGTCGCCCTGGCCCTGACCTTGACCCTGACCTTGACCTTGACCTTGACCGCTCTGGCCGCCCTGACCGCCGGTTGTGCCGCCTTGCCCGTCGCTGCCGCCATTCTTGCCGTTGTTACCGCCGCCGGCGCCCGAGGCACCGGACCCGTCCTCATTGCCCGGGCCACCGCCGCCGCCTGAGCCATTCCGACCGCCCCGCTGGCCGGCGATGACCGCCTGTTCATCACGGATGCGTCCATCGAAAACGCCGAGTGATGCATCGAGCTCGCGATCGATCTGCGCGGTGCGCTCGCCGGTGGTCATTCCACCGCCGCCGCCACCACTACTGCCACCGCCCGAAGAGGGATAACCGCCCGCACCACCGCCAGAGGCACCACCACCGGCGTTAGGCATGCCACCGGCCGCGCCTCCGCCTGCGGCACCACCACCAGCGGCACCGCCGCCTGCAGCACCACCGCCCGCTGCGCCACCGCCCGCTGCGCCACCGCCTGCGGCACCACCGCCAGCGGCACCACCACCAGCGGCTCCGCCGCCGCCTGATGCACCACCGGCGCTCTGGGATTGCGCACCGCCACCACCGCCGCCGCCGCTCGAGCCGCGGAAAATACTTTCATTCTGGGCGCCACCGGCCGAACCGCCGGCACTGGCGTCAGGGGAGTTGCTTTGATTCTGCGGGCCGCCCTCTGCACCGCCGCCGCCGCTCTGGCCACCCGTGCTCGGCATCGGGATGCCGACCGAGGGCAGACCTGCACCGGGCAGGCCAACTGACACGCTCGGGCCGCCGCTCTGACCGCCCTGCCCACTCTGCCCGCTCGGCACACCACCGCTGGAGCCGCCGCCCTGGCTACCGCCACCCTGGCTGCCGCCACCGGACTGACCGCCCTGTGACCCCTGAGAGCCGCCGCCCTGCGAGCCGCCGGAGCTGCCGCCTCCGCCGCTGGTCGGCATGCTGGAGCCGCTTTGCCCGCCGGACGAACCGCTGCTCCCCTGCGATGACGATTGCGAGCCACCCGGGCTCGGCATGGAGGAACCGGAGCGACCGCCACCACCCGACGAGCCGGATGGCATGCTCGACGAGGAGCCGCCGCCGCCGGAAGAGCCACCCGACGGCATCGAGGACGGTGAGGAAGGCATGGAGGAGGACGATTGCTGCTGACTCGGGCAGCCGCCCATCAGAAATGCGCAGACCGCACCGATTGCCGTCGCCTGTGCGGCGACCACCGGCAGAGACCTCCGCGAGCGCTGAATATGCATCGTTTCTCCTCGTTCCCCGCCACACTGCTGCGGCTGCCGTCACAGCCGACTGTGCGACGCGCTAGCTGAACGCGGGCTGACCCACCTGCCCCGCCCAGCAAACATTCGATCCGCGCCACCCACCGCAGGTTCAATGCGGTCCGGGGAAGGAGATTCGACTACTGCGGTCGCGAGACCACCGTGTTCTCCTCGTCGCTGGAGCCGAGCAGGAACGCCTTGAGCTGCCCGGCGAGCCGATCACACGCCGTGCTCTGTACCGGCGCGATCAGTGGAATCGGTGCGATCGCCCCGATCATCACCGACGTGCCCTTCACGTCGGTCGTTAGGCTGCCCGCGCTCACACCCTGCTTCAGATCCCAGACCGTCGCCTCGTAATCGGACGTCTTTTCCCACCAACCGAGGCCCAGACAGCCGGCACCGCCCGGACCGGCCGCGCAGGCAATGCTGCCGCCGCCGTCGGTCTTCTGCGTCACGCCATCGACCCACACGATGAAACGCACGCCCATCGAATTGACGCGCTCGGTTACGCCGGGACGCGCCAGGAACGTACTGAAGCCCTGCGCATTGGCCGGCGCCGTGCTCGGCTCGAGCCACGGATACAGGGCATCGACGAAAGTGTGATCCGCGTAAATCTGGAATGGTCCGCCCTTCAGGCTGCTGCGCGGGTCGAATTTCTTGCCGGCACGTTGCCGGTCGGCAACGTCGGCAGAGACGCTCTCGCCGACCAGCTCGCGCTCCAGGCAATCGAGGAATTTGTCTTCGGTGCCCGTGCCTTCCAGATGCGGCTTCGCCAGCAGGACGATCGCTTCGTCGTGCGTGATTTGCGTGGGCGCCTCACGCATCTCTTCGATCTTGGCAGTCATGCAACCGGCGGCGCTGGAGCACAAAACGGCAGCGACGACCAAGCGCAGGCCGCGATGCCCGAAGACGGATTGCATGCTGGTTTTCTCCAGGAAGCTCAAGCGAAATCCCCGGTGCGAAGCTCGGAGCAGGTCGGACGATCTGCTGCGAATCGAGTATACGCCAACCGTCCCGCAGTCAATGCCGGGAAAGTGCACAACGTTCCGCAGGCTTCAAATGTCAAATAACGCGCGCGCTGAGTCGATTGTCCAGGCGTGCATTGTCCTAAAGGAGCGACAGCTGTTCCGGCCCGAACACAGGCGGACGAAACAGCGCCAGATTGTGCGAGAAGCGTTCGCGCTCCTTGAGCCCGAGCCGAGTACACGCAGCCGAGAAGCGGCGCGCGAGCAGCGCAGCGTATTCGCCTTCGCCGCGTTGACGCACGCCGAAACGAGAATCGTTGTCCTTGCCGCCGCGCATCGCCTGCAAGCGCGACATCACGTGCTTCGCCTTCAGCGGTTCGTTGTGCTCGAGCCATTCGCGAAACAGATCCTTCAACTCATGAGGCAATCGCACCAGAACGTACGCGGCCGATCGCGCACCGGATGCGACCGCCGCCGCGAGAATGCGCTCGAGCTCGTGATCAGTGAGCACGGGGATGATCGGCGCAACCATCACGCCGACCGGTACGCCCGCCTCGTGCAAATTGCGAATCGCACGCAGTCGCGCGGCTGGTGAAGCAGTACGTGGCTCCAGCGTGCGCTTTAGTTCATTCGACAGCGTCGTCACGCTGATCAGCGCGTACACGAGCTGATCGGCCGCGAGCGGCGCGAGCAGATCGATGTCGCGCTCGATCATCGCGCTCTTGGTGATGATGGAAAACGGATGCCGATACTTCGCCAGCACTTCGATGATGCTGCGCGTGACGCGGTACTCGCGCTCGATCGGCTGGTAGGGATCGGTGTTCGCGCCGATCGTGATCGGCGAGCAGCGATAGTTCGGCGCCGCGAGCTCCTGCTCGAGCAAGCGCGCCGCGTCCTGCTTGTAGAACAGGCGCGTTTCGAAATCGAGACCGGGCGAGAGATTCAGGTAGGCGTGCGACGGGCGAGCGTAGCAGTAGACACAGCCATGCTCGCAGCCGCGATACGGATTGATCGACTGGTCGAATGAAATGTCCGGCGAGTTGTTGCGCGAGATGATCGAGCGCGACGGCTCTGGCTGCACGATAGTCGCGAGCGGCGGCAGCTCCTCGTCGAGACTGCCCCAACCGTCGTCGACGGCTTCGGCGCGCGTCGACTCGAAGCGGCCGGCCGGGTTCGACACCGCGCCGCGCCCGGTGCGCACAGTGGGTCGAGTGGGGGAAGTCATGAGCTGGATGCTACTGGATATACAACCAGTTTGCCAGCCGCCGACGTTCGCCGCGATGGGTCAGGACTGCGAGCTGGCCACCGGCGCGGCCGCGGCCGAATCGTGCTCGATGGGCACTGCTGCGGGGCCCGCCGAAGGCGCGGTGCCCTCGCCCTGATTCTTTGCCGGTGCGGGAAAACGCACGACCAAAGACGTGCCGGCGTCGCCGGTGATCTCCAGCTCCCCACGCAACTGCCGCACGAATGCCTCGATGAGCGAGCGGCCCAGGCCGGTGTTGTCCTCGCCCGCCGCAGGATCGAATCCGGAGCCATCGTCGCGGACCGCCAACTCCAGCGTATCCGGCGCAGGGCGGCGAACCTCTACATATATGTGCCCGCCACTACGCTCGTTGAACGCATGCTTGTAGGCATTCGTGATCGCCTCTGTCACCAGCAGCCCGAGCGGCACTGCGATCTCGGGGCCGATCACCTCGCTCGGCGAGTTGGCGATCAGCTCGACGTGACGGCCGCGCGAGAGCCCGCCGCGACGCAGCTCGGCGCACAGGTCGTCGAGAAACCACTTGAGGTCGATCTCCTGCAGGCTTTCGGACTCGTACAGACGTCGATGGAGTGTCGCGAGCGCGTTGATGCGACTGCGCGCTTCGGCGAACGCCATCTCCGCGCGCGGGTCGCGAATGCGCCGCGCATGCAAGTTCAGCAGGCTCATTACCAGCTGCAGGTTGTTCTTCACGCGGTGATGGATCTCGCGCACCAGCACTTCTTTCTGCGCGAGCGACTCGCGCAACTCCGACTCGCGTGCCGATATCAGGTCGGCCATGCGCGAGAAGGTCTCGCCGAGACTGCGAATTTCAGCGGGTGCTGCGCTCACGCGCTCCGGCCGCACGTTGTGTCGGCCGGCCGCGTATGCCGATGTGATGCGCTCCAGGTAACTGATCCAGCGCACGACCAGGTGTTCGATGCCGAACCACACGACTGCGATCGCGAGCACCCACATCAGCAGCGGCGTCAGCACGCCCCACGCGACTTGCAGAGCGAGCGGTCCGATCGCGGTCAGCACCGGCGTGCCGCGGATCACGAAGATTCTGCCGCCGAGCAGCGGACTGACGGCGTACAGGCGCCAGATGCCATCGTGCCCGCGCGCGCGGAACGTGCGCGTCTGTCCAGCGGGCAGCTGATCGCGCAGCTGCTCGTGAATGAGGCTATTGCGCGGCAACGGCGACTTCGCCGGCGAGCGCGCCGCGTCGCGCGTGATGATCTCGCCACGACTATCGAGCAGCGCGAACGCCGCGCCGTCTTCCGAGCGCGCGCCTCGCTGATAACGCTGTGCGAGCCAGTCGAGACCGATGAACAACGCGACCGAGCCCTGGATCAAACCCTGTTCGTCCACCAGCGGCACCGCGGTGACGATGCCCCAACTGCCGAGCCAGCGACTGACGATCAGATCGCTGACGACGAAACCGTCGCCGGCCATGATGTCGCGGAACCACACGCGATCGTCGACCTTGACGACTTGCGGCATCGGCCCGGACGCGCACGTGACGACGCCCTCTGCGCTCACGACCATCGCACCTTCGTATTGCTCCAGTCCGCCGATGGCACGCTGCAGGGCGCGGCGGCATGCGAGACCGGTGCCGGCGCGGACGTCGGGCTGCGCGGCAAGGCTGGTGAGGATTTCGCGCGACGCCGCGATCACGTTGACCTCTTCGCTCGCGGCGAGCTGCGCCGCCTGCGCGAGGTTCTGCTCGATGATCCGCATGCTGCTGCCGTAGCTGGAGATCGCCTGCAGCACCGCCAGCGCGCCCGGCGCGAGCATCGCGATGCCGACGATCAGCACTAGCCGCGGGCGCAGCCCGGCATTGCGTCCGAACCAGGAGCGGGGTGCCGATGCGGTCTTGAAAGTCTTCAAAGGGCCCCCGCGGCGAGCAAGTTGCGGCGGCGAGCGCGTGATCCGCCGAGCAGGGCCTCAGAGCCCGCCCGAACGAGGCTCCGTCGCACCTTCCGTATCGGCCAACGCACCGACCACCGGGTGCCCCGTGACCAGCGCGGCGTCGTCCCCGAGCAGCTCGACCAGTCGATCGCGAGCTCGCGCGATACGGCTCTTGATCGTGCCGACGGCCACCTGGCAGACATCAGCCGCTTCTTCGTACGACAGGCCCGTGGCACACACCAGGATCAGCGCCTCGCGCTGATCGACCGGCAGCTGCTGCAGGGCCCGGCTCAGGTCGCGCAGGTGCAGTTTGGCGTCATGATCCGGCGCGATCGCGACTTGCCCGGCACACACGCCATCCGGGTCCTCGATCTCGAACTTGCGGTGCCGCAGCTCGGAGTAATAGCAGTTGCGCAGGATCGTAAACAGCCACGCTTTGAGGTTGCTGCCGGATTGGAACTGCTCGCGGTTCGTCCAGGCCTTGAGCACCGTGTCCTGCACCAGGTCGTCGGCGCGTGCCGGGTCGCCGCACAGCGAGCGGCCGAAGGCGCGCAACGCCGGCAATAACGCCGTCACCTGATCCAGGAAATTGTCGTGTCCTGTCATGAGCCGTCCAGGGGGTAGCCGAAGACCGAAACGCGGCCCCGTCAGGAGCCGCGCTCCTTGTCCTCGAGTTGCTTCAGCAGCGCCTTGAACTCGTCCGGCACCGGCTCGTCCATGACGTCGCTGAACATGCGGCGCAGCCGGCTGGTGAGCCAATCCGGCACCGGCTCGGAACTGTTCGCAGCCGCCGATTCAGGCGGCTCGCCTGGTTTGATTTTCTCGCTCATGACCATGGATGGGCTCGAACCGGTGCGCCGCGCGCGCCGCGCGGAATTCGCATGTCGAGCCCGAACGCCCCAAGATTGAAAAAGTTCCAAGTCAGAAGGAACCTTTCCCCCCTCTCGCACATACTACAACGCCCATTATCGGCGCGCGCAACGCAGCGCCCATAAAGAATCGAAGGAGTGCCTATGGCTCTGGCTCACGCTATTGCCGAACACCTGCCGTATTTGCGCCGTTATGCCCGTGCCTTGTGCGGCACCCAGAAGAGCGGCGATGCCTATGTGCGCGCCTGTCTGGAGACGATAGTCGCCGATCCTTCGGTGGTCGGTAGCGACACCACGCCGCGGGTGGCCTTGTATCGTCTGTTCCACCAGCTGTGGGGCAGCGCCAATGTCGACCAGCGCTCCGTGGCGAGCTCGCGGCCGCAAGTGGCCGTGGCGGGCGTCGAGAAGAAGCTGGGCGAACTGACGCCGGCGCGGCGCCAGGCGCTGCTGCTGACCGCGATGGAAGGGTTCAACGTCGGAGATACCGCGCGCATCCTTGAAGTCGGCGAGGAAGAGGTGAAACAGATGGTCGCGCAGGCGGTGCGCGAGATCTCCGACCAGCCGAGCACCAAGGTGCTGATCATCGAGGACGAGCCGATCATCTCGCTCGACCTGCAGAGCATCGTGCGCGAGATGGGTCACACCGTTGCGGCGATCGCGACCACGCGCGACGAAGCGGTGCGGGCTGCTCGCAAGACCGAGCCGGGTCTGGTGTTGGCGGACATCAAGCTCGCCGATGGCAGCTCCGGCATCGACGCCGTGCGGCAGATCCTGAGCGAAGTGCAGGTGCCGATCGTATTCATCACGGCCTATCCGGAGCGGCTGCTGACCGGCGAGCGGCCGGAGCCGACGTTTCTGGTGACGAAGCCGTTCGTGCCGGAGACGGTGCGCGTAGCAGTGAGCCAGGCGCTGTTGTTTACATGAGAGCGTCGGGCTAGAGCCCGACCCACAAAATGAAACGGGGCCCCAAGGGGCCCCGTTTGCATTCCGGTCTGTCGGAGGCAGCGCGGAGGCTGCTCAGACAGGTGGCCGTCCCCGCAACGCGCCCGCCACCAGTGCGACCAGCGTCAACACGAGGAAGATGAAGAACAGAATCTTCGCGATCCCGGCTGCGGCACCTGCAATCGTGGTGAAACCGAGCACCGCGGCGATGATCGCAACGATGAAAAACGTCAAAGCCCAAGAAAGCATAAACAACCTCCGTCGCTCATAGCCATTGACCGGACCCGTGCGGGCATCCGCGCTCCTGCCCCGACTCGAACGAGAAACGCGCGACCATTCATCAGGTTCCCCGCACAGCCTGCAGTACTTTGCGCCGCCCCATAGCTGGCGACTGGGTCGGAGCCACAGCGGTGCGTGCACGTTTTACGGACGTTCGAGGAAGCGCTCGAGCAAGGCGGCGGTTTCTTCGGGGCGCTCGTGGTGGATCATGTGGCCGGCGCCGCGGAGCGTCGCCGTCGTGAGATTCGCGAACAGACCACGCAGTTGATCTTCGCCGAGCTCGCCTGCCATGCGCTTCGTCAGCTCGGATTCCTCCGCCAACACTAGCAGGAGCGGCGCGGCGATCGCCCGCCAGCACGCCTCGGCCTGATCGCGCTGATAGAGCACCGGGTTGACGTGTTTGTGCTTCGGATCGGCCCATAGCTCGATGCGGCCATCCGCGCCAGTGCGCGCCCAGGAGCGAGCGACGAACTCCAATCGATCGGGCGGCGTGCGCGGGTTGCGACGCGAGAGCACGCGCATGAACTGCTCGTAGTTGTCGTACGTCGCGAACGTCGCGGGTGTCTTCACCTCGTCGAGCCATTCCGCATAACGTGCCGGCGCCTGCTCGGCGTTCGTGCGCGGCAATCCAAACGCTTCCAGGCTCGCTACTGCGCGCACGCGCTGCGGGCGCACGCCCGCGTACAGCATCACGATGTTGCCACCCATGCTGTGACCGACCAGATCGAGCGGTGCATCCGGCGACAAGTGGTCGAGCAGTGCGTCGAGATCGGCGAGATAGTCAGCGAACCAGTAACCATCTTCCGGCCGCTGCGTGCGGCCGAAGCCACGCATGTCCATTGCGACGACGGTGCGCGCGGGCGAGAGCTGATCGACGACGAACTGCCACGTCTCGCTGGTGTCGCCCCAGCCGTGCACCAGCACGATCGGCTGCGGATCCGCACCGGGCCATCGATACAGCTGAAACTTCAGACCGCGCAGGACGAGCGTTTCTGTCTGCGGCGCGCGGCGCGCTTGGTAGGACATTACGATTGCTGAGAGCTTGCGAAGCAGTGCTGCCCGCGCGAACGCAGGCAGCACTCACGCCGGCGCGCTACTGCGGCGGACGAATGATGCGTGAACGAGCCGGACCGCGTTTCTTCGAGGACTTCTTCTTCGCAGCCTTCTTCTTGCCGGCCTTGCGCTTCTTCATTGCCATGAATCGACTCCTTCGGGTTAGTCACCGCTTTCATTATTACACGCGCAGGCGCGGCTGATGCATGATTGCCGCCCATGAACCCGGCCTACGACGTCGCGACGATCATCGAGCGAGCTCGCGAGCTCGGTCCGCGCGAGCGCTCGGAGTTCGTGCGTCGCGCGTGCGGCGCCGACGAGACCTTGCTGTCGAACGTGCTGGTCGCGCTCGGCGAGGACGTTTCGCAATCCGGTTTCTGGGACGAGGTCGCCGCCGGCGAGAGCGGCTCGCACGATCCCGCCGGCACGCTCGAAGGCCAGCGCCTCGGTCCTTACCGGATGCTGCGCAAGCTCGGTACCGGTGGCATGGGCGACGTGTATCTCGCCGAGCGCGCAGACGAGGAGTACCAGCAGCAAGTCGCGATCAAGCTCGTACGGAGCGGCGTGTTCTCGCGCCAGGTGCAAGGCCGGCTGCGCATGGAGCGGCAAATCCTGGCGACGCTGCAACACCCGAACATCGCGCGGCTGCTCGACGGCGGGCGCGCTCCGGACGGCACGCCGTATCTCGTCATGGAGTACATCGACGGCGAGCCGATCGATGCGTACTGCGATCGCAGACGACTCGCGCCCGAGGAGCGGATCGCATTGGTGCGCACAGTGTGCTCAGCCGTGCACTACGCGCATCAGAATCTGATCGTGCATCGCGACCTGAAGCCGAACAACATCCTGATCACGCCGCAAGGCGTGCCGAAGCTGCTGGACTTCGGCATCGCCAAACTGCTCGACACGCGCCAGTCGGCGGCGACGCTCGCAGTCACGCACGCCGAGTACCGCGTCATGACTCCCGCGCACGCAAGTCCGGAGCAAGTGCGCGGCGATGTGATCACCACTGCCAGCGACATCTACGTGCTCGGCGTCTTGCTGTACGAGCTGTTGTGCGGGCGACGGCCGTTCCAGCTGCTGGGCTCGAGCCTGCTGGAGATGGAGCGGATCATTTGCGAACAGGAAGCGCCGACGCCGAGCGAGATGGTCGCGCGCACGGTGCGCGAGGCGCCCGAGTTGCTGAATGACATCGTCGCGTGCCGTTCGACGACGCCGACCCGGCTACAGAGGTTCCTGCGTGGCGAAGTCGACAGCATCATCGGCATGGCGATGCGCAAGGATCCCGAGCGCCGCTACAGCTCCGCCGAACAGCTGGCCGCCGACCTCGACCGGCATCTCGGCGGCAAGCCAGTGCTCGCTTCGAAGGACACGTGGCTGTATCGCACGCGCAAGTTCATTGGCCGGCACAAGCTCGCGGTGGCAGCGTCGACGGCGGCGGTCATCACGCTCGCGGCGTTCGCGACGATCACTTTCGTACAGGCACAGCGCATCGCGTACGAACGCGACATCGCCACGGCAGAGCGCACGCGCGCGGAGCAGGTCTCGTCGTTCCTCGTCGAGCTGTTCGAGCTTTCCGATCCGTCGCGCAGCCGCGGCAATCTGGTTACGGCACGCGAGTTGCTCGACATCGGCGCGCGACGCGTCAGCCTCGGGCTCGCGGATCAGCCCGAAACGCGCGCGACGCTGCTCGGCACGATCGGCACGGTGTATCAGAGCCTCGGTCTTTACCCGGACGCAGTGGCGCTGCTCGAGGAAGGACTCAAATCGCAAATCGCCATCCACGGCCCGCGACATCCTGAAGTGGCGGTCGCGTTGCGCGCGCTCGGCGATGCACTTTGCGATCGCGGCGAGCTCGCACAGTGCGAAGCACGCCTGACTGCCGCGCTGGAGATGCAGCGCGAGCTACTCGGTCCGACCGCACTCGAAGTCGCTCCGACGTTGATGTCGCAGGGCACGCTGGCACAGCTGCGCGGCGACTCCGCGTTGGCGGAGCGCCTCTTCGACCAGAGCCTGCAGATCTATCGCCAGCATGGCCAGGAGCGCACGACCGGCGCGACCTCGGTGATGAACGAGCTCGCCAACCTGTACTCCATCAGCGGCCGCTATGACCGCGCCGCGACGCTGTATCGCGCCGCGCTCGACATCGACAGGCAGGCACTCGGCAACGATCATCCCCACGTCGGCCATCATCTGCACAACCTCGCCGTCACGCTGCAGGCACAAGGCAAGCTCGAAGAAGCGGCGCCGCTGTACGAAGAGTCGATGCAGATCCTGCAGCGAGTCCTCGGCGAAGAGCATCCGCAGACGCTGGACGCCGCCGCGAACTACGGGCGCTTCTTGCATCGGCGCGGGGAGCTGGCGCGCGCCGAGGCGATGTTGAGCAAAGTGGTCGAGCTCGACCGGCAGGCGCGTGGGCCGCGGCACGCGTTCGTCGGTCACGACCTGGTCAACCTCGGCATGGTCCAGCTGGACCTGCAACATCACGCGCAGGCGGAGCAGGACTTCCGGGCGGCGCTCGACATCTACGCCGAGGCGTTGCCGGCCGATCATCCGTACGTCATGTCGGCGCTGTCGGGCCTGGGCCGCTGCATGCTGGAGCAGAATCGCCTCGCCGAAGCCGAGCAGACGCTGCGGCGGGCGAAGCAGATCGCGGCGAAATCCGTTCCTATCGACAGTCCGCAGCTCGCGGCAGCGAACAGCTCGCTGGGACGAGTGCTGATAGCGCAGCGGCGCAAGGACGAAGCGGCGAAGTTGCTCCGAGAGAGCTATCCGATACTGCTGCAGTCGCAGGGAGAGGATGCAGTGATCGTGCAGCGGACGCGCGAGGCGATCGCGCAGTTAGACGCGAGATAGCTCTAGCCTGACAACAAGAATGTCCGGTACGCCGGATTATCCGTCTCTTCCGTATACACGTACTTCAGCTCGCGCACGTGCAGGTCGAAGTCGACGCTCTCCTGCGGCGGCACCTGCACGCCCGCCAGCACGCGGCCGTGGTCAGAGCCGTGGTTGCGATAGTGGAACAGCGTGATGTTCCACTGCGTGCCGATCGCGTTCAGGAATTTCAGCAGCGCGCCCGGACGCTCCGGGAACTCGAAGCGAAACAGCCGCTCGTGCTCGATGCCGCGGCCGCGGCCGCCGACCATGTAGCGCACGTGCAGCTTCGCCATCTCGTTGTCGGTCATATCGACGACCGGATAGCCCGCCTCGCGCAGCGCGACCAGCAGTGCCTCCTTCTCCTTGCGCCCTTCCGCGAGCGCCAGGCCGACGAACAGCTGCGCGGCCGCGCCATCGTCATAGCGATAGTTGAACTCGGTGACGTTGCGCTTGCCGAGCACTTCGCAGAACTTCAGGAAACTGCCCTTGCGCTCCGGAATCTCGACCGCCACGAGTGCTTCGCGCTGGCCGCCGATATCGGCGCGCTCGGCAACGTGTCGCAACCGATCGAAGTTCATGTTCGCGCCGCAGTTGATGGCGATGAAGCGGCGGTCGCGGCACTGCTCGCGCGCGACGTAGCGCTTGATGCCGGCGACCGGCAGCGCACCAGCCGGCTCGACGATCGAACGGTTGTCCTCGAAGATGTCCTGAATCGCCGCGCAGATCTCGTCGGTCGAGACCGTGATCACCTCGTCCACGTATTGCTGCGCCAGCCGGAACGGCTCCTCACCCACGCGCCGCACGGCAACGCCATCCGCGAAGATGCCGACGCGCTCGAGCGTGACGCGCTTACGCGCCTCCAGCGAGCGGTACATCGCGTCCGCGTCTTCGGGCTCGACGCCGATCACACGGATCTTCGGAAACAGGTACTTCACGTACGCGCCGACACCCGCGATCAGACCGCCGCCGCCGACCGCCACGAAGATCGCATCGAGCGTGTCGCCCGGATGCTGCTGCAGGATCTCCATGCCGATCGTGCCCTGACCTGCGATCACGTCGGGATCGTCGAACGGATGGATGAACGTGAGCTGGCGGTCGCGGGCGATGCCCAGCGCGTGATCGTAAGCCTGGTCGTATTCGTCGCCGTGCAGGACCACTTCGCCGCCCAGGTCGATCACCGCCTGGACCTTGATGCGCGGCGTGGTCTGCGGCATGACGATCGTCGCCGGGATGCCGCGCCGGCGGGCGGCGAGCGCGACGCCTTGCGCGTGGTTGCCGGCCGAGGCGCAGATGACGCCGCGCTTCGCGATGGTCTCGGACAGATGCGCGATCTTGTTGTACGCGCCGCGTACCTTGAACGAGAACACCGGCTGCAAATCCTCGCGCTTGAACAGCACGGCGTTGCCCAGGCGGCGGCTCAGACGTGGCGCGTCC
>Ga0209382_10007296_pt1 | contig 14118 bp, 13 predicted proteins | sample SoiMetdeltSBSDD5_FD_187599 | JGI IMG/M metagenome (GOLD analysis project Ga0209382, IMG submission 187599) | Bulk soil microbial communities from a Populus tree surrounding site in Tennessee, USA - Soil MetaG P. deltoides SBSDD5 (SPAdes) (version 2) | ecosystem: Environmental > Terrestrial >... | reverse complement strand
CGTCCTCGCCACGCCGGAAAGTCCGCCCCAATTGCGGCCGCTCGCCGAGCGCGTCGAAGAAGGCGGCCGAGACTCCATAGCTCGTGTAACGTTCTGGCGGCCCGTCGCCGGTCAAGGTGTAATCGCGACCGCGCATGACGGCCACTTCCTGTAGCGTCTGTGATTGCTCGCGCAACGCGATAACATTCCCCGGCGACACCGAAGCGCGCGTGATTCCCATCTCCGGATTGCGTTCGAGGAGCATCACCAACCGTTTCTGGTTCGGAAATGAAAAAGGCCGCAACATAGTCGCGTCCGCCGCGCTGAAGATCGTCGTGACGGCGCCTATGCCCAGCGCGATGGCGAGCGCGGCAATCAATGTGAATCCCGGCTTCTTCAACGATATTCGCGCTCCGTAGCGCAGGTCTTGCCAGAGTGTTCGCATAGTAGGTTTCAGGTTTCAGGTTTCAGGTTTCAGGTCCCAGGTTTCAGGTTTCAGGAAAGGGATAATGCCACAGAGTTTATCCTGACACCTGACACCTGACACCTATTCGCGTCGAAGCGCGATCATCGGATCCACTCGCGCAGCCCTGCGAGCCGGGATGTAACAAGCCAGCGCGGCGACGCCCGCCAGCGACAGGGCGATCACGACGAACGTCAACGGATCGGTCGCGCTCACGCCGAAGAGCAGGCTCTTCATCAAGCGCGTCAAGCCTAACGCCACCGCCAGTCCGATCAGCGCGCCCAGCGACGCGGGCCACATTCCCTGACGAATGACCAGCCGCAGCACGTCGCGCGCGCCCGCTCCCAGAGCCATTCTGACGCCGATCTCGTGTGTGCGCTGCGTGACCGAGTAGGACATCACACCATAGATGCCGACGGCGGCGAGCGCGAGGGCGAGGCCGGCGAAGAGGCTAAGCAGCAGCATGGCGAAGCGGCGCGAGCCGATTGACGCGCCGACCATCTGCTCCATCGTTTGAACCTGATAGACCGCCTGATCTCCGTCCAACGACCAGATCTCTTTTTGAATCGGTCTGACCAGGTTCATGGGATCGCCTTGCGCGCGGATCGCCAGGTTCATTCGCCGGTAGCGCCATGCCAATTGCCCCATCGCGAAATAGGCTTCGGGCTTGACCTGCGCGTCGAGCGCCCCCTGATTCGAATCGGCCACAACGCCTTTGACGACGAACCAGGGGTTGTCGGGATTGTTAGGGCTGCCGGGTTTGAGCCGTTTACCGACCGGGTTTTCATTCGGCCAGAAGCGGCGCGCCAGCGATTGATTGATGACGGCCACGCCGGAGAAATTCGCAAGACCTTCCGGGGTCGTGGGGTCTCCCGCGTCTTGCGCGGTGAAGAATTCGCCCTGCAGCAGCGGGATGCCCATCACCTGAAAGTAGTTCGGGCTGACTGTGCGGAAGTCAACGTTCTGCGTCCGCCGTTCGGCGGGCAGCGCGCTGTTGTCCGTGGTGATCGTGATGTCTTCGGTGAAGTCGAAAGGCATTTGAGAAGCCACCGCCACGCCCTTGACGCCGGGAACCGCGGACACCCTGTCGATCAACTGCTGAAAGAAGGCGGCCATTTTCTTCCCGCCCTCCGACTTGGCCGGCGAGCGGTTGAGCCGCATGCTCAGCAGGTTTTTAGTGTTGAAGCCCGTGTCCACGCCGCTCAGCTTCGCAAAGCTACGCAGCATCAGTCCGGCAGGCGCCAGCAGAATCAGGGAGAGGCTCACTTCGGCCACGACCAGCGCGCGCTGCATCCGGCGATCGCGCCTTCCTGCCGTAGCTCGCTGCGCGCCCGATTTCAAGCTCTCCTGTGTCTCCGGCCTGGAGGTTTGTAGCGCGGGCCACAGCCCGAAGATCACCGAGGTCAGAAGCGACATTCCCATCGTAAAGAGCAATACCCGCGCGTCCACGCCGATTTCGACGCCCGCCGGAATATCGCCTGACGGGGCGAGCGCGACGATGGCGTTAACGCCCAACAACGCGATCAACACGCCCAGCAGCCCGCCGAAGATCGAAAGCAGCAGGCTCTCGGCGCCCAGTTGCCGCACGATGCGAAAACGGCTTGCGCCGAGCGCCGCGCGGATTGCGACCTCAGGCGCCCGCGATGCGGCGCGCGCCAGCAAGAGATTAGCGATGTTCGCGCAGGCGATCAGTAAAACCAGCCCGACCGCCCCAAACAGGATCAGCGACGTCCGGCGCATCGAGCCGTAGACACTCTCGCGGTACGGTTGCAAGTAGAGGCCGCGCCCAACGTAGTCGGGATTAGTGGCGGCGAAGGCCTGCTCGTTCTGCCGCGCGAGCAGTTCCAATTCGGCCCCTGCCTGCGCCATCGTGACCGACGGTTTGAGCTTCGCGATGACGGCGAACTGGCGGGAGCGCCGCGACACTTCTTCCAAATTGAATGGAAAGGGGAACCAGGCGTCGCGGCCATCGAACCAGAACTGCGGCGGCATCACGCCGACGATCGTGTAAGGCTCGTCATCAAGCGACACTTTTTTGCCGAGCGCGCCGGGATCGCCGCCGAATCGCCGCTGCCACAGGCTGTGACTGATGACCAGCACGCGCTCGCCTTTCGGCCCCTGATCTTCGGGCAGGATCGCGCGCCCCAGCATCGGCTCGATGCCAAGCATCGGAAAGAACTCCGCCGAGACTTTCGCGGGCGCGACGCGCTCGGGCTCCTGTCCGCCGGTCAAGTTGCGACTTACCGGTTCCCAGGCCGCCACCTTTTCAAAGATCGGCCTTTTAGCGAAGTCGGCGAACTCCGGCCCGGAAGCGCGCAATTGATCCGAGACGCCGATCTTCGGCAGGTTCTGCCGTACGAGATAGAGCCGCGTGTGATCGCGATAAGGGAACGGGTTGAGTATGACCACGTTGACGACGCTGAAAATAGCGGCGCTGGCCCCGATGCCTAACGCAAGCGTGATCACGGCGATAAAAGTGAAGCCGGGCTTCTTCCTCAACATCCGCGCGCCGTAACGCAGGTCTTTCCAGAGAGCGTTCATGGTTTTCTCCCTTCTGAGTCGGAGCCGCTAGCGATTCCGAGTCAGTACCGCGAGCGGTACCGAGCGCGGCTTCTTTTGGATTCACGCTCGGTACCGCTCGCGGCGCCGACTTCATGTTTCGATTGGCTATCCAGATTGAATAACCAAGCGGCGTGCCACCGGGGCTGAAAACCTAAATGCTGAAATGATGCGATTTAAAATCGGGCCGACGGCTAATCGCGCGTGTGAGGTGTCCGATTATGGGACCGCCTTTTCCCAAAATCAGAAGAATTATTGCGCCTGCAAACGGGCCGGTCTTATACTCCGTGCTGTTCAATCTTCAACCGCCTGTTTGCCAACGGCCTCACGTGAGCGCAACTGGTAGAGTGTCCACAACCAAGAAAAGGAGAAGACCATGACAAATCGCAGTCGGTCAGCCCTGCTCAGTTTTGTGTTTATCGCAGGCATCGGTGTCGCCCTTGCCCACTCCCAAAACCCGGAGACCTCTCAGACCAAAGATCCCATCCCCGACATCACAGGCGCGTGGACCGGGACGTGGGGCGTTTACAACCCGGCGCAAGGCACAGCCCCGCCCAAGGACATCTGCAAGAAACTCGACGCCAAAGTCGAGCGTAAAGACAATGTCTGGGAGGCCGTATTTGAAGGCGATTGCGGACGCCCCTACAAATATACAATCAAGATGGAAGGCCGGCAGGTTGGCAAGGTCGTGATGTTCAAAGGGACTGTAGACCTTGGTAAAAATGACGGAGGCGTCTTCGATTGGATCGGACGCGCCAACGACAAAGAGTTCATCGGCTTCTTCACCAGCGCGTTTTACACCGGGACGTTCAACCTCTCCAGGACAAAATAATGAAGTCAGTAGAGCTACAATCTGGTTACGATCCGGTGGCGGAAGACTACGCCAGGGAGTTCCGTGACGAGATGAGCAAGAAGCCGTTCGATCGAAAAATGCTCGATTGGCTGACGGAGAAAGTTAACGAACTCGGAAGGATTTGTGATCTTGGTTGCGGCGTTGGACAAGTCGCAGGCTATTTGCACGGCCGCGGCGCGAGCGTCTGCGGGATCGATTTATCAACGGAGATGGTCAAGCAGGCGCGGCGCTTGAACCCGGACATCGCCTTCCAACAAGGGAATATGCTCGCGCTGACCGGCGTCGCCGAGGACTCGTTCGGAGGAATTGCGGCCTTCTATTCCATCATTCACATTCCGCGCTCATCTCTCGTTGACGCGATGCAGGAGATGAAACGAGTGTTGTGTCCGGGCGGAAGACTTCTGTTGACGTTTCACATCGGGCAAAAGGATGTACATCTCGCCGAATGGTGGAATAAACCGGTGTCGCTGGATTTCTATTTCTTTGAGACTGAAGAGATGAAAGGCTATCTGACGCAGGCCGGCTTTGAACTCGAAGAAGTGATCGAAAGAGATCCCTATCCCGAAGTCGAAGTACAAACTCGTCGCGCTTATGTCTTTGCAAGAAAACCTTGAAGTTGCGCCGAAAGGAGTCAAAACGTGAAGTGGAACTCACGCATCGCCGCCTGTCTGGTCGCAAGCGCGCTCCTGTTCTCGCCCGCGGGCGCGTTAGCCGCAGTCGCTCCGAAGCTGAAGATCACCGAGAATCGTCGCTACCTCCAATACGAAAACGGCAAGCCGTTCTTCTACCTCGGCGACACGGCCTGGGAACTGTTCCACCGTTTGAATCGCGAGGAAGCCACGCAATACCTGACGAACCGCGCGCAGAAAGGCTTCACTGTGATTCAGGCCGTGGTTCTCGCGCAACTCGGCGGGTTGACTGTCCCGAACCCGTATGGCGATTTGCCGTTGATCGGCGGCGACCCGGCCAAACCCAATGAAGCCTATTTCCGCCACGTAGACTTCATCGTCAACAAAGCGGAAGAACTCGGAATGTTCGTCGGGATGCTGCCGACCTGGGGCAGCCACTGGGCGCTGGGCAAAGCGGCGTTCAACCCGACCAACGCGCGGCAGTACGGCCGCTTCCTCGGCGCGCGGTACAAAGATAGAGCCGTCATCTGGATTCTCGGCGGCGACCGTTCGATCACCAACGACGAGGAACGCGCGATCATTGACGCGATGGCCGCAGGCTTGACCGAAGGCGACGGCGGCGCGCATCTGAAAACATTCCACCCCGTCGGCCCCGGGCTTTCGTCCATCAAACTGCACGACGCGCCATGGCTCGACTTCAACATGTTCCAGTCTTCGCACGCGGCGCGCGATCACGACAACGGCTTGTACGTCGAGCGCGATTACGCGCTGAAGCCCGCGAAGCCCACGCTCGACGGCGAACCGCGCTACGAAAGCATTCCCGTCGGCTTTTACAATCGGGGCGCGAGCGGGATCGAGCGTTTCGACGATTACGACGCGCGCCAGGCGGCCTACTGGTCGCTACTGGCCGGCGCCTGCGGCCACACATACGGCAACAACAACATCTGGCAGATGTATAAACCGGGAATCGGCAGGGAGGGCGACGCAGCGCGACGCGATCTCTTCGGCGGTCCGGGCAGCGTCATCGGAGCCAACATCCCCTGGTACGAAGCCCTCGATCACCCCGGCGCGTTCCAGATGCGCCACGTGCTCCGTCTGTTCGAATCGCTTCCCTTCACCAAGCTCACGCCCGATCAGCAAATCATTCTGAACGGTCCCACTACCGGCGGAGCGAAGGTCCGGGCCGCGCGCGCCGGCGACGGATCATTCGCCATCGTCTATTCCCCGCGCGGCGAGAGCTTCACGCTGGATAAGAGCGTCATCAAGGCCGAACGACAAAACCAGTACTGGTACGACCCGCGCTACGGCGTCTCTTATCTGTTCAAGGAACAAGACAGTTGGGGCATCCAAACGTTCACGCCGCCGGCCAGCGGGCGCGGGAATGATTGGGTTCTCGTATTGATGGATGCAGCGGCGAGGTTTTCTTTACCGGGCGCCGCGCAGTAATAATCTGGTTGAAATGAAAGTTTACGCAATCGAACACGTGCAACTGGCGATGCCGCCAAACGAAGAAGAGTTGGCGCGGTCCTTCTATGCCGGCGTCCTGGGATTGACCGAGAAGCCCAAACCGCCTCGTCTCGCCGCGCGCGGCGGCGTCTGGTTCGAGCAGGGAGATTTGAAGATTCATCTCGGCGTCGAGTCCGACTTCCGCCCGGCGAAGAAAGCGCACCCCGCTTTACTCGTTGAAGGGCTGGATGAACTCATAATCAGATGCGAACAGGCGGGTGTCCAGGTCGTTTGGGATGAACCGCTCGAAGGATTCCGGCGCGCCTATGTCAATGATCCGTTTGGCAACCGCATCGAACTGATGGGGCCTATATCCGATCACTGATTGCACAGTCTTCAATATAGGCATGAACAACTATCGCCTGGATCAGATACGATAGACCTCTTTCAAAAGAAACCCCGGCTTCGGATCTGCGACGCTACAAGAAATCGGGGGCGCAAAATGCGTAGCGCAAATCGCCAAACATCGAAGGCCGGCGCGTCTATAGCCGCCGGCGCCCAAAAGACAAAAACGATCTGGCCGTCGAGATCAAGGCGGGCGCTGAGAACCGCATACAGATTGAAGTATTCAGCCGGCGCCTGCCTACGCGCCTGCTACTGATCCGAATTCCGAAAAGTACACGCCGGCGCCCGGGGCGCGGCGCTATCCTGCGCGTTCGGTCGTTCCAAGTCAGTACCGCGAGCGGTACTGACTTGGAACTAGCCCGGCCGCCGATTCGTATCAAGTTCCGTACAATTCACAAAGGAGATCACGATGGACAGACGAATGTTCCTTTTCTCTGGCGGCGTCCTGTTTCTGGCGCCAGCCCTGATGGCGGAGGATGATCTTACCGGCAAATGGTCCGGAAGCTTCGTCATTACATCCTCGGATGGGGATACAAGAGACTCCAAGGCCTTCATGGATATAAAGCAGAAGGGGGCGGAGATCACGGGAACGGCCGGTGAGAGTCCCGATAGGCAGTGGGCGATTCAGAAAGGCAAAGTCGAAGGAAACAAGATCACTTTCGAAGTTCAGACCGACGAGCCGCTTGTAAAATTTGAGTTGACGCTGGTTGACGGACACTTGAAAGGCGAAGCGAAAGCGGAGCACGAAGGGAAATCAATGAAAGCGGTCGTTGATCTGCAACGCCAAAAAGAATGAGTTGGCTTTTCTCCGACGCTCCAGAGGCTATAGAAATCAAGAATCAGAACATTTAAGAGGACAAGCTATGTACAGACTCGGCAAACTTCTTCTTGTGGCGTTATTCGTGACTGTGGCGATGGCCCAGTCGCCGGAACCGCCGCTCTCAGACACTCGACTCACCGTCCACACTCTCTTACGCGAGGACCTCTTCGCCGGCTTTTTGACCGACGACATGGAACGTTTAGCCAGGGGAGAAAATAACCTTCAAACGCTTCTCGAAAAACGCCCCGCCGCCAAATCCAGCCTGTTGGCCTGGAAAGGCGGAATAGCGATCTACCGCGCGGTGCGCGCCAACGAAGCCAACCGCGCCGATGAGTTTCAACAGAAATACCGGGAGGCGCTCGACATCTTCTCTCAGGCGCGTGAGATTGGCTCGAACGACCCCGGGGTCGCCGCAGTCACCGGGGGCGTTTATGCCGTCTTCGCCGACCGGCTGCCGAAAGAATATCGCGCCGCGGCGTGGGCGCAAGCCTATGACGCCTATCAGGGGCTTTGGAAACTGCAAGGGGCCGCCGTCGCCAATCTTCCCGTGCATATGCGAGGCGAACTTCTCGGCGGGCTGGCGGTGTCGGCCTTGCGCACTGGCCGCGACGAAGAGGCGATGCGGCATCTCGACAAGATACTCGCCGTGCTCGCCGACACCCCTTACGGCCCTGTCGCTAAGAAATGGAAAGAGAATCCGAAGGCCGCCGCCGACACGAGCATCACCTGTCTGACCTGCCATGAACAGGGACGCCTGGCCGCGCGTCTGAGCGCGCTCAACAATAAATAGGGAGTGGGGAATGGGGAGTGGGGAATGGGGATAATATCTTCTCCCCATTACCGATTCCCCACTCTACTTCCCATTCCCCACTCCCCATTCCCCATTCCCCACTCCCCACCCCTCGTTTTTTTGTCCGATATCCTCAATCGATCTTGTTAAGCAACCTGTGAGGCGTATAATCGCCGCGCCTGATCTCCTCGGAATCAGACAAGCCAAAACGCAGTAACAGCAGTTTTCAAGTCTCAATTAGCCTCTGAGGCTTCGACCCGAATTTTCTCAAGCCAACTTCAAGGAGATGATATGGCCAAACAAAATGACACGATCGCGTTTATCAAAACAGGAAATAGCCGAAAAGAACAGTCTGCGGACGTAACAGCCAAACCGCTCGTAGAATACGCCGTCCTCTGCGCCATTGTGTACGACGACCCGAAGGCGCCCCATAGGCAAGCAGACACGGGCTTTTTACTGAAGAAGGGCTGGCTGCAGTGGGAAGACGCCCCCAAGCTTCAATGGAAGGATTGGCGTTATCAGATTGCCGGGCTGAGTTACGAAGTATGGGAAAAGACAGATGCGGAACAGATCATTGTCGCGCTCGTGTTTCGAGGAACCAACGAAGCGGTGGACTGGTGGGCTAATTTTCGATGGGTCACACGCTACGTCCCGTTTGTCAGCGATCAATATATGCAGGTAAAAAGCCTGACGCAGCCGCTGGTCGATGCGATCCGCGAACGTCATCTTGGCAAGAACATTCGCATCGTCACGACCGGCCATTCGCTTGGCGGCGGGTTGGCGCACCATGCGGCATACGGCTCGGATTGCATCAAAGATGTCTTCGCCTTCGATTCCTCGCCGGTCACCGGTTTTTATAGCCTTTCCAACACTCAACGACGCAAAAACGCCATAGGAATTGTAGTGCGGCGCATCTACGAGCGCGGCGAGATTCTCGCCACTCTACGCCGGATCGTGCGCTTCTTCAATCCGCTTTCCACGAAAGACCCGGAGATCATTGAGATCCGATTCAACCTCTCGCAAGGCTCCGCGGTAACCCAACACAACATGCGAACGCTGGCCTACAAACTCAAGGAGAAAGCCGGCGAGCCCTGACGCTGTCCGCGCCCTGGCCTCAATCGCGTAAAAGAGGGCGACGTCAGATAAACGGCTCCAAGTGACATTTTCCGTATATTGATTATCATATAGCGCTACGCTTGAAATCTCATGAAAGATTAGTCATTGGCTCTTTCGCCTATGGAAGATAATTCGCCACGCTATGATGAGCGCCCCTGGGGCAATTTCACCGTCCTCGACGAGGGCGAGGGATACAAAGTCAAACGCATCGAGGTTCTGCCCGGCAAACGGCTGAGCTATCAGAAGCACGCGCGCCGCGCCGAGCACTGGTTCATCGCGCGGGGCGTGGCGAAAATCACTCTCGACGACAGAGAGATCATTCTCAACGCCGGCGAACACATCGACATACCGGTAGGCGCGGCTCACCGGATCGAGAATGCCGACGTGGAGAAGGTGATCTTTATCGAGGTGCAGCGCGGTGATTATCTGGGCGAGGATGACATCGTGCGGTTGCAGGATGATTTCGGGCGAGTAGCTTGAGTGGGACAGACTAAAGTTTGTCCCACTCTGTTATTTCATTTATCCATCGACCTGGCCAGCGTCTCTTTGGCCATCTCTTTCGGCACTTTGATGACGGCCTGGATGCGGTTGCCTGAGTGCTTGATGTCCAGATTGTTGAGCATGACCATGGCCGTCGGGTCGTGACCCTTTGTGCGCTTCGCGGCAAACACCGCGAAGTCAGCCATATTGTGCAGGTTGCTGGCGTCGGTCTCGGTGCTGGTGAAGCCAATGACGGTCAACTTCGCCTCCTGGTCAATCTCCAGAACCATGGTGATCTCGGTCAGTTTAGAGAGCGGGCCTAGCGCGCGGCTTTCACTGACCGCCGCCAGGATCGCCATCGCGGAATCGTCGATCTCCGGGATGCCTGAGGGAATGTGTACTTTGTAGTCGGCGAGCGAGCCGTCGGGATTGATCGTGCCTGTAACGCCGACCTTGAATTTGCCGTCGGGAATACTCAGCTTGCCGTCCTTCTTCGCCAGGTAGAGCCTTTGAATCTGATCTTTGATCGGCGCCGTGTTGATCTTGCCGAAACTGCCGTAACCGCTCGGCGATGGCGTGGGCGGCGGCTCGGCTTTGGCCAACTCGGCTTTCGCCTTCTCTTCGGCTTTGGCTCGCTCCTCGGCCTCGCGTTTTTTAGCCAATTCGGCCTCGCGCTTTTTGCGTTCTTTCAAACGCTGGAGGCGCTCTTCTTCTTTTTTTATGTCATCAAGCGACCTGATCTTTTGCGGTGGGCGGAAGCCCAGGTAGCCGGGCGGGTATGTCAGCCATCTGATCTTATTTATTTTCGTGGGGTCATACGGCTCCTCGACCCAATCGATCCCGCGGACCCCCATCAGAATGCCGACGATCGGAGCGACTCGGATCGCCAGCAGAATCGCCGCATGCGCGAGGATTGAAAAGAGGACCGCCATCATCAGGCCCTTTACGCGCGAAGGATATTTGATCTGGGTAATCATTTGAGTTTGATCCGCCACTGTCCTTCCATTTTATAGATCGTGGCCCGATTCAACTCCTCCTTGAACCGCGCCAGCATCGGGGCGCGATCGGGCGCGACGGTCCATCTGGCGTAATTCGACAGATAGCGCTTCGCCTCGTTGTCTGCCCGCATCGCCTCGGCGTGTTGCCCCGACGCCTCCAGAGCCTTTGCCAGCAGGAACTGCGCTTCACCGTCGCGCGGGTCGGCCTGCGTGACGGCGCGCAGATGCTGGACGGCTTCGGCGAAGTTTCCGGCGCGCCATTGCGCGTAGCCAATGTTGAAGCGATAGAGCATGTCGTTCGGGCTGTTGGCCAGCGCGCGGCGCAGAAACTGTAGCGCCTTCTCGTTCTCGCCCTTCGCCAGCAGGGCCGAGCCGGCGTTGTTCACGGCTTCGGCGCTGGGGGCCAACTCGACCAGCCTCTCGAAGGCGGACGACGCTTCGTTGGCGTCTCCGGCCTTGTACGCGGCGAGGCCGAGATAGAAGAGGCTCTCGGCGTAAATCGAGTCGTCCTTGCCCAGTCGCTTGAGCAGCTTCGCGGCCTCGGCGAAATCCGCCTGGCGATAATACAGCAGGCCGAGTTCGTAGATCGCCTGCGGGAAGTAGCCTGCGCCGCCCGAATTATCGCACTCCTGAATGGCTCGGAGTAGGAAAGATTCGCGCAGCTTCAAGTCGCGCGTCTGAACGCCTTTGACGAAGCTCTCGTAGGCGGCCGGGGGAGTGCGCTTCGCGCGGCTAATCATCTGCTCTTTCGAGTAAGGCGGCGCGAGGTTGCGCTCGTAAACGATGTTCCAGGCCAATTGCCCCTGCCACCCCTGCAGGTCGGAGAGCGAGCCGCTGTAATTGAACGTCTTGGCGCCCACAAGCCGCCCCTCGCGCGTTTCGATCAGGCGCGCCGTAATCGAGATCGTGACGTTTTCTTTTGCCTCGCCGATGTCGAATTCGCCGACGAGCGCCAGGTTGGCCTGCGCGGCGCCCGCGACGCGGATCATGGCCGCGCGCGTCAACAGATCGCTCGGACTCAGACGCAATCTCTCGAAAGCCAGATTGCGCTTGTCAATATTGATGACGTTCACTCCGTGGGCGTCGAGCACGTCCCCGATCAGGATCGCGAAGCTGTCGCAGATCCAGTTATATTTGGCTATCTGCGAGCGGTTTTCGAACGGCATCACCACGACCGCGTCCGGCGCCGCCGCCGGCGCGTTTGAAGGCGGACTGATGAATGAGAACCCTTGGGCGAACGCGCCGCCGCATAAAAAAGCTAATGCCCCGAACGCCACAGCCATTCGTTTCGCCAGTCCGAAAGTCGCAAATTGCAAAACAGTCGCCCTCACAAAATTGCGGAAAGTAGGCAGGATTTACAGGATTTCTCAAGATTCGGCTCAAAGTAGAAAATCTTGAGAAATCCTGTAAATTCTGTCTACTTTCATTGTTTAAAGAAGCGCCGGAAGTCTAGCACAACGATTAAAAGCTGAACAAGCTGACGAAAAGTGGCGCATTCACCATCTCGTTTTGGTCGTGGCTGATGTACAATCCATCCGTTCAAACTCACAGCTTCGCTTCCAGGTTTGCAACGCCACAAATCCAAAACTCGCAGGTGAGATTTATGTTGATTCGGAAGTCACGAGATGTTTTGCGCGCGATGTTTATCGGCTCGCTTCTATTCGCCTTGCCTTATGGCGCCTTTGCGCAGGATCAGAAACAACCTGCCGAGCCCCCCCCGGCGAAGAAAAGCAAAGCCGGCGCCGATTCCTGCGACGGGGCCTTAGACATCGTCCCTGGCAAACCGGCGACCTTCACACGTAAACGCCGTCCACCCAAATCGGAGACAAAGTCCGAGGCCAAATCCGAGTCAAAGTCCGAGACCAAACCCGACGCCAAACCCTGAAACAATGAAAATGAACCACGAAGAAACGAAGAGCACGAAGAAAGAACCCCAAAAAACCTTCGTGCTCTTCGCTTCTTCGTGGTTCATTTTCCGCATGAGCGTCAGTAAGGGCTTTTTTCTATCGAGCGATGTCGGTCGAGCCATGCCGTCACGTCGGGCGGCGCCGACAACTCGCCGCGCAGCAGCGCGAGGAGGAGGTCTTGACTTAGGACGGTATTGAAAGAAGGTTGGTAAATTACGCTTGCTCTCTGTTTTTTCAACTTCAGCATGAAAGGGACATGGTAGTTTGCGCCCTTAGACATTACAGCCTGCTCTTCTTTCGTCCATGATTGATTTTTCGGCCAAATGTCAGTTCTCCACCAATGATCCGACGAGACTAGCACGACCGTGTCATCCCACATCCCGGCCCGCTCCATCGAGCGGCGCAGGTCTCCGAACGTTCGGTCAACGAGTTCAAGGTTGTCGAAATAATTACAGCCGCCCTCAAAAGTGAAATCGTGTTTCCGCCGGTCGTAAAGACATGGGAAATGAGGCGCCGGGAAATGGATCATGACGAGTGAAAGCGCGCTGTCCGTCGCCGCCGCCGCGCTTTCCTGAGCGATCCGTTTCAGGCCCTCGACGTAATCAAACTCCCAACTCTTATCAGGTCTCATGGATTTGGGGAGGACATGGCGAAACACTTGGGCGGCGGCGCCGATCATCCGAAAATGCTCGAGCATACTTCGGGAGACGCGTTGACCGCGCGAGTCAATTTCATTTGCTACCACGGTAAATGAACACCGGGTCAAATCTCCCCCGATCACCCGGCAATAGGGGTGGTACCAACCGACGACGGCGGCGGCGCCGCCGATCTCCCGCGTGCGGGAGAAGACATTCGCCTGTGTACTCCAACCCACCGGCTCACTTGCGCCGTCAAATTTGATCATCAATTCGTTGCTACTTGAGGGTTGAGCCTCGGCGACGAGCCTCCCCGTGACGAGCGCGGGGATCGACAGCAACGTCCATTTGGCAGGCGGGAACGCGTTAGTGGCCACGACAGATTCGTCACGCAAGCGGTCGAGTTCGGGAAGCTCGACCGAAGAGGGTCGCGCGGCGAAGGCCGCCTGGTAGTCCAACTCGTCAAAGATAACCCACAAGACGCGAGTCGCGGGCCGTATCTTATTGCCGGCGTCGGCCGCCGATTTGTTTTTCGCCGCCGCAATGGCCGGCCGATTTTTCACGAGAGACCAGACCGCTTGCGAGAATGTCATGAGCGCAAACGGCGAAAGAATTAATACCACCGCCTGCGCTACGGAAATGACTCGTCGTGAATGGCGCGCGAGCGTAAAAACGATCAGGCAAAAGACGCCGATAAGGATTGCGATGAAAGCGATTTTGCCCACGACAGCTATAAAAGCTGGCGCGGACAAAGGACCGTAGAACTGCCTGCGGGCGCCGTCCAGCGCGGAAAACACTACGAAGAGAAACACCCAGCGCGCGATCGCCAGGAGGCGCTCTTGACGCCGGCTCCGGGCGAAAGCGTATGACGCCCAGAACAGGGTTGCGAGAAGCAATACGTCGAGCATCAGACCCACAGAATTCCTCCACATAGAATACTCCGTGAGGCTGTAACCGTTGGGGTCCGGGGAGTAGAGCGCGGAACGCCAGGCCGCGAGGAAACACAGGTTGGAGAGCGACAAGGACGTGATCACGTCC
>Ga0209382_10007295_pt1 | contig 14119 bp, 11 predicted proteins | sample SoiMetdeltSBSDD5_FD_187599 | JGI IMG/M metagenome (GOLD analysis project Ga0209382, IMG submission 187599) | Bulk soil microbial communities from a Populus tree surrounding site in Tennessee, USA - Soil MetaG P. deltoides SBSDD5 (SPAdes) (version 2) | ecosystem: Environmental > Terrestrial >... | reverse complement strand
CAGCGCCAGCGAGAATGCCGGAGAGCTGATCGACGATCTCACCCTCGAAATGAACCGTGCCCGCCAGGCCGAGATCACCCAGGAGATCATGGAAGTGGTTGCCGGTGCGGAAGCGCTGACCTAAGGAGAGCCATGGAAGCCAGCACCGAGCCCCGTACCGACGAGCAAACGGCCGGCGTCCGTACCAACGTCGGCCACATCGAGGAGATCCAAGGCGTCGTCATCGAGGTCTCGTTCCCGCCCGAGAGCCTGCCCGAGATCAACCACGCGCTCGAGATCGAGCGGCCGGAGGCGACCAAGGAGGAGGAGCAGGAAGGCGTGAGCTCCGGCACGAGAAAGCTCGTGCTCGAGGTGCAGCAGCACCTCGGCGACGACCGCGTCCGCGCGGTGGCCATGGACACCACCGACGGGCTCTCGCGCGGGACGGAGGTGATCGACACCGGCGCACCGATCACGGTGCCCGTGGGGCGGCCCGTGCTCGGCCGGATCTTCAACCTGCTCGGCGAGACCATCGACCAGGGCGACCCGGTCGAGACCGAGGAGCGCTGGCCGATCCACCGGCCGGCGCCGAACGTCGAAAACCTCACTCCGACGACCGAGATGCTCGAGACCGGCATCAAGGTCGTCGACCTGCTCGCGCCCTACGCCAAGGGCGGCAAGGTCGGGCTGTTCGGCGGCGCCGGGGTGGGAAAGACCGTGCTCATCCAGGAGCTCATCCGCAACATCGCCGAGGAGCACGAGGGCCTGTCGGCGTTCTGCGGCGTCGGCGAGCGCTCCCGCGAGGGCAACGACCTGTGGCTCGAGATGAAGGAGTCCGGCGTCCTCGACAAGACCGTGCTCGTGTTCGGGCAGATGAACGAGCCGCCCGGTGCGCGCATGCGCGTCGGCCTCTCCGGCCTGACCATGGCCGAGTACTTCCGCGAGGAGGGCGGCCAGGACGTGCTGCTCTTCATCGACAACATCTTCCGCTTCGTCCAGGCCGGCTCGGAGGTCTCGGCGCTGCTCGGGCGCATGCCGTCGCAGGTGGGCTACCAGCCCACGCTGGAGACCGAGATGGGCCAGCTCCAGGAGCGGATCACCTCCACCCGCCAGGGCTCGGTCACCTCGGTCCAGGCGATCTACGTCCCCGCCGACGACTTGACCGACCCGGCGCCGGCGTCGGTGTTCGCCCACCTCAACGCGACCACCGTGCTCTCGCGCGCGATCTCGGAGAAGGGGATCTACCCGGCGGTCGACCCGCTCGATTCGACCTCGACGATCCTCAAGCCCGAGATCGTCGGCGACGAGCACTTCCGCGTGGCCAACCAGGTTAAGGAGGTGCTGCAGCGCTACAAGGAGCTGCAGGACATCATCGCGATCCTCGGCATCGACGAGCTCTCCGACGAGGACAAGCTGACCGTGGCGCGCGCCCGCCGGATCGAGCGCTTCCTCTCGCAGCCGTTCTTCGTCGCCGAGGCGTTCACCGGCACCTCGGGCGAGTACGTCCCGATCGCCGAGACCGTGCGCGGCTTCCAGGAGATCCTCGAGGGCAAACACGACGACGTGCCCGAGGGCGCGTTCTTCCTCAAGGGGTCGATCGACCAGGTGGTCGAAGCACGCGGCGAGGCCGAGGAGGACGAGGACGAGAGCGAGGCCGAGGAGGGCGCCGACGAGCGCGAGGCCCAGGACGAGGCCGGCGGCACCGACGACTCCGGCGAGGAGACGGACGGGTAGATGGCCCACACGCCGTTCCGGGTCGAGGTCCTGACCCCCGAGGGGGAGGTCTTCAACGACGAGGTCGAGATGCTCTCGACCCGCACCACGGTGGGCTCGATCGGCATCCTCGCCAACCACCAGCCGATCCTGGCCATGCTCGACCCGACCGAGTTGCGGCTCTACAAGTCCGAGAGCGACGTGGTGCGCTTCGCCCAGGGCGAGGGCTACCTCCAGGTGGTCAACAACCGGGCCCTCGTGCTGGTCGAGGACGCCACGCCGCCCGACCGCCTGGACACGGCCGACCTGCAGGACCGGCTGCGCCGCGCGGAGGATGCGTACGACCGGGCCGAGGACGACTCGGAGGAGAAGCGGACCGCGGCGCGCGACCGCCGGAGGTACGAGGCGTGGCTCGAGGTGGCGGAGGGCTCGTAAGCCTGACGCCTGACGCCTGACGCCCCCCGCCTCTCTATCCTCTCGGCGTGCATCCCCTCCCGCTGGCGGAGCGGCTGATCCGCTACGACACCTCGACGGTCGATGGTCTGCGCTCCGCGGCAGGATTCGTCAAGGGTTGGCTCGAAGCACGCGACATCGACGTGCGCGAGAAGGACCACAACGGACTGCCCGTCATCCTGGCCGACGTCGGCTCCGGGGACGGACCCAGCGTGATCTTCCACGGGCACCTCGACGTCGTTCCGGGCAGGCCCGAGCAGTTCGAGCCCCGGCTCGAGGACGACCGTCTGATCGGGCGGGGTGCCTATGACATGAAGGGCGGCCTGGCGGCAATGATGTGCGCCGTCCACGATGTCGCCGCCCAGCGCGACGTGCGGGTGCGCTTCCTCTGCGTCCCCGACGAGGAGTCCGAGGAGGTCGACGACCGCTCGACCGACGTGCTCGTCGCCCGCGGCTACGCGGCCGACTTCGCGATCACCGGCGAGCCCACCGACCTGCACATCGGGGTCGAGGCCAAGGGCGTGCTCGCCATGCGGCTGCAGGTCACCGGCCGCTCCGCGCACGGCTCCACGCCCTGGCTGGGCGACAACGCAGTGCTCAAGGCGATCGACGTCTTCCGGAAGATCGAGACGCTTCCGTTCACGCGCGAGTCCTCGGAGCTGTTCGATCGGCCCTCGATCAACCTCGGCCGGATCAAGGGCGGCGACGCGCTCAACAAGGTGCCCGACTTGTGCGTAATGGATGTCGACGTGCGCTTCCTGCCCGGCCAGGAGCCCGACGAGATCCTCGCCCAGGTTGGGGCGATGGAGGACGTCGAGGTGGTGCGAACGTTCACGCGCGTGCCCGCGATCGTGTCGCGAGCGAACCCGTTCGTGCGCGCGCTCAGCGGGGCGGTTTCGCGCTCGGTGGCCGGCGAAGTCATGAGCGTGGGCCGCGACGGGGCCTCGGACGCGGTCTCGTTCCTGGAGGCCGGCATCCCGGCCGTCGAGTTCGGCCCCCACGGCGGCGGCCACCACGGGCCCGATGAGTGGGTGTCGGTCGACTCGCTCGAGCGCTACCGGCGCGCGCTCGGGGACTTCGTGCACGACCTGCCGCTGTCGATGGCGGCCGCGCGCGAGGCGGCGGCCCCGCGCGAGGCCGCGAGCCTCGAGACCATCGAGGGGGTGCGCCCGTGAGCGCGCCGGCCGGCGAGAAGCCTCCGCGCCTTGCGCGCGGGATGTATAAGCGCTTCCTGATCGGGAGCGCGATCATCGTCGCGCTGACCACGATCGCGGTGTCGGCGGCGATCCTGCTCCAGGTCGGTCAGCTCGTCGACGAGTTCAACCAGGGCGCGGCCAAGGAGGGCTCGATCAGCTTCGGCACGAACGAGCTCACGCGCGACGACGTCGGCGGCGCCCAGACGATCATGATCCTGGGCTCCGACCACCGCGTGACCGACAAGCGGCAGGACAAGCCCCACTCGGACACGATCCTGCTTATCCGCCTCGACCCCGACAATACGGCGACGACGGTGCTGTCAATCCCGCGCGACCTAAGGGTCAACATCCCCGGCTACGGCTTCGGCAAGGTCAACGACGCCTACACCGAGGGCGGCCCGCGCCTGACGCTCAAGACGGTGAAGGCGCTGTTTTCGACCACGGGCCAACCGTTCAAGATCAACCACGTCATCAACATCAACTTCCGCGGATTCCGGCGCGCGGTCGACTACGTCGGCTGCGTATACATCGACATCGACCACCGCTACTACAACCCGCCCGGCACGGGCTACGCCACGATCAACATCAAGCCCGGCTACCAGCGGCTGTGCGGGCAGGACGCGCTCGACTACGTGCGCTACCGGCACACCGACTCCGACCTCGTTCGCGCGGCGCGCCAGCAGGACTTCCTGCGCCAGGCCAAGGCGCAGATCGGGGCCAAGCAGATCTTCGACAAGCGCGACAAGCTCGCGCGCCTCGTGGGCCGCTACACGCAGACCGACAAGGGCCTGCACGACTACGACACCGTCCTGAACCTGCTCAAGCTGATCGCCTTCTCGGCCGGGCACCCGGTGCGCGAGGTCCCCTTCCCGGCCATCATCCCCACCGACCCGAAGGACACGGACCTCAGCTACAGCCAGTCGGGGCTCGACAAGGCGGTCGCCCAGTTCCTGGCCGGCAAGAACGCGAAGGCGCCCGAGCAGCGACCGAGCCAGCTGCGCAAGGCGCGCAAGCATCGCAAGACGTCCACGCCCTCGGGCCTCCAGCGGGCGACCAACCTTGGGCAGCAGCAGGCGGCCGGCGCGTCCAAGGGCACGCCGTTCCCCGTCTACTACCCCAAGAACCTGGCCGTCGCGGCGACGTACGTCGATCCGCCGCGCCCGTACCGGCTGCGCGACCTCGACGGCAAGAAGTACCGCGCCTATCGCATGGTGGTCAAGCTCGGCCCGCCCGGTGAGTACTACGGGATCGAGGGGATGAACTGGACGAATCCGCCGATCCTCCAGGGCCCGGACGGTCACCGTACGGTCAACGGGCGCGACTACTCCCTGTACTTCGACGGCCGGCGACTGCGCCTCGTCGCCTTCCAGCAGGGCAACGCGGTCTACTGGGTCACCAACACCCTCCTGCGCACGCTGACCAACAAGGAGATGATGGGCATCGCGACCTCCCTGACCCGATACGGGGGGCACTAGCCAGACCCTTCAGTACCCTCGCTCCGGTGCGGACGCTCTCGCGGGGGATGTACAAGAAGTTCCTGCTGGGAAGCGCGATCGTGATGGCCGCGACGACGGTAGCGGTCTCCTCCGCGATCCTGCTCCAGGTCGCCGAGCTCTCGGGGTTCCTGCAGAAGCACGGGCACACGATCCCATCGCTGGGCGGTGCCGTGGACAGCGCCAGCGCCGGCAGCCCGCAGACGATCATGATCCTGGGCTCCGACCACCGCAAGCAGGACACCGCGTCGGACCGTCCCCACTCGGACACCATCCTCCTGCTGCGCCTCGACCCGGGCCACCCGGCGACGACGGTGATGTCGATCCCGCGCGACCTGAAGGTGCCCATCCCCGGCCACGGGACGGACAAGATCAACCAGGCCTACTACGACGGCGGGGCTGCCCTCACGCTGCGGACGGTCAAGCGGCTGCTGTCGACGCCCGGCCATCCGTTCCTGATCAACCATGTCGTCGACATCAACTTCCGCGGGTTCCGGCGCGCGGTCGACTACGTGGGCTGCGTGTACGTCGCGATCGACCGGCGCTATTTCAACCCGGTCGGCACCGGCTACGCGTCGATCGACATCCAGCCCGGCTACCAGCGGCTGTGCGGCCAGGACGCGCTCGACTACGTGCGCTACCGGCACGGCGACAACGACATCGTGCGCGGTGCACGCCAGCAGGACTTCCTGCGCCAGGCCAAGGCACAGATCAGCGCCAAGCGGATCTTCGAGAAGCGCGACCGCCTGCTGCAGGTCTTCGCCGCCTACACGCAGACCGACAAGAGCCTCCAGGGCGCCAAGGCGCTGTTCGACCTCGGCCAGCTCGCCTTCCTCTCCGCCGGTCACCCCGTGCGCGAGGTCAGGTTCCCCGCCATCGTGTCCGACAGCCCGACGGCGGCCTACGTCGGCTACAGCCCGAAGCGACTGCCGATCGCCATCGACCAGTTCATATCCGGCCGCACCGCGAGCTCCGGCAAGCGGCGCTCGCGCTCGCGGGCCAGCAAGGTGCGGCTGGACGCGGCCGCCCGGCAGGGCGAGGACCAGGCCATCGTCGCCGGGCGCGGCACGCCGTTCCCGATCTACTACCCGACCCAGGTGGCGCCGGGTGGGACCTACCAGGGGCCGGGCCGCCCCTACCGCCTGCGCACGCTGGACGGCACCAAGCGGCGTGCCTACACGATGGTGGTGCAGGCGCCCGGCGTGGGCCAGTACTACGACATCGAGGGCATGAACTGGCTCAACCCGCCGATCTTGCAGAAGCCGGACGCGCGGCGGAAGATCGGTGGGCGTACGTACTCGCTCTACTTCGATGGCAGCAAGCTGCGATTGGTGGCTTTCCGGGCCGGCAGGGCGGTCTATTGGGTAACCAATACGCTGACCCGCTCGCTGTCCAACAAACAGATGCTCGGCATCGCCGCGTCGATGCGGCCGCTGGGTCACGGCTAGCTACCCTTTCGCGCCATTCATGACTGAGCGCGAGCCGATCGGTGTCATCGGGACGGGCTACGTCGGGCTGGTCACCGCGGCCGGGTTCGCCGAGCTCGGCAACGAGGTCTACTGCGTCGACATCGACGCCGACAAGATCGGGCAGCTCAAGCGGGGCGAGATCCCGATCTACGAGCCCGGGCTGGCCGAGCTGGTGGATCGCAATCGCGAGCGGCTGCACTTCTCGACCGAGCTCGCGCCGGCACTCGAGCACGCCCGCCTGCTGTTCGTGGCCGTCGGGACGCCGCCTACCTATTCGGGAGACGCCGACCTGAGCGCCGTCCACGCCGTGGTCGATGCAATGCCGCCTTCGGACCGGCACGCGCTGGTGATGAAGTCGACGGTCCCGAGCGGCACCGGGGTGGCGATCAAGCGGGTGTTCGCCGACCGGGGCAAAGGTGGGTTCTCGTACGTGTCCTGCCCAGAGTTCCTGAAGGAAGGCTCGGCGGTCGCCGACTTCCTCCACCCGGACCGCGTGGTCGTGGGCGATGACGGCGACTGGGCCGGCGACGCCGTGGTCGACCTGTACGCGCCCCTGGATGCGCCGCTGGTCCGGACCGACGTAGCCTCGGCGGAGATGATCAAGCTCGCGGCCAACGCGTTCCTGGCCACGAAGATCTCCTTCATCAACGAGATCGCGAACGTGTGCGAGGAGGTCGGGGCCGACGTGGCCGAGGTCGCGAAGGGGATGGGCCTCGACGAGCGGATCGGCCCGCAGTTCCTGCGCCCGGGCATCGGGTATGGGGGCTCGTGCTTCGACGGCGGCGAGACCGTGCTCGCGCGTCGGCACGGCCGCACCGAGCTCCTGCGCCTCGACCGCCTTTGGGACCGCCTTGAGGGCGAGCACGGCCAGTGGGAGCCCGGCGTCGTGGAGCCCGAGAACCTCGAGGTCCTGTCGTGGGTGCCGGGCGTGGATGCGCCGGAGTTCCTGCCCGTGATGGCGCTCACGCGCCGCGACTACGACGGTGAGCTTCTCGAGGTTCGGACGAAGATGGGCCGCCGCATCCGCTGTACCCCGGATCACCCGTGGGTGGCGAGCGACGGCGCGGGCGGCGAGTCGGCGATCAAGCTCGCCGACCAGCTGACCTCGCACGACTGGGTGCCGCTGGCGATGGGGCGCCGGGAGGGCCTGCTGCCCAGCGAGGTGACCTCGCTGCTGGGCGCGGTTGAGGCCGCGGAGGTCCACCCTGAGCGTTTCATCGTCCGCTTCGGGGCGGAGCGCGCCGCCGAGGTGGCCGCGCGACCGATCGAGGAGCGGCGTCGGATTTTCGCGCGCCCGGGACCCCGCACCGGCGACGTCAAGCGCACCGGGGCCATGCGCTTGGAAGAGGCTGCGGCGGCGGAGGTGCCGATGCGCGACGTCCGGCTCGCCACAGCCCGGAACGGGAACTTCACTCCGACGAGTCTCCCGCTCGACCGCGCACTCTGGCGGGTCGTCGGGCTGTATATCGCGGAAGGGTGCGCGAGCTTCCGCCATCGCAACGGGGTGCGGCTCACCTGGTCGTTCAACCTCGAGACCGAGCAGCACCTCGTCGACGAGGTCGTGGCGTTCTGGGTGCGCCACGGCATTCGCGCCCATTCGCACCGCAAGGCCACCGCACACGCCGTGACCGTCGAGTCCCGCCTGCTGGGCACTTGGTGGACCAAGGTTCTCGGTCTTGGTCGCAACTGCTCCGAGCAGCGCCTTCCCGACCTCATCTGGGATCGCCCGAACGAGGACAAGTGGGCGTTGCTATCCGGCCTCTGGGAGGGCGACGGATCGTGGTCGCTCGTCAACGGCGGCCCCAGCGTCATCCTGGAGTACGGCACCGTCAGCGACGAGCTGGCCGACGGCATCCATCGCCTGCTCGGCGACCTCGGCATCGTCGCCTCGCAGCGGATCGGCCGCGTCGCTAAGTCGACCAAGGACACGTACTGGCTGCGCGTCGCCGGCGCCGATCAGATCGAGCGCGCCATCGATCTCGTGCCCGAGCGCGATCGCGTCGGGGTCCTCGCCAGCATCGCCCGCCAGACCAAGCGCATCGCCCCGACCGGGTACCGACGTTTTGGCGACGGACCGGCGTGGGTTCGGGTCACCGACGTCCGCCGCGAGGGCTTCGACGGTCCGGTCTACTCGCTGGAGATTCCGGCTGCGCACACGATCGTCACATCGCACGGAATCATCGCACACAACTGTTTCCCGAAAGATGTCAGCGCCCTCAAGCAGCTCGCCGGCAACTCGGGCTACCACTTCCAGCTGCTGACCGCCGTCATCGAGGTCAACGAGCTGCAGAAGCGGCGGGTGATCTCCAAGCTGCAGAAGCACCTGGGCTCGCTCGTGGGACGCGAGATCGCGCTGCTCGGGCTCGCGTTCAAGCCCGATACCGACGACATGCGCGAGGCGTCGTCGCTCGTCCTGGCGGGGCGGCTCCAGGCCGACGGGGCGCGCGTGCGCGCGTACGACCCGGTTGCCGAGGATGCCGCGCGCCCGCTCATGTCGGGGGTCGACTTCTCCGACTCCGCCCTGCGCGCCGTCGAGGGCGCCGACGCGGTCGTTCTCGTCACCGAGTGGCCGGAGTTCGCGGAGCTGGACTGGGCCGAGGTGGCGTCGCGCATGCGCGGCGACCTGGTGATCGACGGGCGCAACGCGCTGCGCAGCGAACGCGTCACCGCGGCCGGGCTCGCCTACGAGGGAATCGGCAGGCACTAGGCCATGCAGGCGCTGATCCTGGCCGGCGGAGAGGGCACGCGGCTTCGCCCTCTGACATCGACCGTCCCGAAGCCGGTGGTCCCGCTCGTCGACCGCCCCTTCATCACGTACATGCTCGAGTGGCTGAGGAGCCACGGCGTCGACGACGTCGTCATGTCGTGCGGCTACATGGCCAGCGGCGTACGCAACGTGCTCGGCGACGGCACGCAGCTCGGGCTGCGCATCCGCTACGTCGAGGAGCCGCGCCCGCTGGGCACCGGCGGCGCGGTGAAGTTCGCCGAGCCGCTGCTGGACGAGCGCTTCCTGATGCTCAACGGCGACGTCCTCACCGACATGGACCTGACCGCCCAGATCGAGCAGCACGAGCGCACCGGCGCGCGCGCCACCATCGCGCTGATCCCGGTCGAGGACCCGTCGCGCTACGGGCTCGTGCGCATCGACGCCGACCGCACGGTCGAGGAGTTCCTCGAGAAGCCATCCAGCGACCAGATCGACACCAACCTCATCAACGCCGGGGCCTACGTGCTCGAGCGCGAGGTCCTGAGCTCGCTCGAGCGCGAGGTCAACGTCTCGATCGAGCGCGAGATCTTCCCCCAGCTGGTGGGCGCCGGGCTGTACGCCTATCCGCAGGAGGGCTACTGGCTCGACATCGGCACGCCCGCGACCTACCTGCAGGCCACGTTCGACATCCTCGAGCGGACGGTCGCCACGACCGTGGGCGAGCGGCTGGGGACGTCCTACCTCGAGGTCGCCGAAGACGTGGAGGCCGAGGGCCGCATCATCCCGCCCGCCTTGGCCGGCGGCGGCTGCCGGGTCGCGGCGGGGGCGCGGGTCGGCTCACAGGCCGTGCTCGGCCATGGCGTGAAGATCGGCGTGGACACGATCGTGGAGAGCGCCGTGGTGCTCAACGGCGCCGAGGTCGGTCCCGGCTGCACCCTGCGCTACTGCATCATCGGCCCCGGTGCGCGCGTGGGCGCCAACACGCATGTCGAGGGCGGCGTCGTGCTCGGCGAGGGCGTGACCGTCGGCGCCCACAACGTGCTGAAGGCCGGGGCGCGCATCTTCCCCGGCGTCGAGTTGCCCGACAGCGCCATCCTGTTCTAGGCCATTCTCGCCGCGCCTCGCTAGGTCCGCGGGGTTCGCCGTGGCTGGCACGGCTTCACCGTTGTGTCCCGAGCGAGGAACGCCGAGCTATGGCCCAGTGGGCGAGGCGTCTGCGGCCGGGATGGTGTTGTATCCCAGCCGTGAGCGACCCGCTTTCTGTCGAAGCCGTCGCGGCGGTCGATTCGACGAACATGGTGGGCGACGTCCTCGACCTCCCCTCGCAGCTGCGCGACGCCCTGTGGCGTGTCGAGTCGGCGATGCTCGAGCCGATCGATGCGCCCGGCGGGCTCGTCGTCGCGGGGATGGGGGGGTCGGCGATCGGCGGCGCGCTGGCCCGCTCGGCATTCGGCGACCAGGCCTCGCGCGGCATCGTTGTCACGCGCAGCTACGGGCTCCCGGCGTGGACGTCGCACGAGGTGACCGTCCTGTGCTCGTCGTACTCGGGCAACACCGAGGAGACGCTGGCCTGCTACGAGGCCGCGGGCGCCCTGGGCGCGCGCCGCCTCGTGGTTACCACCGGCGGTGCGTTGGCCGAGCACGCGCGTGCGGACAAGGTCCCCGTCATCCCGCTGCCGGGCGGGCTCCAGCCCCGCGCCGCGGTCGCCTACATGACCGTGGCGGCGCTCGAGGTGGCCGCCCTGTGCGGCGTCGGGCCGGAGCTGCGCAGCGAGGTCGACGTCGCCGCCGCGCAGCTGGAGCCCGTGACCGAGCGCTGGGGACCGGCCGGCGAGGAGGACGCAACGCCCAAGCGGGTCGCCCGCGCGCTCGACGGCACCATCACCTCGGTCGTCGGCGCCGGACCCACCATCCCGGTCGCCTACCGCTGGAAGACGCAGCTCAACGAGAACGCGAAGGTGCCCGCCTACTCGCACGAGCTGCCCGAGCTCGACCACAACGAGATCGTCGGCTGGGACGGGACCGGGGAGCTCGGCCCGTTCGCCGCCGTGTTCCTCGACGACACCGACCTGCACCCGCGCGAGCGCCGCCGCATCGCGCTGACCCGCGAGCTGATCTTGCCCGCCGCCAGGGAGACGTTCGTGCTCGAGGGCGAAGGCGAGACCACGCTGGCCCGCATCTTCTCGCTCGTGCTGCTCGGCGACCTCGTCTCCGTCTACCGCGCGGTCCTGCGCGGCACCGATCCCGCACCGGTCGTGGTCATCGAGGAGCTCAAGGCCCGCATGGCCAGCGTCGAGTAGCCGCTCTAGGGAACGACGCAGATCGAGCCGATCATCACCTTGCACGACGCCGGCGGCGGCGTGGTCGTCGGCGGGTTGCCCGACTGAGGCGGGGCACCGCTCCCGCCGGCGCCCGACGGCGTTCCGCCACCGCTTCCGGGGGGCGGTTGGCCGCCGCCACCGCTCGGCGGCGCCGCGGTGCCGCCGGAGGGCGCCCCGGCCCCCCCTCCGCCCGACGGCGTCACGCCGCTCTGCGGGCCCGTCGACGTGCCATCCAGCGGCGTGGCACTCGGGCGCGGCGGCAGGACGATCGGCCCTGTGTTGGGCTTGATGAGCCCCCGCTTCGCTGCCCCCTGCGTCCAGCTCAGCAGCGACTTGTACTCGGGCAGCGGGGCCCCCGCGAGCGTGAGCAGCCCGGTCGTGAACGTCGTGGTGGTGGGGACGAAGACGTTGTATTGGAGCATCTCCTTCACGCCCGGTTGGCGCGCCGCGACCTGGAACTGCTCCGGCAGCCACCGCGCACGCTGGGAGGCGCGAACCTTGCGGTGGCCGGTCACGAAGTAGCCCGATTCGGTCAGGTAGATGTCGAGGGGCCGCCCGTCCGCGGCCGACAGCGCTCGGGCGCGAGCGAGCTTGCGGAGCGCCGCCCGCAGCCGTCCGAGCGTCTGGATCGGAGCATTGTCGGCACCGGGGAACCGGCGCGCGGTCGGAGCCGTGGTGAACTCGTACGGATGGTGGGCATAGCCATCGGCCTTGAGCGGCCGGCACCGGCCGATCCGCCGGTAGCGCGCGTCGACGCACGCGAGGTCCCGCAGCCACGCGAGCGGGGGCGTGGCGAGCCCGAGGCGCTTGCCCTTCACCTTTCCCCCGTAGGGAACGGTCTCCCCGATGAGGACCTGCGCCTTGGGGTCGACCGGCTTGACCGCGCGGTAGCCGGCGACGTAGAGCTTCCGGTAGAGCGCCGGCGACTGGCGCTGCGGAGCGAGCCAGGCCGGGTAGTTCGGCTCGTTCCAGATCGAGTAGCGGTCGACGCGACCCTTGAAGTGCTCGGCCGCCGCGCGGACGAAGTCGCCGTACAGCGTCGGGTTGGGGCGGCGGATACGCAGGCCCTTGTACAGGCCGGCCGCGTTCGCGGGAGCGGGGCCGGTCAGGTCGAGCTGGGTGCGCATGCCGTAGAGCGCCGCGGCGTCGATGGCGTTGTCGATCGCCCCCCACTCATAGGCGCCGCCGTCCCCCGCTGCGACCCCCGACCACTGGACCAGGATCCGCATGCGCGTCGCGTTGAGCGCCTGCGCGGTCTGGTACGCGAGCAGGGCGTTCCCGGCCTTCCCGCTGACCATCGCGTCCTCGTCGGAGATCGCGACCTCCATGCCGCGCGCGGCATGCGCAACCGGCGCAAGGAGGAGCAGCGCGCCCACAGTGATCGCGAGCAAGGGCCAAAGACGCATCGACGGGGAAGCATCGGAAGGGCGGCGGACGTACTTGATCGGTCTGCTCAAAGCACCTTTTGTGCCAACATCGCAGCCGAGGTGCGCAACTCCTTCACCCTCAACGACGAGGGCTACAGCGATTCCACCGTCATCGTCTCGGTCACGGGGGACCTCGACCTGTGGAACGCTCCCGCCCTCGAACAACAGCTGCGGCGCTGCCTGGACCAGGGTCGCTGCTGGGTCGTCGTCGACCTCTCCAACGCGGCGTTCCTGGACTCCTCGGGGCTCGGCGCCCTGACCAACTCCAAGCGCCGCATCGAGCGCAAGGGCGGCCGCCTCGTGGTCATCAACACCGACGATCAGATGCGCCGCGTGTTCGAGCTGACCGGCCTGATGCGGGTGCTCAACGTCGTGCCCGACCGGGTCCGCGCGCTCGCCTTCATCGACCAGTGCCGCGACGGCGACAGCGGCGAACCTTGACACAAACGTGTTAGGGTTGAGGCGTCCATGGACGCCCTCACCATCCATGAAGCGGCCGAGACGACCGGCTGGTCGCCGCGCATGCTGCGCTATATCGAGAACAGCGGTCTCGTCGTGCCGCGCCGTTCGAGCTCGGGCTACCGCCTGTATGGCCCGGCCGAGCTACAGCGCCTGAGGACGCTGCGCGAGCTGCTCGAGCGCTTCGAGCTCGGGCTCTCCGACCTGGGGTTCGCGGCGCGCATGCGCGCCGACGACGACCTCCGGCTCGCCGTCGACGACTGGTTTGCCGCCGAGCCGTTGAAGCCCGAGCACGTCGACGCCGCCGACTGGCTGCGCTGGGAGCAGGAAAAGCACGAGCGGCTGCTCCAGGCGGTCAGCTCACCACCGACCCCCGTCACGGAGAACGCATGACCACCACCACCGCCAGGACCGAGGACTTCAAGGTCGCCGACCTCTCGCTCGCCGACTTCGGCCGGCGCGAGATCGAGCTCGCCGAGCACGAGATGCCGGGCCTGATGGCCACGCGCGCCGAGTACGCCGCGGCCCAGCCGCTGGCAGGCGCTCGCATCACCGGATCGCTCCACATGACCGTCCAGACCGCGGTGCTGATCGAGACGCTGGTCGCGCTCGGCGCCGAGGTCCGCTGGGCCTCGTGCAACATCTTCTCGACGCAGGATCACGCCGCCGCCGCCATCGCCGCGGCCGGCGTGCCGGTCTATGCCTGGAAGGGCGAGACGCTCGACGACTACTGGTGGTGCATCGAGCAGACGCTGCGCTGGCCCGACGGGGGCGGCCCGAACATGATCCTCGACGATGGCGGGGACGCCACGCTGCTCGTGCACAAGGGCACCGAGTTCGAGAAGGCGGGCGTGGTGCCGGATCCCTCGACCGCCGACTCGGAGGAGTTCGCCGTCATCCTC
>Ga0209382_10007294_pt1 | contig 14121 bp, 8 predicted proteins | sample SoiMetdeltSBSDD5_FD_187599 | JGI IMG/M metagenome (GOLD analysis project Ga0209382, IMG submission 187599) | Bulk soil microbial communities from a Populus tree surrounding site in Tennessee, USA - Soil MetaG P. deltoides SBSDD5 (SPAdes) (version 2) | ecosystem: Environmental > Terrestrial >... | reverse complement strand
GCGCCGTGCTCAATGTCGGCGGATGGTACGACGCCGAAGACCCTGTGGGGCCGTTCCACATCTATCGCGCGGTCGAGAAGAACAATCCGGGCACGGTCAATATGCTGGTGATGGGGCCGTGGTCACACGGCGGCTGGTCACGCGGCGACGGAGACAGATTGGGCAATGTGAGCTTCGGCGTAAAGACGGCGGTGTTTTTCCGCGAGCAGATTCAGTTCCCTTTCTTTATGCGCTATCTGAAAGATAAACCGGTTGAATTGCCCGAAGCGTTTATGTTCGTCACCGGCTTGAACGAATGGCGGCGTCACAGCCAGTGGCCGCCCAAGGACGCCAGGCCGATGACGTTCTGGCTTCACGCCGGCGAGAGATTGCAGACCTCCGCGCCGACGGAAGAACGCGCCTTCGACGAATACACGAGCGACCCGAATCGGCCCGCGCCGCATCTGGGCTACATCACCCGCGGATTTACTTCCGATTACATGACCGAGGATCAACGCTTCGCCGCGCAGCGTCCCGATGTGCTGGTTTATAAAACCGGGCCGTTGGAAGAAGACCTGACAATCGCAGGGCCGATAAAAGTCAGCCTCAACGTTTCGACTTCCGGGACCGATTCCGATTTCGTCGTGAAGCTGATTGACGTCTATCCTGGCGACTATCCGACTCCTGAGCCTCCTCAAAACCAACCGATTCCGGCCAACGCCGTAGGGATGGGCGGTTATCAGCAGTTGGTTCATGGCGAGCCTTTTCGCGCGAAATTCCGCAACAGTTTTGAAAAGCCCGAGCCGATGACGCCGAATCAACCAACCGCGATCAACTTCGAGATGCCCGATGTTTATCACACGTTCCGGCGCGGACATCGGGTGATGGTTCAAATCCAGAGTTCGTGGTTCCCGCTGGTTGATCGCAATCCGCAGAAGTTTATTGATATTCCAAAGGCGAGGCCGGAGGACTTTCAAAAGGCCACGCAGCGCGTTTATCGCTCGCGCGGTTTGAATTCTTCGGTGACCGTGCTGGTTGAGCGCCGCGTTTCCGGAGGGTTGTGAAGGCCGACCGATGTCATTTGTCATTTAATGAGACTCAGTAGATCCAAAATTGAGGCGGAGCCTTTGGAGTGCGGATGCTTGGAGCCGCTTTGGTAGTCAACTATTTACTCGGCGTCTCCCGAGGATAAGAGCCTTCCGTAATCTGCTCCCTGTAGCGAAGAGACGAAAGAGGCAGGCGCAAGGCAAAGATTATCAATGTTCAGGTGGTCTGAAATGTCTGTAGGAGCCGAGATGACTACCAAAGCGGCTCCAAGCATCCGCACTCCAAAGGCTCCGCCTGTCCGGACACTGATCTTAAGTAGGCGATTGAGGCGATGAAGCAAGAGAAGCAAAAAGGGCAAGAGGGCAAAAGAGATTGAGGACTACGAAGTCCCCGCCAAAACCACGACACGGAAACCAGCGTAGGAGCTGGAATAGCGCGTACCATGATTGTAGCGGAAAGCCGAACGGCAAGCCCACGCAGTACTGACGTGCGAACCACCCCGCAGAATTCGACGACTTGAGCTTCCGCCACTCAACCAGGCTGAGCCATCCGTCGGCGCGCCCTTGTAGTCGCTGTGCCACACATCCTCGCACATTCCCACACATTGCCGTGCATATCAAATAGCCCGAAAGCGTTTGGCGCACCGAGACTGCCAACGGGAACAGTTTCGACACGATACTTCCCCTTCTTCGCTTTAGCGCATTGAATGTAGCGACGAAATCACAACAATCTCAGCCGTCGCTGCAGCGACTCGCGGATTTCCCTAACACACGACATCTGCGTTAAAACGCCGGCCTAAGATCGAACCATCGCTCCTCGACGAAGAAGCGTCTGTCTTGGGACGCAAAAGTGTCCTGAGCCTGATCAGCCTTCGTCCCGTCCCTCCACTCGCTCCAGACTTCTGCCCGCAATCTCCGCGTTAGGCGACCTGAGCCTCTCGAGAATGGTCAAAGCTTCACGGAACATCCGCGTGGCTTCGACATGGTCTCCCTGATCTTCCGCAAGCCGGCCGAGTTGGTGAAGCGAGTTGGCGATGCCGCGCTGGTCGCCGAGCTTCCGCGCGATGTCGAGGCTCTGCTGGTAAAGAGAGCGCGCTTCGTCAAGATCGCCCTGGTCTTGGGCGAGTCGGCCGAGTTGGTGAAACGAACCGGCGATGCCTCTCTGGTTGCCGAGTTTCCGCTTGATGTCGAGGCTCTGCTGGTAAAGAGAGCGCGCTTCGTCAAGATCGCCCTGGTCCTGGGCGAGTCGGCCGAGTTGGTGAAGCGAACCGGCGATGCCTCTCTGGTCGCCGAGTTTCCGCTTGATGTCGAGGATCTGCTGGTAAAGAGAGCGCGCTTCGTCGAGATCGCCCTGGTCTTGGGCGATAACGGCTAGATTGTGAAGCGAGTTGGCGATGCCGCTCTGGTCGCCGAACTTCCGCTTGATGTCGAGGCTCTGCTGGTAAAGAGAGCGCGCTTCGTCGAGATCGCCCTGGTCTTGGGCGAGTCGGCCGAGTTGGTGAAGCGAACCGGCGATGCCGCGCTGGTCGCCGAGCTTCCGCTTGATGTCGAGGCTCTGCTGGTAAAGAGAGCGCGCTTCGTCAAGATCGCCCTGGTCTTGGGCGAGTCGGCCGAGTTGGTGAAGCGAGCTGGCGATGCCTCTCTGGTCGCCGAGTTTCCGCTTGATGTCGAGGCTCTGCTGGTAAAGAGAGCGCGCTTCGTCAAGATCGCCCTGGTCTTGGGCGATAACGGCTAGATTGTGAAGCGAGCTGGCGATGCCGCTCTGGTCGCCGAGCTTCCGCGCGATGTCGAGGCTCTGCTGGTAAAGAGAGCACGCTTCGTCGAGATCGCCCTGGTCTTGGGCGAGTCGGCCGAGTTGGTGAAACGAACCGGCGATGACTCTCTGGTCGCCGAGCTTCCGCTTGATGTCGAGGCTCCGCTGGTAAAGAGAGCGCGCTTCGTCATAGTGACCCAGACTCATCGCTACATGCGCTTGCCGTATGAGATCGGCGGCTTCCACTTGGAGAGCGAAATCCCCAGGGTTGGCGAAGGCTTCCGGAATCCGCTCAGCTTCACGGCACCGATCGAGGACGAACTCGGCTATAGATCGAATTTTGTTTTTAGTGTCTTTTGTGATGAACCATCGCGGGGAGGTTTCCGCTTTACTGAAGTCGACCCAGGGAATATTACGCAGCGATTCCGGCGCCAATTCGGGCGCGCGTAAAATCACAGGCAAAATCAAGCCCTGGTTCTTCAGTGGTTCGCCGGCCAAGCGGAACCGACTCTCTTCCAACCACCGCACTGACTCCAGCTCGCGCTCAATAGATTCATTTCCGGAATCGACAGGCGCCCAGAGCACGACATAACAGGCGCTTTCATATAACGACCTGGTGAGATATTCGGAGGAAAAGGGACCGGATTCGAGCTTACGAGAGGCCATGAAGATCGATTTTTTAGTTCCCGACGACAATTCACGAGTCAGGGCGTCTAGAAAACGCGAGACGAAATCACCGCTGACAGCGCTACCGGCGTGATAGTTGAGATAGCAGGCGTACTTGAAGCCGGATGATTGAACGGCGCCCGGAACACCAACCGTCTCGACGCGTTCTTCATCCTTGGGGGCGCGGGCTACGATCATACCCCGAGCCTCCGCCACGTATTCCAGCAATGGCGCCTCGACAGGCACGCCGGGCAATTTGAATGTCTGCGAAAGCCGTCCCGACACGCGCAAGTCTTCAATAATCCCGCGCCCCCTGTCGGCGAGAATTTCCCCGATCAATTGCGCCAGCCTCACCAGGTCGGGGTAATCATCCCGCAAGTTGGCCGCCTCCTCGCGCACAAGGCGCGTCAACCGCGCCAGTTCGGTTTGCGTGACCACTGCTCCGGCTTTGTCGCCTGCGGCGCCCGTAACACATTGATAGATGGCTTCGGCCAGCGCGCGCGCCGCTTCATCGCGCTGCCCGGTAACGTAGAGCATCGCCGAGAGGCGTTGCGTCTGCCATTCGTGCGGGAGGATCGCCGGATGGTTGCGCGCCAGATAATCCAGCCGCTCGATGAGTATACGGTTGACAGCTTCGATGCGAAGCTCGCCCAGGGCCTCGTCCTCGCGCATCTGGCGGATCAGGTAAGCGCGCGCGGCGCGCTTCATCACGTAGACGCCTTCGGCCGCCTCATCGCACAATTTTGACAATAATAAATCGACCTCGGCGACCCAGGAGACGTGAGGCAGGAATTCGTGGCGCAGATATTTGAGCAGTTCGGGCGTCAACGCCAGCGGCAGGGCGGCGTGACAGGCCAGCGCGCGGTAATCGGTCCGCTCGGGGAAGCGCCGTAGAAAATCCTCGACCATTTCCCGGCCGCGCGCGTGGCGTTCATTTGTCGGTTGGTCAGCGTTCATTATTGTCGGCGCAGCCCACTTGAATGTTTGCCGCGGACGGCTTTGACGGCGTCGGTCAGGCCGTCCTGATCGAGGTGGAACATCGGCGCCAGATGCCTGATCAATTGCGCCGACGTTCTGATCCATCGCGACGGCGGCATAGGGTTCAGCCACGCCAGCAGCGGCGTGTGTCGTCTCAAGGCGGCGATCATCTCGACCGTAGCCAGCACGCGGTCGGAATCGAGATTTCCACGCGCCGCCCCGGCGTCGCTGACGACGAGCAGGCTGGTTCCAGGCCCGCAGTCTCGCAAACCCTCTTCCGGCGTCAGCGGCTCGTTCAGCAGGGGGTCGGCATAAAGCGTCCCGGACATGACGTCGTGGAAGTAGAAGGCCTGTGCCTGTTCGATCGTTGGAGCCTGCCGCGCCGTCATGAGCAGATCGTCAGTGAGCTGGTGAAACGGCGCCATCGATCCGCGCCGGTCAATCAGCAAAACCACGCGCCCGTGATGGCGCAGCTTCCGCCGGTAGACGGGGGCGGTGAAATAACCATTTCGCGCGATGCGCGCGATGGTGGCTTCCATGTCCACCACTGTCATCGAACCGTCGGCGCGCATCCGCTTCAAGTACTGCCAGCCGTAGGCCATGGCCCGCGGCGTCAGAGGCCAGCGAACGGACAACTCGGCGCGGCCGCCCTGGCGGTCGGGCATTTTGACAGGGAGCGTGGAAACGACGACTTCTCGCGGCTGCGTGTCCGGCGCTTCGCCCAGCGACTGGCGGGGCTGCGGCGTCGCCTCTTGTGGGCGCAGGTTGCTATCAGGCAGCGGCGGCGCGGGCAGAACTTCCGGCGGCGGCTCCGTCGTCTTTTCGACGCGCTCCTCTTCATCCCAGACTTCGTTGAAGGCGTGTTCCTGCTCCCACGAACGACACCACAACCGTCGCATGTCCTGCCGCAACTCCGCCAGGTGGTCGAACGGCCAGGCGCCGTCGAGCAGACGCAGGGCATCCCGCAGGTCGCTTACGCCCAGATCGAACTCGCGCTGGCGCAGGCGCAGGAAGACGCGGATCAGTAGTTCTCGTTCGTCAAGTCCGCTCATGTCGTCGCATCTGCGTGCGGGCGCCAGTCGTCACGCACTTTGAACATCGCCTCCGGAAATGGGAGCGTGTTGGCCGTAAGCAGTTCTTCAGCCGTGAAAGGCTGAGGGGAGAATTCAGGGCCAAAAGTCTCCAGCGCCTTCAGCCAATCCAGGAATTCGCTGGTTCCAGGCTTGCGGCGCAGCTTCATGTCTTCGCGCGCCTTGATGAAACGGTCAGCCGCCGCTTTGACCAACGGATCATCCTCCTTCTTAGCTTCGCCGGCGTGTTCCGCGACAATGCGCCGGAGCGCGGCTTCATCCGGGAACTCGACGTAAAAATAGAGGCAGCGCCGGAGGAAAGGTTCGGGCAGATCGCCCTTTTCACGGTTGCTGGTGATGATCACGATGGGTTTGACGACGGGGCCGTCTTCGCGCCGCGCGCTGATCACCTCGTTCGTCTCAGGAACCGTGAATTTGAAGTCGTCGTCGAGCACAGTCAGCAGGTCGTTGGGGAAATCGGTATCGGCCTTGTCAATCTCGTCAATCAACACGACTGCGCGCTCCCCTTGTCGGGCGACGTCGAACGCCTTGCCCAGCGCCTCCCAGCGCCGGTACTTCTTCGGGTCGCTCGGATCGTGAAGCTGCCGGTCTGAGGTCTTGGACAAACGCTCATACATATGCACGTGATGCAGCCGAAGCAGCGCGTCGAAAGAGTACAACCCGTCTCGGGCGTGGCTGCCGGAATTGATATACCAGGGGTAAAACGGCAGTCCCAGTTCGTATGCGACGGCGCGCGCCAACCTGGTTTTCCCACAACCCGCCTCGCCCTCCAGCAGCAACGGACGCCCCAGGTGAATCGCCAAATTGACGGCGCGCGCCAACCCGGGCGCCGGGATGTAAGGCTCCGGCGTTTCGGGGATATCCTCGCGCCATGCCGCCGGCAATGATTCGCGGTCAATCTTCGCGCCCGAACCTCGATCGGCGCTAAACCAGTATTTCTTCGGGGTGGACATCAGATGGCCTCCATCGTGAGACGTTTTTTCAACTGATTGTAAATAAGCCATGGCTTGCCGCCATCGCTCGCCTGGTAAACCTTTTCGGCCAAGTCTTTAAGTTGGTTATCGGTGCGGTTCTCGCCCCACTGGGCGCCAAGCCAGGTCAACAACTCCGATTTCGTCCAGTGATCGAGCGGCAGGCGGGTGATCTTCTCGGGGTGATAAGCGGTCGAATCACAACAATGCGCGGCAAAGACCGGCGAGGTGATCTGCAAATCGGTCATCAGCACGACCATCACCCTGACACATAAGAGGGTTTTGCTCTGTTGGAATTCACGGATGAAACAGCGCCAGAAATCGTTCATCATCCAGGTCCAGGTCTCGTCCTGAAATTCATCGCAGGGCTGAATCGTGACCAGGATTCGCCGGTCTTGGTGAAATGAACCGCAGATTCTCTGAATAATGGCGTCCACGCCTGGCGCCACGCCGTCAGTCCGCGTCAGCCCAAAAGCCTCCGCCAACCGGTTGCGAATCCTGGCCTCATCCAACGCCCCGTTTGGAAGGGGAATAACGCCGACCTCTTTTGGCTGTTTCCCGAGCCAGTCCCGGATCCGGTTTAAACACCATTCGCCGCCCAACTGCTCGGTTTGCTGGATGACGCACAGAGCGGCAAAGCCGTCTTGCGTGTAATGCTCGTCGCCATAAGCCAAAAAATCCTTCAAACGGGTGAAATTAATCAGGTGCATCACTTCATCCAGGCGTCGATTGCGGTCAACGTCTGATCCCATCTGACCTACGATGCGCTTCCCCTTCTCAAGTTCCATCCTAACCTGTTCTCGCTGGCGCCCGGCAGCGATTGGGTCCTCTGTTTGGACAGTCTCTCCCAGTCGCCGGCCTAGTTGATCGAACTTTATTTCCTGCAAAACGGCTTGAACCGATTGCCAGGGTCTTGATGTCTCTTCTTCGAAAAACTTGATGCGACTGAACAGGCATTTCATCCCATCCGGAAACTGAAGACAGGAGTGAACGATGGCGTCAACATCCCATTTATTGTTTTGACTTCTGTTGGCCTTACGCTCGATTTCACGAGGCAATCCGGCTAGTACTTGATCACGTGATTGCGGCGTCTTCATGCAATCACATTCCAGCAGGGCCTCCACCAGCTTGTGCCTGTCAGCCGTATCTAGTCTGTCGGGAAAAGACATATCGAATTGCTACCGATTTTTTATATGTTGAAAACTGCGCTATCACTCTCGCCTGAGTTCTTCCCTCAAGGTCTACCAGGCCCAGGCGCTTCGCCGCGAATGCCCGCTACTAGGCGTCGAAAGGCGTCTTTGTCGTCAATGCCCGCGCGGAAATCCACCCAGGTCAGGCGGCGCAAAAAACGCGGCAGCGTCTTTTCATCTTTCGGATCGGCCTCTGGCAGAAGAACCGGGATGATGCGCAGCGATTTGTCACGAACGCGCTCATCCAGGGCCGAACGCATCTCTTCATTCTCCCAAGGTCCCAGCCCCTGCGGGCCAAGAAAAACCGCACAGGTTGAACTGTCATCCAATGCCTTTTCGAGCGCCTCCTGCCAGGGCTCGCCCGGCACGAGATGCCATTTATCGAGGAACGGTTTCAGCCCCGCCTCGTTTGTGAGCTTCATTGCCAGCAGTTCGACCGTCGGTTTGTCATTGCCGCTATGGCTCAGAAAGACATCATATGTTCCTCTGGCGGCGCGTTTTTCTTTGTCGCCGGATTCAACCGCGGGTTGCTCAGGGCCGGGATGAGCGGTTGTGATTCCGCTCGCCGGCGGCTGGTTTGTGGCGGTGGGAAGAGCTTCGCGATGGGCGGCCAGAACCTTATGCCACGCGATCGTATCGCCTTCGTAATACCTGACAGCTTCCAGCAATTTTTCAACCCCGCCGGCGAATTGCATACAAGTGGTAATGATGCTGTCCACATCCTGTTTATTGTTCGAATGGCGTTTGATCTTGTTACCGACTTCGGCCGACAGATCGGCGACTACCTGATCGCGCGACTGGGTTGTTTTCATCGGATCGCACGCCAGCAACGCCTCCACGAGTTTACGTTTACCTGATAGGTCAAAATCTTGAGGGAATGACATGGCTGCCGATTGCTCCTTACTCTCCTTGATTCGGTCGGCTTTCGCAATGAGGCCATCGTTTTCGTTCTGCGTACTGGCCGGCTCTTCAGTTTCTCGCGCATCCACTATGGCGGCGACCACCGCCGCAATACCCGCCAAAATGCAAACACCCCATACCCAACGACGATAGGGTTCAAGGTTGGTCTGTATGTAACTCGCCACTAGATTGCTCGCCAGTCCGCCAAGAAACGAGACGAAGGCGATCAACGCTGGTATCGGCCAAGAGTGGCGTTTCCGATGCGTTCTCGCGTGCTCAGATGACGCCAAGGCTGCCTCCTTGCAAATATTCAATTCCGACAATGCATTAGCCCGCTGGCTGGTTTTGGCCAGATGCGTGAGCGCCATAATCCTACGCGGCCAATCGACCCGGCGCAAGAATAACGGCGATATTCTAAAAAGGCGAAGGCCCGCGCCCTGTGAAAGGACGCGGGCCTGTCAGTTCAATTTTTAATTTGCCATTGATCGCGACGACGCATAGCGCAATGACAAATGAAACTTTAAAACGCCAAATGGAAAGCGCTACTATCTCATAATTCCCTGCGTAGCCATGTACTCATCGCCGGCCCCGACTTTTCCGTCCAGCATTTTCATCTTCCGGTCGGCGAGGTGAAGGAAGCGCGAGTCATGAGTGACCAGGCAAACGGTGGAGCCGTTCGCGTGCAACTGCTTCAGTATATTCATGACCATCTGCCCGCTGGCCGAATCGAGGTTTCCGGTGGGTTCGTCGGCGAGCAGGATCGTTGGCTTACAGGCCAGGGCGCGGGCGAGGGCCACGAGTTGCTGATGCCCGCCCGAAAGTTGGCTAGGACGACTGCGCGCCCGATCCGCGATGCCCATCATCTCCAGAAGCTCCATCACGCGCCCGCGTCGGTCGGACACCCTCATATTCGAGTAGGCGAGCGGCTGCTCAACGTTCTCAAACACAGTCATATCGCCGATCAGGTTGAAGCCCTGAAAGACAAAGCCGATCTCCTGATTGCGAATGCGCGCGCGGTCCGACAGCTTCAGGTTCTGCACCGGCTGGCCGTCGAAGCAGTAAACGCCGCCGGTCGGAGAGTCGAGCAGGCCCATGATCGCCAGCAGCGTGGATTTGCCGCACCCAGAAGGGCCGAATACGACGACGAACTCTCCGCGGTTAATGTTCAGATCAACGCCGAGCAGAACGCGAGTCTCGACGCTTCCCTGGCGGAAAGACTTCGTTATGTCTTCCATCAAGATAAGGGGCAAATTCAGCGACGGATTCGATCTCATCACGTTTCCTCCGAATTTTTGGGTCGTTTCGACGAGGGCGTCGGTCACAGATACGATTGTGGCCGTGACCTGGTTCGATCGTTTTTCACCTAGATCCGGTCTTTATTGAGCGTCCGGCCATGTGTGCTAAAAAAATAGCATGTTGACCCTCTTTTGTCACGGCCGAAATCTTCTTCGGGCCAGGGCTTGATTGAACCGACGTCAGCCTTCAGAACTAATCCATCCACCTTTTCCTGTCCCGCATTTTCCTGTTCGGTGTTCATAACAGGAAAATGCGGGACAGGAAAATAGTGAGTGCGATCTCAGCGGTTCGGGTTTCAACCGTTCTTCTAATCATCGCGAAAATCGCGCGTCTCCCCCGACAATTACGGCGAAAATGGCGCTGCAAGGCGCAAAAATAATCGCCGGGCGCCCGCCCTCGATTAGATAATGGCCTTACCTGCCCTCAAAAATCTCCACCCTCCGGATCACGTCGCCGCGCGCGATGCGGTCGACGACCGCCAATCCGCCGACGACCTGCCCGAAGACGGTGTAACCGCCGTCCAGATGCGGCTGTGGCGAATGCGTGATGAAAAACTGGCTGCCGCCGGTGTCCTTGCCCGAAAGAGCCATCCCGACAGCGCCGCGGACGTAAGGCCTGGCGTTGATCTCGCAGCGGATTTGATAGCCGGGTCCGCCTTCGCCGTCGCCGCGCGGATCGCCTCCCTGAATGACGAAATTCGGTACGACGCGGTGAAAAGTGAGGCCGTTGAAGAAGCCCTTGCGCGCGAGCGTGATGAAGCTGTCCACCGTGATCGGCGCGTCTTGCGGGAAGAGTTCGATCCTGATCCGGCCCTTGGCGGTGTGAATAGTGGCGGTGACTTTCTTGTCGAGGCGCGCGGCGACGCGCTGATAGAAGGCTTTGCCGTGGCCCGTTTGAACGACGCCGACGCGGTCGGAGAAGTCGCCCGCGCCCATCTGTTTGAGCAGATCGACGGCATGGCGGCGTACCAGGTGATCCCGGTCGTCGAGCGCGGATTTCACCGCTTCGATTGCCCGCGCCGATTTGTATTTGGAGAGCGAACTGAGCGCAGCTAGTTTGGCGTCGTTCTCCGCGTCAGTCCGACTTTGCGCGAGGACATTGATCAACGCGTCGAAATTTTCATCGCTCTGCAAGTCGCCGAGCAAGCTCGCGGCAGTCGCGCGCACGCCGACGTCTCGAAGCGAAGCCTGTTGGCTCAAAATGTTCGGCATCCTCGCGGGTTTAAATTTGGCAAGCGCGCGTAGAGTCGCGGGCAGCGCGCGAGCATCTAACTTGCCGTGATCAGATTCAGCCAGAAGCAGAAAGAGCAGATTCTGGGCCTTTTCCGTTCCGAGTTCTCCGAGCGCCGATGCGAGGTTGGCGATCCTACGCCAATCACCCAGCGGCGCCGAACCTGCGTCGAAAGATGCAAAAAACTCCTTCTCGCCCAATCTGGCAATGGCAATTTCTACCTCCCGGTTAGCCCCTACGCCGCCCTCTGTCCTGAGTCGGCCCAAGAAAGGCGCCGAGCGTTCATCTTTGATGGCGCCGAGCGTGGTCGCCACTTCGAGCAGCAAATTTACCTGCGGCGCCCGCGCGGGCGTGGTCTTCGGCCACTGCCCCAGCAGTGTCTTGCCCAACGCCAGCAATGGCTCAACGGCGCGATTGTCGTTAAACGCGGCTAGCGCGCGAACAGTGTTCGCGCGCGCCTGTTCGCTCTCATCGTCGAGCAGTTTGATCAGCGGCTTGACGGCGCGCGCATCTTTGCTCACGCCCAATGCCCGCGCCGCGTTCGCCCGCACATTCGCGTCGCCGTCATTCAACGCCTCGATCAAATCGGGAACCGCGCCTTCAATCGACTGGCGCAATCGCGCGAGCGCATTAGCCGCCTGCGCGCGTATATCCGCGTCGGCCGATTTCAATTGGCGAGTTAACGGTTCGACTGAAACACTCACTTGCAACCGCATCAAAGCGGTGATCGCCAGACTGGTCAGAAGCTTTTCGTCGGCGGACAGTTTGGCTTGAGGATCGGAGAGTTGTTTAGCGATTGTATCGGCGTCTATAGCGATGCCCAGGTCTAGCGCCTTCGGCGACCTGCCAGCGCTCAGAATTTTGCCAAGCGCTTCGCAAACACGAGCGCGGACAAGCGGCGGCTCGTCGCGATTGTGAGGGGGCGCCAGTAACGGACTGATCGCGCTCCCCAAAGACGAAATCGCCTTCGCGTCCTCCAACTCACCCAGAGCGAACGCCGCCATCGCTCTCACGTTCATGTCCTGATCCTGGTTGAAAAGTTCGATCAACGCATCCGCGCCGCGTTTGTCGCCGATGCGGCCGATGGCCAGCGCGGCCCGTTCGCGCACCGCCGCCGAGGCATGTTTGAGCAATTCGGTCAATTCATCGCCGTTAAGATTGCGCTCGTCTTCAAGCTGGATGATGCGCGCGTGAATGTTCGGCGGTATTGCCGCGCCCGTCCGCTTCGGGCGCTCGCCGGCCGCCGCGACAACGGTAAAAACAATCAGGGAAAGGCAGATGAATTTCAGGCCGCCGGGTTTCATCAACAAGCATTCTCCTCGAAGATGATCTTTAGTATCACTCGGTCCGCATTTCATTGACCATTGCGCATTGCTCATTGCCAATTGATTGGCAGGAAGAAGGACTTTGGATAGAACCTCCTGCGAGACAATGCGCAATGTGGAATTGGCAATGGGCAATGCGCCGGTTCCGACTTATTACCATTGGTCCGAAAGCAGCGCCCCACACTTCTCACTTCTGCCTAGCGGTGGCTGTCGTTCCGCCGCCCGCCTGTGGCGCTTTCTGCGCGGCCTTCGCCTTCTCGACGATTTGCGCCACGTCTTCCAACAGTTTCTTTGCGTCGTAGACTATGCCGTCCTTGATCGTCCATCTTACTCCGCCGACGCGTTCGATCTGCCCCGTCTGATCGTTCAACCGAATCGCGCCCGTGCCGTATAAGACCTTCAGATTCGCGATCGGGTTTTCGGGAACGATGATCAGATCGGCCAGTTTGCCCGGTCGGATTATGCCGAACTCCATCGGCCGTCCCTGCTGTTGCGAGAGCAGCTCCGCGCCGTTGAAGGTCGCCGAGCGGATCACTTCGAGCGGATGGAATCCCGCCTCCTGCAACAGCTCCAACTCGCGTATATATTCGAAACCGTAGGTCTTGAAGATGAAGCCCGAATCCGAGCCGGTGGTCACGCGACCGCCGCGATTCTTGAACTCGTTCACGAAGGCCATCCAGAGCCGGTAGTTGTTCTTCCATTCGATCTCGTCCTGCGTCGTCCAGTTGAACCAGTAGGATCCGTGGGCTTCGCGGCTAGGCTGATAGAATTTCCACAGCGACGGCAGCGTGTAGCGGTCGTGCCACTCGGCCCGCATCGCGCGCATCAGGTCGCGGCTGGCCTCGTAGATGGTGAACGTCGGGTCGATGGTGAAGTTGAGCTTGATAAGTTCGTCCATCACCTCGTTCCACTTCTTGCTACCCGGCGGCGCGGCCTGTTTCCACAATCGCCCGGCCTGGCCGAAGCGGTGCTGCTCGTCGTTATAGTTGTAATCGAGCGGAAAGTCCTGCACGACGCGGTCGGCGAAGAGCGATTCTGGCAAGCCGTACCAATGCTCCATCGAACCCATGCCCATACGCGCGGCCTGAATGACGTTGGTTCGAACGACGCCCGTTTGAGCCATGTGCGTCGTCGAACCCATTTGCAGCTTCTTCGCCTCGTCGAGCAGCGCGCTCAGGATTTCAGGGTCGAAGATCGAATCGCCGCCGATGATCTTGAAGCCGTCCGCGCCCTTCTGCTTTGCCCAGCGGACGTATTCGCGCGCAATCTCCGGCGTTGTGACCTGCCCCTTGTCCCAACCCACACCAGGGCGGACGTAGACGAAGATGCGCGGCGCGACGATCTGATTCTTCGCGCTGCGCTCGCGCTCGCTGAGCGTCCAATCGACGCCGTTCATTGAACCCGGATCGCGGATCGTAGTCACGCCGTGCGCCATCCACAACTTGTAGACGTATTCGGCGGGGGTCCCCTGCGCGAAGCCGCCGATGTGCGCATGGCAATCGACGAGGCCCGGCAGCACGTACATCCCGGCGCCGTCGATCTCCTTCACGCCTTTGTCAGGGCGGTTCGATTCTTTGATGGCGACCTTGGGATAGCCCACGCTCCTGATCTCTTTGATCCGGTTGTTTTCGATGACGATGTCGACGGGGCCCATCGGCGGAGCGCCCGCTCCGTCGATCATAGTCGCGCCGCGAAT
>Ga0209382_10007292_pt1 | contig 14124 bp, 12 predicted proteins | sample SoiMetdeltSBSDD5_FD_187599 | JGI IMG/M metagenome (GOLD analysis project Ga0209382, IMG submission 187599) | Bulk soil microbial communities from a Populus tree surrounding site in Tennessee, USA - Soil MetaG P. deltoides SBSDD5 (SPAdes) (version 2) | ecosystem: Environmental > Terrestrial >... | reverse complement strand
CCGCACGTCAAGATGCAGCCGATTCTTGAGACCTTGCCTTCGGGTAGACCTGGGACGAAGTAAGAACCGATGCCGTATGGCTGCGATAGTGGCGGCTGCCGAGCGGGACAGCGCGCAACCAGATCGGCCCACCGCTCAGGGCAGTTCGAGAAACTCTCGAAGCGCCTCTTCGACGGCTGTCACGGTGGTGTGCGACACAAATCCCGCGCTGTCCCTCAAGGCGGCTCGGTCGAGGACCTGGACGACCGCGTGAATCTTGATGAATGCTCCGGAAAGAGGGTCATCCGCGCTCAAGCGCACGGCGAGCTGATTCGGATGCGGAACATCGCGAGTGATAACAAGCGCCCAGATGGCCAATTCATCGACATCGTTATACTCATCGTTACTGATGATCAGCACGCGGTACTGGCTGCCTCCCCGCAGGAGCGTCCAGACCTGGCCGCGTCTCACCACTGCGAGCCTCGCAACGCTATGTCGTTGCTGGCTTCAATCAGAGCAGCGTCTGCATCGATCTGTTGCTGGGGCCGCCCACGGAGGTGCTCGCCATAAGCCTGAGCGGCCGCCCGCTGACGTGCGCGGCGAGCCTCGGGAAGCACCCGGCGAACCGCCGCGGTCACCGCGGCCGAGGCGTTGTCCTGACTTTGCAGGTAGGCGGCGACGTCATCGGGCACGCTGATGCTGAGCTTGACGGTCATACTTTCTTCCTACCTGATTCGGGCATGGAAAGCCAGATCGACACGCCAGTCAACCGATCTGGCCTCCGACGGCATCAGCGTGACCTCGATGACACACCATCAACGTTCGGTTGTGCTTTGCTGGAGGCCTTCTTGTGGGTCGTGCTGAGTCCCGGCTCGTAGTCGGTGGGCGGGGTTGGACCATACTGGTCCGTCATGGACCTGGATGAGTACCAACGCGGCGCCCTCCGTACCGCGGCGCCACGTGACAAGCGGAATGAGCTGCTCCATCTGGTGCTCGGGCTGGTCGGTGAGTCGGGTGAGATTGCCGAGAAGTTCAAGAAGTGGGTCCGCGACCTCGATAGCGAGGAGTCGCGGATCGACCGAGCCGACATTGCCAAGGAACTCGGTGACGTGCTTTGGTACGTGGCGGTGCTCGCCGACTATCTCGACCTGTCGCTCGACGACATCGCGACGGCCAATCTTGCCAAGCTGGCCAGCCGCCAAAGCCGTGGCTTGCTTGGTGGCAACGGCGACAACCGCTGAGCGGGGGCCTAGCCGCGCGGCGGGAGCCTGACACAGGTTCTTAGTTCATCACGTTTCCCTTCGGGAACGCGCTGGAAGAACAGTCGCGGGCCCACGCCTGAGGGATCAATGCATGCGAACGCTGAACCCTGATGCTCAGGCGGCAGCGCGCGATCGAAATCGTCCCAAGTAGCAAACCCCTCCGGTGGCGGCGGCACGACATACCCCAACACCTCGCACCAGAAACGAGCGACGCGCTCAGGTTCTGCGCAGTCGAAGGTGACTTGGATCTGCTTGACCGACGCCATCGGTCTTCCATAGAGGCGGCGTCTTTCGTCGTCCCCGCGGGTCCGAGTCAGCAAGAAGAAGATCCGCAAGAGACGCAGAAGTGGGAAGAGCAGAAGCGTGCAGATGCGGCGCGCGCTGAACGCGAACGGCAGGAGCGGGAGCGGCGCGACGAAGAATATCGCCCTAGAGGCGACCGCTAAAACCGGCTGGGGTCACCTGGGTGGCTCCAGCTCGGAGACCGGAACAGCGCGTGCCGTCGTCCAGGCCGTCCTCAGGCCGTCAGAGGTTCACGAAGCACGGCCATCAACCAGCAACGATGACTAGCTTTCCGCAGGTCACGACATGTTGACCGAAAGGCGACTAGGCTCCGGCCGACCCATGCCTCAAGATACGCACTAGCGCGACAACATAGGGCTGAGACGGAATTCATAAATCGTTGACATTCGATCTGGGTAACGGACGTGGATTGACGTGGAGATCATTGTTGCCGTCGTGTCCGCCGCCGCAGCAGTAGCGGCCTCGGTCATCTCTATCATCAGCGTTTCGTATGCACACAAAGCGGTTCGGGCAGCTCAGCTTCAGCAACTCTTCCAAGGGTTCAACCTCGCCAGCAGTACAACCCTTGAGCATCCTGATTTGCTTCGGGATGTACACGGTCTCGATAACGAACTCGATCAGGACGAAGCACGTCGGATTGCCTACCTCAGCGTGTTGCTGGATGCGTTCCAGCACTACTACGGCCACGAATACCGAGGCAACTTCAACAAGATGGCCAACGACATGATCGCCCGTCCAACGTTCCTGAATCGGATCCTGGCCGTCCCGGCCAATGCTCCACGTTGGGATGCAGCCAAGAAGATCTACTACGGTGACTTTGATGCTGCATTCATCAGCGCGATCGACCGGCTACTACAGCATGAGCAAGGGGCGTAGAAGATCCGACCGAGCGGAAGTTGTGCTGAAACGTCGATAATGCCTCGGCTTGCTGTCTCCTAAGCAGACTGCTGTAGCAACCCTTGTAGCAACGGCCAACGACGTTGGCAAACGTCATGCATGGTCGAGTTGGCGATTTGCCTGCGTGCCGGGCGCCCACAGACGACTTCGGCAGGCGACCCAAGACTTACAAGCGAAGGGTCACAGGTTCGAACCCTGTCGCGCCCACCAGAGATTTTGATCACGCTGCTCACTTGCCCTTTAGCGGCCTATAGATCACTTGATACGTGGCAGTGCGCGGTAGCTGTGCTGCGCTCAGCGCCGGGTTGGTGGCGAGGGGCTTGAGGACCTTGGCGTCGCAGTCCCCGGCGAGCTGATCGAGAACGTGCCTGGGACGGTCGTGCCGCTCGGCCAGGAGCATCCGCACGGCCGGCACAGCGCAGGCAGCAAGCGCGCTGATCTCGGCAGGTGACGCGCTGCGTGGCAGCAGTGCGACCGATCCTGGCCGATGGGGCCAGCGCTTCAAGGACCCCGATAGGTATTGCCGGGTAATGGGCAAGGCGCCGACGCACGTCGCCGCGGCGGCCAGGCTTGGCCATGGCGTCAACGGCTCCACGCCGACCCCGAGGCAGGTTGCGGGGTTGAGCGGCATCGTGCAGGTCGCCGCCAACGGCGACAACACCTACGCCCTGAAGTCCGACGGCACCGTCTATGCCTGGGGTGATGGCGCCTACGGGCAGATCGGCAACGTCAACGCCGAGCAGAACCAGAACACTCCGCTTCAGTCGAACGTCACCAATGTCGTAGCGATCGCGGCGGGCGGCGTCTTCGCCATGGCGATCAAGACCGACGGTACCGTGTGGGACTGGGGTGACAACAACACCGGCCAGCTCGGTGACGGCGCCCTATGCGGGAAGTACTGCACCACGCCGGTGCAGGCGACCGGGCTTACCGGCGCCGGGTGGATCGCTGGAGGCTATGTGCATAGCCTCGCCGAGAAGACCGCCAACGGCAGCGTGTACGCCTGGGGCAGCAACAGCTATGGTCAACTTGGTAATGGCACCACGACGGTGGCCATCACACCGACGCCGGTCACCGGCGTGACGGCCAAGCACTGACCTCGTAGCACGGCCCGGTTCCGGCGCCCGCCGGACCCGGGCCGTTCCGTTCACCTCTCCTGGACTACCACCAGATGCAGCCCTGCGATCCCGCGTCGCTGTAGTTGGTGGGTTTGGCGTCGCTGTGGACGATGCCGTAGGTGAACTTCCGGTGCGGATCATTCGCTTCGCAGATCTTGGTCTGTTGACCTTGCGCTTTGCGGGGGCAATGGTTCGTCGCTCAATCCGGTTCGATCGGCAAGCCTGCTACAACTCGGCGACTCGTTGAGTCAGGGTGTTGAGGACGTTTCCGGGTAGGTTGTCGGCGCTGTCGCCGCCGTTGGTCATGAGGACAGTAGCTTGCCGCTCGGATGGTCGGAGGTTCAGTACGGCATAAAACGTGCCGCCGCTGCCGGCGTAGCAGATCTGCTGGGATCCGCCTTTGTAGCCCTTTTCGCGATACCAGGCCTGAATGTTGGCGGCGCTGACCACGGAGTCGTGTCCGGCCAAGGCCTGAAGGTGTACGCGGGCGAGCGCGGCGAGGTCCGCCACGTTCATGTGCAGGTTTCCTGCTGGTGTCGCAAGTGGCCAACGGATGGGCATCTCGTCTGCGTCGTCGACGCGGAAGGTGTCACCGGCCTCCCAGTGCCCCACAGGTGCGTTCTTGCCGCCGTGTGCGGGCCAGCCGGTACCGGCGCTGGTCATGTGCAGGGGTTTCAGCAGGCGGGATCGCAGAAGGTCCTCCCACGGTTGGCTGGTGGCGCGTTCGGCCATGGCGGCGGCGACGATGAACGCCGCGTTGGAGTAGAGCGCTTCGCCAGGGGTGACCGCTGGCCGCGCCGCAAGCACCTGACGGGTGAACCGCTCTCGTAGCGCCGTTGGTGAGCCTACCCAGTCTGCGAACGGGATCCAGTCCTCGGGCTCTGTATAGCTTGCCAGGCCGGACCGGTTGGCGACGAACGAGATGATGCCGACGTCACGCAACTGCGGGTGTATAACCGCGGCCGTCTCCGGAAACACCTCGGCCGCCGTGGTCGTCCAGGACAGCAGGCCGTCGTCGACTAGGGCCGCGATCACAGTAGCCGATATCGGTTTGGTGACGGATCCGATGTGGAACGGCTCTGCCGCGGTTATCTGCGCATCCTCGCCCAGGCGCCGCACTCCGGTGGCGCCGACCGCCCACAGCCGCTCATGGTCGGTCAGGCCGGCCACGAGCGCGGGTCGCTGATACGTCCGATTGAGCTGCGCTAGCAGACCACTTAGGTCGATCATCTTGTCGCTTGTGTCCACGTCACCCTCGCCTAAGCCGGAGCCGTTCACGGCGTCGATATCATTCACGCATCTATGAATGATGTCATCCGGGTGAAGAGGTGGCAAGATGGCGGCATGTCCCTGGCTGCGCCGGTCCCGGTTCGCACAATCGACGATGCCAAGGTGCTCAGGGCGCTGTCCGACCCACTGCGGCTCTCGATCCTGCGAGCGTTGATGCGCGGCGCACACGTCGAACCACGAGTCATGTCAGCCAAGGAGCTAGCCGCGGAGCTCGGCCAACCCCAGACCAAGCTGTACCGCCATCTCAAGCAACTTGAAGCTTGCAAGCTCATCCAGACGGCCGAAACAAGAATCGTCTCAGGTATCGTCGCGCATCGTTACCGAACCGGCCAACTCAACCTCGTCCTGGACCCGGCGCTGGGCCTCAAGCTCGACAGAAACGATGCCGCCAAGTGGACGGCGGCCCTTCTCGACTACGCTCGCGACGGACTCCTCACTGCTATCGCCGCCCAGTCCGACGGGTCCGCGTCGTCCGCTGGCCCGGTGAGAGCCGCGTACGAGGGGACCCTCCCGCCCGCCAAGGTCCAAGAGTTCCGCCAACGACTAGCCGACTTCATCAACGAGCTTGTCGAAACCCCCGAGGACCACACCGGTACCCCGGTCCGGTTCGTCGCGGTTCTCTACACACCTACCCCAGCGCCACTAGAGCAGTCACCTAGGTGAGTCGGACGTGAGCTGCGGGAATGTGGTTCGGATTTCTGCCACGTATGGCCCACCATAGGTAGCAGTTCCCCCAACGTGGTACTGGATCGAGCAGCGGCCCGCGGGCGGCACGTGGCAGCGCCTGAAGTACCCACTCACCACGTGCTGCACGTTCACCGCCGGTTACCTGATGAACGGGACGACCTACGAGTTCCGGCTGCGGGCCACGAACATGACCGGAGACTCGGCCCCGTCCAATGTGGCCAGTGCACGCCCCCATGCCGCCGTTCCCGCAGGCATCGACCAACCTGGGCGCCACCGCCAACGGCGACACGGCGGTCAACCTGAGCTGGACCGCGAGCAGCACCGGCAACTTGCTTGTACTACTGGATCTACTACTGTTGTGCCGGCGCGCCGTCGTGGACCCGGGCCATGTACCCGCTCGCCGGTTGCTGCTCGTTGACGCTGAGCATGCTCACGCCGGGCCGCAACTATGAGTTCCGCCTGCGGGCAGAGAACCTCTCCCGGCTAGGCGCACCGTCCAATGTGGTCGGTGTAACGCTGGTGGTCACTCCGCCGGGTTCGCCGGATTCGGTCAAGGCGCTACCGCAGACCACCTCGTTCGACGTGTGGGTCTCGTGGGGCGGGCTGTCGCGCGCCACCGGTTACACGGTGCAGGCCAAGCTGTGCCGGGGTGGGTCGTGGCCCCGGTGCTGATGTAGTGGCGTGGGATCGAGACGACGCCGCGCCTGTTCAACCGAGCGCTCATGGTGCCGCGCGAATCAGCCGGACAGTAGACGACCGTGCGCATGCCGACCGAGGAAGAACAGCGTGTGCTCGGAACTCTCCCACGCCATCTCATCCCCAGCCCAAGGTTGCACCACATCTGCCGGTGCGATAAAGCAACATCGTCGTGCGGTTTACGCAGCACACGCCCGGGTAACGCCGGGAAGATAGACGCCCAGGCCGGGAAGCCGAGGAGGTTGCCGTTGTCAGCCGTGGCCACGAATCGCCGCCGGCCTGATGGACCGCATCGCCCAGGCTGGTAGGCAAAGACATGGACGACCGTTACGTGCGGTGGCTGTCTGGGCTGGGTGCCGGCGACGTGGCGCTGGTCGGCGGTAAGAACGCGTCACTAGGGGAGATGATCCGCCGGTTGAGCGGGGCGGGCGTGCGGGTTCCGGGCGGCTTCGCCACCACTGTGCACTCTTACTGGCGATTGCTGGACGTCGACGGGCTGCGCGAGCGCATCGCCGAGCAGATCGACCGGCTGCACGGCGGTGGGCAGCTGGCGGAGGTGGGCGGCACGATCCGCCAATCCATCCTCGACGCCACGCTTCCGCCGGAGATCACCGGGTCCGTCGTCGACGCCTACCGCGAACTGGCCGTGAGCCTGGGCCGATCAGACCCGGATGTGGCGGTACGCAGCAGCGCCACCGCCGAGGACCGCCCCGAAGCCAGCTTCGCCGGCCAGCAGGAGACATTCCTGCACATCACCGGGGAACAGGCGCTGCTGGACGCCTGCCGGCGCTGCTACGCCTCGCTGTTCACCGACCGGGCGATCAGCTACCGGGAACAACACGGCTTCGACCACCGGCGGGTCGCGCTGTCGGTCGGCGTACAGCCGATGGTGCGCTCGGATCTCGCCGGCGCCGGAGTGGTCTTCTCCATCGACACCGAGACGGGGTTTCCACACAACGTGGTCATCGACGCGTCGTGGGGACTCGGCGAGGCGGTCGTAGGCGGCCGGGTCGACCCCGACGAGTATGTGGTCTTCAAACCGCTGCTCGGCCGCACGGACCTGACACCGATCATCGCGAAGAAGCGGGGCGAGAAGCGCATCAAGGTCGTCTACGGTACGGGCGGGGGCAGCAGGACCGTTGACACCGACGATGCGGAGCGGTCCTCCTACGTGCTGGACGACCGCGAGACCCTGACGCTGGCCCGCTGGGCGGCCGCTATCGAGGCGCACTACGGCACGCCGATGGACATCGAGTGGGCCAAGGACGGCGCGACCGGGGAGCTGTTCATCGTCCAAGCCCGACCGGAGACGGTGCAGGCCCGGCGGACATCCAGCCAGCTACACAGCTACCGGATCACCGGCAAGGGCACCACGCTGGCCAGTGGCCAGGCGATCGGCGACGCCATCGCCGCCGGCGAGGTGTGCAACCTGGCCAGCGCCGCCGACATCGCCCGGTTCCGGGACGGCTCGGTGCTGGTCACGAGGGTCACCGATCCAGACTGGGAGCCCATCATGAAGCGGGCCGCGGCGGTCGTCACCGACCGGGGCGGCCGCACCTCGCACGCCGCGATCGTCAGCCGGGAACTCGGGGTGCCCGCCGTCGTCGGAGCCGGGAACGCCACCAGCGTCCTCGCATCGGGGCGCGAGGTCACGGTCTCCTGCGCCGAGGGTGACGAGGGCCGCATCTACGACGGGATCCTCGCCTACGAGCAGCGCGACGTCGACCTCGGCGCGGTACCAAAGACGCGTACCCAGGTGATGGTCAACGTGGCGAACCCGGCGGCCGCGTTGCGGTGGTGGCGCTTGCCCGCCGATGGCATCGGCCTGGTCCGGATCGAATTCGCGGTCACCAACCAGGTCAAGGTGCATCCGATGGCGCTGGTGCACTTCGACCGGCTGGCCGACACCGACGCCAAGCAGCGGATCGGCGAACTCACCCGCGGCTACCAGGACCGGACCGAGTATTTCGTGGAACGCCTGGCGCACGCGGTGGCCCAGATCGCCGCGCCCCGGTTCCCCGACCCGGTCATCGTGCGGCTGAGTGACTTCAAGACCAACGAGTACGCCCAGCTGGTCGGCGGGCGGCAGTTCGAGCCTGAGGAGGAGAACCCGATGATCGGCTGGCGGGGGGCCAGCCGCTACTACAGCGATGGCTACCGCGAGGGTTTCCTGCTCGAGTGCCGGGCCATGCGCCGGGTGCGTGACGAGATCGGCCTGACCAACGTCGTCCTGATGGTCCCCTTCTGCCGCACCCTCGAGGAGGCTGACCGGGTGCTGGACGCGATGGGCCAGGCGGATCTGGTGCGCGGCCGCAACGGTCTTGAGGTGTACGTGATGGCGGAGGTCCCGTCGAACATCCTGCTGGCCGAGGAGTTCGCCGACCGCTTCGACGGCTTCTCCATCGGCAGCAACGACCTGACGCAGCTCACGCTCGGAGTCGACCGCGACTCCGCCGCGCTGGCCCACCTGTTCGACGAGCGGAACCAGGCGGTCACCACGAGCGTCGAGCAGTTGATCAAAGCGGCGCACGCCAAGGGCGCCAAGGTGGGCCTGTGCGGCCAGCGCCCCAGCGACGATCCGGACTACGCCCGCCTGCTGGTACGCGCCGGCATCGATTCCATCTCGGTAGCGCCCGACACCTTTTTGCGAGTGAAGGACCACGTGACCGCCGCGGAGCGCAGCGAGGGTCGGTAAACGTTCGGCGCCGCTGGGTGACCCATAACTACCGCAAGCTGCGAGCCGAGTTCCCCGAGTTTCAGCCGCTGGCCGTAACGGCACCTATTTTTATTGATCAGTCGCGCCACCCGGTCAGGTCGACGCCCCTGGCCGACTCGACCCGGAAGCCGAGATGGAAGGCAGCCCTGGCGAACGGCTCCAGCTCCGCCTTCCAGGTGATGATCCCGAGATCGTCGCGTTCGGACGGATCCGGCTTCACCAGCGTCTCGCGCACGGTGATCTGCGCGTCGCGCGACACCGGCAACTGATCCAGCACCGTCACGCGGATGGAGCGCGGGCTGTGGTTGGACACGGTGATCTCATACTCGGCGTCGACCCGGCGCGCCGAACCCAACGCCGCCTTCGTCGCGCTCCGCTTCACCAGCTCACGCTCCACGCGTACCCGATCATCAACACCCAAAGCCAGCTCGCGCTCCTCCTGCGGGGCCCACGCCTCGACGAGCGTGGATCCCACGAAGTCGCCCTCGTGGAACAGGGAGGCCGGCGCCTCCGGCAGCGTGTGGCTGGAACTGTTACGGACCGTGGCGCGCAGGGTGGCCTCGGCCGAACGTACCGGCGCGGTCACGTGATCGAGCTGCGCCTCCAGCTCGAAGGTGGCGAGCGCGGCGCGGTGTGCCGTGCCGTCGGCCGGCACGGCCACCGGCCGGGTGGGCGTATAGGTGGCGGCGGTCGGGCCCTGGTCGACGGCGGCGACCTCCTCCCGGACGGCGGCCCTGGCGGCGGGCTTGGCCATCATGGGCTGCATCGCGCCGGGCGCGGCGGCCGGTGCGGCGGCGAACTCGGCGTCCATTGCGTAGCCCAGCGGCCGGGGCGGCGGGACCGGCCGCATGCGGTCGAGGTACCACGGGTCGAGCTCGGGCACCTCCAGCGCCGCGCCAGGCCGCGCGGTGGAGAGCTTCAGCTCGCATTCCGGCCAGTCCTCGCCGGTGTGCTGGGTGATCAGGCCGAACCAGCTCAGCGTCAGCTGCTCTCCGGTAAGGCGCAGGTCGTATGTGCTGTGCCAGCCAGCGCCGGTGGTCACATAGGACAGCTCCAGCTGGAGATCGGCATCCTCGGTGACCTCGAGGCTGACCTCGGCGACCAGCTCGTCGGGCAGGCCGCGGGCGCTGAGGTCCGACAGCCGCCGGGTGGCCGCCTCCCGCTCCCTGACCAGCAGCTCCCGCTCGCGCACGCGCTGCCGCACGCCGTGCTTCACGTCGCTGAGCTGAGCGTCGATGTCGTCGGCGAAGCGCGCCGCGGCGGCGATGTCACCCGCCGAGAAGGTCGACGCCGAACGCATCGCGATCCGGCCGAGGAAGCGCTCGCGGGCCGTGGCGACCGCGTCGGCGTCGTCGAGGGAGGCGATGCTGGCGTCGATGGCCCGGATCCGCTCCTCGAGCTCGGCGACCTCGGCGTCGACGGCGACCGGGCGGCGCCGCGTCACCACATCGACGCCGAGCACCGTCGCAGGCCCGTCGCCTGCCACCCGCACCGAGTCGCGCAGCAATCCCAGCGGCAGCGGCCCGATCGCCGCCCGCTGCTGCCCGGCGGGCAGGGACAAAACGCCGCGCCGGGTGATCCTGGCGCGGTCGGGGAAGACGGTGACCGCCACGATGGGTGCCTCGAGAAGCGTCATGGCACGAAGGCTATCGGCGACTGCGGCGCCGCGCATTGCCGCCGCCAATGAGAGGATTCCGAAGAGTTATGGCTCAACCTCGATGGCCTGCTTTTCGTCGCGGCGGCGGCGCTCGGTGACCGAGATGAGGATGCCGAGCGTGGCGATGAGCAGGGCGATGATGCCCGCCACCTTGTCGGTGTTGCTGGGCGCCAGGTTGGCCAGGTCGGAGAAGAGCGGATACCGGTACGCCTCAACGGGTTTGCCCGATCCCATGTGCCGGGCGACGTTCGCGCCGAAGAGCATGCCGTCCGAGGACCCGGACCACTGGGCCGGGCAGGAGCCGTAGACGCCGCCGAAGGGCGGGTCGCCCATCATCCGCGAGCAGTCGGAGGGATCGCCGCGCAGGGTGATCGAGACCTTCTGCCCGGCCAGTTCGGCCACGACGGGCGCGGTCGTGTTGAGGGCCAGCAGCAGTCCGTACAGCAGGATGCCCACACCGATACCAAGCCGCATGTACGACTAGGATAGTGCCGGATGTCGATTAATGCACCTCGTTGGTCAGCTCGGCGCAGACCTTCGCCTGTCCTCGCGGGGTGACGCCCACCCGCGCTTGGGCTGCCGGACCGCCGCCGCGGGCCGGTTGTTACTGCTCAGTAGTCGTGTCGCGGATCGCATCAGGCGGCGGTCCGCGTGACGAACCGCCCATCGGGAGGGCAGGATGAGCGTTAGCGCTACTCCACCAAAATTGGGTAGAACTTAATAACCACTACTAAGACAAGGGAACGCCTGTGGCCACCGAACGCAAGCGCCCGGTGATCAGCGATGGCCTGCCGAGCCAGCTCCCGGACATCGATCCGCAGGAGACCGCGGAGTGGATCGAGTCGCTCGACGGGGTGATCGACCAGCGCGGCGCCAAACGCGCGCGCTATGTCATGCTGCGCCTGCTGGAGCGCGCCCGTGAGCGCCAGGTCGGCGTGCCGCCACTGACCACCACCGACTACATCAACACCATCCCCAGCGAGCAGGAGCCTTGGTTCCCGGGCGACGAGCACGTCGAGCGCCGCCTGCGTGCCTACATCAGGTGGAACGCGGCGATGACGGTGCACCGGGCGCAACGGCCCGGCATCAGCGTCGGCGGGCACATCTCCACCTACGCCAGCTCCGCAAGCCTCTACGAGGTGGGTTTCAACCACTTCTTCCGCGGCAAGGACCACCCCGGCGGCGGGGATCAGGTCTTCTTCCAGGGGCACGCCTCCCCCGGCATGTATGCCCGCGCCTTCCTTGAGGGGCGGCTGACCGAGGCGCAGCTCGACGGCTTCCGCCAGGAGCTGTCGCACGCCGGCGGCGGCCTGCCGTCCTACCCGCACCCGCGACTGATGCCCGACTTCTGGGAGTTTCCAACGGTCTCCATGGGCATCGGCGGCGTGAACGCGATCTACCAGGCGCGGTTCAACCGGTACCTGCAGCATCGGGGTATAAAGGACACCTCGCAGCAACGCGTCTGGGCGTTCCTGGGCGATGGCGAGATGGACGAGCCGGAGGCGCTCGGCGCGATCGGGCTCGCGGCCCGCGAGGAGCTCGACAACCTGACCTTCGTCATCAACTGCAACCTGCAGCGGCTCGACGGCCCGGTGCGCGGCAACGGGAAGATCATCCAGGAGCTGGAGGCGTTCTTCCGCGGCGCGGGCTGGAACGTCATCAAGGTGGTGTGGGGTCGCGAGTGGGATCCGCTGCTGGCGGCGGACTCCGACGGCGCGCTGGTCAACCTGATGAACGTCACGCCGGACGGTGACTACCAGACCTACAAGGCGGAGTCGGGCGCCTATGTGCGCGAGCACTTCTTCGGGCGCGACCCCAGGACCCGCAAGATGGTCGAGCACATGACCGACGACGAGATCTGGGGCCTCAAGCGCGGCGGCCACGACTACCGCAAGATCTTCGCGGCGTACAAGTCGGCCACCGAGCACGCGGGCCAGCCGACCGTGATCCTCGCCAAGACCATCAAGGGCTGGACGCTCGGCTCGCACTTCGAGGGCCGCAACGCCACCCACCAGATGAAGAAGCTGACCCTCGACGACCTAAAGACCTTCCGTGACCGGCTGTTCCTGGAGATCCCGGACTCGGCGCTGGAGGCCAACCCCTACGAGCCTCCGTATTACCACCCCGGGTTCAACAGCGACGAGTACGCGTACCTGATGGAGCGCCGCGCGCAGCTGGGCGGTTCCCTGCCGGTGCGGCGGGTGTCCGGGACCAAGCTGGTGCTGCCGGAGGACAAGCTCTATGCCGACGTCAAGAAGGGCTCGGGCAAGCAGAAGGTCGCAACGACCATGGCCTTCGTCCGCCTCCTCAAGGACCTGATGAAGGACAAGAACATCGGGCCCCGATGGGTACCGATCATCCCCGACGAGGCGCGCACCTTCGGCATGGACTCGCTGTTCCCCACGGCGAAGATCTACTCACCGCACGGCCAGCAGTACACGCCGGTCGACCGGGAGCTGTTCCTGTCCTACAAGGAGGCGACGGTCGGGCAGATCCTGCACGAGGGCATCAACGAGGTCGGCTCGTCGGCGTCGTTCACCGCCGCGGGCAGCTCATATGCCACCCATGGCGAGCCGATGATCCCGGTCTACATCTTCTACTCGATGTTCGGGTTCCAGCGCACCGCCGACTTCCTTTGGGCGGCGGCCGACCAGATGACCCGCGGCTTCCTGCTCGGGGCGACGGCCGGGCGTACCACGCTCAACGGCGAGGGGCTGCAGCACGAGGACGGCCACTCGCTGCTGATCGCGGCGACCAACCCGGCGGCGGTCGCCTACGACCCGGCGTTCGCCTTCGAGATCGCGCACGTCGTGCAGGACGGCCTGCGGCGGATGTACGGGGACACGCCCGAGGACATCTTCTACTACCTGACCGTCTACAACGAGCCCATCTTCCAGCCGGTCGAGCCGGAAAACGTCGATGTGGCCGCCATGTTGAAGGGGCTGTACCGGTACGCGCCGTCCACTTTGGGCAGCGGGCCCAAGGCGCAGATCCTGGCGGCCGGCATCGGCATGCAGTGGGCGCTCAAGGCGCAGCAGCTGCTCGCTCAGGACTGGGGCGTCGCCGCCGACGTGTGGTCGGCGACGAGCTGGACCGAGCTGCGGCGCGACGCGGTCGCCTGCGAGCAGCACAACCTGCTGCACCCGGGCGAGCCGGCGCGCGAGCCCTACGTGACCCAGGCGCTGTCCAATACGGAGGGTCCCGTGGTCGCGGTCTCCGACTGGATGCGTGCCGTGCCTGATCTGATCTCCCGCTGGGTACCGGGCGACTACACATCGCTGGGCACCGACGGGTTCGGCATGTCCGATACCCGCTCCGCGCTGCGCCGCCACTTCAACGTCGACGCCGAGTCGATCGTGGTGGCCGTGCTCGGGCAGCTCGCCAAGCGTGGCGAGGTGGATGCGTCGGCCCCGGCCGAGGCGTCCCGCAAGTACGCCATCGCCGACGTCAGCGCCGCCCCGGCCGCCGAGACCGGCGGTGAAACCGGTTAGTGAGACCGGCGGTGAAACGGCTAGTGAG
>Ga0209382_10007290_pt1 | contig 14126 bp, 13 predicted proteins | sample SoiMetdeltSBSDD5_FD_187599 | JGI IMG/M metagenome (GOLD analysis project Ga0209382, IMG submission 187599) | Bulk soil microbial communities from a Populus tree surrounding site in Tennessee, USA - Soil MetaG P. deltoides SBSDD5 (SPAdes) (version 2) | ecosystem: Environmental > Terrestrial >... | reverse complement strand
CAACTCCGGCGAGATGGCGGTCGCCTTCGCACTCTATCCGACCAGCATGGACGACCTGATGGCGGTCGCCGACGCCGGTGGCATCATGCCGCCCAAGTCCACCTGGTTCGAGCCCAAGCTCGCCGACGGCATGGTGAGCCACGTGCTGGATTGAACGCGTTGCGAAGATCCCCGCGCTTTGCTGTTGCGGCTCGCGCTCGGCTTCTCCTACCATCCCTCCGGCACACGGTCGGCGACGGCGGGCGATTGGGGAGAGGCGGCCATGGTTGAGACGCTGGGCGAGGTGCTGCCGCACGCGGCGCGCAGGTACGGCGGCAAGACGGCGCTCGTCAGCGATGGCGGCCGCTTCACCTTCAGCGACTTGGAGGCCAAGTCCAACGCCTTTGCCAACGGCCTTGTCGCGGCGGGCATCAAGCCTGGCGATACCGTCACGCTCTACGGCCCCAACTCCTGGCAATGGCTGGTGGCGTACTACGCCATCGCCAAGACCGGCGCGGTCGTCAATCCGGTCAACGTCATGCTCACCCCGGAGGAGGTGAAGTTCATCGTTGGGGATTGCGGCGCCCGCGCCGTCGTCGCCTCCGTGGACAAGGCGCCGGCGCTGATGGACATGCGAAGCAACGTCGGCCTCTCGGAGGTGGTGGCCTGGGGCGACAAGGCCCCGGCCGGCGTCACGCCGTTCGATCGCTGGCTCGAGCAGGGCAAGCCCACCTTCACGCCGGCCGGGCGTTCGCCCAAGGACGCCGGCGCCATTTGCTACACCTCCGGCACCACGGGCCATCCCAAGGGCGCCGTGCAGAGCCATCGCTCCATTGTCGCCACGGCCATGGGCACCGCCCTCATGCACTCGCGCGGCAGCGCCGACACCGTCGTCAGCCCGCTGCCCGCTCCCCACGTCTACGGCAGCTGCGTGCTCAATGCCGGCGTGCTGACCGGCGCCACCTTGGTCATGCTGCCGCGCTTCAGCGAGGAGGGCGTGCTCGATGCCATCCAGACGCATCGCGCCACCATGTTCGACTGCGTGCCGACCGCCTACTACTACCTGCTCGCACACCCGAAATTTGCAAGCTACGACCTCTCCTCGCTGACGCGCTGCACGGTCGGCGGCCAGACGCTGCCGGTTGCCAAGTCGCAGGAGTGGAGCGAGCGCACCGGCGTGCCTGTCCTGGAGCTGTGGGGCATGACGGAGTTGGCGGGAGCCGCCACCTTCAACCCCTACTGGGGCGACAACAAGCCGGGCACCATCGGCCTGCCGATGCCGGGCATGCTCTGCAAGATCGTGGCCGTCGACGATGCCGAGACGGAGGTGGCTCCGGGCGAGCGCGGCGAGCTGATGATCAAGGGCCCGCTGGTGATGGACGGCTATGCCGGCAACGATCGCGCCACCAAGGAGACGGTGCGGGCCGACGGGTGGATGCACACCGGCGACATCGCCACCGCCGACGCGGACGGCTACTACACCATCGTCGACCGCAAGAAGGACATGATCCTGACCGCCGGCTACAACGTCTACCCCGCCGAGCTGGAGCGCATCCTGTGCATGCACCCCTCGGTGGCGCTGGCGGCGGTGTGCGGCGTGGCCGACGAGGCCAAGGGCGAGCTGGCCAAGGCCTATGTCATGCTCAAGCCCGGCGCCTCGGCCAGCGGCAAGGAGCTGGTCGAGCACTGCCGGCAGCATCTGGCCGCCTACAAGCTGCCGCGCGCCGTGCAGTTCGTCGCCAGCGTGCCGATCACGCCCTCCGGCAAGATCATGCGCCGGCTCCTGAAAGACGTGGACGACGGCACCCGCACCGCCGGCGAGCAGCGCCAGACGCGGGATGGCTGACCGGGTGGCTCAGAATTGCCGGCCGTTCCTGAGTGCTCCAAGCTTGGTCCGGCGTAGGTGTCGCAAACCTTGCCTTTTGCCCTGGACTGTCCGACCATGGACTAAAGAACGAGCCACCGACAAGAAGAGTGGGCCGCACGGCGGTGCGCCGTGAAGAAAACTCTCGGATCACAGGAGGAAACGCCATGTTCACTGCCAGAGCTACAGCACTGACGGCGGCTATCGGCCTTGCGATGCTCGCCAATACGGGTACAGCCGATGCCCAGGAGCGCCAGGTCAAGATCAGCGGCTTCGGCGCCATGTCGGGCGTGGTGCGCTCGTTCGGCATCAACTCCAAGGCGGCGCTGGAGGCTGCTGCCGATCAGATCAACAAGGCGGGCGGGGTAACCCTAGGCGATGGCACCAAGGGTAAGATTGTCATCGATTTCCTCGACGATCGCTGCAATGCCGAGGAAGGCATCTCGGTGCTGCGGCGCATCGCTTCGGGCGACGCGCTGGTGGCCGTCGGGCCGACCTGCTCCAACGTCGCCGAGCCGCTGTTCGGCGTCCTGCAGAAGAAGGTCGGTGATGCCGGCGACACCGGCCTGCAGTTCCCGGTCTTCACCGACGTCGCCATCAAGATCGGGCTCGCCAAGATCTCCGAGTGGGCGTTCCGCAACGTGCCCAACGAGACGGAGATGTACACCACGCTCTTCAAGTGGCTGAAGGCCACCAAGCCCGACCTCAAGAGCATCTACGGCGGCGTGGAGGAGAATTTCGCCCACTCGCGCGCCACCTGGTATGCGGTCATGAAGGAGGTCGCGGCCAAGGAAGGCTTCGAGGTCAAGGGCGAGTCGAAGTGGCTCCTGGAGGACACCAACTTCTCCAACCAGGCGCGCGAGGCCAAGAAGGCCGAAGCCGACATCATCGCCATTGCCGCCCACCCGTTCTCGACCTGCGGCATGCTCAAGGAGATGGCACGCCAGGGCGTGAAGCCGAAGCTGCTGATCGGGCTGACCTCCTCGTCCAGCATGGAGACGATGCAGGGCTGCGCCGGCGAGGCCGAGGCCATCATCATCCCGACCAGCTTCGCCCCCGTCAATGACCAGGCGCGCGCCGCCGCCGATGCCGTCACCAAGTTCAAGGGCAGCCTCGACCTGCACTCGGGCGCGGCCTGGGAGAACGTCTTCATCCTCAAGAAGATCATCGAGGACGAGAAGGTGATGGCCAAGGCCGACACGCTCAAAGCCGACCGCGAGAAGATCCGCGCCGGCCTTGCCAAGCTGACGGCTACGGACGGGTTGCTCGGCAAGTCCACGCGCACCCCGGACCGCGAGGCGGTAAAGCCCTATCTGTTCGTGCACGCCAAGTCCGGCAAGTGGGAAGTTCTGCACACGCCGGCCGTCAACTGATCGAGGCGCGAAATCCCCTCTCCCCGCTTGCGGGGAGAGGGCAGCGTGAGGGGCAGCGGTGGGCAGCATCGTCGACCTGTTGCAGTCGATGGCCGACGGCCTGCTGTTCGGCGCCACCTATTCCCTGATCGGCATCGGCTTCACGCTGGTGTTCGGCGTCATGCACAAGATCAACATGGCGTATGCGGCGGCCTCCATCGCCGGCGCCTATGCCGGGCTCGTGCTGCTGCAACTGGCCGGCCTGCCGCCCTGGCTCGTGATCCCCGTTTCCTGCCTGGCCGGCGCACTGTTCGGCCTGGTCATCTATGTGACGTGCTTTCTGCTCATTCCGCTGTCGGCGCCGCTCGCCACCCTCATGTCGACGGTCGGCATGCTGCTGCTGATCGACGAGATCGTCGTGCACCTCACCGCCGGCATGCCCGTCAACTATCCCACGCTGGTGCGCGGCATGGTGAGCATGGGCGAGTTCCTGCTGCGCGGCGATCTGATGGTCGTATTCCTCGTCGCCGTGCTCAGCATGGCTGTCCTCATGTACCTGCTCTACCGCACGCGCCTGGGCCTCGCCACGCGGGCGGTCTCGCAGCAGCCGGTGGCGGCGCAGCTGTGCGGCATGAGCCTCGGCCAGGTCAACGCGCTGACCTTTGCCATCACGGGCGCGCTCGGAGGGGTCGCCGGTGCGCTGATTGGGTCGGCCGTCGGCATGTTGTCGCCGCTGCTCACCGCACCCCTCACCGTCAAAGGCTTGATCGTCACGGTGATTGGCGGGCTCGGCAGCATACCGGGCGCCATCATTGCCGGGCTGCTGGTCGGCGCCGCCGAGAATGTGTTCCAATTCCTGCGCGGCGTCACCGAGCGCGACATCTACGTGATGCTGCTGCTGTTCGTCTTCCTGGTGTTCCGGCCGGGCGGCATCTTGGGCCAAGACCCGGCGCGCAACTGAAGGCAGCGATGGATTTCTACCTCGGCCTGCTGCAGATCATCGGCGTCCACACCCTCCTGGGGTTGTCGGCCTACGTCGTGCTGCTGACCGGCCAGGTGTCTCTGGCGCAGGCCGGCTTCATGGCGATAGGCGCCTACGTGGCGGCCATGCTGACCGTGCTCGCCAAGTGGGCGCTGGTCCCCGCGCTGCTGGCCGGCGGCGCGGCGGCGGCGGTGGTGGCCTGCGCTGTTGGCTTTCCGGCACTCCGCGTACGCGGGCTGATGCTGGTGGTGGCGACGCTGGCCTTCGGCGAGGCGGTGCGCCTCTTCTTCTTCAACTTCGACTACCAGATCGCCATGGGCGGGATAAAGGTCGGGCCCCTGGGCGGGGAGGGCTTCCGCCAGATCCGCTACTTCCCGGAGAACGGCTGGACCACTTTTCAGGTGATGGTGTTCATCTGGCTGATGGTGGCGGCGGTGATGGCGGCGCTATGGTGGATGGACCGCTCGCGCGCCGGCGCGGTGCTGCGCGCAGTCGGCGAGGACGAGACGGCCGCCCAGAGCGCCGGCCTCAACCTCACCGCCGTCAAGGTCTCGGCCATGACCGCCGGCGGCTTCATCGCCGGTGTCGCCGGCGGCCTCTATGCGCACTACACCACCCACATCGAGCAGGGCAACTTCAACGTGCTGGTCGCCACCTTCGCCATCGCCTACCCCATCCTCGGCGGCCTTTCCAGCGTGTTCGGCACGCTCGCCGCCGTCGTCTTCATTCAGGGCTTCCTGGTCGAGGGCCTGCGCTTCCTGGGCGACTGGCGCAACCTGCTGTTCGGCGCGCTGATCGTGCTCGCCATGAACGTACGCCCCGGCGGCCTGCTCGACGCCAACAGCGCAGCCGGCTTGCGCCGCGCGCTGCAGCGGCTGCGCAGCGGTACGGCGCTCAGCGAAGCGGGGGCGACGTGGCGGCGTCTGCTGGCCAAATGGCGAGGCGCGTTCGGTGCTTGAACTCGTCGACCTCTCGAAGCACTTCGGCGGCGTGAAAGCCGTCGACGGCGTCAGCCTGAGCGTCACCAAGGGCGAGATCTTCGGCCTGATCGGCCCCAACGGCTCCGGCAAGAGCACCATCGTCAATCTCATCGCCGGACTCATTGCTCCCACCTCCGGCCGCATCGTCGTCGATACCGAGGACATGTCGGACCTCGCGGCCCACGTGCGCGTCGCCCACGGCACCGCCCGCACCTTCCAGAACATCCGCCTGTTCGGCCAGCTCACCGTCTGGCAAAACCTGTGGGTCGCCGAGAATCGCGACCGCCAGCAGCGCGCCATCCCGGTGCTGCGGCGGTGGCTGTGGGGGCGCGCGGACGATCGCGAGCGCCTGGGCGCGGCGCTGGAGTTCTCCGGCCTCGCCGGCAAGCGCGACGATCTCGCCGCCAACCTCTCCTTCGGCGAGCAGCGCCGCCTCGAGCTTGCCCGCGCGCTCGCCGCCGAGCCCAAGCTGTTGCTGCTCGACGAGCCGGCCGCCGGCATGAACGCCGAGGAGATCGACGAGCTCGACGCCCGCATCCGCCGCATTCGCGAGCTGGGCGTCACCGTGCTGCTGATCGAGCATCACATGGAGCTGATCATGGCGGTGGCGGACCGCATCGGCGTCCTCAACTTCGGGCAGAAGATCGCGGAGGGGCGACCCGGCGAGGTGCAGAGCAATGCCAAGGTGCGCGAAGCCTACCTCGGCACCGCGGCGGCATGAGTCCCCTCGCCCCATCGAAGAGATGGGGAGAGGGAGAAACCGAGGTGTGCATGTTAGAGGTCGCCGACGTTGCCACGGCCTACGGCAAGATCGAAGCGCTGAAGGGCGTCACGCTCTCGGCTGCGAGGGGTCGCATCACCTGCCTGTTGGGGCCCAACGGCGCCGGCAAGACCACGCTCATGTACACCATTGCCGGCGTGCTCGAGCCCAAGCGCGGCTCCATCCGCCTGTCGGGCGAGGAGATTGCCGGCCTCGCCAGCTCCCAGATCGTCGCCCGCGGCCTGGCCCTGGTGCCGGAGAACCGCCTGGTATTCCCGCAGATGAGCGTCAAGGAGAACCTCGAGGCCGGCGCCTACCAGCGCCGGGATGTCGCCGGCGTGGCCCAGGACATCGAGCGGGCGTACGCGCGATTTCCCAGGCTGCAGGAGCGGCGCGAGCAGCTCGCCGGCACGCTCTCGGGCGGCGAGCAGCAGATGCTCAGCGTCGCCCGCGCGCTCATGTCCCGCCCGCGCATCCTGCTGATGGACGAGCCGTCGCTGGGCCTTGCGCCCAAGATCGTCGAGGAGGTGTTCTCGATCGTCACCGATCTCAACCGCGACGGCGTCACCATCTTTCTGGTCGAGCAGAACGCGCACATGGCGCTCAAGGTGGCGCACCACTTCTATCTCATGGAGCAGGGCCGCGTAACCTTCTCGGGCGAGCCCGGCAAGCTGGCCGAGGACGAGGTGATCCAGCGCGCCTACCTCGGCACGCGGCGTGCCAACGCATGAGGCCCGGCTTGGCGACTCCAACGCGAGCAACAGAGTGTCATACCGGGGCTTGTCCCCGGTATCCATGCATCAACGGGCGCCGGAGCAAGCAGCAAGGTGGATCCCGGCGACAAGCGCCGGGATGACAGCCGTGATCGATCTTATCCAGAACACCATCGACGGCATCATGTTCGGCTCGGCCTACGCGCTGCTGGCGCTGGGCTTCACGCTGATCTTCGGCACCATGCGCCGCCTCAACCTGGCCTATGGCCCCACCATCATGGCCGGCGCCTACCTCGGCACCTATGCGTTCGCGCGGCTTGGGCTCGGTGCCCTTCCCGTGGCGCTGATCGTCGTTGCGGGGGCCGCATTGGCCGGCCTCTATGTAGAGCGGCTGTGCTTCCGCCCGTTCGGCGAGGGCGCCGCCGTTGCCTCCATGATCTCGAGCTTCGCGGTGTGGATGCAGATCGAGGAGGCGGCGACCCTGGTGCTGCCGCGTCACCTCAACGCGTTCCCGCGGCTCGCCGCCGCCGCGCCCATCGAGATCGGTCCATTCTTCTTCCGGCCGGAGCATTTGCTCATGCTGGTCGTAGCGGGCCTCGCCGCGGCGTGCGTCTACTGGGCGCTGCACCACACCCGCTTCGGCCTCGGCGTGCGCAGCGTCATCGACCAAAGGCGGGCGGCGGCGCTGGTCGGCGTGCCGGTGACGCGCACTCTGACGCTGGCCTTCGTGCTGGCCTCCGCCATCGGCGGGCTCGCCGGCTTTCTGATCGCCGCCAGCGAGGCTCAGATCACGCCGATGTTCGGCATGTGGGCCACAACCAAGGGGTTGATCGCCATGATGCTGGGGGGCCTGGGCTCGGTGCCTGGCGCGCTCGTCGGCGGCCTGGCGCTCGGCATCATCGAGGCCAACGCGCAATGGCTGTTCGGCCCGCAGGTGCGCGATCTGATCGCCTGGGGCCTGCTGTTTGCGGTGCTGGCATTGTGGCCCGGCGGGCTATTGGGCGGCCGCCTAGTCGGCGAGGTCGCGGCCGTGCAACGCCGGGTGTGACGCATGGATGACTACCTGGTCGGCGTGCTCGCCAACATCGGCATCATCTCGTTCGTGGCGCTGTCGGCCTATGTGCTGCTGCTGGCGGGGGAAGTCTCGTTCGGCCAGCAGGCCTTCTTCGCGCTCGGCGCCTACGCGGCCGGCATGGGCACGGCCATGCTGCGCTGGCCGCTGGCTCCAGCTCTGCTGCTGGGCGCACTGGTTGGGGCGTTGACGGCGGCGCTCGTAGGCCGCGCCACGCTGCGCCTCACCGGCCTCTACTTCGCCATGGCCACGCTGGCCTTTGCCGAGATGGTGCGCATCCTCTTCGAGCTTTTCACCTTCCAGGTCGAGGTCGCAGGCGGGCTCGTCGGCCCCAGGGGCACGGACGGCTTCGGCGACATCCGCTACCTCTTCGAGAACGAGATCACGCCGGCGCAATACATGGCCGGCATCTGGGTCCTGCTCGCCGTCACCCTGGCCTCCTTTGCGGCGTTCGACCGCTCCCGCTATGGACGCGCGCTGCGCCAGGCCGGGACGGACCCGCTGCTCGCCGAGCTGCAGGGCGTGGCGGTGGTGCGCGTGCGCCTCGTTGCGACGGCCGCCGCAGGCGCTCTGGCGGGCCTCGGCGGCGGGCTCTACGCGCATCTCCTGACCTACGTCGAGCCCGGCAACTTCAACATCATGCTGGGCGTGCACAGCCTGGCCTATGGCCTGATCGGCGGACTCGGCACGGCGTTCGGACCGGTGCTCGGCGTGCTCATCGACATCGGGCTGCTGGAGTCCTCGCGCCTGTTTGCGGGCTACCGGATGATCGTGTTCGGCGGCCTGGTTGCCGTGCTGTTGATCGTGCGGCCGCGCGGCCTGCTCGACGAGCGCGCCGTGCATCGCCTCGCCGGCTTCTGCAAGGGGCTTCTCGATGCTGTTGCAGCTCGAAGGCTTGACGGTTCGCTTCGGCGGCGTTGAGGCGCTGGGCCCCGTCGACCTGTCGCTGGCGCCGGGCGCGAGCCTCGGCCTGATGGGGCCGAACGGCTGCGGCAAGACCACGCTCTTCAACGCCATCAGCGGCGTGGCACGCCCCGACGGCGGCCGCGTCCTGTTTGGAGAGCGCGACATTACGGTATTGCCGGTGCACGAGATCGCCAAGGTCGGCATCGCCCGCACCTTTCAGACGGTGCGCCTTTTTCCGCTGCTGACGGTGCGCGACAACGTGCGTCCGGCAGCGGCGCCGACCCGCGCCGGCGCGGAGAAGGCAACCATCGAGCGCGCGCTGGAGGTGGCCGGCCTCGCAGCCAAGAGCAACGTCCTGGCCGGCGAGCTTGCGATTGCCGAGCAGCGCCGCCTCGAGATCGCCCGCGCTCTGGCGCGCACGCCTCGGCTGGTGCTGATGGACGAGCCGACCGCCGGCCTCAACCCCGAGGAGACGGACGCCCTGGTGAAGCTGATCGCCGACGCCGTCCGGCCCATCGCCGCCCTGATCCTGATCGAGCACAAGCCCGATGTCGTCGCCGCCCTTTGCCCGATGGCGGTCCTGCTCGATCGCGGCCGTAAGGTTGCCGAAGCACCGCCGACGGACCTGTTTGCCGGCGACGCCTTCCGCCGCGCCTATCTCGGCGCTATTGATGGATCGGGAGGAGCCCGTCGATGCGGTTGACCTTTGCCATCCTCGCCCTTGCCGTCGGTCTCGGCACCGCACCGGCGCTCGCCGCCGATCGGGCGCGCGCCACCGTCACCTGCAAGCCGGCGCCGGAAAAGTTCGCCTACGACTGCACCGTCAAGCTCGCCAATGCGCGCACCGGCGCGCCGCTCGAGCAGGCCCAGATCACCATCGGCGCCGATATGCCCTCGATGCCGATGGCGCACAACGTGCGGCCCGTGAGGGCGACGCCGACCGGCGCCCCCGGCGAGTACCAGGCGCGGCTCGCGCTGGAGATGCACGGCGACTGGGCCGTGCGGCTCAGGGTGGCGGGCCCCATCAGGGACCAGATCGTCGAGGTCATGAGCTTCAGCGACGCCGGCAGCGGCCCGCCGCGCCGCAAAGCCGCCCCCGCCCGCGGCGAGCACAAGCATTGAGGTGGCGCCGTCGAGCGCCAAGTGGCTCGACCAGGTCCCCCTCCCCTTGACGGGGAGGGGTTAGGGATGGGGTGACAACGCGCACGCCGACTTCGGGCTAGCGGCTCGACCTCAGCGTCGACCAGCGCTCCCTCAGCCTGTGCATGAGCCGGCCGGCGCGGACGCGCAGCCGCTCGCCGGCGGCGCGCATCAGCGCCCTGAGCGCGACCAGCGTCGGGCGCCAGCGCCGGACCTGCGCGGCCAACAGCCGTCTGACGCGCTCCTTCAAGACGCGGCCGGCGCGCCACGGCCAGGAGGCGTGCACGCGCTCCACCAGCGCATCCTTCCATGGCATCACCGTGTCATAGCCCCAGGCAAACCAGCCGATCTGCATGAGCGCGGGCTGCGTCAGCATGAAGAGGCGCGCCACCAGCGCGGTCGCCACCACCTTGGCGGCGACGAACAGCAGGCCGGCCAGGACGATCTGGCCCTTGGCGACCAGGAAGAGCGCGAGGAACTTCAGCGGCAGCAGCAGCGCCGAGGGCAGCACGAACACGACCAGCGCCGCATAGGGCGGCAGGCGGATGATCACCGACTCCACCGCCGCCCACGGCCGCCAGCGCGCCAGCCGGCCCAGCAACTCCGCCAGCGGCCGCCAGCCCCACTCCTCCAGCACGATGATGAGCGCCAGCAGGAACTCCAGCGCCCGCGCCAGCACCGGCCGCACTACGCGCCAAGCCGCCGCCAGCGCCGGGCCGGCGCGGCGCATCGCCTCGCGCGCCACGCGTAGCGCCGCCACGCCGGCGCGCTGCCACCTGCTGTCGCTGGGCTCTTCGTTCATCGATGCGTGCGGCCGAGAGCGCGGAGGTGTCTGACCCTCCGGGTCAGACACCAGTCCTCCAACCAATCTTGGCGCAACGGTGTCAGACCCTCCGGGTCTGACACCCCATCAATACCTGTTCGCAATCGGCAGCTCCTCCGCCGGGAACAGCGTAATGACCCGGCAGCCCTTGTCGGTGACCACCACCTCCTCCTCGATACGCGCCGCCGAGTAGCCGTCCTTCGCCGGACAGTAGGTCTCCAGCGCGAACACCATGCCTTCCTTGATCTCGGTCGGGTGATCCAGGGACACGACGCGGGAGATGATGGGGCGCTCGTGGATGGCGCAGCCGATGCCGTGGCCGAACTGCAGGCCGAAGGCCGACATCTCGTCGGGGAAGCCGAACTCGGGCGCCTGCGGCCAGACGCTGCACACCTTGTCGGTCGACACCCCCGGCTTGATCAGGGCGATCGCCTTGTCCAGCCACTCGCGGGCCGTTTTGTAGGCGTCGTGCTGCACGGGCGTGGCGCGGCCGACGTTGAAGGTGCGGTAGTAGCAGGTGCGGTAGCCCATGAAGCTCTGCAGGATGTCGAAGAACGCCTGGTCGCCCGGGCGCAGCATGCGGTCGGTGAAGTTGTGCGGGTGCGGGTTGCAGCGCTCGCCGGAGATGGCGTTGATCGCCTCCACGTCGTCGGAGCCGTGGCGGTAGAGGAACTCGTTGACCATGGCGACGATGTCGTTCTCGCGCACGCCGGGTTTCAGCTCCTCGTGCACCAGGTGGTAGGCGCCGTCGACCATGGCGGCGGCGCGGTTCAGCAGCGCAATCTCGTCGATCGACTTGATCTCGCGCGCCTCCAGCATGGTCTGCTGGCCGTCGGCGATGGTGAGGCCCGCCTTCTGCAGCTCGAACAGCATCGGCGGCTCGATGATGTCGACGCCGACGGGCAGCTTGGCGACGCCGGCATCGCGCAACAGCGCGGCGATCTCGCCGGCATGCCGCTCCATCAGGCCGAAGGCCGGGTTGACCGTGCCGCGCAGGCCGAGCAAGCCGGCCTTGCAGTTCTCCGGCTTCAGCCACGGCGCGTAGAGCCGGTGATGCACTGCGGCCGAGCCGAAGTCCCACAGGATCGGGTCGGCGCTGCCCTTGGTCAGCAGCGCCCAGCGGCAGATCTTGTCGCGCTCCCACTCGCCGATCTTGGTGGAGGTGAGGTAGCGGATGTTGTTGACGTCCATCACCAAGAGCGCGCCGAGATCCGATTTCTCCAGCGCTTGCCGGACCCGCGCCAACCGGTAGCGGTGCAGGCGGCGATAGTCGACCCGCTCCTCGAAATCGACGCCCATGGTCCCGAGCGCCGGCAGCGCGCGGCCCCAGTTGTAGCGCGGGTCGATATCCTCATCGCGGATCAGGCGCTTGGGCTCGGGCGCGGACTTGGCCATGGATTTCCTCCCGATCTCAATTTAGGCGAGCGTGGCCGCAGTGTCGGGCCGGCGAGGGCCGCTTGCAAGGGCGATCGCGGGCCCCTTGATCTGGCGCAGCAGCTGGCCGACTCTGCGCGGCATCGACCCGAGCAAACCGGAGGATCGCCATGGCCGCCCAACGCGTCGCTGTCATCACCGGAGGCTCGAGCGGCATCGGCGAGGCCACCGCCCGGCGCCTCGCCAAGGATGGCTGCACGATCGCTATTGTCGACGTGAACCGGACGGCCGGCGAGGCCGTCGCCAAGGCTCTGTCCGGCCGCTTCTACGAATGCGACGTGTCGGATGCCAAGGTGGTGGACGCTGTAGCGGCACGCGTCGAGAAGGACTTGGGGCCAGCGGACGTCCTCGTCACCTCGGCGGGGCTGATCCCCAATGCCGAGTCGATCATGGACATGGACATGGCCGCCCACGACCGCATGTGGCAGGTCAACTACAACGGCACCGTCCATTGCTGCCGTGCCTTCGCCCGGCAGATGATCGCGCACAAACGCGGGGCGATCGTCACGCTCGGCTCCATCAACAGCCGCATGCCCCTGCCGATCCCGGCCTACAACATGGGCAAGGCGGCGATCGAGCGGCTGACCCAGCTGCTGGCCGTCGAGCTCGGCCGCCACGGCATCCGCGTCAATTCTGTTGGCCCCACCTACGTCATGACCCCGCCGCTGCGCGCCAAGGTCGAGGCCGGCCAGCGCGACATGAAGAAGATCATGTCCGTGCACGCGCTGGCCCGCCTGCCGGAGCCCGCCGACATCGCCGACGCCATCGCCTTCCTCGCCTCCGACCAGGCCAAGGCCATCACCGGCATCCTGCTGCCCATCGACGCCGGCTGGCTCGCCGGGGTGAGCTACCGCACCTACGCCGGCGGCTTACCGTGGCAGGAGTAGTCCCCGCTGTGGCATTCCCGATTCACAGGCCATGAAAAGCGCGGCGGTGGACATTTCCGGGGAACCGGAACGGCCGCGAATTGGTCTAGCTCGAGATATGCTGGCACGTTCTCCACGGTGCGCACGCGGCTCGGCTCGTGTAGAGTGCACACGTGCTGGCCTCGTGCACGGGTAACGTAAGGTGATGGACGACGCACACAGGCTCCAGGGCCCTCCGGGGACTGGGGCTTGGCGCGTGCCTCGTTACGTTGCCGTTCCCGTCGTCCTCGCCTGCGGCCTCCTGGGCTATGCCATCAGCCTGATGGCGCCGCTGCAGCCGGCACCGACCGACTCCGCCCATCCGCAGCCAGCCCAGATCGCAATACCGTCCACCGCGCTCGAGACCTTGCCGGCAAGTTCCAGCGAAGGTCCCCGGGTCGACGCGCGCAGCGCTGCGACGACAGACTTGTCTCATGATCGTATTAAAATCGAGCCCGCCGCGGCCCAAATACCGCAACCCTCGCCCCGTCCCTTGGTCGAGCCGGCCGCCGCCGATCCGTCGCCGAGGCCGGCCGAGGAGGCCACCGCAGAGCCAAAGGTCGTGCCCAGCGCCGCGGCCACGTCCCCGGCGCAATCGCATCCCGAGCCGCAAGCCCGGCGCGTCCCCAGAAAGGTGAGGCGGATATACCGGCGCCCGACGCCCAAGCCGCCGGCCGGGCCGGTCGAGGCGCTCTTCTCGCTGGTGAAATAGCGGGCACCGCGACGGGGACTCACCCGCGCTGTTTCCATCCTGCCGCCAGCGCCTCCTGCTCGGAGCAGAACCAGCGCTCGCCGCGTGCCTTCTGGATGCGGCCGCGCTCGTACTCGGGCGACCACGGCAGCACGTAAACGCGCTCCTTGCCCGTCACCAGACCTTTGATGGGGCAGCCCTCGGGGGCGCGGCGCTTGGCCTCCTCCCACAGCTTGGCGCGGAACTCGGCGGGGCGCTCGGCCTCGCCGCCGGCCCACATCCCGGCCTTGGCGGTGCGCGCCTCGCGCTCGAGGCTGGCGTAGCTGGCAAACAGGCCGCTGGAGGCGAACGCATGGCCCTGGCGCACCAACTCGCCATTGACGTCCAGGGTCCCGCCGCGCGTGCAGCTGGCGAGCGGGCGGCCGGCGGGGTCGGTGCCGGACAGCGTGCAGCTGAGCGCACGGCCGTTGACGAGCCGCCCCAATGCTGCCTGGGCCGCCGCCCCGCATGGGTAGCGCCGACCGC
>Ga0209382_10007288_pt1 | contig 14129 bp, 10 predicted proteins | sample SoiMetdeltSBSDD5_FD_187599 | JGI IMG/M metagenome (GOLD analysis project Ga0209382, IMG submission 187599) | Bulk soil microbial communities from a Populus tree surrounding site in Tennessee, USA - Soil MetaG P. deltoides SBSDD5 (SPAdes) (version 2) | ecosystem: Environmental > Terrestrial >... | reverse complement strand
TGCCAAGCGGCGTGTCGATGCGGCCGTTTCTGCAGATCCCGCTCAGCTCGTTGATCTCGCTGAACATGCTCGCGGCAAACCGTGTCGCTGGCCGCGTGTAGAGCTCCTCGGGCGTGCCGCACTGCATGAGGCGTCCTTTTCTCAGCAGCGCGATCCGATCCGCTACGCGAACGGCCTCCCGCGGGTCGTGCGTCACAAGGATCGTCGTCGTCTGACTTTCGCGAAGCAGGTCGATCGTCTGCTGGCGCACCTGGTCACGCAGCCGCCCATCGAGGCTCGAGAACGGCTCGTCCATCAGCAGAATCTGCGGATTGGGCGCGAGCGCACGGGCGAGCGCGACACGCTGACGTTCGCCGCCGGACAGCATGTGCGGATAGCTGTCGCCGTATCGCGACAAGTCGACGCGATCGAGCATCTCTTCCACCGCCCGCGCGGCGTCGGCGCGTTTCCACCCGGTCAGCCCGAAGGCCACGTTTGCCCGGACCGTCAGGTGGGGGAACAGCGCGTAGTCCTGGAAGACCATCCCGACGCGCCGCCGTTCCGGCTCGACGAACGTCCGGACGCCGGCGACTTCCGCACCGTTGAGGACAATACGTCCGCTCGAGGGATGCTCGACCCCGGCAATCAGCCTGAGCAGGGTCGATTTGCCCGAACCGGAAGGACCAAGCAGCGAGAGGATTTCGCCGGAATCTGCTGAAAGCGTTACACCGTCGAGGGCGAGGACCCGTCCGTAGCGCAGGCTAAGGGATTCGACCGACAGGATCGTTGAGGGCATCTGTTTTTGAGACCAGTCGCATTATCCCTCATTTCGGGGTCCTAAGGAGACCATTTTTGTCGGATTTGTGTACGTTTCACTCGTCTTCGTTCACGTCGTCGAAGGCCTCCTCACCCCACGGTGACGGCTGCGGACCAGGGACAATCCCGGCGATATCGGGATCCTCGCCGCCGGCGGCCGCCGGACGCGTGGCTTTTCGGTCGCGCGCCTCGAGCCGGCGCGCGGTTTTCTGCTGCTGTTTTTCCTGACGGGCGCGCTCGCGCGCTCGTTTGTTCTGGGTGGGTCGAGATTTCTGCACAATCCTCCAGACCGCGGCTCGAGACCGCGACACCATGAGAGGGGTCGTCAGAAAGTATACCGCGCCATCTCACCGCCAGGTGTAGCCAACGCCGAACTTGAACTCCGGACTGTCAATCGCACCGACCTTGAATTCGAAAAACAGGCCTTTCGAGTGCTCAACACCAACCAGTATGTTGAAGCCACCTTCGGCGTCAGTGTCATCGTTGCGCGAGATGAGATTCAGCGCCGGTCCACCCCCGGCGTACAGGTGCCATGGATTCTTTGTGGGAAAGAAATACGCGAACTCGACGTTGAAGGCGACGACCGTCTGATCGTCCCCAACGCCGATCTCGACGTTCGGCCGAAACCGCAGCCTATCGACCAGCGGCTCTGTTTGAAAATGCCCGCCGAAATAAAACTGGTCGGGATCGACCGACGCGCCAGCGCGTACGCCAAATTCCTGCGCCTGCGCGGGACGAGCGCTGACCTGGAGTGCCGCCATCACCAGAGCAAACCCGACGAATAGCCGACAAACGTCGTGAACCGATCTCGTCATCCCACCTCACTTTTGTTAGACCCGCGTCAGTTGAGACGCGCGGTACAGCTTGATAGCTGTCCCGAAGAGGCGAATGCAAGAAGTGTGGCAGAGGGCCGAAGGACTACCGTGGCAGGTGATACGAGTAACGCGCGACGCGCGGCAACCAGCTGATGAACCCCGTTGCGTCGCGCTCCCCCCAGTCCTGACCGAACTCGGTCGCGAGCCACTTGGTCAGGCGCGACGATTCTTCAATCGCCGCTTCTCCTGCGTCTGCCGTGACCGACATGAGCACGCCAAGGGTGATAGGTGACGCCTTGGGACTCCCGGGCTGACCGTTCAGCCGACGGCCAAACATCTTTTCGCTGGCGGCCGGCAAGCCATTGACGATGGCCAGTAGGAGGACGACGGTTTTGAACGCAGCGGGATCAGCGGATGGATCGAGGAACCCATCCTGCTCCTCGGGCGGCAGGCTCGCTTTCAGCAAGCGGTACACGTTGGCAAATCGCTTCAGCGCACGCGGTGAGCGTTCGAGCAGCGGCGCCACGTGTTCGATGTACCGCAGTTCGTCCGCGGTCACATCGAGCAGGCTCGCGTTCGGATCGTGCTGCCGCTTCTTGAATACGCGCTCCGGATCCGGCTTCGCAGGCCCGCCGGAAGCATGCGCATCGGTCGCGCCGCCTCCACCAGCAGCTCCTGATGCTCCCTCCGCGAGCAGGCTGCGCACCATGTCGCGGACGTGCGTTTCGGTCGGCGGTTTCAACCAGAACGGAATCTGAAAAATCTTCTCCAGATAGTCGGTCGGGTTCGCGTGCTCACGGCCGCTCTCGACGCGCGACGACTTGCCATCCGACGTCTCCGGCGTCAACAGACCGGGAAATCGTTTCGAGAGCGAGCGCGACACCCATCGCGCATCAACCGCCACCACGACGACAAACAGTTGAAAGGCCAGCAGCAAGTGAACGGCCTTCAACACGTCGACGACAAGCTCTTCCGGACAGCGATCCAGATCGTCGATGTAGAGCACGATCCGGTTCATGCGGTGCTTGGCGCCAAGGTTCTCCTCGTCGATGGTCGTCTTCGCGTTGACCGACGCGTTCTCCTTCGCAATCATGTCGGAGATGCGGTCGAAGTCGCGGCGAATGATTGCCGGGAGGCCCAGATACTTGCGGTAGTCGTCGCTCTGCGAGCGTTCCTGGACGAAGTCGGCGAGAACACTCGCGGGCGTCGTCGCGTCGAGCTGCGCCTTCAACTGATCGAGACGTGCCTGCGCCTGGGCCTGGGCGGCTTGCGCCACCAGAATCTCGTCGGTCCCCAGGCCGATCTCCTTCTCGAGCCGCGCGACTTCTGCCTTTTGCTTCTGTTCCTCAACCTGAATGCGCGCCCTGGCGTGTGCTTGCAGTGCTTCGAGCTCCGAGAGCCTGGCGTTGACTGCCGCGGTGCGATCGCGAATCCACGCGGCGCCGCCGCCAACCGTTGACGACAACCAGGCGCTGACAGCGGCCGTGGACGCGAGGTACGGTTCGAACCAGCCGACCACCAGCCCGATCACGATGGCGATGAGCGGCGGGCCGGCGATCACCGCGGCCGACCCCACAAAGAATCGCGTTCGCTGCTTCTCCGGGACGAACTCGAAGAGCGCGGTGACACGCTGCAGCGAAACGCGCGCGCCGTCGATCGCCGCGACGAATTCCCCGGCCGCGGCAGACACCTCCGGCAACTTCAACTCTTTGCGGATGGCGTTGATCTTCTTTACCGAGTTGTCATCGAGCTTCAGCGTCGATAACACATCCCTCGCGAGCGTTGTCTTCAACTCCGTGACACGCTGCTCGTGCCGAACCCTGAGCACTCTGAGCTCGGCCTCGGTTTCATTCACTTTCTTTTGTGCGTCGGCGGCCTTCTTCTCGGCGTTGTCGCGCACCTGCCGCTCGAGCTGCATCTGATCCTGCAGAACCTTTTGCCGCTCGGCGAGCAAATCAGGCGGTTCGTTCTTCTCGATCTCGAGGTTTTCGAGGATGTGCTGAACGAGCGACGCCCAGAGATTGCCACCCGAGTAGTTCCATGCGTTGAACTCGATCTGGACGACGTGCTTGTAGAACGGCAGCTTGTTTTGGAGGGTTCCCGACTCGCGCGCTTGAGTCGAGATCCACCTCACGCCGCGCTTGAGCTGCTGGATGAAGAAGCTCTTCCCCGATCCCCAGTCACCGAACAAACCGATCGACAGTGGCGGATGAACGCGCGTCGAGCAAATCAGCGCCGAGAGCGCATACACGTCGTCTTCGATGCCGAGCCGATCCTCCCCCTCGGGGCTGTCGGCGGCAAACCCGGATATGCGCGGGGCCGGCAGCGGATCGCTCGCATGAAGCGCCGGCGGCTCCTTGAACGTTCGCTCGTGCAGGGCGGAGAGCCTCTCCACCTCCGCTGGATAGTTTTGACGAATCTGACGCAGGAGTGCGGAGGCCACAGAGGGAATGTTGAATCCCCACCGGTGCATCTGCTCGGTGTGAGCTGCCGGCAACTGATAAAAGTACGCGCCGAGCAGGTGCCGGACGCCAAGCTGCTCGCTGCCCGCCACCGAAACGAGGGATGCGGCGCCGCTGGCCATGTTCTGGGCGGACGCCGTCCAGGCCCTTTTCTTCGATGTGACCGCCTCGTTCTGCTCCGCCACCCGCGCCCGGATATCGCGCAGCGTCGCCGGCCGGAAGTCTCGAGATTCGCCGATCGCGTCGACGGCAACACCCGACGCGAGGCAGTATCTTAGAAACCATCGCGAGATGGGATTCGCGGAGTACAGCAGGGCGATGAGAAGCGACGTAAAGCTCCGCTGGGAATCGTCGGAGGAGATCTCGCCGATATAGGCGGCGAGATCCCAGCAGGCTTCCGCGTCAGTATCTAGAGTGACGTTGGGAACGGGAAAGGTTGCCGTCGGTCCAACGTTCGACATGAGCGTCTATTCTTCAGCCATGAACGGGTACCGGTGATCGCGCGGCGGCGTAAACGTTTCCTTGACGGTTCGTGCGCTCACCCACCGAACCAAGTTCAGCTTCGAGCCCGCTTTGTCGTTCGTCCCGGACGCGCGCGCGCCGCCAAACGGCTGCTGCCCGACAACGGCGCCGGTCGGCTTGTCGTTGATGTAGAAGTTGCCCGCGGCGTTGCGCAGGCCACTCAACGCCTCGCGAACTGCTTTTCTGTCGCGCGCGAACACGGCGCCGGTCAACGCGTACGGTGACGTGCGATCGACGACGGCAAGCGTATCCGCCCACTTGTCGTCCGGATACACGTGCGCCGTGACGACGGGTCCGAAGATCTCCTCGCACAGCAACCGGTAGCCAGGGTCCGTCGTTTCCACCAGCGTCGGCTCGATGAAGTAACCCTCGTCGCCCTTGGCAACGCCGCCCTGCACGATCTTCGCGTTCTTCTTCGCATCGTCGAGATACTCGCTGATGCGAATGAACGCTTTCTTGTCGATCACCGCGCCCATGAAGTTGCGGAAGTCTCGGACGTCGCCGATCGTGATCTGTTTCATCATCGCGACCGTGCGATCCTTGACGTCATTCCAGAGCGACTGCGGAATGTAAACACGGCTCGCGGCCGAGCACTTCTGTCCCTGGTACTCGAAGCCACCGCGCGCGATGGCGACAGCAACCTCGTCGGGATCCGCGGAACGGTGAGCGACGATGAAGTCTTTGCCGCCGGTCTCGCCGACCAGCCGCGGGTAGGAGCGATAGCGGCCGACGTTCTCGCCAATCCTCTTCCACATGCTGTTGAACACGCTCGTGCTGCCGGTGAAGTGCACGCCGGCAAGCTCGGACGAGTCGAGGAGGATCTGGGTGATCTCGACCGCATCACCGGGCAGGAAGTTGATGACTCCAGGCGGAAGGCCGGCAGCCTCGAGCACCTTGAGCGTGTAGTAGCTGCTCAACATTGCTGCCGAGGCGGGCTTCCAGATGACGGTGTTCCCCATCAACGCCGGGGCAGTCGTCAGATTGCCGCCAATCGCGGTGAAGTTGAACGGCGTGATCGCGTAGACGAAGCCTTCGAGCGCGCGGTACTCCATCATGTTCCACATGCCCGGGCTGCTGACCGGCTGTTCGGAGTACAGCTCCTGCGCGAAATAGGTGTTGAAGCGCCAGAAGTCGATCATCTCGGACGCGGCGTCAATCTCCGACTGAAACGCCGTCTTCGATTGCCCGAGCATCGTCGCGGCGTTGATCGTCGGGCGCCACGTCGTCGCGAGCAACTCCGCGGCGCGCAGGATTACGGCAGCACGATCTTCCCAGGCCCACGCGGCCCACTCGCGTCGCGCTTCGGCCGCGGCGGCGATGGCCTGTTGCACATGTTCGGGTCCAGCTTTGTGGTACTCGGCAAGCACGTGCTGGTGCGCGTGCGGCATGACCGTCTTCTCGATCTTGCCGGTACGGATCTCCTTGCCGCCGATCACGATCGGAATGTCGATCTTCTCGGCCGCCATCGAGGCGAGGCGGGCCTTCAGCTCCGCCCGCTCGGGTGTGCCGGGCGCATACGATCGGTTTGGCTCGTTAATCGGCTGCGGGACGCGACGAATGCCGGCAAAGGCAGCGTCCAGAGTCACACCGGCCGAGCTCTGCGATTCGGCGGACGTTCGATTGGTGGATGGTGTTGCAGCAGTAATGGTCATTGTCTGTAGCGCCTCGCGTGTAAGTCCGATCTTCTATGCTACTCGCTGCGACGGACCGCGAGATCGCGTTTGTGATCCGCCGCTCGCCGACCGGTGCTTGACTTTCGCTTTTTATTCTCCTATCGTGCTTCTCTTTTGAAAGGCGGAACGAGATGGACCAGAAAGCGCTGTTCATGAAGTTCTGGGAGAAGGAAGCGACCGCGACCCGCAAGGTTATCGAGCGAATTCCACAGGAAAAGTCCGATTACCGCGCGGACCCGAAAGCCCGGAACGCGCGGGAGATTGCCTGGCTGATGGTACGGGAGGAAATACTGCTCGCCAAGGGCATGGAGAACGGCTCGCTCACCTGGGAGGAAGTCCCGACACCGTCCACGGTCAAAGAGATTCTGGACACCTACGACAAACATCATCCTGAAGTGACGAAGGTGCTCCATCAGCTGCCCAGCGATACCTGGGAACGAGACGTGCCGTTCGTGTGGCAAGGCCAGGAAGTGATGCGGGCCAGCGGGTACGACACCGCCTGGGGTTTCCTGCTCGATGCCATTCATCATCGCGGGCAACTCTCGACCTATCTTCGTCCGATGGGCTCGACCGTCCCCGCGATTTACGGACCAAGCGCCGACGAATCCATGTAGGCTGGCACGATGCAGGATCTGACCACCGGATCGATCACCAAGCATTTGCTGACGACCGCCAGCTTCATGCTGGTCACGATGGTGTTCCAGACGCTCTACTTCCTGATCGATTTGTACTGGGTCGGTCAGCTGGGCAAGGAAGCGGTGGCGGCCGTCGCGATCGCCGGCAACCTCACGTTCATCGTGCTCGCGATCTCACAAATGCTCGGCGTGGGTACGACCACGCTGGTGTCGCACGCCACGGGGCGGAAAGACCGCGACCGTGCGGTGCTGGTCTTCAACCAGTCGCAGGTGCTCTCGATCCTGGTTGGTGCGGTGTTCTTCGTCGCGATGATGTGGCTGCGTCGGGCCTACGCGTCAACGCTTGGCGCCGACAGTCCGACCGTCGCCATGGCGATTGACTACCTGACGTGGTTCATCCCGGCAATGGCGCTGCAGTTCGCGATGGTTGCCATGGGCTCAGCGCTGCGCGGCACGGGCAATTTCAAGCCCGGCATGATCGTGGCCACGACAACGGTCATTCTCAACATGATCCTGGCGCCGTTTCTCATCTTCGGATGGGGCACCGGCCTCGCACTGGGCGTGGCCGGTGCGGCCATCTCGTCGCTCGTCGCCGTCGTGGTCGGCACACTCTGGCTCGCCCTTTATTTCGTCAAGCCGAGCGCCTATTTGCATTTCGTTCTGTCGTCGTGGCGACCGAGAGTGGACCTGTGGTGGCAGATGCTCAAGGTCGGCCTGCCGGCCGGCGCCGAGTTCGCGCTGATCGCGGTGTATCTGGTCATCGTCTACGTGATCATCCGGCCGTTCGGCGCATCCGCGCAGGCAGGTTTCGGCATCGGCTTGCGTCTGATGCAGGCGGGATTCATGCCTGTCGTGGCCCTCGGGTTCTCAGTCGCCCCGGTCGCCGGTCAGAATTTCGGCGCGCGGCTTCCGGATCGCGTGAAGCGAACGTTCGCGACCGCAGTGGCCATGGCCGTGAGTGTCATGGTGCTGTTCGCGATCATCATCTCGTTCAACGCCGACGCCATGGTGAAGATCTTTTCAGCGGACCCCCTGGTCATCCGCGTGGGTGAAGAGTACCTCCACATCATGGCGTGGTCGTTCGTTGGATCCGGCTTGATCTTCGTGTCGTCGAGCATGTTCCAAGCGATGGGCAACACGCTGCCGCCGTTGACTGCCTCGTTTGGCCGGCTGCTGATCGTGGCGATCCCGGCACTCATCCTGTCGCGGCTGCCGGGATTCGAGCTTCGCTGGATCTGGTACCTGTCAGCCGGAACGATCGTGTTTCAGCTCACCGCCGTGCTGTTGCTGCTGCGCCGTGAGTTTCAGTTACGCATGCCCGCTGATGGGACACTGACGGCCGTACCGGGCGCCACGAGCTGAAGTTCGGGGTCTTCACGCATCGCGCAGCACGACCATCGGATCCACCTTCGCGGCGGCGCGCGCGGGCAGATACGACGCAAGTGTCGCGACGATCAGGACGGCCAACAGCGTGCCTCCAAACACCCACACATCGGTGGGCTTGACGTCGTTCAGCAGGGCGCCGAGCACACCACTCAGCAGCCACGCGCCAAAGGCGCCAATCGCTGCGCCAATCATCGCGAGCAGGAGGCCGCGCCCTACGACCAGGTTGCGCACGCGGGCGGCGTCCGCCCCGAGCGCCAGTCGAATACCGAACTCGCGGCGCTGCCGCCGGACGTCGTAAGCCATCACGCCGTAGATGCCGATCATCGCCAGCAACCCCGCGAGCGCGCCAAAGAGGCCCGTCAGCGCCGACATCAGCCGCGGCTGACCAACCGAATTCGCCACAACCGTCTCCATCGTCTGGGTCTGCGTGATGGGCAGCATCGGATCGATGGCGCGGATGATCTGCCGCGCCGCGGGCATGACCGACGTCGGATCGTCCGCGGATGTGCGAACGACGATCGTCATTGCGCTAAAGGTGTTCTGGTCGAGCGTTCGATAGAACTCGTAGGGCGACGTCCGCGCGAGACCCATCGAGCGCATGTTGCCGATCACGCCGACGACTTCGAACCAGGTCGATCGATCGCTGCGCTGGCCGAAACGCTTGCCGATGGGATCCTGTCCCGGCCAGAACTTCTCCGCCATCGCGTGGTTGACGAGTACAGTCAGCGTGCCCTTGCCGTCACGGCTGTCGAGCAGCCGGCCTTTGAGGAGCGGCACGCCGAGCGTCTGCAAGTAGTCGCCGTACATCCACCGGTACTCGACGAGCGGCGCCTGGTTGGCGCTCCATGGCAAGTTGCCCTCGATCTGGAATTCACCGTTCCACCCGAAGTCGACCATCGGCAGATGGCTGGTCATTCCAAGACGTTCAACGCCGTTCACCTGCGACAGCCGCGTGTAGAGGTCGCGATAGAAGTTGACGACTTGATCGGGACCGGCATACCGCGGTCCCGCTGGCGCGACCGTGAACGCGACGATCCTGTCGGTGCGAATGCCGGAGTCCCGGTTCTGCAAGAGCACCAGGTTCTTGATGAGAAGACCAGCGCCGACAAGGAGAGTGAACGCCAGCGCGATTTCCGTCACCACCAGGGTGCCACCCAGCTTGCGTCCACCCGCGCTTGCCGTGCGGCTGTCGTTCTCTCTGACCGTGCTGGTCAAATCCCTGGAACGGAGGCGCAAGAGCGGCCATATCGCGCAGAACACGCCAACGAGCAGCGTCACGAGCGCGGCAAATGCGATCACGCGAGCGTCAATCGTGATCCGGTCCGCGCGTGGCAGCTGTGTTCCTGCGAGCCACACGAACACGCGAACCGCCCAGCGCGCCAGCAGGATCCCGAGTACGCCGCCGACGGCTGCCAGGAGCAGGCTCTCGGCAATGAGCTGCCGTGCGACGTCGCTGGAGCGCGCGCCAAGTGCCATGCGGATCGCAAACTCCCGCTGCCGGGCGATGCCCGACGCCAACAGCAGGTTCGCGACGTTCGCGCACGCGATCAACAAGACGAGCAGCACCGCGCCAAGCAGCACTTGCAAGGACGTGCGCACGCCGCCAACCATCACCTCGTAATAGCTTCGAACGTCGATCCCGTGGTTGTGGCCGAACTGGCGCGCGAGTTCGGTCCCAAGCGCACGCATCTCGGTGGTGGCTCGCTCGAGCGTCACACCCTTCTTGAGGCGCGCGATCACGGGAAGGAAGTGACCGTTCTGCTGGGGATCGAGTTTGCGCTGAAGCGGCACCCAGAACTCGGCGCGGCCGTAGCGAAAACTCGACGGCATGACACCGATCACTTCGTACGATCGTCCATCGAACGTCAGCCGTTGCCCAACAGCGGAGGAGGCGCGGTTGAAATACTGCTGCCAGAACGCGTGCGAGATAACCACCACGAGCGGCCCGCCGAATTGATCTTCCTGTTCGGTATACCAGCGGCCAATTTGGGGTTGCACGCCGAGCACGTCCCGCAGCGAGGCCGTCGCCGAGCCTCCGCGAACCCGCGCCGGATCGCCGGCGCCTGTGAGGGTGAAGGTTGCACCCGTCGCGCCACCAATGGCCGCAAAAACAGTGTTGCGCGTCTTCCACTCGTGGTATTTCGGAATCGAGGCCGGGCACGTCGAGCAGGCCGGCTGCGTGTCGAAGACGGTGACCAGTTCCTCAGCCTCGGGAAACGGGAAGGGACTGAGCAGGACACCGTTGAAGATGCTGAAAACGGCGCTCGAGACCCCGATACCGAGGGCGAAGGCGACGACCGCAAGGACGGTTACAAAGCGCGACCTCGTCAGGGTGCGAACCGCGAATTTCAGATCCTGTACCGATCGCATAGCAGCAGCCTCCAGCCCCCTTTGACGGTGGGATTCGCTGGCGAGTTGGCCCTCCGTACACAATCGCGCGTTCTCGCGTAATGTTCACGTTGGAGGCCCTATGAGACGCTTCGCGCTCCTGACGACCATGCTCGCCGCCAGCGCACCGGTGCTGCTCACCGCACAGCTCACGACCCCGACCGATTGGAAGTGGCGACAGGATGTCGCGGCGCCGCTGGCCTCTGGCGCCACGATGGAACCGGGGTCTTGGGTCTTCGTTCGAATGCCGCCTGGCTGGCACGTCACGACCGGACCTGGTGTTTTGCTCTACCCGACGTCAAACGGAGATGTGGCAGGCAGCTTCTCGCTCGAGGCGGACATCTTCTTGTTCCCGGGCGAGAGCCAGGAAGAGTTCGGTCTGTTCCTCGGCGGGCAGGACATCGACTCGCCTGGCGCGCCGGATTACGCCGCATTCGTGCTCCGACGGGATGGACACGCCGCCGTTCTGCGTCGCGCCGGTGCGCAGACGACCGCCGTCGCGAATTGGCAACGTCACGAGTCGATCGTGGCCCACACGGGTGGAAAGGACGCCGTCAAGAACACCATCAGGGTCGACGTCGATCAATTGAACGCGACGATGCTCGTGAACGGCGTGAAGGTTCTGTCGGTCGCGCGAGAAGGGCTCAAGACAGATGGCCGGATCGGCTTTCGAATCGGGAAGGATGTCAACCTGCACATCGCCACCCTTAACGTGACACGCAGGCTGGCGCCGGTGCCTCCGCCCAAGACTACGGCTGAGAAGAAGGCGTAACGAAGAGCGGCGCCAGATCGCCGGCGTGCTGCCGCCACACGCCGGGCGACATCGCCGCAAGCTGACGGAAGTCGCGCGTCATGTGGGCCTGATCGTAGTAGCCGCACGCGACCGCGACGTCGCTGAGCGGCAACCCTTCGCGGATCCGGCGTAGCGCGCCCTGGAGGCGCACGATTCTCGAGAATGTCTTCGGCCCGAGTCCGACCTCTTCCCTGAACTGCCGTTCGAGCTGGCGCAGCCCGGTGCCGGTGAGCGACGACAACGTTTCAATCGTGGCGCAGCCACCGCTGCGCAGGATCGTCGCGACTGCGCCCTCGATCTCGCGCCGCGTCGAGCGGTACGGCAGCATAAGTAGCCACTCCTCTATCACGCGAAGCCGCGCCGCGTCACACGAAGCCTCGGCCAGGCGTTCGTGAAGCACGGCCGCCGACGGGAACAACTGCTCGAGGTCGACAAACCGGCCAGTGGCCTCGTCCAGCGAAAACCCGAGCAGCGAGCGCGCCGCTCCCGGACGCAACCTGATCGCGGCCACCGCTGATTCGGCGCCGGGGGCGAGCATCACTGGCTCGACCATCTGCCCGACCAGCAACGACGCCGGCTGGCGGCGCAGAGCGACGCTCTCATCGCGCGCGCCACGCTCGTGCCGCCAGAACGCACCGCGGTAATGAAAGACGAGCTCCATGCGTCCATCAGGAAACACCGCATCAGCACCAGCGGCGCTTTGGGTCTCGAGGAACCAGAAGCGCTCGACGATGTGGCGCGACCGCGCTGAGGGCGAATACTCGACGTACCGCATGTTCTATCGGCGGGGATTGTACTATTGAGGTCACGGATCACACGGATTAGACAGACAGCATGAATCAGCCTCCCGCTTCGACCGCATCCCGACAGGCCGCGGTCGCCTTCATCTTCATCACCGTCGTCCTCGACGTGCTCGCCCTGGGGATCATCGTTCCCGTACTGCCACCGCTGGTGGTGGCGTTCCTGGGCGGCAATACGGCGCGAGCGGCACAGATCTACGGGCTCTTTGCGACGGCGTGGGCGCTGATGCAGTTCGTGGCGTCGCCGGTGCTCGGCGCGCTCTCGGATCGCTTCGGGCGTCGGCCGATCATCTTGCTGTCGATCGCGGGACTCGGCCTCGACTACATCCTGATGGCGATGGCGCCAACGCTCGGCTGGCTGTTTGTCGGCCGTGTGATTTCGGGTGTGACGTCGGCCAGCTTCGCCACCGCTGCGGCATACATCGCCGATGTCACGCCGCCCGAACAACGGGCCAAGAGTTTCGGTTTGATTGGCGCGGCGTTCGGCCTTGGCTTCGTGCTCGGTCCGGTGATGGGCGGCTTGCTTGGCACCGTGAACCCGCGGTTGCCGTTCTGGGTCTCCGCCGCGCTCTGCCTCACGAACGCGCTCTACGGTCTGTTCGTTTTGCCGGAATCGCTTCCGCCGGAACGTCGCTCGCGATTCTCGTGGGCTCGCGCGAACCCGATCGGCTCGCTGCGGCTGCTGCGATCGCACCCTGAGCTCTTCGCGCTGGCGTGCGTGACGTTCCTCTATTACGTCGCGCATGAAGTGTTGCCAAGCACGTTCGTGCTCTACACGACGTATCGGTACGATTGGACGCCGAGGACGGTTGGCCTCACGTTGGCCCTGGTCGGTATCTGCACCGCGATCGTTTCGGGCAAGCTGGTCGGACCGATCGTCGCGCGCATCGGCGAGCGGCGGGCGGCGCTCACCGGACTCGCGTGCGGGGCGGTGGCGTTCGCGGTGTATGGGCTCGCGCCGGTTGGCAGAGCGTTTCTGGCTGGCGTGCCGATCATGGCGTTCTGGGGACTTTACGGTCCATCTGCACAGGGCATCATGACGCAACGTGTGCAACCGTCCGAACAGGGCCAGTTGCAGGGTGCCATCATGGGTCTGCGAGGCCTGAGCGGACTGTTCAGTCCTTTCCTCTTCACCTACACGTTTGCGACATTTATCTCGAATTCCAGCGTGTATCTGCCCGGCGCACCCTTCCTGCTCTCCGCGCTGCTTCTGGTCGTCGCGCTTTTTATTGCGTGGCGTGTGATGCGAACCGCAGTAGGGTTTTCGGGCTCGATCGCAATTTCGGAGAAGCCGGCGGAACATGCGTAAGACAGAATCCCGGCGTCAAATGTCTGCTTACGAGGTGGGGATGATGGGGAGGTATGAATGATGGGAAAGAAGGACCCGCGAGTTGATGCCTATATCGCCAAGTCAGCCGACTTCGCGAAGCCGATACTGTCGCATCTCCGGAAACTTGTCCACCAGGCCTGCCCCGACGTTGTCGAAACCATGAAATGGAGCGCTCCGCACTTCGACTACAAGGGGATGATGTGCGGCATCGCGGCGTTCAAGGAGCACTGCGCGTTCGGGTTCTGGAAGGCAAACCTCGTGCTCGGTGAGAACTACGAGCGGGACTCAGCGGGGCATTTCGGACGTCTCACGTCGCTCGACGATCTGCCGGCTGACAAAACGATCATCGCCTACGTGAAGAAGGCGGCGAGGCTCAACGACGAAGGGGTCAAGGTTGCGAGAGAGCCGAAAGCTCCCCGCAAGGCCTCGCCGATGCCGGCCGATCTGGCGGGCGCCCTGAAGAAGCACCCCACCGCCCGCAAGACGTTCGAGAACTTCAGCCCGAGCCACAGGCGGGAGTACATCGAATG